>JACCDR010257154.1_pt1 | contig 52962 bp, 45 predicted proteins | sample 7446431 | NCBI WGS metagenome assembly JACCDR01 (sample SAMN15323443, study PRJNA562643) | freshwater metagenome | isolation source: river surface water | place: USA:Blue River Watershed | collected 2017-08-17 | reverse complement strand
TGCCCACACAGATGATTGATTGCGAATTGTTAAAGAGCATGCTTCAGACTTCGAAGCGGGACGTGCATATTACACTTCCCAGATTTTAAGTCAAGCAGCAAATTAAACGTTATTTCATTCAATTGGCTGCTTAACCTTGATAACCGCACGTAGCATTATCAGTTTCGCAAACTTCATTAAGTTACTTATTTAAGTCACTCAACACCAGCTTGCTGCGAGGCGGCTATTTTAGTCAGTTTCACTTCGTTGTCAAGCGTCTTTTTATCAACTTTCTTTTCAACGCACAAAACTCAACTTGCCACACTCACACACCTTCGCTTCACTTCACCTGCCGTTTCCAGCTTGCTGTTTCAGCCTAGTGAGTCAGCACCGCGTCGGTATGGGGCGCATTATAGGCTGATTTTTCAAAGGCGCAAGCACTATTGCAAAGAAAACATATAAAAATGAGCTGTTCGCGCAAATAAACAACGATACGCGTAAAAATAAAGCGATAACGAGTCTTTAATGGCTTCATTTTGATGAGTTAACTGAAAAAGCCAATTGATACTGCAATGTCTTGGTTCATACTGCCAAGCCATTTGTCCGTGTTCAGGCTGCTAGATTACCGCTTTTACGACGATCGACGTAACCAGAACTATGCACAAGCATTACGCTAATTGAGGATATCTTTTGTTGGTTGAAAGATGTCTGCATAGGCGGTGCTGTTATGTGGTCAACGAAAGGAAGCTCAACCTTGAAGGTTTGTGCTTCCTTATATAGGACACCTTGAAGAAAACTTGAAATCGATTTATTGGCGTTACTAGTGTGGCTACTGCAGATTCGGTGCTAACCAGGTTTCAGCTTCTAACTGAGTCCACTGTTTTTTCGTCGCATACTCAGCCAATTGATCCTGTCCAATTTTGCTGACTGCAAAATATTTACTATCAGGATGAGCGAAGTACCAACCGGACACAGCTGCACCTGGCCACATGGCAAAACTTTCGGTGAGACAAATCCCCGTTTGTTCTGTCGCATTGAGCAATCTAAACAACGTTGCTTTTTCACTATGTTCAGGACATGCCGGATAACCTGGCGCGGGGCGGATCCCTTGGTAACTCTCGCGGATTAACGCTTCGTTATCCAAGCATTCATTCGGCGCATATCCCCAGAATTCTTTGCGAACCTGCTGATGCAAATATTCGGCAAGGGCTTCGGCCAGACGATCAGCCAACGCTTTTACCATGATACTGTTATAGTCATCGTGCTCTTTGGCATAACGTTCTGCCAACTCATCTGCGCCAAAACCTGTACTGACCGCAAAAGCACCAATATAGTCAGCCACGCCTGAACCAACGGGCGCAATAAAATCGGCTAAGCAGCAATTTGGCGCATTATTTCGTAACGATAATTGCTGACGCAAATTGAAAAGCCGAGCCTGTTCGGTTTGCCGAGTTTCATCGCTATACACAATAATGTCGTCACCATCACTATTGGCTGGAAACAAGCCAAACACGGCTTTACCGTGGATCAAGCGTTCGGCGATCATCTTATCGAGCAGCGCATTCGCATCCTGATAGACGCGCCTTGCTTCTAAGCCGACTTCGGCATGATTTAAAATTGCGGGAAATTTGCCGGACAGCTGCCACGTTAGGAAGAACGGCGTCCAATCGATGTAATCACGCAAAAGTGATAGATCGATATCCTGCCACAGGTGCACGCCCAGTTTTTTTGGCGCGGCCACCACTTTGCTAAGATCCAACACAAAACGATTCTGCCGGGCTTGCGCCAAGCTCAACATCTGCTCGCCGGGACGCGAGCGCTGGTGCTGTGCAATAACGCGGTCATATTCATCCTGAACACGGGATAAATAGTCAGCTTTTTGGGTTGGGCTGATCAGCGATTGCACCACAGATACACTGCGCGAAGCATTGGGCACATACACCACCCCATGGGCATAGCTCGGTGCAATTTTAATAGCGGTATGCGCTTTTGACGTTGTGGCACCGCCGATCAGCAGTGGAATAGTAAATCCAAGCCGTGTCATCTCTTTTGCAACATGCACCATCTCATCCAACGATGGCGTAATTAAACCGGACAGGCCAATGATATCAACATTATGCTCTTGTGCTTTTTGCAACAAGGTGGCACAAGGCACCATCACACCTAAATCAATAACTTCATAGTTGTTGCACTGCAGCACCACACCGACAATATTTTTGCCAATGTCATGCACATCGCCTTTTACCGTTGCCATCAGCACTTTGCCCTGAGAGCGAGCACCAGAACCGGCTTTTTCAGCCTCAATAAACGGCTGCAGATAAGCCACGGCTTTTTTCATGACCCTGGCCGATTTAACCACTTGTGGCAAAAACATTTTGCCTTCACCAAACAGGTCACCCACCACATTCATACCGTCCATCAATGGCCCTTCGATGACATGAAGTGGGCGCTCAGCTTGTTGACGTGCTTCTTCGGTATCGATATCAATAAAATCGGTAATGCCTTTGACTAACGCATGTTCTAATCGTTTATGTACCGGGAGGCTGCGCCAAGCATCATCATCCTTGACTGCGACACTACCATCACCTTTAAAATCGGCTGCTATATCGATTAAACGCTCGGTGGCATCAGGACGCCGATTTAAAATCACGTCTTCGACACGCTCCCGCAATAAATCAGGAATATCATCATAGACCGCCAATTGACCCGCATTGACGATGCCCATGTCCATGCCAGCTTTGATAGCATGGTACAAAAACACCGAATGGATTGCCTCGCGCACCGCGTCGTTACCGCGAAACGAGAATGATACATTCGACACTCCACCAGAGATTTTGGCATAAGGGCATAACCGTTTAATATCACGCGTCGCTTCAATAAAGTCGACCGCATAGTTATTGTGCTCTTCAATCCCTGTGGCTACGGCAAAGATATTTGGATCAAAAATGATATCTTGTGGCGGGAACCCAACATGGTTGACCAGTAAATGGTAAGCGCGCTGACAAATTTCTACTTTTCGTACGCGTGTATCCGCCTGCCCGACTTCATCAAATGCCATTACCACCACAGCCGCCCCGTAACGACGGATCAACCTAGCCTGTGACAAAAATGGCGCTTCACCTTCTTTTAATGAGATCGAGTTGACGACCGCTTTACCTTGGATACATTTTAGCGCCGCTTCAATCACATCCCATTTTGACGAATCCACCATGATCGGTACTTTGGCAATATCAGGCTCTGCGGCCAACAGATTTAAAAATCGAACCATGGCCGCTTTGCTATCCAACATGGCTTCATCCATGTTGATATCAATAATCTGCGCTCCGTTCTCGACCTGTTGCCGAGCTACCGCCAACGCCTGTTCGTACTTACCATCCAATATCAGTTTTTTAAATCGCGCTGAACCTGTGACGTTGGTGCGCTCACCGATGTTGATAAAACGTGCTTGTTGCTGCATCACCACTCCAACCCAAAAGCTTCAAGGCCTGATAAATGAAATTGATGACTTAGCGCCTTGGGTTGACGAACCGGCACCCCAGCAACCGCATCTGCGATTGCTTTTATATGTTCAGGTGTTGTGCCACAACAACCGCCAACAATGTTCAAAAATCCTTGCTTGGCCCAATCATGGATCTCCGCCGCCATGGCCGCGGCACCAAGATCATATTCACCAAATTCATTCGGCAGCCCTGCATTGGGATGAACCGATACAAAACATTCCGAGATCCCAGCCATGGTCTCTACGTACGGACGCAATAAATCAGGCCCCAAGGCGCAGTTGAGGCCAAAAGACAGCGGTTCCACATGGGCTAACGAGTGATAAAACGCTTCTGTGGTTTGGCCAGATAACGTACGACCTGATGCGTCAGTAATCGTCCCTGATATCATTACAGGCAATTTGTAACCGATACGTTCAAATACGTTCAGTACCGCAAAGGCCGCGGCTTTTGCATTCAAGGTATCAAAAATGGTTTCGAGCATGATGATATCGGCACCACCTTCGATTAAGGCCGTGGTTGATTCCTCATAAGCCCTGACCAAGGTATCAAAGTCAACATTACGAAATCCAGGATCGTTAACATCTGGAGATATCGAAGCGGTTCGATTCGTTGGCCCAAGTATACCGGCAACAAAGCGCGGCTTTTCGGGGGTCAAGGCGGTAAATTCGTCGCAGGCCTGCCGTGCAAGCTTGGCCGCGGCAAAATTTATCCGTGCCGCGATATGTGACATATCGTAGTCGGCCATTGCGATGCTCGTCGCATTAAAACTATTGGTTTCCAGGATATCGGCACCGGCCGCTAAGTATTGCCGATGAATATCTAAAATACAGTCCGGCTTTGTCAGCACCAATAGATCGTTGTTGCCTTTGAGATCGCAATGCCAATCGGCAAACTCATCCCCGCGATAATCAGCTTCTTGCAAGCGGAAATTCTGAATCATGGTACCCATAGCACCATCGAGCACCAATATGCGCTGCGATAAAATTTCAGCCAGTGCTTCACGGCTTATTCTTGGCGTGCTCATTGTTGCTCCTTACCTATTTGTTGAATATCAAACGGCGTCGCTTGATAGACATAATAATTTAGCCAATTACTAAACAGTAAAAAGGCATGCCCCTGCCATTGTTTTTTCGGACCTAATGCAGGGTCATTTTGCCGATAGTAATTCTCTGGAATTTTACTACTTAGCCCTGCTGCACAATCGCGACGATATTCCTCATCAAGCGTATAGGCATCATATTCCGGATGACCTGTAATAAATATGCGGCTGCCACTGCGATTTTGTAACAGATAAGCGCCAGTAGCATCGGCTTCGGCAACGACCTGAATATCTGGATGTTGTTGATATCGCTGCTGTGGGACTTGCGCATAGCGTGAGTGCGGTACATAAAACTCATCATCAAAGCCCCGCACCAACGGACATAGCGGCGCAACGAGATGCTGTGCATATACGCCTGACAGTTTTTCGCCACGAATTTCTCGCTGCAATCCATAGTAGTAGTAAAGCGCAGCATGTGCGGCCCAACATAAAAATAAGGTCGAAGTGACATGTTGATCGGCCCATGCCAGTATTTGCGTCAGCTGTGGCCAATAACTAACATCTTGATATTCAACCAACCCCAGCGGTGCCCCAGTAATGATAAGACCATCATATTTTTGCTGTTCCACTTCAGAGAAAAAGCGATAAAAACAATCTAAGTGACTGGCAGGTGTGGTTTTGCTGACATGATTATCCAACCGCAGTAAATCAACATTGAGCTGTAACGGGCTATTTGCCAGCAATCGTAATAATTGGATTTCCGTTGTTACTTTATTCGGCATCAAATTTAATATCGCGATATTCAAAGGCCGAATGTCCTGCGCTGAGGCGCGACTTTCCGTCATCACAAACACGTTTTCTGCTTGTAACGCTTCAATAGCAGGTAACTGGTCGACAACTTTGATGGGCATAACGACTCCACAGCGATGTTTAATGGCGCTACTTTGGCGAATTCATCACGAATTGTCAACATCTAAACGTTTAGACGTCTAAATGTTTGATTGATTTGTACAGATGTAAGGCGACTCGTTTTATGTGTGCGGCCTTGATGGAGCAGCGATGGTGCAGCTCGTCCGTGAACAGGTTGTGATAGCTTTACCGTCGATGCTACTTGGCGCGGTCAATTGCATTCAGATATGTTGCCAGCTAAACCCCAACGAAGTTGCAGTAGCAAAAAGCAAAAAGGCTTAGCATCCCGCTAAGCCTTTTTATGTGCCGTGTCATAGAGCAGATATACAAAATGCTCTAATTACATTTCTGGCTCAAAATCCATCTCATCCGCATCTAACACGTCGTCAATCACGGCAGCCGGCGCACCTTTGGTCGGTTGCAGTAATAACCGTTGACGCAGTTCGTTTTCAATTTCTTTGGCGATGGCTGGGTTCTCTTGCATATATTTCATCGCATTGGCTTTACCTTGACCAATTTTATTGCCTTTATATGCATACCAAGCACCAGCTTTATCGATCAGCTTCTCTTGAACACCTAAATCGATCAGTTCGCCATCTTTGCTAATCCCAGAGCCATACTGAATAATAAATTCGGCTTGCTTAAACGGCGGGGCAACTTTGTTTTTCACCACTTTGACTCGTGTTTCGTTGCCCGTTACTTCCTCGCCCTCTTTCACAGAACCAATACGACGAATATCTAAGCGTACAGACGCATAAAACTTCAGGGCATTACCACCCGTGGTGGTTTCTGGGTTACCAAACATCACACCAATCTTCATCCGGATTTGGTTGATGAAAATACAAAGCGTATTTGAACGCTTAATGTTGCCTGTCAGTTTACGTAAAGCTTGTGACATCAGACGGGCTTGCAAGCCAACATGGCTATCGCCCATATCACCTTCAATTTCAGCTTTCGGTGTCAAGGCCGCCACGGAGTCGACGATGATGACATCAACCGCAGCAGAGCGAACCAGCATGTCACAAATTTCAAGCGCCTGCTCCCCCGTATCCGGTTGCGATACTAAAAGATCAGCGACATTCACACCTAATTTGGCTGCATACACAGGATCTAACGCATGCTCAGCATCGATAAAAGCACAGGTCTTACCCATTTTCTGAGCTTCAGCAACCACCTGCAGCGTTAACGTCGTTTTACCTGAGGATTCAGGACCATAAATTTCAACAATACGACCACAAGGTAAACCACCAATCCCAAGGGCAATATCAAGCCCAAGCGAACCTGTTGGAATCGCTTCGATATCCAATGAGGTGCTGTCACCTAACCGCATAATAGAACCTTTACCAAATTGACGTTCAATTTGACCTAAGGCTGCGGTTAGCGCTTTTTGCTTGTTATCGTCCATATGAAACTCCAGTCGTCGTGTAGCCGATTAATGTGGTGAGGTTCAGATTGCGTAAATGTAGCACTGCTGAACGCTGTATACTCATACAGTAGTTGAATGTGATGGCACTGTCAATAGTTGGTTGAATGTCTGCAGCGCATATTCCACGGCCTGTTGGCGAACAGCGTCTCTATCCCCCTTAAAAATCATACGCTTGCTAACAATGCGTGGTATAACAGCTGCGCCAGTTGTCACAGATGAAGCTGCATCGGCACACACTGATACCGCGGATGTAACAGGATAACGAAACGCAAACCAAACTGTGCCTACCGGCTTATCTGAGCTTCCTCCCGTTGGCCCTGCGATACCAGAAATTGCGATAGCACAATCGGCGTTAGCCAGCTGGGCTGCGCCGTGCGCCATTTCACGTACAGTTTGCTCACTTACAGCGCCAAAGGTGGCTAAGGTCTCGGTCTTAACATCAAGAAACTTGGTTTTGGCGGCATTACTATAAGTGACAATTGCACTTTGAAAATACGCCGAGCTACCGCTGATGGCGGTAATGGCCTGCGCAACACCGCCCCCGGTACAGGATTCTGCGGTGGTGATTGTCCATGAATTCCGTAATAATATGGCCCCAAGGGCAGCCGCATGTGTATGTGTGGTGCTTGTCATGTCAAATCCAGCAAGATAATAGAGTTAATTATGCGCTCAGAGTTAAATCTCGAATCATCCCTCGCTAGTCATACCCCAATGATGCAGCAATATCTAGGTTTAAAAGCACAACATCCGGATATTTTGCTGTTTTATCGGATGGGTGATTTTTATGAGCTGTTTTATGATGATGCCAAACGTGCTGCCGCGTTGCTGGATATTTCACTCACCAAACGTGGCCAGTCGGCAGGCGCCCCTATTCCGATGGCAGGCGTGCCCTACCATGCCGTGGAAAACTACCTCGCACGCTTGGTGCAACTTGGCGAATCGGTCGCTATTTGTGAACAAGTGGGCGATCCTGCCACCAGCAAGGGGCCGGTCGAGCGTAAAGTCGTGCGTATCGTCACGCCTGGCACTGTCACTGACGAAGCTTTGCTGCAAGAACGCCAAGATACGCTGTTAACGGCCGTTTATGTACACAAAACGGCTATCGGTGTAGCTAGCCTCGATCTCAGTTCAGGCCGATTTGTGATCTATCAAGTACAGCATACGGATGATTTATTGGCGCTGATCCAACGCTTGTCTCCGGCTGAATTACTCTATTGCGAAGACCAACCACTACCGGAAAGTATTTTACAGCGCAAAGGGATCCGACGCCGTCCCATCTGGGAATTTGAAGCCGGTCTGGCGGAACGTTTGCTGTGCCAACAGTTCAACACCCGAGACTTACGCAGCTTTGGCGTGCTGGAGGCACCTATTGCATTAATTGCTGCAGGCTGTTTATTTCAATATGTCAAAGATACCCAACGGGCACAATTACCACATATTCGTACTATCGCCCTTGAAACTGACCACGATCACATCGTGCTGGATGCCGCTACTCGACGTAATTTAGAACTTACGCAAGGTCTCAATGGCCAGCAAGAACATACCCTAGCGGCCGTGCTGGATGAATGTCAAACCGCCATGGGAAGCCGATTGTTAAAGCGCTGGCTACATGCACCGCTGCGACAACAAGCGGCGGTACAACAGCGTCATAACGCGGTTGCCACCTTGCTCGATCAGCATGCGTTCATCAGTCCATTATTGCGAGAGATTGGCGACATCGAACGTATCGTCGCCCGCATTGCGCTTCGCAGTGCCCGACCTCGTGATCTTGCCCGCTTGCGTCAAACACTGCACATATTGCCCGATCTCAGTACGCAGCTTGGTGATCTGCAGGATCCACTCCTGCAACAATTGCGTACAGGACTTGCGCCACAACCACAACTTCTAGATTTATTAGCACGAGCCATTGTGGAGAACCCGCCGGTGCTGATCCGCGATGGCGGAGTGATTGCCAGTGGTTATCATGCGGAATTGGATGAATGGCGCGCTCTGGCCAATGGTGCTACCGATTACCTAGAGCAATTGGAAGTGCGAGAAAAAGCACGCACCGGCATTGCATCGCTCAAAGTCGGGTATAACAAAGTCCATGGCTATTACATCGAAACTGGCCGCGCGGCTGCTGATGTGGTTCCGCCTGATTATATTCGCCGACAAACCCTAAAAAATAATGAGCGCTACATTATTCCTGAGCTTAAAACCTACGAAGATAAAGTACTAGGGAGTCAAAGCAAAGCATTGGCACTTGAAAAAATGCTGTATGAGCAGTTACTTGACCTCCTCATGCCAGAGCTCGCTACACTACAAGGTATGGCTGCCGCCGCTGCTGAACTGGATGTGCTTTGTAACTTTGCCGCGCTAGCGCTGCGATACAACTATTGCCAACCAAGCTTTGTGCCAGACGCTGGGATACACATTCAACAGGGCCGTCATCCCGTTGTTGAGCAAATGACCTCAAGTCCTTTTATTGCCAACCCGCTGCAACTGCACAAAAATCGACACTTATTGTTGGTCACAGGCCCCAATATGGGCGGTAAATCGACTTATATGCGTCAAGCCGCGTTGATCACGCTGATGGCATATATCGGTAGTTTTGTCCCCGCATCATCCTGTGAACTTGGGCCTGTGGATCGGATCTTTACCCGGATTGGCGCCTCGGATGACCTGGCATCGGGTCGTTCGACCTTTATGGTTGAAATGACCGAAACCGCGACTATTTTGCGTCATGCCACCGCACAAAGTTTGGTGTTGATGGATGAAATTGGCCGCGGCACCAGCACTTATGATGGTTTATCGCTGGCATGGGCATGTGCAGAACATTTGGCGGTTACCTCCAAAGCCATGACATTGTTTGCCACTCATTATTTTGAGTTAACGGCTTTGGCGCAACAATTTGCTGGCGTGGTAAATGTGCATTTAGACGCAGTGGAACACGATGAACACATAGTGTTTATGCACCAAGTGCAAGATGGCGCCGCCAATCGCAGCTACGGGATTCAGGTGGCACAGCTCGCCGGTGTACCGAAAAATATTATTCTGCGCGCGCAACAAAAATTGCAACAATTAGAAGCAGCATCGGGTATCGCGGCTGAACCATCAACCACGAACCACACACCGCACCAATACGAGCTTCACAGTATGACCGAGCATACTGCTCGCGATGCAGCGGAGCTTGCGCCATCGGTTTTATCGAAGCAGATGAGCACTGAGCAGATGAGCCCAGATCAGTTGAGCCCTGAGCAGATCAATGCTCAGCAAAAAGCAGTGGCATTAGCGGACGCATTAAAGGCACTTGATTTAGATGACTGCAGTGCCCGCCAAGCGCTGGATTGGCTATATCAGCATAAAAAACAACTGATGTCGCTTTGTTGATAGCTCCTGTGCGACCACGCATGTTGTGACAACAATTCGATGGCGATAAAACAACAAAACCCCATGTGGGGTTTTGTTGTTTTAAAGGCGACACATCTAAGTTAACACCTTGCCAGAAGCATGGCCGGTATCATGGTTAAGCCTGGGCAACTATTCTTGAAATAGCGTTTCAATATTAAGCCCTTGATGCGTCACGATTTCGCGCAAGCGGCGCAGCGCTTCCACTTGGATTTGTCGAACTCGCTCCCGAGTTAAACCAATCTCTCGCCCCACATCTTCCAAGGTTGAAGGTTCATAACCCAGTAACCCAAAACGACGCGCCAACACTTCACGTTGCTTGGCATTAAGCTCATCCAACCATTCGACTAAATGATGGCGAATATCGGCATCCTGCAATTCCGTCTCTGGGCCTAATTCTTTCTCGTCGGCCAACACATCCAATAATTGTTTTTCGGATGAGCCTGCCACTGGGGTATCCACCGAGGTAATTTTTTCGTTCAGTTTTAACATGCGTCGAACTTCTTCCACCGGCCGATCTAACGCGGCGGCGATCTCTTCCGGGGTAGGTTCATGGTCTAACCGTTGAGATAACTCACGTGCTGCGCGCAGGTAGATATTTAACTCTTTGACGACATGGATGGGGAGACGGATGGTTCGGGTTTGGTTCATGATAGCGCGTTCGATGGTTTGCCGGATCCACCACGTCGCATAGGTTGAAAAACGGAATCCACGCTCTGGATCAAACTTTTCCACCGCTCGAATGAGGCCTAAATTACCTTCTTCAATCAGATCCAACAGTGCCAAGCCACGATTAATGTAACGCCGCGCAATTTTCACCACCAAGCGTAAGTTGCTCTCAATCATGCGTTTGCGCGCAGCTTGATCGCCTTTTAATGCCAGCCGTGAAAAATAAACTTCTTCCTCAGCCGACAATAATGGTGAAAAACCAATCTCCCCCAAGTAAATTTGGGTGGCATCCATGGACCGTTGGCTATCGTCCCGCACAAATACATCTTCGGGCGTATCGTCTTCTTCATTTGCCAACGCGGCTAAATCAGGTTCTCCGGCATCATCGTCGAGCAAAATAGGTTCTTCGGTTAAATCGGCTTCTTTAAAGTCAACAACGTCGTCTTCATCTTTGATACCCATATCCTCTCCCAAGTTTCCAAGGTTAAAACCTAAACGGCCAGAATTCCAATTTCTGCGTGAACTTGTATTGTTTTTATTTTAGGTATTTTAAGGGATCGACCGATTGACCACGAAAGCGAATTTCAAAGTGTAACTGCACTCGCTCCGCATCAGAACTTCCCATTTCAGCAATAGGTTGCCCTGCAGCGACAGTCATTCGTTCTTGCACTAATAACCGCTCGTTGTGTGCGTAAGCACTAAGAAAATCGTCGTTATGGCGAATAATGACTAAGTTACCGTAACCACGTAACGCATTCCCGGCATAGACTACTTGGCCTGCTGCCGCCGCTGTTATTAGCGTCCCTCGCGCACCACCGATATCAAGTCCTTTATTGCCGTGTTCCTGATACGAAAATTTCGCTAAAATCGGCCCTTTTACCGGCCAACGCCATTGCGAAATTTTTCTGTTGGTGGCAGAATCGCTGATTTTTTCAGATTCTGTGTTCCGTTCAGCTTGAACATAACTTTTTTGCGGTACCTTAGCAACTACTTTAGCTGAACTTTCTGAAGAATCTGAACGACTTGCAGCGGAACTATTCTTATTCGCTATAACCCCCGTCTTTTGTGGGCCGCGCAGCGGCAAGGTCGGAGGAGTTGCGGTAGAAATAACCAGTAATTGCCCGGGATATATACGATAAGGTTCGGCAATTCGGTTCAGTTTTGCTAAGGCTTTAAAATCCATCCCGGCCCGAAATGCAATGGAATACAAAGTATCACCTTTCTTCACCTGATAGGTATCCGCCGTGCTGACCTTCGGTGGCGTATGCCGTGTGAGCTCCTTAATTGGTGCCGGTCGTTGCGGTGTCGAACAGGCGCTCAGCAATAGCAATGCTGCCAGACCACCATAATGTCGCCATTTAACGTAACCAAACATAGGCAACTGCCCCTACTCCAACGGTACCCCATCCCAAGATATCAACGATATCGCGCAATTTTTGCTGCATTTTGGCGCCGCCCCAATACATCAGCGCGGCCACGAGGAAAAATCGACTCGCTCGGCCAATAAATGACGCCACCACGAATGGCAAAAATGCCATCTGCATCAACCCTGCCCCAACCGTAAACACCTTATAGGGAATAGGAGAAAACCCCGCGATAAATACCACCCACACACCATAATCCGTAAACCAGCGTTCCACCAATTGGAGTGTATCCAGATGCCCCAATTGTGTCAGCGCTGGGACGACCACCGGCTCATACAACCAATAGCCAAGTGCATAACCAAACATGCCACCTAAAACAGATGCAATAGTGGTCACCCACGCAAAAAACCAGGCTTTATCGCGCTGACTCAGCGCCATAGGCGCTAACATCACATCCGGCGGTATTGGAAATACAACAGATTCGGTAAAACTCAATCCCGCCAAATAACGCACTGCGTGCCGGTGCTGCGCCCACTGCAGCGCTTTGTCATACATCCACTGAAAAACTTTCAACCGCAACTACCTTTTAAAATGTATCATTCAAGCCCAGTTCACCGACTGCAACCAGGTCCGCATCGACTCTAAACTGCTGTACGCCGTCATATCGATATCAAGCGGCGTCACTGAGGCATAGCCATGGGCAATCGCATCGAAATCTGTGCCAGCACCGCCATCCTGATGCGGCCCCAGTGGGCCATACCAATAAATAGGTTTACCCCATGGGTCCAAGGTGGCCGTCATACTTTCGGCTTTATGTCGCCGACCTAACCGCGTCACCTGAATTCCTTTTAGCTCATGCAAGGGTACCGCGGGTACATTGATATTCAAAATCTGATTGGCGGCAAGTGGATGGGTTTTGAGTTTCTTCAACACTTCCACCGTTACATAAGCTGCCGTTGCGAAATGCTGTTCATCATAACCAGCGAGTGACACAGCAATCGCCGGCAAACCTAAATGCCGTCCTTCGGTAGCCGCCGCGACAGTCCCAGAATAAATAACATCATCCCCCAAGTTGGCACCGTGGTTAATCCCGGCCACCACCACATCAGGTAAAGGTTGGCACAAATGCGATAACGCTAAATGCACACAATCCGTGGGCGTACCATTAACGGCAATAAAGCCATTTGGCATAGTTTGCGTGCGCAGAGGATTCACCAGCGTTAAGGCGTTACTGGCACCACTGCAGTTGCGATCTGGCGCTACCACTGTGACCTCACCGAGCACAGTTAACGCTTGGTGTAATACGGCAATTCCTTTGGCATGCACGCCATCATCATTACTGAGTAAAATTCTCATACTAAAACTCCAATTGTGCGGTTTCACGCCGAACATCACGATAATGAACGAGCTCACGCAAGACCGAGGTGGCAAAACAGCCCGTCGGTAGTGCAAATTGAATCAGCGCATCTTGCCCCTGCCACGATAAGCGCATGTCTTTGGCAATGAGCCGAGTAAAACGACGCTCGCTGGCCATGCGCATGGCAATCAACGCATCGACCCAGGTTTGCCAAGGTGCCAATTGCTGCTGTTGGCGCAAGGCAACCTCGGCGCTGACCAAGGGTTGCCCTTCCCCCGGCAGCCATGCGGTTGGATGAATATCACCGCTTTGTAAGCGCGCCATTAAGGCGTCATCCAACGCATGAACCACAAACACGGAGCCTGTGCCATCCAGCTGCACCACATCGCCGACGTCGAGTTGTAGAAATTGCCCCGCACTGACGCGTGCCGCCAATTGCTGATTAAACAAAAAAGAGCGTGCCGCGGATAAAGCTAAACCACGAATATGTCGATCTGTGATCGAATGCCCAGAAAACAGCTGATCGGCCAGTGCTAAGTTACCGCCCTGACGACCAAAACGTTGTTCACCATAGTAATTGGGCACACCTTTACGCACCAAGGCCAAGCGGTTTTGCAACGCGACTGGATCACTGACCTGACGCAAGCGAATAGTAAAATGGTTATGCGCTATTGCGCCGAGTCGCAGTCGGCGTAAATTGCGCACTGTGTGTAAAATCCGGATGCCATCATGTTGCCAATCTTGCCAAGGCAGCTCTTGCTTAATAGGCCAAGGTAAACAAAACCATTGCCGAGTGATGGCATGACGATCTTTTAAGCCGGCATAACTTACCACGCGGTTTTTAACGCCCGCCATCTCCGCCAGCCAACGCGCCACATATTGTGTATTTTGTCCTTGTTTTTCGATAAACAAAAACACATGCTCGCCATGGCCACTGGGTGTAAAGCTTAATGTTTCCTCGACAATAAAGTCTTGATCCTCAACCCGAAGTAGCGCAGAGGCTTCGGGCTCACCATACAAATACGGCCATTGCAGGGCATGCTGCCATGCCACGGCCGTCGAGGTGGGTTCTGTGATGGGGTTCATGCGTTGGCAACCAACAGCACGACCGCTTCCGCGGCAATGCCTTCTTTACGACCGACAAAGCCAAGCCGCTCGGTGGTGGTTGCTTTGACATTTACTTGCGACAGCGCACAGTTAAAATCGTCAGCCAATACCGCACGCATAGCCGCAATATGTGGGGCGATCTTGGGCGCCTGCGCCATGATGGTAATGTCTAAATTGCCGAGCTGATAACCTTGCTCGCGCATGGCGGCAATCACCTTACGTAACAAAATGCGGCTATCAATCCCTTTGTAGGTCACGTCGGTATCCGGAAAATGGTGACCAATGTCGCCCAGCGCTAAGGCACCTAAAATGGCATCAGCCAGTGCATGCAACACGACATCACCATCGGAATGTGCAATCAAGCCTTGCGCATAATCCACCTTAACGCCGCAAAGGGTCACAGGGCCGTCGCCGCCAAACGCGTGGACATCAAAACCATGGCCAATTCGAACTGTCATTTTGTTTGCTCCAAATAAAACTGTGCTAATGCCAAATCTTCTGGCAGGGTGATCTTGATGTTATCGGCACGCCCTTGTACCAAATGCACCGGCTCGCCTGCCCATTCCATCGCGGAGGCCTCATCGGTGATCACCACGCCTTGCGCCAGGGCTCGCTGTAAATGTTGCCGCAGCAGCACGGTAGGGAATAACTGTGGTGTTAAGGCATGCCATAACTGTTGCCGACACACGGTGTGATCAATTTGAGACGGTTGCGCAGCGCTTGCTCGCTTCATAGTATCGCGCACTGGCGTGGCTAAAATGGCGCCTTGTTGCTGCTGTAAAGCATACTGCCACAGCGCGGTTAAATCCGCGGCATGCACCAACGGTCTGGCAGCATCATGCACCATCACCCAAGGATATGTTGCGGCATCTAATGCCTCGAGAGCATGCAAAACCGAATTGGCCCGCTCGGCACCACCGATGACCGTCATAATGCGCGGATCTTGCGCGACAGCCAACTGGCAAAACCAGCGATCATGCGGTGCGAGCGCGACCACAATTTTTGCCACGGCGTCAAACGCCAGTATTTTGTCCAGCGTCTGCTCCAGCACCGTTTTACCTGCCAACGACAAATACTGCTTGGGTATCGCGGCTTGCATGCGGCTACCGATTCCAGCCGCGGGGATCACTACAGCTAATAGCATTAGGGGGTTACCGGCGTAACAAGACGAAAGAAAACTTCGTCTTGCTTAATTAGACCCAGCTCATTGCGGGCACGTTCTTCAATAGAATCAAGGCCACTTTGCAAATCACGGACATCGGCGCGTAACATTTTATTGCGCTTTTCAAGTTCTTGATTACCACTTTGGTGCTGAGCTAATTCTTCTTTTCGCTGCCAAAATTCTTGAATACTATGCGGTCCGTACCACAGTCGATACTGCAGTGCCGCCAACACTATCAATAACAAAACACAAAGTAATCGCATAGCCAAATCCAGATGCCGCTAGTGCCAAGTATTATGCGGGTTCCAGCCTTGAGTTAAAAGCCCTCTACGGCAATTTCGCCCCATTCACGCCGCCTTTAGGCACTGGCATCGGTGACGGATATCGAGCGGAAAAATCGTGGATAAACATCGTAAGCAGAAAAATCGCAGCACGATTAAAAATATACTTAATAAAATCTGATGAAGCCTAGCCACGGAAAAACACAGCCATTCAGGCAGCGTTAGCCAACAGGTCGTGCTCGTTGTGGTGCGCGTAGAACGACTGAACTGCGTTGTTGCACAACACCTATATCGACAGTTAGCCCTGTAAATGTGGTAGTTCGCGCCGAGTTGCAGGGTGAGGTTTGGCAAAGTTTTGCCAGTTCAAATAACTACTGAGTAGCATTTCTCGCAGCGTTAACACCCGAGGATGAACCAGCTGTCCCTGCCGCCATTGATGGCCACAACAGGCAGCAACATAGACTGATTTTTGCGGCCGAAGTAGTAAAGTTTGTTGATTTTCTGGTGTTTGTGGCCAACCGGCAAAGGCAAACCAGCCAGTGGCGTTGCAGTGCAGTCGCTGCGCTTTATTATCCACTTCATCAACGGTATCTAACACGATTTGTTCCAAAGCGCCGTGCTGACGATACAACGGAACCAATACCCCTACCTTGCCATACCGACTAAACCACGCAAAGGTTTTTTCCGCATCATCCACTTTTGGCAACGGGCAATGTTTACTGGCTTTGGCTAACCAACTGGCATTTAAGGTATCGAGGACCAAGGGCGATGGATACATTAACAACTGACTGGCGGCCGCACGCACGTAAAAAGGCAAACTGGCCATCGATTTACTAACACTAGCCAAGCTCAATCCACTGCTTGCAACTGTAGGTGGTTGCGCCGTATTCGCCTCGGCCATACGCTGTGATAAACGTAAAATTTCACGTTCAAACAAGGTATTACAAAGCTCGGTGTAGCGTAAATTTTGCTCTGGATTAAATCCCAGTTGCGGATTGGACAGCATCACTCTCCCAACAAAGCTGCATGTTCAAGGTGTATCACTAAGAGTGAACAAAAAAGCTGGCAGATGCCAGCTTTTTTACATATCAATCACCTTATTGGCCTTTGATCTCAGAGCGACCACGGTACGGTGCTTTTGCCCCGAGTGCTTGTTCAATCCGTAACAATTGGTTGTACTTGGCTACGCGATCTGAACGGCACAGTGAACCGGTTTTAATTTGGCCGGCGGCGGTACCCACGGCTAAATCGGCAATAAAGGCATCTTCGGTTTCGCCACTGCGGTGTGAAATAACCGCAGTAAACCCTGCGTCTTTTGCCATTTTAATGGCGGCTAAGGTCTCAGTTAAGCTACCGATTTGATTAAATTTAATCAAAATAGAGTTGCCAATACCTTGTTCAATGCCACGGGCTAGGATCTTGGTGTTGGTGACAAATAAATCATCACCGACCAACTGCACTTTATCACCAATCTTGGTGGTTAAATCTTTCCAGCCATCCCAGTCACTTTCATCTAAACCGTCTTCGATCGACGTGATCGGGAATTTATGCGCTAAACCGGCAAGGAAATCATTGAATTCATAAGAGGTAAATTCTTTGCCCTCACCTGAGAGTTTGTATTTACCATCATGGTAAAACTCAGATGCGGCACAATCTAATGCCAATGTGATGTCTTTGTTCAGCACATAACCGGCTTTTTCGATGGCCGTTACAATCACACTCAATGCTTCTTCATTGGATTTAAGATCGGGTGCAAAACCACCTTCATCACCCACCGCCGTGTTTAAACCTTGGCTGTGTAATTCTTTTTTCAGCTGATGGAAAATTTCAGCGCCCATTCGCAGCGCTTCGGCAAAGGTTTTAGCGCCGACAGGCTGGATCATAAATTCTTGAATATCCACGTTGTTATCGGCATGCTCACCACCGTTGATGATATTCATCATAGGTACTGGCATCGAGTATTGGCCTGGCGTCCCATTTAAATCTGCAATATGTTGATACAGAGGGATATTTTTATCTGCTGCCGCGGCACGAGCCACCGCCAATGATACGGCCAAAATCGCATTGGCGCCTAACTTCGATTTGCTCTCGGTGCCATCAACCTCAATCATGATTTGGTCAATTTTGGCCTGATCATACGCAGATTGGCCAACCAAGGCCGCTTTGATCGCACCTTCAATATTGGCAACCGCCGTCTTCACGCCTTTACCTAAATAACGAGCTTTATCACCATCACGCAGTTCTAAGGCCTCACGGGTACCGGTTGATGCACCTGATGGCGCACAGCCACGGCCCCAAGCGCCGCTGGCTAAAAATACATCCGCTTCCACCGTCGGATTTCCACGAGAATCTAGGATTTCGCGCGCGACAATATTGATAATCTCAGACATTTTCATCCCCTGTATGCCAAAAAAAAGCCGCACCCCAAGGGCGCGGCTGTGGTTTATTTTGCCGTTTGTTGTTTCTGATATTTGTACGCCGCCCCAATGAAGCCTTGGAACAATGGGTGACCATCACGCGGCGTTGAATTAAATTCTGGGTGGAACTGCCCCGCCACAAACCATGGATGGGTTGGGATCTCGATCATTTCGACCAGCTGGTTATCCGCTGATAAACCGGATACTTTCAGGCCCGCGGCTTCCAGCTGCGCAACATAATTATTATTCACTTCATAACGATGACGATGGCGCTCGCTAATTACATCTTTGCCATAGATATCGCGCGCTTTGGTGCCTGGCTGTAAATTACAGTTCTGGCTCCCCAGTCGCATGGTACCGCCTAAATCTGATTTGTCGGTACGTTTTTCCAACTGGCCATCGGCATCTAACCATTCGGTAATTAATCCCACCACCGGGTGCGCGGTTTGACGATTAAATTCAGTGGAGTGCGCATCCGTAAGGCCGCAAACGTTACGGGCATACTCGATCAACGCCACCTGCATACCTAAACAAATACCTAAGTAAGGGATCTGCTGTTCACGAGCAAATTTTGCGGCCAAAATCTTGCCTTCGACGCCACGCTCACCAAAACCACCAGGTACCAAAATACCATCGAGGCCCGCCAACACGCCTGTGCCTTTGCTTTCGACATCTTGCGAATCAATGTATTTGATGGTCACTGTCACGCGATTTTTTAAACCCGCGTGACCTAAAGCTTCGTTGACCGACTTATACGCATCGGGCAATTCAACGTACTTGCCGACCATACCAATCACCACTTCACCCATAGGGTTGGATTCTTGGTACAGCACTTGTTCCCATTCCGACAAGTCCGCTTCCGGGCAATTTAAATAAAAGCGTCGCACCACCAAATCATCCAAACCTTGCGATTTTAACAACGCAGGGATTTGATAAATCGAGCTGACATCTTTTAATGAAATAACCGCTCGCTCTTCCACGTTGGTGAAGAGGGCAATTTTGGCTTTTTCGTTGGTCGGTATAGCGCGATCAGAACGGCACACCAAAATATCGGGTTGAATACCAATTGAACGTAATTCTTTCACCGAATGCTGGGTGGGTTTGGTTTTAATCTCACCTGCAGTGCCCAAATACGGCACTAAGGTTAAATGCATGAATAACGCACGCTCACGGCCAATCTCGGTACCTAACTGCCGAATGGCTTCCAAGAAAGGTAACGATTCGATATCACCGACAGTACCGCCAATTTCAACGATGGCAATATCATAGCCTTCGGCACCGGCGATAACTCGCGCTTTGATTTCATTGGTGATATGCGGAATAACTTGGATGGTAGCGCCCAAATAGTCACCACGACGTTCGCGACGTAGTACATCGGCGTAAATCCGACCTTGGGTAAAATTGTTGCGCTTGGTCATTTTAGTGCGAATAAAACGCTCATAGTGACCCAAGTCGAGGTCCGTTTCGGCACCATCTTCCGTGACAAACACTTCACCATGTTGAATAGGGCTCATGGTGCCCGGATCCACATTGATATATGGATCCAGTTTTAAAATGGTCACTTTCAGACCACGTGCTTCAAGAATGGCGGCTAATGAGGCGGCAGCAATGCCTTTACCGAGAGATGAGACAACCCCACCCGTCACAAAGATATATCGTGTAGTCATGAGACCCCTGAGCGCTATTGGAAGATTTGGGTACAGTGTGTACGCAGCTGTACGTAATCTGTACTAAGGACGGGCGGAGAGTATAACAAAAGGCCTGCGGTGCCTCAATCAAAGCTGTGAAAAAAGCCGCAACCTCGCCACAATTTTCATGGGTGGCACACAGATGCTGTATGCGAGCATAGTGTTTAACGCCATGTTTAAGGCCATGCTGAACTCAATGTTGAACGCTTTGTTGAACTGCGGTGATGAAACGCGATACTCCGGCGCCCGACGATTTGTCTTGCGTAACATAAGCCCATCGATGACGGGTACATCACCACATAACCTTGCCACGCTGTGGGGGCGCGCACCAGCAACCCACACGCCTTATATCGATGCGATGCTAAGCTAAATGGACCTTGTTCACGCCGGCTGGTGCTTGATCTGCTGCCAAATCGCATCCATCTGCGCTAAATCACTTTGCTCGGGTGTCAGGCCTTGCGCCGCCAAGACGTGCTCAACCCGACGAAAACGTCGTTCAAATTTTCCATTGGCTTGCCGCAGAATTTGCTCCGGGTCAAACCCATGCTTGCGAACAACATTGACCAAGGCAAACATCAAATCGCCCAATTCATCCGCCAGCTGCTCACGTTGAGGTGTTTGCGATGGGCCCGTGTTTGGGCTCAGCACGGCCTCAATTTCTAAAATCTCTTCCTTCACCTTTAACCAAGCCCCCTCGACATCGGGCCAATCGAATCCAACATTGGCACAACGTTTTTGTAATTTGTAGGCCCGCGTGAGTGCCGGTTGTGCCTGCGGAATATTATCAAGCACCGACACCAAACCATGCGCTTGACGTTCGGCCGCTTTAATTCGCTCCCAACGTCCAAGCGCGCGCTCGGCATCGGCGGTCGCATCGCCGGATACGTCACTGGCCTCTGCACTGAACAGGGTGTGCACCACGACGTCGCTGGAGGTCGACAGGGATGGTTGCTGTGCAGCAACCGCGTGAGTTGCGCTTGCCAATACCTGCGCAGGCGTATCAGTGTGCGTAACCGTATCGTCCTTTGCCACAGCGAATATATGTGGGTGCCGACGCTCTAATTTATTGCAAATCGCCTGCACACAATCATCAAAGGTAAATAATCCCTGCTCGGCCGCCATCTGGCTATAAAACACCACTTGAAACAACAAGTCGCCCAGCTCTTCGCGCAGCTCTGACAAGGCTTGCCGCTCAATAGCATCCGCCACTTCATAGGCTTCTTCCAAGGTATAAGGGACGATCGATTGAAAATTTTGCGCCAGATCCCACGCACAACCATGCACAGGGTCACGCAGTCGGGCCATGATAGCCAATAACCGTTCTATGGCGCTGTTGGTTGATGAGGGCAAGCGGTTGCTTGATGTTGCAGCTGCCTCCACCAAGGATGTTTCACCTAAAGACAACGATTCGATAGACATGAATACTAAAACCCCAGCAAAAGTATTGCCGCATCGGCACGGCATATAACAACATGGTAAAAAAGGCGGCGGCCCTACATAGATGGCAGCAAGACTACGTTCATCAGTGCCGGCCAGCGAGCCGAAAAACCAGACGCCGCTACTGTGAGCGGCGCGCTTCAATCACATCATCAATCAAGCCAATTTTGGTCAGCAGTTTATTCAGGGAGTCCAGATTGTATAACTCTAAGGTCATCTGGATCACCGCGGTTTGTTTCGCGACATCAGAGTTACTGCTCATGCGCAGTACATTGGCTTTTTCATTGGCCAAAATACTGGTGATATCACGCAACAAGCCATTGCGATCATGCGCCACGATTTTAATACTGACTTCATAACCCGAGGCGTATTGATCACCCCAAGTGGCTTCCACCACCCGCTCCGGGTGATGTTCTTGTAAGGATTTGAACTGCTCACAATCGTCGCGATGCACTGCAATGCCGCGGCTTTGCGTAATATACCCCACGATAGGATCGCCAGGCAGCGGTAAACAGCAGCCCGCCATATGGGTCAGCAAGTTACCGACCCCTTGCACCACCACATGGCTCTTGCTGGCCTGTGGCTGCATGGGTTTACTAATCAGGCGTGGGTCAATCTCTGGCGGATCGGCTTTGGCATATTGGCTTTGAATATAGTGCACCACTTGCGTGACTTTTATTTCGCCCCCGCCAATGCCAACCCACAGCTCATCCAAACTATTGACGTTGAATCGGGTTAAGACTTTGGTCGGTTTGTCCATCACTAGGTTGAGTCGCGCTAATTCGGCATCCAGTAATTCTTTGCCGGCGGCATGGTTTTTATCGCGATCTTGCAGTCGAAACCAATACTGTACTTTCGAGCGGGCCCGGCTTGATTTTAAATAGCCCAGATGTGGATTTAACCAATCACGGCTTGGATTGGGTTCACGCCCCGTTAAAATCTCGATTTGATCGCCAGTTTTTAACTGATAGGTAAATGGCACAATCCGGCCGGATATTTTGGCACCAATACAACGATGGCCGACATTCGAGTGCACGTAATAGGCAAAATCAAGCGGGGTGGATCCCAAGGGTAAATCGACAATATCGCCTTTGGGCGTAAAAACATACACCCGATCTTCAGTCACTTGATTGCGCAGCTCCTCTGCCAGCGAGCTGTCCACCACCTCTTCCTGCCAGGCTAGAATTTTACGCAGCCAGCCAATTTTTTCATCCAAGGCACCTTCGCGGCTTTGCGCACTGCCTTCTTTGTAGCGCCAGTGTGCGGCCACACCTAATTCGGCATCATCATGCATCTGCCGCGTCCGGATCTGTATTTCAATCGGCCGCCCTTGCGGCCCGAGCACCACGGTGTGGATGGATTGATAGCCATTTTGTTTGGGCGTGGCGATGTAATCATCAAATTCTTTTGGTAAATGCCGCCACGAGGTATGCACGATGCCTAAGGCTGCATAACAATCTTGCACCCGCTCGGTGACAATACGAACGGCGCGTATGTCATACAGCTGATCAAAGGCCAAATGTTTCTTTTGCATTTTTTTCCAAATGCTAAAGATGTGCTTTGGCCGGCCATACACCTCAACCTCAATATGTTGTTGCTGCATCCGCTCGCGCACACTGTTGACAAAATCCACCATGTACTGCTCGCGATCTAGCCGTTTTTCTTCCAACAAACTGGCGATTTGCTTGTAAATCTGGGGGTGTAAATAGCGAAACGCCAGATCTTCGAGTTCCCATTTCAATTGACCAATACCTAACCGGTTGGCCAAAGGCGCAAAAATAGCATTGGTCTGCTTGGCCGCCAGTACCCGTGTTTCTTCGCTGGCGTTTTTCACATCACGTAGATAACAAATTTGTGCCGCCAACTTAATCACCACGGCCCGCACATCTTCGACCATCGTCAGCAGCATTTTGCGAAGGTTATCGGCTTGTTGTGCGTTTGGCGTTTGATTGGGGCCGACCGGTATGGTGCGTATAGCCTCCATTTGCTGAACAGCGCTCAGCATCCGTACAATCGCAGCGTCGGTATCGGCAGGCAATTGCTCCAGTTGCAGGAGGTCAGCATCAACCAGCGGAAACAGCAGCGCCGCCTGTAAGGCATCTTTGTCCATGCGCAAATCCGCGAGGATTTCCACCATTTCCCAGCCTGTGTGCACTTGTGGGCAATTCTGTTCAGTCAACCCCTGCTGCTGTAACCAATCCCCAGTTTGCAGTAACGCGGAAATTTTTTTATCTGGCAAGCCGAGTGATTGCAACCATTGCTGTGTTTCACCAGGGTTAAACTCGCTGCTGTGGGAGTGTCGGACCGTTACCATAACTTCCTCTTGCCAAGGGAGGAGCGCCCCCCATTTGTTCTTATTCGCTACGTTTGTCACCGCCTTCTACTGGTAAAATCAATAACTGATCAAATCAATAGAGGTGCGCTACGATTATTTGTAATCTGGGTCAGCGCCCAAAATCAAGGGCTTAATGCAAGCTTTACGCCATCACACTGATACAAAAACTCGCGGCGATCTTCGTGCGCGCCACAAATGCCGAACCTGAGTCGGGTCACCGCTTTAGCGTTTTTTTCGAAATAGCGCCATCACCTCTAAGTGCGAGGTCTGCGGGAACATATCCATAGCACCGATTTTTTCAATCTCATAGCCCCCCGCCAACAATAATGCCGCATCCCGCGCAAAGGTTACTGGATGACATGACACATAAAGTATCTGCGCCGGTTTTAATGCCAGCAACTGTGGAATAGCAGCCTCAGCGCCGGCGCGTGCTGGGTCAAGTAGCACAATATCATAGCCCTTCGCCACAGATTGTGAACTGCCCGCGGCGGTAGCGCCTTTGCCAACCCCATACCAGTGATATCCTTGCCATGATTGATGCAAATCGGCGTGGTAAAAGTGTGCATTGATCGAGGTCTGCGCTTTTGATGCATTGATAGCGGCATTATGATTCGCTCGCTCCACCATGGCGGCAACGCCTTCCACCCCAACCACCTCTGCCACATGCGGTGCTAATGCCAGCGAGAAATTACCCACACCACAGTATAAATCCAGCACCCGTTTGGATTTATCGAGCGTTAACCAGGCCAACGCTTGCTGAATCATCAGCTGATTCACACTTTGGTTGACTTGAATAAAATCATCCAGCGCAAAATACACGACTTGACCATCGGGCAAGCTGTAATGCGGCTGCGGGCTATGCGGTTGCCACGGCTCAATCTGATCAGGTGCCGATTCACCAAACCAGTAGGCCTCTGGCCAGGCCGCACATAACGCCGCAATATCGCTCGCTGGCAACGCCTTTACATGTCGAACGACGACGTAGGCCTGACCATCCGCATCCAAAAGTTCCACGTGGGTAATGGCGGCACCCTGTGTTAATCGTGGCAATTGTTGCTGTAACACCGCAATACTGGGCGCGATAACTGGGCTTAAAACCTGGCATTCGCTAATGGATTCAATCTTATTGGACTGCATCCCACGAAAACCAATATCAAACTGCTTGCGCTGTTTGTCAAACCAAACCCCGAGTCGCGCTTTACGCCGATAGCCTAAGGTGTCGGCTTGCAACGGAGTTTGCCAAGGGAGTTCAGTCAGTTTTAATTGATGCCGCAAGTGCTGATCGAGCGCATCTTGCTTGAGTTGCAGTGCGGCCACTGCACCAACATGATGCAACTGACAGCCGCCACAACGTCCTGCGGCGGGGCAAACCGCGGCTTGTCGCACCGGTGACGGTGTGAGCACTTTTAAAAGCTGTGCATGAAAAAAACGACTGCGATCATCGTGAATACGCACTTTGACACGTTCACCCGGCAAAGCGCCAGCGACAAACCCTACTTTGCCTTGATGATGGACCACACCATGCGCTTCGAGATCCCAACGTTCCACATCCAGCTCAACCGCAGGGCTGGTTTTTTTGGCCGGTTGTTTGCCGCCAGCCCGATAAATTGCCACCATAAAAATCCCGTCTAAGTTACCAACACCACGTGAACTTGTCAGCAACCGCTGCGCTATCGGACAAGTGCCGATAATAAATGTTCCATTCAACCCAGTGCTGCACCGATATCGCCACAACACCTCAAGTGGTAGGCAAGAAGATCGGCTTATGTCATGATAAAGTTCATAGCATTGTAGCAAGCAGCGACCAAGATGACGACGCGTGGATTACGGGATTGGGTGTTATTCATCACCATTTTGCCAACCTTATTGATAGCTTTGGGGCTTGGCAGTTATTTTAGTTATGTGCGATACCAAGATCTGGCGAAAAGTCTTGAGATCCAAGCCAGTAATATTGCCGAACCGCTCGCGGTCGCCAGCGAATACAACTTGCTGTACGGTCATAAAGTCAATCTGCAGCGCTTGGTGAATACCAGCCATCGCCGAAATTCGCCGCTGGTTAAATCCATCGCGATTTTTGATGCTGAACATAAGCTGGTGGTCACCTCGAATGAACATCGTGAATTTCATCTAATGCGCCAATCGGCCGATCAAGCGCCGCTACAACAAACTCAGATCGACATTTTTCCGGATGGTTTGATTATTCGCGTCCCCGTATTGGTCGAAGCGGTCACCATGCAGGATCTCATTAATCAAAGCGACGGCCCTGAAGTGCCTTTGCAACAAATGCTTAGCCAACAAGGCAAGCTTGGCTATGTGGTGGTGCAATTGCAGCGCGACAATGTGTTATTGGCGCAGCAAACCGCGTTTTTATATACCTTGCTAGCGATTTTTTTTGGCCTAGGATTAGCCATTTTTATCGCCAGTCGGTTAAGCCGTCGCTTATTAACCCCACTACAGCAACTCTGTGATTACGCAACCCATTTGCAAGAAGGTAAATTGGATAGCCATTGTGACCACGGTTACTTTGGTGAGATTGAACTGCTCCGGCAAAATATGCAGCTGCTGGCTGGCGCTCTGCGCCGTTATCGCGATGATATGCAATCGCAAATTGATATCGCGACCAGCGATTTAACCCAAACGATGGAACAGCTTGAGCTGCAAAATGTGTCGCTAGATTTAGCTAAACGACGCGCCTTAGAAGAGAACAAATTAAAATCGGAGTTTTTGGCAAAAATGAGCCACGAACTTCGTACGCCGCTCAATGGCGTCATCGGTTTTACTCGGCAATTGCTTAAAACACAGCTCACCCACCATCAACAGGATTACCTTAATACCATCCAAAAGTCGGCCAATAGCTTGTTAAATTTGGTCAACGATGTGTTGGATTATTCCAAACTGGAAGAAGGACGGATGCAAATTAATCCGGAACCCTTTTCATTGCGGGATTTGGTGCATGATTCGGTAGAATTGCTGGCCGCCAATGCATATGAAAAACATCTAGAGCTGGTGTTACATATCGATCCTAGCTGTCCGGATGATATCGTCGGCGATCCGATGCGGATTAACCAAGTGCTGATGAATATCGCCGGCAACGCTATTAAATTTACCGACCAGGGCAGCATTGTGATCCGGATCAGTGCTACCTTGCAGGCGGATGAACAGTTGGTGCTGCACTTTGCGATCCACGATACGGGTATTGGCATTGCGGAAGAACAGCAAAATCAGCTATTTCAGGGGTTTGCGCAGGCAGATGGTCAAGTGCCGCGTCGTTATGGCGGCACAGGATTGGGCCTGTTTATCTCGCAGCGTTTGGTACAAGCCATGGGCGGTTCCATTGATTTTGAGAGCAATGCCGGTGGCGGCAGCGTATTTTGGTTTAATGTCCAATGTCGTCGCCATGCCTACAGCACATCAGAAGCGCTGCCGATTAATGTGTTACGCGACAAAACTGTGCTCTACATTGAGCACCAAGCGCACTCACGTGAAGCCACGTTGGGCGTGTTAAATAGCTGGCAGATGAAAGTTTCGGTCTGTGCCACGCCCGCACAGTTGCAACAAGCCCTGCAACAGCGCAACCACTATGATATAGCGCTGATTGGTCATGAAGTCGCGTTAGACCAGCTCAACCCACTACAGCAATTAATACGACAAGTGCGCACACAAGTGGACGCGATTTACTTGTTGGTCAATACCTTATCACCTAATTTACGTGAAGCGCTGCTTAACAGTGGTGCCAATGCTTGTTTATCCAAACCGGCGCATCACCGCAAACTGGCCTTGAATCTGGCACGGCCGTATTTGATGCAAACCGTGGCCTCAGATACGAGCCATGCCACAGAAGCCAATATACCCAAGGCGGCGCTGCGTATTCTGACCGTGGATGATAACGATGCCAACTTGAAGCTGATCAACACCTTATTGGCGGAGTTTGTCAACACCATCGATTCCGCGCAAAATGGCGCCGAAGCCTGTGATAAAGCCGCCAGCCATCACTATGACTTGATCTTTATGGATATTAACATGCCGGTGATGGATGGTATTGCCGCTTGCCAACAGATCAAGCAAAACTCACTGAACGAAACAACGCCGATTATTGCCGTGACAGCCCACACAGTAACAGGGGAACGCGAACGATTGCTTGCCTTGGGGTTTGATGAGTTTCTTAGCAAACCGTTGGATGAACATATGTTGGTGTTTACCCTACGTGAGTTTTGTCCAGGCTTTAGCCAACTGCTGTCCACCGAGCATAAACGGCAACTTAATCAGCTGCCACAAAGCAGGCAAGTCAACTGGCCTGAAGCACTGCAGCGAGCTGGCGGTAATTTAGCCTTGGCAAAAGATATGCTGCAGATCTTTTTAAGCGCCATCCCCGAACAGCTCAGCCAGCTAGAACAACTCATAAGTGCGAACGAGCGTGAGCAGCTGCTGCAACTCATTCATAAAATGCATGGTGGTACTTGTTATACCGGTGTCCCGCATATCAAACAGCTGACGGAAGTGCTTGAAACAGGCCTGAAACAAGGCCGAAGTATTGATGAGCTGGAGCCCGAGTTTTTTGAATTACAAGACCGCTTACATGCCCTTGATTTGGAAGCAAAACATTGGACTTGGTAATAACAATTTCAATGTCGTCTGTGATGGTAAGGTGAACACTGCGGCAGCGAACGCCGACCACAAGCCGCGCTCGCTCACGCAGGCTTATTAGACAAGTACAGGCCAACACACAAATGGCATAAGATGTCCAACACGACGTCTTACACGGCTTCTAAAATCACCGTGGCGCACGCATAGGCCTGCTCATCCGAAATCGTTAACCAGACCTGATTAATGCCCCGTGACGCGGCAAGATTGGCCGCGGCAGCCAACAATGTGAGCTGCGGCTGCCCATCAGCGTTGTTGGAAATTTCAAAATGTTGAAACGAAATGCCACGACCAATACCTGTACCTAGCGCTTTAGCGGCCGCCTCTTTGGCGGCAAAGCGTTTGGCAAAATAGCGCTCAGGCAGCGGATGCTGCTGATAAATAAGCTGCTCGTTGGCGGTTAATACCCGTTCAACCAATCGCGGTGAGCGTGTCAAACTCGCTTTGATGCGCTCAATTTCAACAATATCCATGCCTAAGCCTCGAATGGCCATCAGCGACGTGCCTCCACCATCAAGCGCTTCATTTCCGTCACGGCTGGGCCTAAACCTGTGAAAATAGCACGCGCAATCAAGGCATGACCGATATTAAGTTCATACATCTCTGGGATAGCGGCGATAGCTTGGACATTGTGAAAATGTAACCCATGACCAGCGTTGACAATGATCCCCTGCGCAGATGCATAACGTGCCGCCGCCGCAATACGTGCCAGTTCGTGCTGCTGTTCGGCATCTGTGCGCGCTTCAGCATAACGACCGGTATGGATCTCGATAAAAGGTGCGCCCGCCGCAACCACCGCATCGATTTGTCGCTCATCCGCATCAATAAACAGCGATACTTTGCTGCCAACAGCCGTTAACTGCTCAACGGCCGCTTTAATCCGCGCCACTTGACCTGCGACATCCAAACCGCCTTCGGTGGTTAACTCTTCGCGTTTTTCCGGCACTAAACAACAAAACTCCGGTTGCAACCGGCTAGCGATGCCAATCATTTCATCGGTGACGGCCATTTCAAAATTTAACCGCGTTTGAATGGTTTCTTTTAATAAAAACACATCGCGATCTTGGATATGCCGCCGATCTTCGCGTAAATGTACGGTAATACCATCAGCCCCGGCTTGTTCGGCCAACAACGCTGCATGCACTGGCTCCGGATACACAGAACCACGGGCCTGACGAACGGTAGCGACATGATCAATATTCACACCAAGATAAATCGGTTGCATCATAGTTCCTTATAAATTTCGCGTCACAATGTCACTCCCGCCGTGCGCAAGGCTGATGGAGGACGGTCATGGTATTGTTCGATAAAAGTCTTGCCTTTATCTTTGCCATTCGTTGGGTTTATGTCGCCTTAAACAACTGACGACTTAATAAAGGTTTAGTGCCAATGTAAAATTGTAATAACGTGCGGCATAACCGTTTTGCCGCTTTTAAACTTGCACTCTGCCAAGCGCTATGATCCGCCAAGGCGGCCGCAATTGCAGTCAAATCAGCGCCACGCCAGCTTTCAATATTGCCGGTCGAGCTGGTCATCACATACGGCAGAAAACCTTGTTCAGGCCACCATTGATAAAAACCATCCGCCGCAATCGGCTGACCAGTGCCATCCAAGGCAAACTGTGGGCGGGTCCCCAGCTCCGCTAAAATCGCAAACTCATATTGACGAAGAATAACTTCCAACAACGGCGATAAACCAGTGTCTATCTGCTGCGCCTGCCACAAGGCGGTTAAGGTACGTTCATAGAGTGGGAATAAGGCCGGGCAGATATGGTCGGCGGCAAAAGCGCGAATGGTTAACTCATTGAGATATATACCACTGAATAAATACACGCCTTGCAAGGCCATCGCCGCGGTCTCGGCTTCTAACACCTGCACCGTTTTCAGAGATTGCTGGCCACGCCAACTGAGTTGATGCCGACTAAATGGCTGCCATTGCAAAGCGCCACTGCGCTTCGCAGGCCGTCGCGCCACCAGCCTTATGTGGCCGTGGTCAGCGACAACCATATCTAAAATCAGCTTGTGATCCGATAAGACACTGCTATGCAGGACATAACCTGGCAGTAAGCCAGTCGACATGATTAATCGTCACCATAGCCTAGGCTGCGCAGCGCTCGTTCATCATCAGCCCAGCCAGATTTCACTTTGACCCACATTTGTAAAAATACCGGTTGCTCAAACAAGGCTTCCATATCTTTACGTGCTTCACTGGCAATGGTTTTAATGCGCTCACCGGCTTTACCAATCACCATCCGTTTTTGCGTATCACGTTCCACCAGAATCAATGCGGCTATGTGATAATGCTTCTCTTCCCACTTAAAGCGTTCAATCTCCACCGTCACCGAGTAAGGCAGCTCATCCCCTAAAAAGCGCATAAGTTTTTCCCGCACAATCTCAGAGGCCATAAAACGCTGTGAACGATCGGTAATGTAATCTTCTGGGAAGAAAAACTCACAGGGTGGCAATTGCGCATGCACCAGCTGGCGTAAAGCGTCCACATTGGTGCCTTTTTCAGCCGACAGCGGCACCACATGTAAAAATGACAATTGACTGCCTAACCACTGTAAATGCGGTAACAGTTCTTCTTTGTCTTTATACAAATCAACTTTGTTGACCACCAAAATGACCGGTTTGCCCGCTTCAATCAAACGCTGGAGCACCATTTGGTCATCATCGGTCCAGCGTGTGCCTTCCACCACAAAAATCACCAGTTCTACATCTAAAATGGAGCTGGCCGCGGCTTTGTTCATTAAGCGGTTGATCGCACGTTTTTCTTCACTATGAAGACCTGGGGTATCGACGTACACGGTTTGATAGGCACCCTGAGTGTCAATCCCCACGATCCGATGACGCGTGGTCTGCGGTTTTTTCGAAGTGATGCTGACCTTTTGCCCAATCAACTGATTAAGCAGGGTTGATTTACCTACATTGGGACGGCCGACAATGGCCACCAGTCCGGCAAACGTCTCAGGCAAAGCGTCATCGCTGCGCGGTTCGGTCAACTCAACGTTCATTTAATAACTCCAGCACTTGATGTGCACAATCTTGTTCTGCTTTACGTCGTGAGCTGGCACTGGCCGTCACTGCAGGTAACCCCACCACTTGGCATTTTACCGTGAAGGTCTGGTCGTGAGCTTCCCCTTGAATATCAATCACATCATACACAGGTAACGCCAAGCGACGACCTTGTAGATACTCTTGTAATCGGGTTTTGGAATCTTTTAGCTCCAGCGGTGCTATGGTACTGAGGCGACTGGCAAACCACTGTAAAATACGAGCGCGGCAGGCATCGATACCACCATCGAGAAAAATGGCACCCAAAATAGCTTCCACAGCGTCGGCTTGGATCGACTCACGCCGCGAACCGCCACTTTTAAGCTCACCGGGGCCAAGCCGCAGGTATTGTGCTAACTGCAGCTCTTTGGCGATTTCCGCCAAGGTAATACCTTTCACCAAGGTTGAGCGCATCCGCGTTAAATCACCTTCACGCGCTTTGGGAAAGTGGTGATATAACGCTTCAGCAATCACCATGCTAAGTAGCGCATCGCCCAAGAACTCTAAACGTTCGTTATGATTACCTTTACAACTGCGGTGTGTTAAGGCCTGCTCCAGCAACGCCGGTTGCTGGAAGCTATAGCCAATTTTCTTTTCAAGCGGAGCAAGAGATTGTTGCATGTGACCTTATTCGAGCGGACCTAAGCGTTCTAAACGCACGCCAACGGGGATAAAGCGTGGTAAAAAGCTATCTGGGTCCTGGTTAAATTCAAAACTCATCCAAATAAACACAGCCTTACCCACTAAGTTTGCTTCGGGTACAAAACCAAAGAAACGGCTGTCTTTACTGTTATCGCGATTATCACCCATGGCAAAATAGTGACCTTCCGGGACGATAAACTCATCGACTTCGGTGCCATTCTGCCGGTAGTACATGTGCACATTTTCCGGTGCCATTGGGTTATTCAAAATGGAATAGACCTTGTTGCCGTTGTTCTCGGCTAACCGTTTTAACGGGAAAGGCCCATCAAAAAATTCACCATCAGATTTTAGCTGGATATCCAACGCTGTTAAGGGGGCACAGTTAGATTTATCTGTCTGTGGGCACGCCTTCTGAATAAACAGCTGTTTATTACGGTAAATGATCCTATCGCCCGGCAAACCGACAATTCGTTTGATGTAATCAATGGTCGGTGCTTCAGGGTATTTAAACACCGCCACATCACCGTGCGCTGGACGCCCTGTGGTGATCAGTGGTTTGCGCCAAATCGGATCTTTGACATCGTAGCTAAACTTTTCCACCAGAATAAAATCACCCACCAGCAAGGTTGGCATCATAGAACCTGATGGGATTTGAAATGGCTCGTACAGGAACGAGCGGACGAAGGTGATAATGGCAATCAAAGGAAAAATCGACCGCGCAGTTTCGACAATCGCCGGCTCTGCCGCAATCTCGGCAACGTTGAGCTTAGACACATCACCACCTGCCGCGCTGACCGCCGCATTGATTTTGCGTTGACGTTTCGGCGCAAAAAACAGCGCATCCACCAGCCAAATCAAGCCTGAGATGAGTGTAAGAAGCACGAGTATAATTGCAAAATATCCGGCCATAGCTGACGACTTTCCTTTGATGCTATCCCGCCGACAACCGCCGGCGGGCAATGGTTATTTACCGACTTTTAAAATGGCTAAAAACGCTTCTTGCGGCACTTCTACGTTACCGACTTGCTTCATGCGTTTTTTACCCTCTTTCTGTTTCTGCAACAGCTTTTTCTTCCGGCTAACGTCACCGCCATAACACTTGGCGAGAACGTTTTTACGCAGCTGTTTAACCGTGGTACGTGCAATAACATGGGTACCAATGGCCGCTTGAATCGCAATATCAAACATTTGCCGCGGGATCAACTCTTTGAGTTTCTCGGCCAATTCACGGCCACGACCTTGGGCAAAATCACGGTGACTGATTATGGCTAATGCATCGACTCGCTCGCCGTTGATGAGAATATCCACCCGTGACATGTCCGATGCTTGGAAGCGTTTGAAGCTGTAATCCAAGGACGCATAACCACGGCTGGTCGATTTTAAGCGGTCGAAGAAATCCATCACCACTTCCGCCATGGGCAGCTCATACACCACCGCTACTTGGCGACCGTGATACGTCATGTTGATTTGTACACCGCGTTTTTCGATACACAGATTAATCACGTTACCCAAGAATTCTTGCGGCACCAGAATATGTGCTTCAACAATTGGCTCACGAATTTCGTCAATGTTATTTACCGGTGGTAAATCGGATGGGTTATCAACCATCACAGTTTCACCATTTTTGGTAATGACTTCATACACTACGGTCGGCGCCGTGGTGATCAAATCCAGATCGTATTCGCGTTCCAACCGCTCTTGAATGATTTCCATATGCAGCATGCCCAAGAAGCCGATACGGAAGCCAAAACCTAGTGCGCTTGAGCTCTCTGGTTCATAAAATAAGGACGAGTCGTTGAGGCTGAGTTTTTCCAGCGCATCACGGAAATCTTCATAATCATCGGTTGAAACCGGATAAACACCAGCATATACCTGCGGTTTGATCCGCTTAAAGCCTGGCAGTGCCTCTTGGGCGGAATTGCGCGCCAGCGTTAAGGTATCGCCAACTGGTGCGCCTTTGATTTCTTTGATACCCGCGATAACAAAACCTACTTCGCCAGTGCTCAAGATACCAGTGTTATTGGCTTTGGGTGTAAAAATACCAACTTTATCAACTTCATACACCATTCCGGTGGACATAACTTTGATTTTATCTTTGGCTTGGATTTTACCGTTTTTCACCCGCACCAACGACACTACACCTTGGTATGGGTCAAACCAAGAGTCGATAATCAGGGCTTGCGTCGGGCCATCCACATCCCCCTCTGGCGGTGGAATGTTTTTCACGATGGTTTCTAACACATCTTCAATACCCACGCCGGTTTTGGCGGAACATTGCACCGCGCCCACCGCTTCGATGCCAATGATATCTTCAATCTCTTCAGATACCCGATCTGGATCCGCTTGTGGTAAATCGATTTTGTTGAGGATCGGCAATACTTCGAGGTTCATTTCCAAAGCGGTATAACAGTTAGCGACCGTCTGCGCTTCCACACCTTGGCCCGCATCAACCACCAATAATGCACCTTCACAGGCTGCCAGCGAACGGCTTACTTCATAGGTAAAATCGACATGACCTGGCGTGTCGATAAAATTCAGCTGGTAGGTGTTGCCATCTTTTGCCTTGTAATTCAAGGTCACGCTCTGCGCTTTGATGGTAATGCCGCGTTCGCGCTCTAGATCCATAGAATCGAGCACCTGAGCTTGCATTTCCCGATCCGACAAACCACCGCAGTGTTGGATCAAACGATCCGACAATGTGGACTTGCCGTGGTCGATGTGAGCTATCACTGAAAAGTTTCGAATGTGATTGATTTTCTTAGACATATAGCCTTACTTAATTTCGGAAAAATGAGGTTCAGCAAACGCAGCGCAAGGGCGTTGCTACAGTCGTTATGCAATGGGGTGACATACTACCATTGTTCGCTGCGGTTTTAAAAAAAAATGCTGCAGCCAGCGCTAGAATGTTATCCACCGCAAGAGCCACGCAGCCGCAGTGAATCGGGCCTGCGCCGTCTATGCGCAGGAAGGCATGCGGTTATAACAAGACGGCGAGAATTTGCACCGGCGGCGTGGTGACATCTAACGTCCGACTTTGCTGTCGAGCCCACAGATAGACGGGCAGCATGGCCAACAAACCACCGATTAATTGCCAACCTTCGGGCACCGCCGTGCTGTGCAAAAAAGCAACCGCGAGCAGAAAGGCGATTAATGGGTACAAATACACCCGCAACGCACTTTGCATCAACAATTGCTCACTCATGCCAATACGTACTTTCTGCCCGATGGTCAATGCCGCAATCACATGCTGTGGCACGGCAGGTTGCGAGCCGTTCGATTTAAACGATGGCGTTGCATGATCTGGATGAAGTTCAGTAGGCTGCTCAAGCAGCGGATCTTGCAATGGCACAAAAAAGCGATAATCGCGTGCTGTAAAGGCTTTCGCTACTTGACCGGAACTGCAACTGTCTTGCGCACTGCACGCCGAACAGCTGCTTTGACTGCGTGTTTCCAGCCACACACCATGCGGCTCTACAGCGACCACGGTGGCAATTTCTTCAACCATAGTTTTTCCTCTGACAGCGATGTAGCGCCATGTTTAAACATAAAGCGTATATTGAAAAGTGAGACAGGATTGCGCACATGCATCGCGCAATCAGCATCAGTCTCCAGGCAAACAGACATTGCGCATCCCTAGCTCGCCGCGACTCGCCATCAATGTGCCCCGCCTGTGCGTCAAGGCTTATAGTAACACGCGGCACTAGTATAACGTAGCGCTGGCGCTAGTATAACGTAGAGCTGGCGTTAGTATGACGTAGTACTGACGCTAGAACAAATAATCAGTTTACTGAGAAAGTCGGTGATATGCAGCAATGGATAGCGGAGTTCGACAAACGAGCGCACTACCGTCTTGGGTGACAAGACGGTACTGAAATTATTCACTCGCGATCTGGACACCCTGCGCAATATCTTGCGCAAGAGCAGGTGCGATAGGGCCGATGACAGTGATATCCACATTGTTTTTCGGCAGCATCAATAACACTGTCGCGCCGTCCAAATAGGCTTGCGGCACACTGCCGGTTTGGCGTGGCTGCACAAAAATTGAAATTTGATGCGGTCCATCGCTCAGTAACCATGACGCGAGCACAGGTCCACTGCTGGCTTGTACGGCTGAAGGCATGGCAATTTGCCGAAACCCCGCCGGAATATAGCCGAGTTGCGAGCGAATTTGTGCAGGGCTATCGGTGAGAGGTGCGATGGGCAATTGCGGCAGCTGTGCCACAGCCAGGGGCTCTAAATCGGCCAGTAAGTGCGGCTTGATTTGTAAATGCACCACTTGCCAGCGTTCCAACACGCGATTGTTGCTATCCACTGTATCTAATCGCAGCGGAAACCCCGTTTGTGCATCTTGCCATAACCAATAGCTGTAACGCTGCGGATCCAGCGCCGCCAGCCGCAGCAGCTGTGCACTTCGCCCCGACAAGGATGTACTACTGCCGGGTACCGCGGCATAAAGCTGTTGGATGACGGCTATATCACTGAACAAAATGGCGGGTAGCTCTTTAATATGAGAGTTTTGCGTCACTTGTAATGCTTGGCCTGCACTGGAATAGTAAACACGATTATTTTTGCGAAAACTCTCAACGCCAGCGCCATCTTGTGGCGTGAGCTGCTCCAATTCAATCGGTGCTACATCAGGAGATGGCTGATATACGCCATGCAACCAACGGTAGGTCGCAAGCTGTTGACCTTTAGCCTGCACAAAAGAGACATCAAATTGCAACTGCTCTAAGGTTTGTTGCGCGCGTTCGAACTGTGCCCATCCATCGAGCGGTAGTGCTTCGGTTTGCGTTTTTTCATTCGTGGCCTGCTCGGCTGATGTTCGCTCGGCTGATGTTTGCTCGGCTGATGTTCGCTCGGCTGAGACCTGTGCACGAGATGCCTGATCCGTTGATACCTGCTCCGTTGATATCAGCTCCGTGGATGCCAGCTCGTGAGTTGCTTGCTTACTGGCGGAGGCAGAATCTGGCGTATCAGATGTACGTAGCGCTGAACTCGTTACATCGGTCTGCACGGCAAGACGCGCCGTCGTCACCGTCTGCGTGCTCGGGTTGGACGACGCAACGACCACATTCGCCGCCACATTCGCCTGCGCGCCATCAATACGGTCGCTGGGCAGCTGCGCCAGTGCAGCCCCAGAACAGCTGATGGTGAATAGAGCCCAAAGTTTAGGGTGTAACAGACATGTCGAATGCCGAGATGTTGTCGTGCGCGAATAAAACATGTGTTGAAACCGTTTTGACATCATATAGTCCCAGCGCCGTTAGCGCTGTTCCGTCCCTTCATGGCCTGCTGAATGTTTCATCCTCGGTGTGGCATCTGAGGTGGAGGTTTGACTCGACGCCTGCTCCATTAAACGGATTTGTTGTTGTCGCAACTGCATCAACTCCGTCAGTCGACGCTGCTGATCCAGCTGATTTGCATTGTCATAGCCTGAGGATGTTGGGGTTTGGTACGAACTACTATGATTTAAACTCACCGGCGTTGCGGTCCCGGCCACAGGCATGGTCTGAAACACCGGTAATGGTGCAGTTAATGCAGCATCGGGTTGCAGGTTATGCTGATTGATTCCAAACACCGCGACCAAGGCCACACCTGCCGCAATCGCACCTTGTGCCCCCACCTTAAACCATGCATGATTCGCCGCCGCTTGCCACCAACGCCGGCCAGGTGATGACGTTTTCACGGAGGTGTTGTGAGGATGAACGGGCGGAGAAACGTCAGGATGGCTCGGTGTCGATGCGCTCAGTGATTCCACATGTTGCTGGCTTAATGCATCGTCGCTGCGTAGCTGATGCACCGGTTCCAAGGCTAACGCGGCGGCAAATTGCAGTGAAAAGTCGCGGCTGGGATCAGGCAGCGTGGCAGCGCTAGATAGCTCAGCCGCCATGGTTCGCTCCGCTGCGGACTCACCCCGCATAATAGCGCCAATCAGCTGATAGCGGACCATGGTCTGCTGCAGATCCGGTTGCGTCAAGAGTGCATCCAACTCTGATGCCGCCAGCGCATGGTTATCGGCAGCGGCACTTATCCAATGTTGTTGTTCAGACGTCATATTCTGCTCTCAGCTAATTAACGGTTTTAATTTGGCATCAATGGCTTCACGTGCGCGGAAGATACGGCTTCGTACTGTACCTATCGGGCATCCCATCACTTCGGCGATTTCTTCGTAACTCATTCCATCTAACTCGCGCAGGGTGATCGCAACCCGCAGATCTTCCGGTAGCTGTTCAATAGTGTTAAACACCACCAGCCGGATCTCTTCCGTCAGTAGCAATTGCTCCGGCGATTCCTGCACTTTCAAGGCGTCACTGCCATCGTAGCTATCCGCATCATCCACATCAATGTCGGCAGATGGTGGTTTACGCCCCGACGCTGTGAGGTAATTTTTCGCGCTATTTACGGCAATCCGATACAACCATGTATAAAACGCACTATCACCACGAAACCCAGGTAACGCCCGATACGCTTTGATAAAGGCATCTTGCATCACATCAGGCACATCGCCCTGACACGATACGTAGCGCGAGATTAAATTCGCAATTCTATGTTGGTATTTTCTAACCAAGACATTAAATGCAGCTTGATCGCCCTGCTGTACACGCTGGACAATTTGCCAGTCCAATTCCTGCTCGCTCATCCGAGCTGTTCCCCTATGTTTATACTGTGTTTTTGCAAGCCTGCTTGAAAACACCAATGACCCGACAGAGGTAAATGCTCATGTGGCGATATATAACTACTCAGAGTCTGTGTTTGGTAAAAAAGTTCGGTTTTGCCGATAAAAAAGTTACAATGCAATGATCTTTTCATAAAAGAAATGGCTATCTAACAGCCTGCCCGGTGCAAAATGGCAATCAAATCGCTGTGTGGCACCGACTTTCCAAGCTAAAGTCAGGTAAGTGTATCGCATGCAACAACAAATTGAACATCGCTGTGACGTATTAATCATTGGCAGTGGCGCCGCCGGTTTATCATTGGCGCTGCAATTGGCGGATCAATTGCAAGTGATGGTGCTTAGCAAAGGACCGCTGCGCGAAGGATCAACCCTGTATGCGCAGGGTGGTATCGCCGCCGTGTTTGATGAAAACGATAGTATTGATGCTCATGTCAACGATACGCTCATCGCTGGCGCCGGACTTTGTGATGAAGCCGCGGTGCGTTTTACGGCAGAAAATGCCAAAACAGCTATGGAGTGGTTGATCGCCCAAGGTGTCCCTTTCGACCAGTACAAAGACGATGATGGTGTAATGAAATACCATTTAACCCGCGAAGGTGGGCATAGTCATCGGCGAATTTTACACGCCGCCGACGCCACGGGCCGCGCGGTACAGATCACGCTGGTCGACCAGGTCAAACGTCATCCAAACATTCAATTATTAGAAAACTACAATGCGGTGGATTTAATTACCGCGCAAAAACTTGGATTGGATGGCAATCATTGTTATGGCGCTTATGTGTGGAACCGTCAAAGCGAAAACGTAGAAACCATCGCCGCTCGGTTTGTTGCACTCGCCACCGGAGGGGCCAGTAAAGTGTACTTGTACACCAGCAACCCTGATGTGGCTTCGGGTGATGGTATTGCCATGGCCTGGCGGGCCGGTTGCCGCGTCGCCAATATGGAATTTAATCAATTCCACCCCACCAGTTTGTATCACCCTGATGCACGAAATTATCTCATTACCGAAGCCATGCGCGGCGAAGGCGCTTACCTAAAACGGCCGGATGGTAGCCGCTTTATGCCCGATTTTGATGAGCGTGCCGAATTAGCACCTCGCGATATTGTTGCCCGCGCGATCGATTTTGAGATGAAAAAACTGGGCGTACCGTGCGTGTATTTAGATATTAGCCACAAACCTGCCGATTTTATTATTGAGCACTTTCCAACTATTTATGCCAAGTGTTTAAGTGTCGGAATTGACATCACCAAACAAGCGATCCCCGTGGTGCCGGCGGCGCATTATACGTGCGGTGGCGTGATGACCAATCATAAAGGACAAACCGATATCGCCAACTTATATGCGATTGGCGAAGTCGCCTATACCGGTTTGCATGGTGCCAATCGCATGGCGAGTAATTCATTATTGGAGTGTGTGGTATTTGCACAAAGTGCTGCACAGCATATTTTGCAGCAATGCCAACCATCACAACCCCCAGTCGCCTTGCCGGCATGGGATGAAAGCCGGGTGACCAACTCGGATGAGGAAGTGGTCATTACGCACAACTGGCACGAGCTACGGATGTTTATGTGGGATTTTGTCGGCATCGTCCGTACCGAAAAACGTCTGGAACGCGCCTTGCATCGGGTCGAGTTATTGCAACGGGAAATCCATGATTATTATCAGCATTTTCGCGTCAGCAATAATTTATTGGAGCTGCGCAATCTTACCATGGTCGCCGAGCTGATTATTCGCAGCGCCATGGCGCGCAAAGAAAGCCGTGGGCTTCATTATATTTTGGACTACCCAGCGTTATTGGAACATCCAACCCCAACTATCTTAACGCCAAAACGTCCCGCCCAATCAAAAGGGCAAGCCTAGCAACAGCTTGACGCCTAGCCGCCGCGTTCACATTCGCCTCAATATAAGATTTATCGCTGCGATACCCAACCGCTGTGAAAGCAGCGGTTAGGTCATAGCGTCGCTTAGGCCGCTTGCCAAGCTTGCGTAGATCAGGCTATTTGGGCGCCGTAGTGGGTTTGGCACGATAATGGAAAATCTGCCAAATCACATAAAACTGCAGCGCCGCAGTGCCTAATTGACCTAAAATCGACTGCATTTCATAGTACTTTTCTGCATAGATATAGAGTGAAATATTCCCCAGCGCAAAGGCTAACCACGTCAGCATCGGCACGCCATCCGAGGTTTTCGTTTTGTGCAAATGCCAAATTTGCATCATGGTCGCGGCCGGAAAAATAATCGCAGGGACATAGCCAATAATTTCAATCAACGTCATAACATACCTCACCGTCGGTTCATACCGTGGTTATAAAAACATGGGATAGATTGCAGGCCGTCCATCGGATGTCTGTGAGATTTTAGACATCGCTGAGCATTTGTTCATAGTCCCTATGCTCCAAACTTATGCGCCACACATCTGCCACAAACTTATGCTACATATGTCGGCGTGGAACGGGTGCTCCAACGAACCTTTCGCGCTTTGGTAGAACACACTAGCGTTTAGACCGCAAAAAAGGGCGTGGACTATAACCAGTCCACAATAGAACCGCAAGTGGAACCGCAAGCCAAATCCCATACCCCATGCAAGCCCAATCGCAACCTGAATCGTGACCGCTGACGCCACTTAGCCGCATCGCGCAGCCCTTTGCTGTCATATTCATCATCATTCGTCATGAGCCTGCACGACATATGGTCGTTGATCCACTCCCAACATCACTATCGTTCCGATAGTGACCATACCGATGGCTGCCGCCCTTGCGCGGCAACAGACTGACAAATTCGGCTTAAGGTGCGAAAATCAGCCTCAGACAACTCATCACGATAGAGCCAATAGCCATACAATACCGGAGCTGTATCTCTCTCCTGCCCCGATATCAGAATGCTTGGGTTTGTGCGGGACTTCATATGCACATCATGATCAGTAAGCCCCTGCTGCCAGCACAGATAAATCCCAACATCTGACACTAAACTATGTGCATGTAAACGCCCGCGGTACGGTAGGCCATCCAACGGACCACAGGCCAAGGGTCTCGCTGTTATTGCGGTTGATAGGTCAATGCTGACGTAAAATGCTTGCTGACTGTTTAAATGATGCCATGCAGACAGCCTAGGCATCGGTGCCCGTTCTCGCCTCGCATTGTAGGCATGATTATACGCCGACACCGTTGTCACCTGGAGCTGACACCAGCTTAAAGGTTGATGACGCAGATGTAGGTAAATAAATATCGCACTGCAGAAGGTGGCACTAAGCTGCATCGCAAATTCCAGCGGCGGTAATGCCAGGGCGGTTAGCGGTATGATCAGAAGCATTGCGGCATGTACATGGCGGCGCCAGCAACCCGCTCGAGCATAGATCCGATACTCGGTAGCCGTGGCCGCTAACGATGCGTCACTATGCTGAGTTTTGGTGGTGATGTTAGATATCTCATGCGCCATATCCACCTCACTCCGTACGTGCTTGGCATTCATGGTCTGCCAATGAATAAGTGAGCGCTATCGCCTTATGCGGGCCATCTCATTGGGTAGGTCATATCATTGCGTGGGTCATATCATTGCGTGGGTCATATCATTGCGTGCAACGCTTGACACAGGTTGAAAACCATCACGGCAACCGCGCAATAAACAATGCTAGCGCATCACATTTTAAAATCAAATAATTCACATAAAAATAACCATCACACGTTTTCACTGGCCCACCACAAGCATCGGCGATCAGATGTAACGACGATGGCATGCCAGTGCAAAACGCGGGTCGAGGACAACGGCAACTAGGACGTAGACCTGCGCAGGAGGGTGGCGAAGCGCTGCGCAGGCGATTTGGGGATTACGTGGTTTAAACTTTAACGCGAGATAGAATCGTCTGAATCATGCGTTGCAACTCAGGATCGGCGGACTTGGCATGGCCCATAAACCAAGCAAATAAATCGGGATCATCGCAAGCGAGCAAACGCTCAAAGATATGTTTTTCTGGCTCAGACAGCGCATCATAGCCATGCTCAACAAAAGGCGCTAATAACACATCCAGTTCGAGCATGCCACGGCGGCACGCCCAGCGCAGCCGGGGTTTAGTCATTAATTCAGTCATGGGTTCCTCATAGCGCAGTCAATATGGCGCGGATTCTAACAAATAATTGCGGCAGGGGTTGTGCTTTTGCATCCCTTCCCCAATGATCAAGCGTATTGATAAGTCATTCATTACTGAGTTCTATATCGTTATGCAAGCATCTTGGATCAGTGCCGAACAATTGGCAACCTTATCGAATCACAGCGCCGACGCCTTTATCAGTCCTTTACCTGCATTTCAGGTGACCCGGGTCCATGGCGCTGATCAACGTCATTATTTACAAGGGCAAACCACCTGCGACTTCTTATCGTTACACGCGGATTCTGTGCTACGTGGTGCACATTGTGACGCCAAAGGCAAAATGTGGGCCAGTTTCCATGCAATTGCGGCGGATGATGAAACATGGTTGGTTGGATTTCGTGATGAAATGCAGGCGAGCCTGACCCAGCTGAAAAAATTTGGTGTATTTTCCAAAGTCACCTTTAGCGATAACCCGCAAGCGATAGCGGTGTTTGGCATCGCCGGCGATAACGTGGCGCCATTGCTGCAGCAACTGGGGTTTGATGACCAAGGCGCACAGCACCAGCAGAGCGATACATTACCCGCCATGGGTGCATTACAAGCCAAGGCGCATCTACTTCGCTTGGCCGCTCACCATTATATGCTACTGCTGGATGCGGCCGATGCCAGCGCATTTTTACACGCCTATCAACGCGAGCTTGCGGCGCCACCGCAATGGTTACAGCAGCATATCAAATTAGGCCTGCCCTTCATTGAGCAGGCGATCATTGGTGAATACGTGCCGCAACAGCTGAATATGCAGGCACTTGATGCCATTAGTTTTACCAAAGGCTGTTATATTGGCCAAGAAACCGTTGCCCGAATGAAGTACTTGGGTAAAAATAAACGCGCGATGTATTTGCTGCAGGCCAATACCAACAGCACGCCATCGGCAGGCGCTGGCATTGATATGCAACTGGATACCCATTGGCGTCGCGCCGGTCAGGTGATCAATGCGGTCAATATTCATGACTCCCTTTGGTTGTTGGCCGTCTTACCCAATGACACAACTGAACATACGGCATTGCGACTGAGTGATGAACCAGATACGTACTGTCAGATCCACCCCCTTCCCTATAGCCTGAACTAATTTGAGGTTGGCATGACCATTGAAAACATGAAAGTCGTTGCGATGCACTACAGCGTATCGGATAAAAACGGCAACGAACTTGACAGCTCCTTCGGCGCCGAGCCGCTGGTGTTTATCCACGGCACAGGTTCGCTGATTTATGGGCTAGAGCAAGCGTTAACCGGACGCAGTGCAGGCGAACGCTTCAGTTTGGAAGTGCTAGCTGCCGACGCTTATGGTGAGCGTCATGACGAATTAACCCAAGCCGTCCCTAAAGCTATGTTTGAAGGTATGGACGTTGCGGCCGGGATGCGCTTCCGCGCTGCCGGTGATGATGGTCGTGAACAATCCGTTATCATTTTAGATGTTACCGATGATGAAGTGATCGTCGATGGCAACCATCCATTAGCCGGTTTGGATTTAAGCTTTGATATCGAGATCCTGTTGGTGCGTGATGCAACCGCAGATGAGCTGGCACATGGCCATGCGCATGGTATCGACGGACATGCTGGCCACGATCACTAATATCGCGACCTACGCATGCCTATGCATGTAAAGCGCGGAAACTGCCCTGTTGCAGTTCGCGCGAGTTAAAAAAGGCCGCACTGCGGCCTTTCTTGCCCCATCCCACCTTAATAGCCCTATTTCAACCTGCAGACTGCGTTCGTTCACTATGGCTCCCTTGCACACTACGTTCACCTTGGACTGCATCATGGTCATCATCAAGGCGGGTTGATCAGTACTGCGTTAGCCCTCTTTATATTCAGCCGCCATCGATAGCGAAGCCTTGCCGGTGTTAACAGTCAAAGCTCCGCTTTTCGCAACATAAATATCACGTTTCGTTTAACAAAATCGCATGCTAAGCTGCGCCATCATCATGCGTGAGTCGCCATGCACGCGCGACCAAAAGGAGTATGGATGTTATACCGAGGCCCCTATCAAAGCCAACCCGCACCGGCGCAGCTCATCGCCGCCGATGGTCAGCCACACTTCGGCATCTTTGATCAATCCGTCAATGATTTAAACTGGCCGCAGTTCCAGCACATGAGCGTGATGGATAAACCAAGCCACAGTCGCGCCGCGAAAGCAGATTTTCGCCAATTTCAATTTGTGGCAATCCAAAGCGCTGATTGGCTGCTTGGGGTCGCGATTGCCAAAGTCCGCTATGTGAATACCGCATTTGCGTACTTATATCAACGCCAGCAGCCTTGCAAAGTCGAAGAGTGGCTACATCCGGGCTCGATCGGTTGCGCACTGAGCCCAAGCCCGACCCTCGGTGGTAGTGCTTTTGGTTGGCGTGAGCACAAAATCCAATTCGATCTCACCTCCGATGGGCTGCGTATGCAGCTCAATACCCAGCGGTTGCACGCTGATATTCACATTAAACGCCACGACCAAGCACCGATAGCGCTTTGTAACCCAACAGGTTATCAAGGGCTGACCTACACTGAAAAAAATCTAGCGCTGCCGGTATCGGGTCAGTTGTTGCATAAAACGACACAACAGCGGTTCGATCTGACGAATGCGCTGGGTGGTTATGATTATTCTGCTGGATTTATGCGCCGAGAAACCAGTTGGCGCTGGGCATGCTTGCAAGGCTACACGGCCGATGGTCGCCGTTTGGCCATTAATTTGGCCGCGGGCGTCAATGAAACTGGTTTAACCGAAAACGCGTTGTGGTTAGATGGCGAGCGCCATTTAATCAGCCCCGCCCAGTTTAGTTTTGAGCGCTCCACGGCGACGGCAACACCGCGCAGTGTCACTTGGCAGATCAAGACCTTGGCGGGTGAATTAGAATTGGAGTTTCATAGCGAATTTTGTCGCAGTGAACGGAAAAATTTCGCTGTACTGGCGAGCAATTTTCGGCAATATGTAGGTATCTATCAGGGTCGGCTTCGATTAGCATCGGGCGAATGGGTTGCCATTGCACCACAGCTAGGGCTGGCTGAAGATCATTATGCCAAATGGTAAGGAAAACTATGTTTCATCACGCAAAACATCATATCGCAGCTGAACCACGCGCCTCGGCACCGCAATGCACAACGGCAAAACAATGCACAACGGCACAAGCCCACAATAGCCGTCGGCATAAACGCAGTCTGTTGGCGCTTGCGCTGGTGAGCCTGGGCGTTTTATCGGCCTGCTCACCCAAAGAAGTGGGTGATGTTAGTTTGGGGTTATTTACCACCAAGGATATTAAAATTCAGACCTTTAATGATCCTGATATCCCAGGCATCACCTGTCATATCAGCCATGTCGAAGCGGACTTATCGTTAGCGGATCCTTCCGATATGGCCATTGCCTGTCGGCAAACCGGTGAAATCACACTGGCAATGATTGAAAATATCGACCGCTCAAAATCTGGCGAAGTGGTATTTACCGCATCCAAAAGTATTTTATTTAAACATCTGAAAATTCGTCGTATTTTTGACGAAAGCAATCGAACTCTGATTTATTTGTCCTACTCCACCAAAGAAACAAAGGGTAGCGATAAACATTCGTTGACCACAGTGCCGTTATGGGGCAGCCAAGCCTGGCAAGCGTTAGAAGCGCAGCAGCATGCGAAAAAGCCCGAATAAGGGCTTTTTTTCTGGTAAAATCCAAACGTTAGCGTTTGAGCGCACGGCTATTGTGCACGGTTTAGGTTCAGTATTCGGATAAACGCGAGCAGAACATGCGTTGGTTCATGTTCGTGACCTTGACGCAGTTGAATCGATCACCCCATGTATGCCAAACCAGTCATTGCAAGGAGTCTGCATGTCGTCGCTGTTTCACATCCACGCTGTAAGTTGGCAACGCCAACAGCATTGGGTATTGCGCGATATCGATATCACACTCCCCAGCCAGCGCATCGTTGGCGTGATTGGGCCTAATGGTGCTGGCAAATCCAGTTTGTTACATTTATTGGCCGCCATGGCACAACCCACGCATGGCCATATTATGTTCGCGCAATCGCCGTTGGCTCTTATGTCAAGGGCCGAACTCGCTCGGCGCATGGCGGTGCTTGGTCAACATGCCGATCGCTATCCCAACTTTACCGTGCTGGATGTGCTGCGTTTTGGTTTATTACCGCATAAGCGTTGGTATCAGTGGGATAACACCCTCGATACCACCCATCTCATGACCGCGCTGGCTCGCGTCGATTTGACACATGCCGCAGCACTGCCGTTTGCCAGCTTATCCGGCGGTGAGCAGCAGCGCGTGTTGATTGCCAAAGCCTTGGTGCAACAGCCCCAGGTGCTGTTGTTGGACGAACCTACCAACCACTTGGATGTGCATTATCAGCATCAGGTTCTACATTTGTTGACGCAACTGGGCTTAAGTGTGGTGATCTCAATCCATGATTTAAATTTGGCCGCCAATTACTGCGACTATCTGGTGCTGCTGGACGCTGGCAAACTTATCGCGCATGGCCCAACGACAGAGGTACTACAGGCGGAATTATTGAGTCAGGTATTTAAGTTGCAAATTGATGTCGATCTTCATCCACGGACAGGCAAACCGCGCATTAGTATGGCACTGCCTCACGCCGATCCGCAGATAGCGGTGGCAGATGGCCAAGCACCTAGCGACCGCCCTATCACTCCCCCCGCCATCCTTAATGCGACCGATCTAGCACGCGGAAGAGCCACATGAGCAAACAGGTGCATAATGCTTTGACAACTGAAGAATGCAGCCCGCTCCATAGCCAGCATCCGGTGTGGGTGCGCATGTTGCAGCGCGGGGGGTGGGTTTTATTCGCGGGCATCATATTAATCAGCCTGATAAGTATCAGTTTATGGACAGGTAGCGTGCCATTCACCAGCCATGAGCTGTGGCAATGTGTGCAACAGCGCTGCCCCAGTGCCATGCAAGACACCGTGTTTTGGCAGATCCGTGTACCGCGGGTGTTACTGGCGATGGTGGCAGGTGCGGGTTTGGCATTGTGTGGCGCTCTGCTGCAAAGCTGCACTCGAAACCCACTATCGGATCCCTACCTCTTTGGCATTATTGCCGGCGCAGGGCTTGGTGTGAGTTTGGTGACAGTCGGCGCCGATTGGCTGGCGATGGATGTCCAGCATTTTGCCTTACCACTGGCCGGCTTTATCGGTGCCATGCTGGCGATTGGACTTGGCCTCACCCTGAGTTGGCGCCTAGGCTGGCAACGCTTGGATGTTTTAGTTTTGTCCGGCGTTGCCGTGAGCTTTTTTCTCAGCGCCATCACCAGTTTATTGTTGTATGTCGCCGATCCCTTTGCGGCCAACCGCGTCATGTTTTGGTTGATGGGAAGTTTGGCGCGGGCCGACTATCAGGCCCTGCAATGGATCACGCCGATGTTACTGCTAACTATCGGCCTGATGTGGGCTTGTCGTCGTCAACTGGATGCTTTGCTACTGCGTGACGATAGCGCCCGTAGCCTTGGTGTGGCGGTCACCCAGCTTCGCATCGGTTTGCTGTTGCTATGCGCGGCCTTGACCGCGGTCATAGTCGCGTTTTGTGGTGGCATTGCCTTTGTTGGGCTCATGATCCCGCATCTGGTGCGGCGTGTGACAGGCCCAAAAACCACCGGTATGCTGCTGGGATGTAGTCTCGCTGGTGCAGCGTTTTTGCTGCTGGTCGATACCCTAGCGCGAAGTTTACTGCCCGATCAGGAAATCCCGATTGGCATTATTACATCGGCATTTGGTAGCCTGTTTTTTATGCTGTTTATGTTTCGTCGCCACACAGCGTCCGCTTAAAGATATTCATTCGCCGGACACCGAGCCTAATGCTACGCTGCCCGACGTTTTGATTGGTTGTGACTTGCCATGACCACAAGCGTAGCCCGCCCCAACACCAAATCAGAGACACTGTATGCTGACTGCCGAACAAATGATTCAACCTACGCTATGTATCGCCCCAGCTCGGCAGCATTTTGCTGGCAAAGGCCTCATGGTCCAAGGTACCAGCTCGGACGCCGGCAAATCACTGTTAGTGACCGCATTATGCCGTGTTCTCAATGATGCTGGGTGCAAGGTGGCTCCGTTTAAACCGCAGAATATGGCACTGAACAGTGCTGTGACTGCGGATGGCGGTGAAATTGGCCGCGCTACCGCCACCCAAGCTGCCGCAGCTCGCTGCGAGCCATCGGTGCATATGAATCCAATTTTACTCAAACCTTGTAGTGAAACCGGCGCGCAAGTCATTGTGCAAGGCAAGCTTTTACCACAGCATCAGGTGATGGCGGCACGGGACTATCAAATCTATAAGCAACAAGCCCATCAGGCGGTCATGGACTCCTATCAACAGCTGTGCGCCACCTTCGATAGTATCGTGATTGAAGGTGCCGGCAGTCCGGCGGAGGTAAACTTACGCCAACATGATATTGCCAATATGGGCTTTGCCGAGGCCGCCGATGTCCCAGTGGTGTTGGTGGCTGACATCGATCGCGGCGGTGTGTTTGCTCAGCTGCTGGGCACCTTAATGCTACTATCCCCCAGTGAACAATCGCGTGTCGTCGGCTTTGTCATCAACAAGTTTCGTGGTGATATCCAGTTATTAACCGAAGGCGTGCGCTGGCTGGAACAGGTCGCTCACCGTCCGGTGTTTGGCGTCTTACCCTATCTGCATGGTCTTCGTTTGGCCGAGGAAGACGCCATCAATCAACAGCAAACACAGGGGCAAGTGCGACTGAAGGTGGTGGTACCGGTGTACCCACAACTTAGTAACCACACGGATGCCGACCCACTGCGCCATCATCCACACATTGATTTGCAGTTTATTTATGCACCAGACCCGCTGCCCGCCGCCGATGTCATTTTGTTGCTTGGAAGTAAAAATACCTGCGCAGACTTAGCGTTTTTTAAGCAATATTGGCAACAAGATTTGCTGCGTCATTTGCGATATGGCGGTAAACTATTCGGCATTTGTGGCGGCCTTCAAATGTTAGGCGAATGGCTCCATGATCCGCTGGGAATGGAAGGCGCTCCGGAGAGCCACTCTGGCCTTGGTTTATTGCCCATTACCACGACGTTGCATGCTGAAAAAACGCTGCAGCAGGTACAGGGCGTATTTAGTTTAGGCGCAGAGACCGTTCCGGTTCGCGGCTACGAAATACACCTCGGGCAGACGATATCACACGGTCGTTTGTCACCTTTACTAGGTCAAAGTGACAGTCGCTGTGCCGGTTACCGCAGCGAAGATAACCAAATCGCAGGGTGTTATTGGCATGGATTATTTGATGAGCCGCAGGCCTTGACTGCGCTGGCCGCATGGGCCGGTCAGCCACTGAGCAACGGATTCAACACAACAACAGCGCAAGAGCAGAGTTTTCAACAGCTTGCTAAGTCAGCCACCGAGCACTTGGATATAGCGAGCTTAATGCGATTTTTTTCGTGAAGGAGTTATGGCACATGAGTCACGCAGTACAGAACTATGACCCCGAACAGCACGTCGACACTGAACAGCAAGGCGCCTCGGACCACCAAGGCAACCTGGAAGCGCACGGCAACGCAGCACAGCCAGCAGGCGCACAGCCAGGAGCCGTAGCGCCGCAAGACGCGATGGTCATGGCGACAAGCAACCCAGTGACCACCCAAGAGCGCAGTGCCGCTCGCCATCAGCAGCGGCAACAGCAAGTCAAAGCCAAGGTCGATGCACGTATCGCGGCAGCAACGACAGATAAAGGCCTGTTGTTGGTGATCACAGGCAACGGCAAAGGCAAATCTACCGCAGGTTTTGGCGTGGTCACCCGTGCCGTCGGGCATGGTAAAACGGCCGCGGTCGTGCAATTTATCAAGGGCACCTGGGAGTGTGGTGAACGCAATTTACTGCGTCAACATGGTGTGGAATTTGCCGTCATGGCCACCGGTTTTACCTGGGAGACGCAAAATCGGGAAACCGATATAGCCGCCTGCCAGCAGGTATGGCAAGCCGCAAAGCGCATGCTGCAAGATCCAACAATCGATGTGGTGTTACTGGATGAGCTGACGTACATGGTGTCCTACCACTATCTGGCGCTGGACGAGGTATTATCGGCCCTCGCCGCGCGCCCTGTAGGGCAGCATGTGGTCATCACAGGCCGAAACGCACACCGCGCTCTCGTCGAGGCGGCGGATACTGTGAGCCAGATTGAAAATGTAAAACACGCGTTTGATGCTGGGATCCGCGTGCAACAAGGAATTGATTGGTAATGATATTTTCTGTAGTAACCGCCATATTTTCGCAGCGTGGACGCCGTCAAGCAAAACGTGCAGGCCGCTTGAGTATGCTGTTGGCGCTGCTTTGTTGTGCCCTAAGCACTGATCTCGCGGCGCAACAAACCAATAAATCTCGGCTACAACCACTTCCTGGCAATGCACTGGCCGATGGCACAGCCCCAGCGGCACCGGCACGCCGTATTGTGGCATTGGCCCCACATTTGGTAGAAAATTTATACAGCATAGGTGCAGGTAATTGGATTGTCGGCACCACGGATTTTGCCGATTTTCCAGCGGCGGCGAAGCGGATCCCGCGGGTGGGTAATGCCAATGGCCTCCAAATTGAGAAAATCATCGCCTTGCAGCCTGATTTAGTTCTGGCATGGCGCAGCGGGACCTCAGCAGCCGATATCAAAAAGTTAAAATCGTTAAATATCAATGTGGTGGTTACCGAGATCCCCACCTTGGCTGATTTAGCAGACCATTTGCGGGTGCTTGGTAGTTTGACAGGCTTAGCACTGCCGGCCGATGAACAAGCGCAGCGTTATCAAGCGCGCTTGGCCGAACTACAGCGGTATTATCAACATAAGAAAAAAATCAACACCTTCTACGAATTATGGGGCGATCCTATTACCACGGTCGCCAATAACGCTTGGCCTGCACAGCAGTTAGCACTCTGTGGTGGCCAGAATGTGTTTGCCAATGCGCAAGGCGATTATCCCCAAGTGGGCATCGAGCAAGTGTTAGCCATGCAGCCTGATATTATTATCCAACCACTTTCGCGCAGCGAAAAGCGTAAAGTGCTGCAGTGGCAGCAATGGCCAGACATCCCTGCGGTAAAACAGAAGCAAATTTTGCAGCCTAACGCGGATTTACTGCATCGCACCACATTGCGCATGCTAGATGGCTTAAGTCGACTGTGTCAGCAGATGGATACGATTCGCAACCAACAGCGTAACTAAGAGGGCGATTTGAAGCAACGCAGGCACAGAGAACTAAGCAATAACAGTGCTAAGCAGTAATAGCTCACATTGAATCGTTACGTTTAAGTGAATCAGTTTAGGCTTCATCAAACAGCCATGAGCGAGTAGTGAATATATCCTGCGGAGTGCGGTCACGTTTTTGCCCTGCTGACGGCTTTGTTTTAATCATCATTTTTGGTTTAGCTACTGCTTGGTTGTATCATCTTGTTCTTCATTTTCGCGGCTGCACCGCGTAGCAAAGCTTTCGCCCTTTGGGGCGAGTATCTTTCTTTTATGAATGGCATTGCCATTCACCCTTCGGGCCGGCTTCGCCGTTCAATCGGGCAAGCCCGATTGTGCCTTGCCAAAAGAAAGACACCAAAGAAAAGGCGACCCCATGCCGCTCGACAGCGCTTGCGCTGAACAGCTTCAGCTGGTCCGAAGGATAGGGCGCAGCCCGTATAAAGCCCGCTGAAAAATGCTGATGTGAGGCGCCGGCGGAACTCGCGGGCTGCTACCGTCAGCCCGCTCAAACACCCGCCGTCTTAAAACCTCAAATCACCATTTTTCAACGGCTCGCG
>JACCDR012218251.1_pt1 | contig 52970 bp, 70 predicted proteins | sample 7446431 | NCBI WGS metagenome assembly JACCDR01 (sample SAMN15323443, study PRJNA562643) | freshwater metagenome | isolation source: river surface water | place: USA:Blue River Watershed | collected 2017-08-17 | reverse complement strand
GAACAAAGTACCGACGTTGAATCAGCTTACAGGCGGCAACCACACGACGAACTTGCAGCCAGACCCGGTAGAGGTTGAAACAACCGGGCAGTCGATGGATGATGAAGGCGATGCACCCTAACTACACCGCCAAGGACACCGCTGATGTTTTTGCGAAAGAGCGCGAGTCTGCTGGGACTGATGCCCCCATCGCCATTGGGAACGTGAGGGACGCTGTCGTGCAGTTCACACCCGTCAAGGAGTACACAACCTTCCTGGCTGAATGGACCATTCTTGACGGTGCGTTCGTCGTCCACTTCTTCCCTCCCCGTGAGCGCTATGCCTCGAACGGCCGCGGTGGGATGCAGGTGCACGGCGAGTTCTTGGTGAAGTGGCAGCGCGCGTTCCCGCAGGTACTCGACCGCGTAGCCCAAGAGCACTTCCAAGCTACAGCACCTCGCTTGCAAGCTGTCTACACGGCCGAGATGTTCAGCTGGTACTTCAAGGCCGCCGGCTTTGCCACCCGCCTCGATCCAGCTGGGTACCTCACTCTGTTTTTTGAGAAGCTGGACGCTGGCCTAGACGCGATTGACTTTTTGGCTTAGGCGGCGCCTGCTCGATGTACATCTCAGCGTATGACCCGCGGTTAGCCACGCCATGAACCTTCCAATGCGAGGCGCGGGCGTAGCCCTTCATGTACGTCGAAGCCATCTTCCACTGCTCGGGCGGCAAGCGCTGCGCACATTGAAACGTGGCGCGGTACCCAACGCCACTCTCAGCCGGTTCAATTGTGGCCTGCATCGTCCAGTGGTCGGCCGACGCCCGCACGAGCGAAGCGTGCATGTTGCTGAGCAGTTGGTAGGGGTCGTTGGTAGGCTTGGGAGGAAACATGGCCGCTGCTGAAGTCTACGCCGTTGACGAATTCGATGAGGTGGAAAACGGGGGTATCTACGACGAGTGGGTACCCGAGCAGCTCGAGTACCTGGACCTTTCCACGGACGACTCCCCTGGCCTGCCGGCACCGGAGGCCCCGCCGGAGATCCTCCCTTCATCGTTCACGCAGTTCGCCTTTCGCATGCCGACCACCATCGGCTGGGAGAACTTCTCGTTCGAGGGCCGCCGCCACCTCTTCCAGATTTACGACACGCCACTGCGCCGCGTGCTCTTGAAGTGCGGGCGCCAGGTCGAGAAGTCGACGCTGCTCGGCAACCGCATGCTGAGCCTCTGCTGCCTCATCCCTGCGTACAAGGTGCTCTACGTCTCGCCGTCGATGACGCAGACGAAGACCTTCTCGAACGACCGTATCAAGGAGCCCATCGAGACGAGCCCGGTGCTGCGCGCGTACACTAACAGCATGCTCTCGCAGAACGTTCTCGAGAAGCAGTTCGTCAACCGTTCGAAGATTACGCTGCGCTACGCCTTCCTGAATGCGGACCGCGCTCGTGGTATTCCGGCGCACGCCCTCTGCATCGACGAGATTCAGGACATCCTCTCCGACAACATCCCCGTCATCGAGCAGTGCTTGAGCCACGCGCCTGACGAGTACAAGCGCTACATCTATTCGGGCACACCCAAGACGCTCGACAACATCATCGAGGACTACTGGTCCAACCGCTCTACGCAAAACGACTGGGTGGTGCCCTGCGATTGCAAGGGTGGCGAGGGCGGCCGCTATTGGAATATCCTTGGCGTAAAGAACATCGGTAAGAAGTACCTCATCTGCGAGCGTTGCGGCAATCGACTGCACCCGATGGGAGGCGACTCTCAATGGGCTTCCGCAGTTGAATGGGACCCGGTCCACTCTCCCTTCGAGAGCTACCGCATTCCACAGTTGATGGTGCCGTGGCTCGACTGGAACGAGCTCCTCTATAACTACGAGCACTACCCTCAGAACAAGTTCTACAACGAGGTGCTCGGCATCTCGTTCGACACGGGGCTGCGTCCCCTGACCACGGCGCAGGTCAAGGCGAACTGCATCGAGAAGATCAAGATGGTCGATGCGCCCAAGTACCAGCGCCTCGGCTTCGGTCAGGAAATCTTCGCCGGTATCGACTGGGGCACCGGCGAGCACAGCTACACCGTACTCTCCCTGGCCACGTACATCGGCGGTAAGTTCCGCGTCTTCTATGTGCACCGCTTCACCGGCGAGGACACCGAGCCTGACCGCCAGTTGAAGAAGATCGAAGACATTCTTCGTACGTACAACGTCCGTATCGTAGGCGTGGACTACGGCGGTGGTCATTACCCGAACGACTTCCTCGTGCGGCGCTTCGGCAAGGAGCGCATCATGAAGTACCAGTACGTCGCTCGTCTCTCGGCCAAGGTGCGCTGGGAAGCGAAACTCAATCGTTGGATGGTTCATCGAACCGAAGTGATGAGCGCCGTCTTCAACGCCATCAAGCGCGGCAACGTCTTCGAGTTCCCTCGCTGGAAGGAATTCCAAGAGCCGTTCGGTCAGGACATGCTCAACATCTTCAGCGAGTACAACGACAAGATTCGCATGATTCAGTTCGGGCATACCGCCGGTAAGACGGACGACACCCTGCACTCGATTCTCTATTGCCTGCTCGCGTCCATGATCGTCAAGCCGCGGCCGGACATCATCTCGCCGAACCGCGAGAGCCCCAACGTCGGCGCTGTGTGGTCTGGCTATTCAGGCCCGACCAACCAGGGCTAGTGGGTCTGCGTCACCAGCGGGTGGAGCTGCGCGATGATTTCATCATCGACCGCACTCTTGATGAACACCTCGTTGGCGACGCGCTCCCCCAGCTTGGTCATCACGTAGAAGTAGCTGACGTGCCGTAGGTGTCGGCGGGCAGAGTCGAGGCACACGTACGCAAACTTCAGGTTGGCCTCGTGCCTGTCGCTCTGCTGACGCATGAGCTTGTTGGCTAGTTCGAGGTACACACCCCAGGGGTTGTCATCGTTCGTGAAGTCAGCGACCAGCTGGAGGTAGGCCTCATCGAAGGCGTTGAATGTAGACGCCCACTCCATGACGGCGGCTGCGTGGGCAGTGCTCAGGTCCGTCTTCAAGGTTTCCTGCGCCTTCAGGTGCAGCATGAAGATGGAATCTTCGTCGGTGCGGAGACGGTTGTTTTCTAGCCCCAGGAACGCGCAAATCTTCTCGAGCTTGGCGGCGTTGCTCAAGCTGAGCGCGCGAGCTTGGATCGCCAACGTGGCGAGCTTCGGCAGGCCGCCACCCTTCTGGCGGAGCTCGAGCAGCCCGTTTACCTCCTCCGGTCGGAACAGCCAATCACGCCTGTGCCTAGCGATTTTGGCCGGTCGTATGAATCCTTGGCGCACCATGCGGCCGAGGTGACGTGGGGTTACATCCAGCTGCTCAGCCGTCTGCGTGAAGGTGAGCAGGTCGTCGTTCCTTCCCATACTTCATTGTACTGTACGTCATTGCCTCAACACTCGCTGGAACGTCGAAGAAATGACGAGGGCTACCGCAAGCTGAACTGCTTTTGGGCGACGGCGCAGGAACAGGCGAACAATAAGCGAAGCAACCGTTTCGTGTACTGTTTTGGGGCTAAACGTACGCTTACACAAGCGGCGCGCCTGCTGGGCATCAGGCCTGAACCGTTACGCCACCGACTCCGGAAGCGAGGTCTTTGGCGGACTGATGGCACGGTGATGTTCCTAAAATGAGCTACCGCGTGCTACTTCTTAGTAAGTACTGAAGAAAGGGCTCTGTTCATGAGCGACGCTCCCATCCAGACGATCCTTCAACAGCGCGACGCGCGCCCGGTCTCTGGCGAGCACCTCGAAGTGCTCGGAAAGAAAGCTGCATCCGACTTCTGCGAAGGCAAAGTCGCTTCGCTTCATGAAGCCATCATCGACACCGTCCGCGGTGAGCGCCTCTCTCCCGAGCAGGTGAAGCGGGTGGTCGAGTTCACGAACCAGGATGCCTACCTGCAAGAGTTCCGCAAGCTGGCGGCTCATCGGGTGGTTCATTTCGATGGCGGCCCTGCCGACCCGGCGCAGGTACTTCAAGACCTGAACGACGGCGGTGGCGGCTCGGTGTACGACCGAGGCACCCTCGACTACGCGCGCTCCCCGCGCGACGTGCACAAAGAAGCCAGCGCTTACTCGAGCGAGCTCGAGCAGGAGAAGACCGCGGCGGCGCAGGATGACACTGCTGTTCCCGGTCTGCCCAAGCTCCCCAAGCTGCCGGGCCTGCCCAAGCAAGCCTCGCCCTACGAAGACGAGCTCTGGTCGCTGTTCGGCCAGACCTCGCACATCCCGTTCGCCGAGCCGCTACAGCCGCTGGTCGATGCGCGCAGCAAGCTCGCGTCGGGCCGCGACCAAGTGGCGTCTGAAATCAACGCGCTCGAGATCGACTTCCGAGAAGCGTGCGACCAGCTCTACGGGCACGTGAAGCAAGCCTCGCTCGCGGGCACCCACCTCGGTGACGTCGTCGCTGCCTGGTCTTCGGTGTCCCAGGAGCCCGCCTTCATGAAGTCGGCTTTCAGCATGATGACCCCGCGCCTGCGCCGCGACGGGCTCTTTGCTGGCTACGATGCCGTCGGCGAGTCGCTCACGAAGAAAGCCAGCGCCGGTGACGTGAACACCGAGCACCCGCTCGTTACCTCCTACGTGGAGTTCGTCGATGTTCTGAGCAAGCTCGCTCAGCTGCGCTCTTTGCACAAGGAGCTGGCGGAGGGCGCTGAGCAGTCGGAGCTGCTGTTGAAGCAGGCGGCTGGTGGCGTCCTTGGCGCGGCCAAGCGCGGCGTTCAAGCGGCGAGCGCAGGCATCGACCAGGCCTCTCCGGCCATCGCTCGCTTTCTCGTAGGGCATGGCGACGAGGCCGCCGAGCTCGCGCCGACCCTGTCCAAAGGGCTGAAGGCAACCGGCGCTGTCGGCGGCGCTCTCGCAGCCAACGCTGCCGTGCAGTCGGTCACGGACCGCCCGCTCGTGCGCAGCGGGCTCAACACCGCGCAGTCTCTCGTCCCCGGTACCGCCGCGTACAATGAACGTCGCTATCGTACGATGACTGGACAGTGACCATGGCCAAGAACCCCGTCGAAGAATTCCTGATGGAGAAGAAGGCCTTCGGCTCAAAGCTGAAGGGGATGGCTCAAAAGGCGGCACCCACGCTCGCGCGAATGGGTGAGCAAGCCGGCACCGCTGCCCTCGCGGGCGGCGCGGCCGCCGGTTTTGCAGGCCTCGTCGGCGCCGCTGGTCGGCTCTTCGACGCCGCGACCAAGACGCGCGACTTCAACTCGATGCTGGAGGCGAACCCGGACCTGCACTCGCATCTCGAGCAGGACCCGGGCGGCTTCAACCGCATGTTCACCAGCCTGCGCCGCTTCAGCCCCGAGTTCACGAAGGACCCGCTGGTGGCGGGCTCGCTGATGCGCCAGGGCATGGAGAGCGCGGTCGAGGACCGGGGCAACCTGGTCATCCGCTCGGCGCGCGACCGCACGTTCCCGAAGGCCGGCCCGGCTACGGAAGCCGCCCTCGGCGGTTACATGAAGGGCTTCGGCGGTGGCGGCGAGGCCAAGAAGCCGCAGCTGCAACGCCAGACCAAGAGCGTGTTCGGTGCTCCCGGTGAGGGCCAAGAGGCGCCCCCGCTACAGCGCATCGAAGAGACGGTTCATCAGTACGGATGATCAAGCTCAGCCTCTTCCAGGGGAGCGAAGAGTTTGGGCCAGCCGCAGTCCCGTTGTTCGGGCCGGCGGACTCCTACTTCGAGAAGACGGCCTCAGCCAGCCTGCTGCCAGAGGTGTCGACGTACATCGCTACGTTGAAGCCGAAGAACGACTCCCAGTACGTGCTCGTCAACGCCATGGGCGCCGGCGAGTACTACGGCTCGAACATCAACGGCGACCGCTTCTCGGAGGCCGCCCTGGTCCATGCCCCCGACTCTTGGCAGGGCGTGCCTATCCACGACGCGGCGCTGGCGAAGGACTGGCCTTACGGCTTTCCCACCTTCTACAACGCCTGCGTCTATCCGCACCACCGCAACAAGGACCCGAACAAGAAGCTCGGCGTCGTAGAGCTCGCAGCCTGGAACCCGCACATGAAGCGGGTCGAGCTCGTGACTCGTCTCGACCGAGACATCTGCCTGCGCAATGGTGGCGAGAGCATTTGGGACAAGCTGAAGACCGGCAACTACCCGGATGTCAGCATGGGCACGAAGGTGCCCTTCGATACTTGCTCCATCACGCTCGACCGCAAGCGGTACCAAGAAGCGTGGGACAGCTACGACCCAAAGCGACACAAGAGCCCAGGCGAAGCCATCCTGGAAGCTCACAAAAAGCGTCCCATCAAAGGGGTGCAGGTCACGCGCGCCGAGTACTCTGACTACGGCCGCACGCAGATGAACCGCATCCTGAAAGACGGGCGGAAGGTCTGGGTCGACAACGACTTCCCGAAGTTCTTCGACATCAGCTACGTGTTCATCGGCGCCGACAAGATCGCCAAGGCGATGCTCAGGATTGCCGACGGCGGCCAGCGCACGTACGGGTTTATGGGCTCCGCTGAAGTGGCGGAGAAGATGGCCAGTGGTTTGGATGTGCTCGAGAAGATCGCTGGCGTTGCCACTTACGACCAGGTGATGGCGTATGCGCCGAAGCACGCGGAGATGACCAAGCGCGTGGTGCCTAGCCAATTCGCGGGCAAGGCCGTGCCGATGCTGACCTCGCGAGAGGAAGATCTGCCCAAGGAATTGCAGGAGGCCATGGGCAAGTCCGGGCTGGACAAGGCGCTGGCTACGGCTACCGGTCTCGGCATCGTTTTGCGCCCGCGCGAGTTTCAGCGCGTCACGCTGGTAAGCATGGGCAAGGGGGAGCTGGCCGACCAACTCGAGGAGCTCGGCCTCGGCTTCCCGAAGACGGATGAGAAGGACGGCAAAGCGCTGAACGAGCAGGATTTCAGCCCTGTACTGGCCCAGCTGCTGGCTCCATTCATGGCGCTGCGCTCTGCTTTTGGACCGGTCATCGAGCGCCGAGTAGTTGTGATTGCGGGTAGCCCTTCGAAAACCAAGAAGGCGGCTTCTTCCCATCCCTCGGAACTTCTCCGTAAGATTGGGGCTGCCTACAGCAGCTATAGAGCCGATCTCATGCAGCTTGTTGCCAACTCCCAAGACATGATTGAAGCAGCCACGCCGGCTAGCGACGTCGTGCTGCGGAAGTTCGCGAGCATGTCTGCTGAAGAGCTCTTCACCCCATTGTCGTTTCGTTACCTCTCACAGGCGTTTTGTGATGAAGTGCCCGTTGGGGATTCGAACCACGTGGTGGTAAAGCTATCAGGCGATCAGGCGCATGCCGGCGTGCAGAGGGCACTCCCCTTGGTGACCACGCGATGAACAATCCCAATACACAGGAGACGATCATGAGTGGAGCCAAGAGCATGAGCGATACGCTCGGCGAGGTGTTCGGTACCAAGGTGGCGAGCGCTACGTCGGAAGACCTCGAGAAGACTGCCAACCTCAACTTCTTCACCGGTCTCTGCCAAGAGCAGGGTATCAACATCGAGGAGTTGAACGACGACCAGGTCAACAACCTGTGGAAAGTCGCGATGGAAATGAAAGCGGCAGGCGAGGTGCCTCCTCAGTTCGCCAAGAAGGACGGCGACGAGAAGAAGGAAGAGAAGCCCGCTGACAAGAAGGACGCCAAGGAGAAGGAAGCTTCTTCTGTTGCCGCGACCAAAGAAGCGGCTGCGGCTCAAGAGTTCGCTGAGAAGCGCGCTGCCGCGGTGAAGATTGCCGAGTCCGAGATGATGGGCCGCATCATGGCTCACTCGTTCGTCGAAGAGCTGAGCAAGATGGCTGCCGAAGGCGGCGGCTTCCCCTTCGCGAAGAAGGACGACGGCGAGAAGAAGGACGACGACAAGGACGACAAGAAGAAGGAAGCTTCTTCGGCTGAGAAAGCTGCCGCCCTCGTCGAGTCGCACAAGCTGAAGACCGCGGCCCCGAGCGCCAGCTCGATGCCGAACTTCGACGAGAAAGCCTGCTACCACGCCATCGACTTGCTGAAGCAGGCCGGTGTCGATGAAGAGCTGGCGTTCAACCGCATCAACGCGGTGCACACGCTGGGCTTGCAGGAGAGCACCAAGATCGCGTCGGCCGCCGACGTGAACACGGCCCTCCAGATCCGCGCCCTCGAAGTCTGCGAAGCAGCGGGCTTCCCGGTCGACTGGTCGCAAGCGTAAACTCAGATCAGTAACCTGTGAGATGAACGAATGGGCGCGAACCAAGCAGGCAGTGAAGGTGGCGGAAGCTACCTCGGTGCCGTTCCCCGACTCGTCGGTGGACACAGCTTCGGCCGCGCCCATTCCGGGTTTGGCAGTCGGCAACAAGCCAGCTCCTGGTCAGACAGGACCGAAGGGGCTGGCGCCGCGCACCAACTACTCGCGCGTCAACAACGGGTCACCGATCATTCCCGATGCGGGCACGGCAGCGCAGAAGGGCGCAGCCCCCGATCAACAAGGCTTTCTCCCTCCGAAGATTGCGCACAGTGAGGTTTCCATGCCCGCGATTGAACAACGAATGACCATCCAGCAGCTCATCAAGGCGGCCGCCTCCGGCGTCGCCGATGCAGCCGCTGTCACCTTCGAGGCAGCGCATCAGCTCGCTGCCCAAGGCGATATGCCCGCCGCTCCTGCTGAGAAGACCGCCTCGGCCGAGCTCGAGTCCATCCCGACCGACTACGTCGAGAAGCTCGCGTCCGCCGTCGAGTACGTGCTCGGCGACTCCAAGATCGACGAAGAGGTCGAGAAGGCCGCCACCGCTGGTGAAGGCCCCAGCGCCCTCACCGTGCTGCAGGGCCCCGGTGGCAAGAACACCGTCGCCCCCGGACAACAGGGCGCGGCTACCCCGAGCCATCAGGTTCCGAAGAGCACGCCGACCGTGAACCCGGGCAACCAGCCTGCGGGTCCGGCGACGGCTCTCGAGACCAACAAGCCGGTGGCCGGCAAGCAGAAGGTCTCTTCGGCGAGCGAGCAGGCCCTAGCGCCCATCGCGGACATCCGGAAGCTCGCGAGCGGCGCTGTCGACAAGAAGGCCTCGGAGCCTGAGAAGGTTGCCGCGCAAGACCGCCTGGTCGACGCGTTCCTCTCCACGATCAAGCAGGCCGAGGACGCCATCAACCCCGCGCACATCTCGGCCGGCTCTGCCGACTCGACGGCGCTTCAGCGCAGCGCAGCGGGCGAAGACGGCGGAGCCCCTGCTGGTGGCAAGCCGCAAGGCCCCACTGGCTTGATCGCTTCGAACGACGCGGCTCGCAACTACACCAAGGGCGACGCCAAGAGCCAGGTGAAGGGCCAGCTCTCGAAGGTGCTCACCGAGCCCGCGCTCTCTGCGGCGCACGACAACGTGCTCCAGAAGACGCTCGCACACACCGGCAAGGCCGGCGTGAAGATCTCTTCCCAGTTGAAGACCGCGGCCGCCCGCGCCATTCTCGAGAAGCTCGCGGAAGAGGCTTCCGAGGACGACAAGGCGAAAGCCAAGAAGAAGGAGTCCGCTGGCGGCGTCGGCACCTTCCAAGCCCCATCTGTCGGCGGAGTCGCCGGCGGCGGCATGTGACCGGAGGACAAGACGATGTCGATGAACAAGCTGAGTGCCGCGCAGAAGCGTGAAGTCCTCGAAGAGGTACCCACGGTCTTGCGCAAAGTCGCTGCAGAGCGCGACTTCTACCGCGACGCGTATCTCAAGCACGCCTCGCGTCAGCGCATCGAAAAGGTTGCCTCTTCGATGATCGACAAGGGCATCAAGTCCGGGTCGGTCGAAGAAGTAGCTAACGAGATCGAGAAGCAGGCCGCCGCAGGCAAGCTCGACCTCGATGTTATGGCGAAGGCGGTGGAGTTCGTAGGCCCGGACATGGGCAAGCGAGCGCACGTGTCCGACGAGCTCTCGGGCTCCTCGGGGTCGAGTGACCTCGAGCGGTTCCTCATGAGCTGAAAGGAGTGAAGGAAAAGTCATGTCGACCGTTCAAAAGTTCAATCTCGAGCCCGTTTCTGACATCCTCCCCATCCACCGGAAAGACCTTCCGTTGGCCGACAAGACCCTGGCCGATCCGCTCAACGCGGTGGCCCTGGTCGACGGCGAGTGGATGACCCTCAACAGCTCGTACCAGTGGGTGCGTGCTTCGGCCATCGGCTCCGGCAGCGACCCGGCGCTACTGCGCAGCTTCGTGCTGTTCGCAGAGCGTGGACGCTCCGATCGTCTGGGCATGGCGGACCGCAAGTCCCCCTGCTTGTTCCGTGGCGAGTACGAAGCCGACACCCGCATCTTCGACGCGACCGTCGTTGTCGGCAGCGGCGCGGCCATCACCACCGCGATGCAGCCGCTCAAGGTTGCGACCATCACCATCGGCGCCCGCAACTACTCCGGCCTCGTTGGCCACGGTGGTAGCGCGGATACGCACCCTGTCGTGGGGTACGTCACTCGGCTTCCCTCCGCTAACGGTGGTAAGCTCAGGTTCATCTCGGGGTACCGTAGCTAACGCGCGGCCAAGCCCGTTCAAGGAAAAAAGGAGAACAAGAACATGGTTCCGGCGAGCGTTATCAACGAGCTCTTCGCTTCGAAGCTGAGCAGCTCCGAAGGTAAGGAAAAGATCGCCGAGTACAGCGGCAGCTACATTCGTGACCGCCTCCGTGAGGTGAGCTTCGCTCGGAAAGTCGTTCCGCCGGAGCAGGTTACGCGTGCTGACTGCCAGCGCTCGGTCAATCACGACACGCTGGTGAAGATCATCGACATCGAGCCCCAAAGCCGAGCGATGGCCATCACCTTCCGTGGCACCCCCGACGCCCGCTTCATCCGCGGCTCCCGCGCTGAAGTGGCGTTCTTCACCATCAGCTCCGAGATGTTCCAGAAGACGGAGCAGGAGTTGATGGCGTACGAGATGCCCATCACCAAGATCATCGAGGAGAACTCGGTGAAGGACATCCAGGAGATCGAGGACCGCGAGTTCACGATCCACATCGAGGCGGCCGTGCAGGCGCTGCAGACGGAAGCCAACGGCGGTGTCGCCACGGCTCTGAACGCATCGTCCATCGGCACCACGGTGGAGTTCTCGGTCCGCAAGGGCGAGTTGGCGCGCAACGCGAGCAGCAACACGGCCGAGGTGCTGCCTGTTCAGCGCCCCGACTTCGTGAACCTGTTCAAGATGCTCGACACCAACCGTCTCCGCAGTGAGCGCATTCTCATGACGGAGCCGGACTGGGACGACCTCCTGCAGTGGACGGTCGAGGACTTCGGCGACAAGGTGCAGTCGGAGACGACTGTCGACGGCTACAAGTACAACACCATCTTGGGTAAGGCGTACATCCGCACGATCAAGACGGACATCTTGCGCCCCGGCAACATCTACTGCTTCACCAAGCCGGAGTTCTTCGGGAAGTTCTACGTGTTGAACAACACGAAGTTCTACATCGACAAGATCGCCAACATGATCACCTTCCAGGCGTGGGAGGACATCGGCATGTCGGTGCTCAACATCGCGGGTGTCCGCAAGCTCGAGCTCTACTCGGGCGACGCGAACCCCACGACGAACGCGGACGCTCTCCTCGCCAACTTCATCCCGAAGTCCGAGGACCAGCTGGGCGCGGTGAACAACCGTGTCGACGCAGGGTTGAAGTTCCCGCAAGTTTCGCAGTACTGAACTGCGGTCGCCTGAGGGCGCGAGAGGGCGTCGGTGCCGATTGGCCCGGCGCCCTTTCTTGGTTTTGGGGATCAGGGTACGCTGGCGTGCAAGGAGTCGATGATGAGCGAAGAGACGAAGACCGAGTTGAAGCTGCCGAGAAACTACAAGCGCCCGAGCCTGGAAGAGTTCGTAGCCGCCCACTATCAGGCGGAGAACTACGAGAGCTTCTTTGCGAAGCACGAGGCAGAGCTCTCGGCGAAGTACACCTCGGGCGTGCTCACCGACGAGCAGTACGACGAAGACCTGCGCCTTCGCAGCGAGCTCGAGAAGGAGATGGCGGACGCCGACGGCGACGGCCTCCCGGATGTACTCCACGTGAAGAGCCAGGTGCGTGCTGTCGCCAACCGCACGCTGCGCGCGCGGCACCCCACGCGTCATCGCTTCAAGCAGTACCTGTTCGGCAATCCCTCGCTTCGCCTGGTGCGCAAGCGGGTGCTCCGTCTTTCGGCGGCGCAGGTTCGCGCAGGCCTCGATGAGCTGCTCGAGAAGGAAGCCGCTGGCATCCTGACCGTACACGCTCCCAACGGGCAGCGCGTGAACCTGCGCGCGTTGAAGACCGGCCGCGTCGAGCTGGCGCCCTTGGTCGTTACGCCGCCTCTCCCCAACCCGCCGCTCGACAGCGCGGCCAACGACCTCCCTGGCGGCGAGAACATGCCGCAGTTCCAGGGTGGCACTTTCCCGAACGACCCGGCCGCCGAGGTGGTGCTCGAGCGCATCGCTGCCGAGAAGCAGGACGAGGCCGAGAAGAAGGGCCTCGACCTTCCGCCGGCGGACCTGACCGGCGACGTCGACCCGGCCGACCCGGCCCTACCCACGGAGCTCGAGCAGCCTCCGATGGGTGTGGACGGCAACACGGCCCCCATCGTCGACCAGCTGCCGAAGGACAGCGAGGCCTCGGTGGAGGCGCCCGCTCCCGAGCAGACGCCGGTCGTCGAAGACCCGGCGGTCGAGGAGTCGAAGGAGGAGGCCTCCAAGGGCTCTGGGAAGCACGGTAAGAAGGGCGGCAAGCGGTGAGGGTCTTCAACCTGACGGACCTGCCGACCGAGACGCTCACCAATCGCGGCCTGCTCCTGCAGCACATCGCGGTGGCTGGACGCATGGTCGCGCCTGGCGAGTACGTCGATGTCGAGAGCTCGGCGAAGGTGACCAGCGACCTGGAGTTCTTGGTCACCGTCGGCGCCGTTGCCATCGACACGTTGCCACCGCCTTACGTCATGGCACGGCAGCAGGCCGAGGCTCGGTCGGGCAACCTGGCGGCTCATATCGGCCAGCGCGTCTCGCTGAAGGAGACCAAGGTCGCGGGTGAGGCGGTACCTACAGCTCCTGCTGAAGGCACCACGGTGACGGCCGAGAAGCACGATCCGACGACCGAGGCTTCGGATGAACCGCCCGCCCCCGAACCTGTGCCAGCGCCAGCCCCTGCTCCGGCGCCCAAGCACGAGTCGAAGAAGAAGCACGGTAATCGATGAGCGCGCTAGCCACCCAGAACCTGCAAGGACTGCCCGGCGTCACCCCGACGTTCCGGGCGTTCGTGCAGATGGTGCGTGGCTACACTCGCGACTTTCCGGAGCTCAACCGCATCATCGCGGGTGAGGAGTCTTCGGACAGGCAGATCGCGTGGTCGGTCCTCGACGCACTGTCTGACTTCAACGGCACGCCCCACCTGACCAGCCTTTCGCTCGACGACCTGTTGCAGCGCAACCAGCACGCGCTGATGCTGCGCATGACGGTCATCAGCTTGATCGAGCAGGTGGGGCTGCTTCAAACGCGCAACCACATCAACTACTCGACCGGCGGCATCAACGTCGGCGTGAACGACAAGACGCCGCTGCTCATGCAGTGGCTGCAGTATTACAAGGCCTCCACCGAGCAGATGAAGACGAAGGTGAAGGTCGCGCTCAACATCGAAGGCATCCTGGGGCCCTCTAACTCCGGTGTGTTCTCCGAGTACTGGTTTGTGAACGGAACCTACGTCAGTTATTGACAGAATACGCCGTAGTTGCTGAAGAGGAACCATGCCGCTCAAGTTCAAGAAATTCCGCAACATCGATGAAGCCAACCATGTGCTCACTGGTGGCATCGTGGGCGGCCCCGTCGGCGATGGTGGCATCGACCAAATCGTCGGTAAGAAGCTCACCTTCACCGCCCCCGCTGGCACGGTGACTTTCACGCAGGGCACGAAGTACCAGGGGCGGCTCACCTTCGCTGAGATCAAGGCGCAAGCTGAAGCGGCCATCGCCAACCTGCGCGTCGTTCTGATCGACCGCAAGATTGCGTTCCGACACGCGTCGGGCACTGCCGTGACCTTGGCCGCTGTGTCCGACGACCATGCGCGCCCACCGCTCGGCCTGCCGCTCACCGCGGTGGCTGGCGTCGTGTACGCCGGCCCTGGTGGCGCCAATCCGAAGGTCGTGCAGTTTTCACCGCAGGGCGACACCATCCATGTCCTGACCGAGGAGACCTAAGATGAACGCTATCGAGCGAGGGTTGAAGCGCCCCATCCCATTGGAGAAGGCGGCTGCGTACTTCGTGAATCTGAAGAGCTTCGCGCGGCCCTCGCAAGAGGACGACGAGCTCCTGGCCGCCTGCGTGAAGCAAGCCGCTGCCGACCAAGCTCCCCAGCGCGCGCCCCTCGCCGAAGAGGCGCCCGCGGACGCAGCTGCTGTCGACCCCCAGCCCTTCCTCAACGTGAAGAGCGCGGCGCTCCGGTTCCGGCTCTTGGCGGAGTCGTTCAAGAAGCAAGCCGCTAATGAGACGCCACCGAGCGCCGACTCGGCGGACGCAGCCCTGGCCTCTCCGACGCCGGCGGCGGTTCCCCCGAAGGATGACTACCTCGCCAATGAGGCGGCTGGCATCGAGGCGGAGGCGACGGCGGCGCTGGCCTACTACCAGCAACGGCTGGAGCAGGAGCGCGCGGCCGCGGCTGCAGCGCAGGAGCAGGCGCAGCAAGCCCAGGCGCAACTCGAGCAGCTTTCTGCTCAGCAGGAGCAGCACCAGATGCAGCTGTCGGCCGCTCAGCAAGAGGGCCAGATTGCGCAGCAGGCAGCGATTCAGCAGGTCGAGAGCGCCAACCTGATGGCGACGCAGGCCATGCAGCAGGCCGTGCAGGCCTCCAACCAGGCCCTCCAGGCCAAGGGGCAGGAGGCGGCGGCCAAGATCGAGGTGCAGGGCGTCCGCTCGCAGCTCTTCGATTTGGCGAGCCAGGGCCTCCCCGGTACCGAGCCAGCGCTCGGCGCCGAAGGTACCGCTGCTGCTGGAATGGAGCCGCTCGCTCCGGAGGCGCCCGCCGAGGGCGACCCTGCCGCGGCGGAAGGCGCCGAGGGCGCCCCTGCTGAGGGCGGTGAAGAAGCGCCGGCCGAGGAGGGTGGCGGCGAGGAAGAGGCGGCAGCGACCGAGGGCGCGCCGGACGCGGGCTTGAACCAGGCAGGGGAGAGCGCGTCGAGCGACGGCATGCCCGGTCAGGAAGGACCCACGGAGCAGGCGGCAGCGGCGCCCCCGGGCAGCGCGCAGCCGGAGGCGGGCGGCGGGGGCAGCGCGGGCGGCGCCTCGACCGGCCCCCAGTCGAGCTCGAGTGACAGCACGTCGAGCTCGGACGCGAAGCGCCAAGGCCAGATTTCCATCAAGGTTGGAACGGCCCAGGAGCGTCGCGCCAAGATTGCAGCTGCCATCCCCGGCATCTTCAAGGACCCGGGGGTCGTCGGAGCTCTCGCCGGCGGTGCGCTCGGCGCGGGCGGCGCGGCGCTCGAGGCGCACGGCAAGGGCGTCGACCTCGACAAGATGCGGGGCAACATCGCCGAGCGCGAGGCAGCGCCGAAGCGGCCGGGCCTCCGAGGGTTTGGCGACGCCCTCTCGCTCGTGCAGGAGAAGGCGAAGCTCGGGCTAGGGGAGGCTACGCAATCGCACCCTGGCGCCGCTACCATCGTTGGTGGGCTCGGTGGTGCAGCGCTCGGTGCGAGCGCGGGCCCGCGGATCGCCGACCTCGTTCGTGAAGCTGTGTCGCACCACAAAGGTGCGTGAGGAGACCATCATGTTGGACAAGTTTTTGGCAGTTGCGTACGAGGCCCAGCAAGAGAAGACCGCGTCGCGCCAGCTGGTCGACAAGCTTAAAGAGTTCCCGGCCGAGGAGCTCTTGGCCTATTTGAACGGCGACGAGAACTGCAAGCTGGCGTTCGCCGAGGCCTGCGGACCGGGCATGGGCCGGGACGACACGTGGCTCGGTAAGTACAAGGGCACCCCGCTGTTCTCCAAAGCCGTCGAGCTCGAGAAGGCGCTCGTCGAGCTGGACATGGCCGAGCAGCAACAGCGCGCGCAGGAGCAGGCCGCTCGCCCCAACCCGGGCGAGACCTGGTTGAAGCGCGACGCCATCATGCTGCAGAAGCGCATGCTCGACCTCGACCTCGTGATGGCCGAGGCGGGCGGCGCGCCGGCGGAGGCGCCTGAGGTCAAGGAGGAGAAGGCCATCGGTGAGCTGCAAGAAGCGCAGGCGCAGGAGAAGGTCGAAGGTGGGGGCGGCGACGCAGCTCACGAGGCGACCGAGGACGAAGCCCTGGCGTTGCTCGAGCAGGCGCACGGTGGCGGTGAGGATGTTCCTCCGCAAGGACAGCAACAGCCCCCGCAGCCGCCCAAGCCCAAGGCCCCACCGCAGCAAGCGCAGGGTGGTGAGGACTCCGAGGAGGAAGAGGCCGAGGAAGGTCAGCCTCCGAAGAAGGACGACAAGCCCAAGGGCATGAGCGTCGAGGTGAAGCAGGCGTCGGACAAGGTGGCTTTTGCCATTGGCGTCGGCCGCTTCTTCGCGAAGACGGCGAGCCCCGAGCTGAAGCTGAAGAAGGAAATCGCAAAGAAGCACCCGACGCTGGCCAAAGAAGCGGCCGAGAATCCCGAGGGGCACCAGCTGCGCCGCGCGCTGCTCGGCAACTCCCTCTCATCTGCCATCGAAGCCAAGCCAGGCTCGCGCCTCGACGCGTTCGGTGAAGCCACCGGGCACTCGATGGCGGAGCGCTTAAAGGGCGGACTGAAGGGCGGCCTCGGCGGTGCTGCGCTCGGCGGCGCCGGTGGCTTGGCCCTAGCCCTCGCCAACAAGGGCAGCCCCGCTCACGCCCTAGGTTACGGCGCTGGTATTGGCGGCGGCCTCGGCCTCATCGGTGGTGACCTCTACGGGCAAATCAAGGGCACCCATGGGCAGGAGGCGAGCCGCATTCACGGTGCGCGCTCCAAGCACAACCCGTCTGAGGAGAAGGTCGCGTTCATCGGCGGTCTCGTCAACGCGGCCAAGGCTGCCGCGCCTGGCTTTGCCGGGGCTGGGCAGGCCGCCAAGGGCCTGGCGCAGACGGCGTACGCCAAGGGCGGGCTCGGGCAAGTTGCGAGCTCGTTCGGCAACGTGGCCAAGAACTTTGCGCAGAAGAACCCCCTGACGGCGGCGGGCATCGGCGGCGCCGCCGCCGGCATGGTCGCGGGCAAGATGCTCTCGAACAGCGGCCCGCGCTGATGCCTGTCCCTATCGAGCTCGGCAGCCTCCAGGTCACCTCGCTGGACATCGACTTCCACGAGTTGACCTGGAGAGTCGCGCCTACGACACGGGACATCTTCGACTTCGAATTCCAGGTACTCCGTTCGGAGTCACCTGAAGGGCCTTGGGATGAGCTCACCCCTCCGTTCCAAGACCAGTACACGTTCGTCGACAACGCGATTCAAGTCGCGCATCGCTGGCGCGCGTACCAGTACAAGATTCTCGTCCGCGAGAAGAGCTCCGGGGACACCAAGGAGTTCGGGCCGGTGGGGCACGAGCCGATGCCGGACATCCTGGCGACCGAGCTCCGCCGGCACATCCGCTTGCTCATGCGTGAGTTCGCAGGCCGGCGCTGCATCGTGCTGCCCGTGCGCACCTTCGGCCAACGGTGCCCTGCTTGCTGGAACCAAGTGCTGCAGCAGCGCATGAAGAGCGGCTGCCTCACCTGCTACGACACGGGCTTCGCGCGCGGCTACCTGCACCCCATCGAGACGTTCATCCAGGTCGACCCGAGCTCGAAGAGTGAGCAAAACACCAACGTCGGCAAGACGCAGCAGGACAACACGACGATGCGCCTGGGCTTCTACCCCATCGTCAAGCCCAACGACCTCATCATCGAGGCGGAGAACCTGCGCTGGCGTGTGAACGGGCAGACGCAGACCGAGCACAGTCGGGCGGCGGTACACCAAGAAGTGACCGTGCACGCCATCCCGACGAAGGACATCGAGTTCTCCATCCCCGTGCACTTCTCGGAAGCACTGCCCAACCTGTTCATCACGCCGGCTCGCAACTACACGAACCCCTTCAACTTGGGTAGTTTCGAGCGCGAAGAAATCCCTGGTATCTTTTCGTTGTACCCCACGACGTACCCGAAAGATCCATGAATCACTTTCCTATGGCCAGGGCCCTGCTGAAGCTCGCCAATCTGCCGGAGCCGCCGCCTGATTCAGGTGAGGTGCCGCAAGAGGAAGTGAAGAACCAGCCCCCACAGATCAAGCAACCCATTCTCCACGCGCTCAAGGCAGTCGCAGCTCCGGCTGCTGCTTTCGGCGTAGGTACTGCAGCAGGCGCGCTCGCTGGTCGTGGGCTCGCTCATCTCACAGGGGCTGGGCCAAGCGCCACTCCCGTGATGCGCAAGCTCGCTCCGTTCCTAGGCGGAGCGCTCGGCTTGTCGATGCAGCAGTACCACTCACGCGCCGGTAAGGAGTTGAGCCGTGCCTACCAAGCCCACCAGAGTCAATCCGCAAGGGCAGTTCCCACAGAGTAGTTTCAAGGACGAGCCGCTCACGCAGCTGCGTATGCTCTACGCCGGCTTCGTGCAGGGGCTCTTCGCTGTCTCTCCTCTTGGCGCCTACCACTGGAACGAAGACCCCGCCAAGACGGAAATATTCGTCGTAGGCGAAGGTGTGATCAAGTCAGCGGTGGTTGGTGTTCGCCCGGCTGTTTCGCTGACGCGTGGTCCCATCCAGTTCTACTCGCTCGGCATGGACGACATGCTGCGCTTCCAATTCGACACGGGGCAGAAGACGAAGTCCGTCCTCATCCCTGGCGTCATGAGCATCAACTGTTGCTCGCGCGTGGCGCTCGAGAGCGAGAAGATTGCTTGGGTCATCGCTGAGCACCTGTGGCTGCTGCGCGAAGAGCTCATGGGCTACGACAAGTTCTTCGAGATTGGGCGGCAGCCTCAAGTGAGCGCGCCCTCTCCTGCGGAGGGCATTGTGACGGGTGATGGCGCGGATGAGTGGTACTGCACCTCCGTTACATCGCCCTTCCAGTTCCCGCGCATGTCTCAATTCACGCCGCTGAACAAGCAGATCGTGAACTCCATTGAGCTCCAAATTCGCGCGCAGCTGTTAAAAGCACGTCAGATGTCGACCGGCGGCCCCGCTGCTAGCCACAATGGCGTCGAAGTGCCGGTTCATCTTTGCGTTGATGGACCTCCTGCATTCGACCCAGCAGCGAGTGATGCGCGTGGACGCACGCCAGATCCTGCAGGAACACTGCCCGATTCGCCGACGTACATGCCACATCCGCTCGACCCTGCGCGTCAGGTGCGTGTACGCACTATTCATCCATTTAGTCCAGGGCTTCGCCCGCCATCAATGGGGGGACGCGCTATTCCCATAGCCGAATGCGCCGTGGAAGAATCGAAACCGTCACCACCGTTTAAGACGAAGGTTTGAAGGAAGGAGCCAGTACATGGCCGCTCAACTGCCCCGCCCCGGCGTCGAAGTACTACAAGTAATCCGCACGACGACGCCCTCGGTCGTCACCCCTACGCTGGTGCCGTGCATCGTCGGCGTTGCTCGCCAAGTCGTGGACCTGCTGGTCCCGGACGGCAGCGGCACGCAGGTCTTGAACGGTGACGCAGTCATCAGCCTGCCAGCGTTCTTCGACGCCAAGGCAGCTGCGGGCTCGCCTCCTGTGTACACCGGGCTCGACGCGCTCTCGCTCGTCTTCTCGGTGAATCACGGCGCAAACGTTACCGCCGTCTTCGTCGACACGCTGTCGACGGGGCTGACGCCGACGTCGGTGGTGTCCAAGATCAACGCCGCGCTCACTGCCGCGGGTGTTACGTCGGCGATTGCCGAAGTGCTCAGCACCACGGTGTGGCGTCTGCGCACCGTCGGCGTCGGCGAGTTTCAGAGCATCGAAATCAAGAGCTCGTCGTCCCCGGCGGTGCTCACGGCGTTCGGCTTCGGCGCTGGCCGCACGGCTACTGGCGTCAGCAGCTACAGCCAGCTCGAAGAGCCCATCCCGGCCACCAATTACCCGGACCCCCGCGGAAACCTGTCCGAGCTCACCATCGAAGCGAACAGCGCTCGCCTGTTCCTGGCGATGTCCTCGAACAACTTCATCGAGCAGCTCCGCACGGAGTCCTTCTTGCGTAATGGCGTGGTCGACGACGCTGCGGTGCTGACCGGCACCGTTGCTCTCACTACGCTCACGCTGCCTGGTGATTTGACCGGCCTCACGCTCATCGTGAGCGTTGACAACGGCCCCGACCAGACCGTGACCTTCCAGGCGGGTGACACATCACCGACGCTCGTCGTTGCTCGCGTGAACAACGAGACGACTGGCCTTACGGCAACGCAGGTGGTGGGCACGAACTACCTGCGGCTGACCGACGACAACGGCGGCGCCGACTCGAAGCTGCAGGTCAAGGCAGGCACGGCCAACACCGCGCTCGGTTTCACCACGAACCAGAGCGATGTCGGCCAGTCCATCGAGGTGATCGACGACGGCAACGGCGACAACTTCTCGCCGCTGTTGAAGTTCCTCGGCTACGACTTCACGGCGGTGGGCACGGCGGCGGTGCTGACCGGTACCGCGAACATCAGCACCCTCAGCTACCCGGCCGACCTCGCGGGCAAGACGCTCGAGGTCAGCGACGGCCAGCAAGTGCAGACCGTTACCTTCTCGAGCAGCATCGCCAACTCAGCGGCGGTTTTGTCCGAAATCAACGCTGTCCTCGGTACCGCAGCGGGCGGGCGCCTCACGGCTTCGCTCAGCACGAACTTCCTGCGCCTCACGCACAGCAGGACGGGCGGCTCTGACAGCTTCATCTGGGTGAAGGGAGGCACCGCCGTCACTACGTTGGGCCTCACGGTTGACTCCCGCGCGTACGGCGACCTCGGCCATGTGGAGCCCGGCGACGAGCTCTTCATCGACGGCGTCTCCTTTGGTGCGGTGAGCCAAGTGGCCCCGGGTGGGCAGACGTCCGTGCTCAAGATCAGCGACCAGCTGCCCATCACGCTCTCTGGCGGCAAGAACTGGTACATCATCGCCAAGAACCTGACCGGCCTTGGCAGCGACCGGCCCCTGCCGAACCTGGTGGTCGACGCGAACAAGACGGCGGTGCTCAAGACCAGCCTGCTGCGCGACACCACGGGCGCCGCGGTGCACCCGTCGCAGGGCCGAGCTCCGGTGTACTTGCAGTACACGGCGATTCGAAAGGACCTGACGGCGCTCGCCAGCCAGGCCTCGCTCATTCGCATCGACAGCCAGACCCAGCTCGAAGAGGTGATGAGCCCCATCACCACGCAGAACCCGCTCGCCTTGGGCATGTTCTTCGCGCTGGTGAACGCCCCCGGCGTCCAAATCACGGGCCTGGGTGTCGACGCTGTGAGCGCCGATGCCCCCTTCGGTACCCCCGAGGCCTACACCCGTGCGGCCGAGCTGCTCGAGGCCTTCGAGGTCTACGCGCTGGCTCCGCTCACGCACGACCAAACCGTCGCTCAGATCTTCAAGACCCACACCCAGTTCATGAGCGAGCCCGCTCAGAAGGGTGAGCGCGTCACGCTGTTCAACAGTGAGCAGCCGACCAGCGCGCTCGACGTCTTGGTGGGTTCCGGCGCCGACGGCAACTCGGTCGGCTCGAGCGGCCTGCAGTTCGACACCGGTATCCCGAACCTCAGCGCGCTCGTGCTGAACAAGGGAGTGTCGCCGGTGGGTACCATCGCCACCACGGCCGGCCTGTTCCTGGACATCGCCAGCGACTCCAAGCGCTACTCCATCTCGGCCATCAACGGCAGCGTCATCACCGTGCGCACCAGCTTCGGTGGCGGCGACAACGATGACGGCTTCTACTCGACGACGGCGCTCAACGCGCCGCCGCTGCCGAGCCAGCTCATCAGCGAGGCCTTTGCTGTCCGCGTCCGCGGCGCAGCCCTGGTCACGACGGTGGGTACGCCCGACAAGCAGAAGATTGCCGAGACCTACGCCGCGCTGAGCCAGAGCTTCGGCGACCGTCGTTTCTGGCACACGGCGCCGGACACCGCGGCCGCTACGCTCGAAGGCCTGGAGCAGCAGGTCGAGGGCTTCTACATGAACGCGGCCATCGCGGGGATGATTGCGCAGCAACCGCCGCAGCAGTCGTTCACGAACTTCCCGATGGCGGGGTTCACGCGCGTGCTCGGGAGCAACGACTTCTTCTCCGAGACGCAGATGAACATCATGGCCGCCGGCGGTACGTACCTGATCGTGCAGGACGCCCCCTCGGCCCCGCTCATCAGTCGCATGGCGCTCACCACCGACCTCACCTCGGTGGAGACCCGAACCGACTCCATCACCAAGGTGGTGGACTTCACCGCGAAGTTCCTGCGCCGCTCGCTCAAGAACTTCATCGGCCGGTTCAACATCACGCAGGCTTTCCTCGACCAGCTCGGCACCGTCATCGGCGGCGTCGGTGGCTTCCTCGTGGAGAACGGCGTGCTGGTCGGCTTCAACCTGAACAACATCATCCAGGACGAGGACGCGCCGGACACGGTGCTGGTCGATGTGCTCATCGACCCGCCCTACCCCTGCAATTACATTCGTGTCACATTAGTGATCTAATCAATAGTTCCGAGCCGAGCAGTTCTTCCAAGAGAAGGCTGCCTCGGCTCCAACCGTCTCCGCGGTGGATCTTGCTAGCTCGCTGCAGAAGGTGGCTGAGCCACCGCCGCCCAAGGGCATGGGCTTGAAGACGTGGGATGAAATCCTGGGCGGCAAGAAGCAAGCGAAGCCGTGATATTCTGAGAGAAGGAGCGACATTACATGGCCAACCAACTCGACAATCTGAAGGGAGAGCAGTTTGGCTTCCTATCGGTCGTCGAGCGATTGCCGAACGACGAGTACGGCAATGTTTGGTGGAAGTGCACTTGCGTTTGTGGTGCGAAGAAGTTCATGCGAGCCTCGCAGCTTCGCAAGGGCAAGTTCTTTCATTGCGGTCGCACCGAATGCCGTTTTTGGTCCAAGGTGTACAAGGCGCCTGGTGCTGCTTGTTGGCAATGGGTCGGTGCAGTCAACGACTCAGGCTACGGCAGGTTTCGGAATGCTGGGCAGACGCTACCGGCGCACCAGTTTGCGTGGGTTTTCAAGCACGGCCCGGTACCCTCCGGAAAGTTGTTGATGCACAAGTGCGACAACCGCGCTTGCGTTCGGCCAGACCATTTGGAGGTCGGCACCCATCAGCAGAACATGGACGACATGGTGTCGAAAGGACGCGCCGGTAAAGGCGGTTCTGTTCGACACCTGACAGAAGACGTCGTCCGTGAACTGCGGCGTGAGTATCGAACTGGCGATTTCACACAGAAGCAATTGGCGGAGAAGCTCGGTCTGAGCGTTACTCTAGTCCGACGTGCGTTGAACGGAACTACGTGGGCTCAGGTCCACTGAAGGAGGTACAAAGTGGCTGGGAACTTTTCAGACTGGAGCCCGAACACGAACTACGTGCAAGCGGGCATGGTGGATGGGGCGTACGCCAACGCCGGCTTTACGATGCTGGCCGCAGGCCCGCCGCGCATCGCCAACATCGGCGGCGCAGCTGCTTTCGCTCAGGCGATCAGCGGTACCGGGCAAGCAGCCAACCAAATCGTGCTGCCCATCGGCATCGTGCAGAACTTCCAGCTCTCGCACACGCGGCAGTTCAACCGCATCTTCGAAATCGGTAGCGAGCGCAGCTACTTCATCACGGGTCGCACCGTGGGTCAGCTCGGCCTCGGCCGCATCTACTACCACGGCGCCTCGCTGCTCCGTCTGCTGTACGCCTACTACCAGGACCTGCTGCCGCCCACCGTGGTGCCGGCGATGTTCCTCAACGCGGGCTCGGCGTCGGTCTCGAACCCGCACAACGTGGTCATCCCGCCAGGCTACGAGAACATCTACCTCAACCTGGCCTCCGACCTCTTCACGCAGCCCATCGGCATCCTGATGTACATCCGCGACATCAACCAGGATGCGCTCGGCGCTGTGTACTTCGAAGCCTGCTACCTGCCGAACCACACCTGGGCGACGGACGCGCAAGGCGTGCTCATCCAGGAGTCGGTGGCCGTGCAGTTCGAGCGCGCGGTGCCGGTGGCCATCTCGGCGCTCACCCTCATCTCGAGCGCGACCAGCTCCAACGCTGGCGGCGCCAACGTCTCGCAGACGTTCCTGGGCATCCCCGGGTCGTGATCCGGAGGTAGCTCATGGCGTCCACGAATCCGCTAGTCATTCAGGGCACCCTCTCCTTCCCTCCCGACGAGGGTGTGGCAGCGGTGCCAGTTCAGTTCGGCCTGCAGGCTACCTACCAGGCCGTGCTCGACACGCGTCTGGTGATGTCGGGCGTCGGCGTACAGTCGGTGCCCTTCGGCAGTATCGCCTCGCCTGGCGTCAAGGCGGTGCTGATCGAGTTCGAGGCCGTTGTTGGCGCCACTCCGGTGGAGGTGCGCTTCAACGGCAGCGCCGACGGCGTCGAGCTCAGCCCCGGCGGCTTCATCGCCTACGGCAGCCCGAACCCTGGCGCGGGCATTACCGCCATCGTCATCGAGCGCACGGGCGACGCCGTAGTTCGAGTCCGCCTGTTCGGCTGATACTCTACGGGGGCCTTGCCGAAGCCCCCGCCGCCTCGTCCCAGGAGCAAGAGCTCCGATAACCTCGAAGAGGTCGCCGCGCTGGACGCCGCTGAGTCCCGCGCCGCGGCCGCTATGCGTTTGCTGAACGAGGAGAAGGCGCGCGCCGACGCGCTGGAGGCCGAGCTCGAAAACGCGAGGCAGGCGGAGGCTCAACGACGTCTCGACGCCGTGGTCAAGGTGGTGCAGACACCCGTCCACGTTGAAGCTGCGTTGCCACCAGCGCACCCTTCCTCCATGCGGCCGGGCATCCTCATGGTGCAGGCCAAGGGCATCAAGCTGGGCATCCCCCTAGCGCTGCTCATCCCTTTGGTGACAGGGCTGTGGGCGGGCGTGCAGTACGTGATGGAATTTCAGCGGCAGTTCAAGTCGATGTCGGCCACCATCGTCAGTTACGAGAAGCGCATCGAGGCGCAGGACAAGTTCATTGCGGCCGTGCGCGAAGAGCAGGCCAAGTTGCGGGAAACGCAAGCTGCGCAGGCCGGCTGGATCACGGGTGTGATGCCCAAGGCCGGCGTGAACGTCCCTGGTAACGGCATCGAAGTGAAGTCCGACCCGCTCCCGCCCGGCGCGCGGCGCCAGACGCCGGTCAACGTCCGAACCCCTGTCCCTACCCCGCCGCCCTTCTAGTACAATCACCTCATGCAAAAGCGAGCCGAGCCGCAGTCCAAGTGGGCGCCGATGAAGGGAGGCCTCCCCTTGGCCGCCTTGGTGGGAGGCATGCTCCTAGCTCGAGGCATGAGCAAGAGCGTCGACAGCGGCATCGCCGAGAAGAAGGTCGAGCACAACGCCGCCCGCTTCAACGAGTCCAACCGCAACGCGCAGATGAACTCCACGCTGCGGGGCGGCGTACCTCTCGACCCGATGGGCTCGCTTCTCTACAACAGCGAGCGTGCCGACAGCGGTATCCCTGGTGACCCGAACATGTTCGACAAGGCAGCCAGCGCGGTTGGGGCTGAGGCGGGCAGGTTCTTGGCGAAGACTGCGGGCATTGGCGGCGGTCTCATGGGCGCCGTCGGCAGCACGCTCGGCGCCATCAACAAGTCGCCGGACCTGCTCGTGCGCGGCGCGCAGAAGGTACTCAAGCCGGTGGTGAGCCATCTTCCCGGACCGGGACTGCTGGGAAAGGCTGCCATCGGCGCCGGCGTTTTGGGGACGGGCATGCTCGCGATGAAGGGCGCGAAGAAGGCTGGCGAGCTCGCGATGGCACCGCCTCAAGAGCATCGCCTCGGCGGGCACTCGGCCGGTCTCCCGTCGTACGTCAACCAGTACGGCGTGCCCGTTATGGGGCACTGAGCCGCAGGCTTCTCATGCTCGTCGACTCTGGTTTACGATCAGAGGCGCAAGGGCTTCCGGAAGCCCGAAACGTAAGAAGTTCCGGGTAAATTCACGGAGGAAGCACATGACTGCAGGCGCTGGTATTTTTCGCAGGATGAAGGACAAGCTCGACCACCTGATCAATCCGGGCGGTGGCCTGTCTGGTGAGATTTTCGACCTTCGCAAGGACATCGCGAACGAGCTCGGCGTGCTGGCCGGCTTCGTCGCTGAAGAGTGGACGAACCTGCCCGGTACGGCGGCGCCCGGCGCGGCTGTGCTGCGTGTGGCAACGGCCACGGTGGCTGCGCCGACGACGGTTCTTCCCGCCGCGCTGCTCGATCCGGGCGAGGCCATGCTGCTGGCGCATCCCCGTCCCCTCACGTTCACGACCGCCGGCACCACCCCCGCCGATGCTCCTGCCAACGTGGTCATCACCGGCACCGACATGAACGGCGCCGTCCAATCCGAGACCCTGGCGTTGGCGCAGACGGCAGCGGCCGTCACCAGCACCAAGGCCTACAAGACCATCACGTCGCTCGCGTTCCCCGCGGCCGACGGTACTGGCGCCACCGTTGCCATCGGCATCGCCGCCGCTTACATCTACCCGACGTTCGCGACGACGCTGGCTGCGCGCACCATTATGGGCCCCGAGCTCATCCAGAACTCGCTCGCCGACGCGCCCCGCGCGCTGGTGTTCACGACGGGCGGCACCACCCCGGCGCACGCTCCGGCGAACGTTGTCATCACGGGCAAGGACGTGAACGGCAACGACTTGAAGGAGACGCTGAACCTGGCGCAGACGGCTACGACTGCGACCAGCACGCGTACCTACGCCAAGATCACGAGCCTGGCGTTCCCGGCCGGCGACGGCACGGGCGGCACCATCGCCATCACCTTTGCGACTCCGGTGGGTCTCAAGCGCAAGCTCAAGGCGCGCGCTGGCCTCGTCTCGCCGCTGAAGGAGATCGTCAACGGCGCGGTCGTGACCAACGGTACCTTCACGGCACCAACCACGACCGACCTACCCAACGGCACGTACACTCCGAACTCGGCTCCGAACGACGTGAGCGATTACGCGATCTTCTACGAAGGCGATTTCACCGCCCCGTAAGCGCGCGCTAGTTGAGCCACCAATAGGCCGGGAGCTCAGTCACAGGGACATCAACCCCTGGGACGGGCCCCGGCCCTTTAGTTTCTGAGGGGGCGTCGTCGGTGACCTCGACCTCCTCTTCGTACTCTGCCAGCTTCTCGAGCTCGCTCTCACTCTCGGTGGGCTGCGGCTTCGGCGCCTCGATCTTCGGGGGCACGGACTGGTAGTAGTCGAAGGTCGCGCGGTTGAGCAGCATTCGCTCAGTCGTCGAGAGCCGCTCGAGCGAGGTCATCCCATGGGTCAGCTGCTCGAGCAGCGCGTGCGTTTCCTCGCCGTACTTCTCGGGTGTCTCCCGGTAATCGGCCAGGAGCGGGTCGAGGGTCCCGAGCATTCCATCGAACAGGTCGTTCAGTTTCCGGGACGAGCCCGTCGCTGGCTGGCTTTCGGTAGCGGCCTCGACCAGTTGTTGGAAGGTCGGGAATTGCGGCGGTGAGGGCGGCTCTATCGCGGGGAGGGAGCGGAGCTCCATGGTCTCGGATAGTGCGTGCGGCGAGCTCTTCTTGGTACTCATCGATGATCCTCGAACGCATGGCTAAAAGAAAGCGAGAGCAGATTGCCCCCATCACCGCGAGCTGACTCCTAGGAGCCAGCCCGCGGCGCTTCTGCTTCTGGTTAAGCACGAACGTGTACATCCGAAGAAGTTCCCATACCTGGGGGAACATTGCGGGACCGGATGCGTGGTACTTCGCGACCAGCTTCATGAGGTTGTAGCGTACCGCTACTTCAATGGGACGTCGACCGCTAGAGCTTGCCGCGGTCCCAATTCACGCCGGAGTCTTTGTCGCCGTGTGTCGGGCAATCTGGCGGAGTTACCGCTATGACGCCGTCGTCGTAGCAGGTGCAAGGCTTCGGGGTCTCTCGAAGCTCTCAAGCTTCTTGGTCGACATCCTCTTCTTCATCTTCCTCTTCATCTTCCTCTTCATCTTCTTCGGCGCACCAGATGTCTTCTACGTCGCCGTCGACCATGTCGCATTCCCAGATGCAATCACCGGCCTCTATCTTGGCGCGCGCCTCCTCTACCGACGCTGCTTCAACGAAGCATTCAACAGTGACCGTAGCGGTGCCGCAGAACAGATACGTCTTCATGCTGCCATTGCCTCTTCTAGTTGGATGCGCTCCTCACTGGGTGTTGTGTCCAGCTGCATGATGAGTCCCTTCTCACGTTGACGCGTCGCCTTCGGTCCCCATACGTACCAGGCGTACTCGATGGAGTCGCCAGCCTTGAGTTGCCCGCCAATGTTACGACCGTTGCCGTCCTTCGTTCCTGGAGGGTGCCGAGGGAACTTGCCGTCGAGCAAGAACTTCACACGGTCCGGCAAGTAGTAGACGTCGGGGTGAAAGCTCTTCAAGAACTCGTGCTTGCCGTTGTTGACCCCGCTACCGAGCCAGTTGGCGCGCTGCAGGATGGCGACGTTCTCGCAACACACCAGCATCTTGCTGAGCGTAGCGAAGGTCAGCGAGAAGGCGGGGTTGGCGATGCCCACGTCGTACATCGAGATGAGCGGGTCGACATCTGCCGGCTTCTTCCCCCGGTACTTGTGGGGGCTGAAGTCCTTGATGAAGTCGACAGGACATTGTGCGATGTCCATGTTCTCGATGCTCATCAGCCGCGGCTTGCACTCGCTTCGAATCTCGCACGAGGTCCAGTGAATGCCTGGCAGGTCGCGGTTCACTGCGTGGATGAGCCTGCCCGTACCCGCCATGGGCTCGAGCCATGCGCCTGCTGGCAGGTACACAGCTTCGAGCAGTCGTCTCACGCACCAGAAGGGCGTCTCCCACAGTTCTGTCGATGTATCACCGCGGTTCGTGCTGGACATGCTCTGGGTCTCTTAGGCAGGTGTGTACGCGAGGGTCAATGGGATGAGGCACCTCTTCGGTGCCGATGTCGGCTTCGATGTTACAAGCCATGCAATCGCCGTGGTAGCCCTCGTTCTCTTCGAAGCACTTGCGACGCACCTGCGGATCCGCTGCGTTACTGTCGTAGAGCAAGCCTCGCAGCTTGAACGCCATGAGCCTATCCATCTCGAGCAGGTCGTAGGTACGTGAATGCGCTTTAGCAAACGTGTGTTTGCAGCGTGGGCAGCGGACCCTGATCATCAAGCGAGGGTTCTCGCCGAACTGCGCCGTGTTCACAACCTGCACCACGTCCTGCTTTGTCTTGCCGTTGGTCAGGGTCGTGAGCACGAGGCGTTCGTCGCGCGGCCTTAGCTGCAGCGCGTCTAGCGCAGCTACTCCCAAGTGGATGGGGGTGGTGCAGCGCGGGCATTTCTCTGGTATCTCGAAGCGCCGTCGAATCACAACCGTGTCGTCGAGATAGATGTGGTGGGTCATTACCTTCTGCTCCATTCAACTTCGTCGAAGCCAAGCATCTCGACGAACCTTGTGATTAGTTTGCGCCGCAGGTAGGACCTGAGCGTCGTCTTCGAGATATCAGCAACGCTCTGGCCAAAGTACAACGTGTCCTCCAGCCGTCTTGCCTGCTCTTGTTTGGTGCTGGGGCGTTTGAAGACCTCGGCGCCTCGCTCTGTAAGCATGCCCACGATATCGGCGTGGGTGAGTCCATTCAGCGAGTCCTCGTCGCCAAGCGTAGCTACCCCTAGCAGATGTCTGTAGAACGACTGCCTAACAATGGCGCGGCCCAGGTGCTTGCTGACCGCCCCGCGATCGGTGGCATCGGCATCGAAGAGTCTCAGCGCGCCCTCCTTCGAATGGGCATCGCAAGGAATGCGCTTGAACAGGCGACTGAGGTACTCCTCGATGTAATCGGAGAGGTTCAACGCTGCGGTGTAGGCGTCGTCATGTAGGCCTCCCATGATGGTAGGAGACCCGTCGTAGTTGAACGTCGCCGGTACCGAGTAGGGGTACGTGCCTTGCGGTGTTTTGATGAAGCCCAGCGGGCGCTTTAGATTCAGCTCTCGAAAGGTATGCCCGTACACACGGAAGCCGCGCGGCATGAATTCGTTGAGCCGCTGGTGTGTCGAGGTCCCGAACCAGCCCTCAGGACTGATCTCTACGTACTCGGGATGGAACGTCAGGATGTCGGTCTTGAAATACTTCAGCTTGTACTCAACGCCAGCCTCTCCTTCTCCGGCCTCTCCACCTATCGGCTTTCTCCTGAGCCAGGTGTTGCCCTTCAACTTCTTGACCTGGCTGTTAGCCCGTAAAGAAACAATCCCCTTGGATGCAACCACGCGACGCGCGTGCTGTTGCATGATGTAGTGTGCGTCTTCGAAGTCCATGCTCCTCCGGAAATAGAAAGGGCCACCGGTGAACCGGCAGCCCTTTGGCGCAGAGCAGGTGCTGCGCTACCTCTATTATCTCTCACACGCTACGCAAGTTTGCCGGTTCCGTGAGCGGTAAGAGCGCGATGTTCACCCAGCCGATGAGCGGCCGTCCTTCTCCAACGGGGAAGGGCTTCTTGTTCTTGTCGTGGGCCAGGCCGTACACGAGGCCGTTCCTCGGGTCGAAGACGCGCCGGCATTCAGCGATGTGCTGGTTGGGGATGCCGCCCTGCCCGCCGTCGATGCTGGTCCAGATCTCGTAGGCCACACTGGCGACGTGGTCGAGGCCCTCGAACATGAACACGTGCTCCGTCAGGGGCTTCCCCTGCACCGCGACGTAGCAGATATCACCGCATTTGGGGCGCCGCCCCTTCTCCGCGCTGAGCAGGTACTCAGTGAACACGCCCTCCTTGCGCCCGCCGTAGAAGAGCCGGCTGATGTTCTTCCGGTCGGCCCAATCCCGGGTTTTCTTGCCTGCCTCATCGAAGAGGTCCCGGTTCAAAATAGGGCCTCGATAGCCGGCACGCTCGAGCAGGAAGTGGCACCATTCCCCGCAGGTACTGAAGAGCTGGCCACTTTTTGCTGGACCTTCAGCCCGGCCCTGGCAGATTTCCTTGAACTGGGCGTCCCCGACCTTGGCGTTCTTGTAGATATGAGCCAGGCTGTCGAAGTACTCGCGCCGCGTTTCCTCGTCGTAGTCGGACAGGATTACCGAGCCCGCTTGCAGCGCCACCATTTCAATCTGCTTGTCTCCGGTCAGGCCGTTCGGCATGATGTACTCCTCTTGATGAACCGCCCTAAGTATATCGCAGGAGTTGCATGAACCATTTCCTCTACGCGATGACATCCACAGCCCCCGCGCCCGCAGCAGGTGGTGACACGAAGAGCTGGTTCTACTATTACAAGTGGGACGTTGAGGGGCTCGCGTTCGTGCCCGTCGCTGAAGAGCTACTCGACGCAGATGAGCCAGCTCACATCGACACGCTCTGGTTTGTGATGGACGGCGTGCCGCTCGGATGCTGCCCCGTACATTCCATCATGCCTTCGCTCGGCGGTCCCGTTGAGCTCCACTACGACACGCGGCTCATCCAGGTACTACCGGCAGATGTGCTGCCGACCACGCTGCCGTACTCGACCGGCCTCATCCCCTCCGACTCAGACGAGCAAAAGCTGTTCGACAATTTGAAGAAGCGCGTCGACAAGACGTACCCGCCACGCGATGAAGAACTTGCCTCGAGCCTAGGTTTGAGGCAAAGCAATGAACCGTAACTAGAAGCAGGGAACACATGAGTAACTACACGAAGTTCGACCTCAACACGATCAAAGAGAAGCTGAAGAGCGGCGCCTACGCGAGCCGCGTCGGCGCGATGCGCGCCATTGGAAAGACGCAGTCGTTGAGCGAAGACGACAAGGAGAAAGCGCGCGCGTTAGTTGCGAAGCACTTCCCCGATGACGCACCGGCGCCCAAAGCCAGTAAGGCGCCCAAGAAAGCTGCAAAGAAGGCTGCGACCAAGAAAGCGCCGACGGTCGTCTCCGGCAAGAAGGCGAGCAAGAAGGTGATGGCCAAGAAGACTGCCAAGAAGGCGGCGCGGCGCGCGAAGAGCGTGCCGCCGCCTCCTCCGGAGGGCGACACTGAAACCTCACAGCTAGCTGTTGCGGACAACAGCACCAAGACCAGCACGGCCACTGCCCCTTCACGCGCAGCGATAGAAAGCGTGGGCGTCGTAGGCTCGATGGGTCAGGTCATCAGCACGGTGGCCGAGTCTCTTCGGGCGATGGAGGCCGCGAAGCGCATCTTCCCAAAAGGGCATTTCGACGTAGCAGCTGAGAACGCGGCGCACACACTGGCACGTGCTGTACGTGTCATCGACCAAGAGGTCGTTGCTCCTAGTCTTGCTGAGGAGCAATCCAGCTCCACGTCGAGTTCTGGTTCTTCACGCAAGAAGGCTCCGAAGAAGGGGACAAGGGCCAAGGTCACAACCGCTGCCCCGCCTCCCGCTGAAGACGACGTGGATGACGAACAGGAAGAGCAGGAAGAGCACGAAGAAATCGTGCCCAATGGCTCAGCTCCTGAGCTGTCAGATGAAGAGCAAGAGCAACTCGAGCTTGCGCGTCAAACCCAGACGCACAGCTAGTTTGCTACCCACAGCACGCCGAGGCTCTCGACATTGTCGCGGGCTTCGGTGGGACCAAGGACCTGGACGTCACCGTGATTCTTGATCGGTAGGCGCCAGGTCCTTGTTCCTTGCCCACTCTCGAAGAGAAGACGCACCGCGTCCGGCAGCTGTTCGGTGACCAGCGCCGCCCAAGCTGCCGTGCGCAAGATGGAGTCCTTGACCTCTTGCCGCCGCGTCTCAGCGTCGGCCGAGAGCTCAGAGAAGACGACGCCCGAGAACTGACCCCCGCTTTTGGTGCGGATGGTGTCGGCGGGCCAGATGAGTAGGGTCGGATGGACGTACCTGTCCTTCCGAAACAGTTGCCGTACCCGGTCGGGCAGTACTTCGCAGCGACGTACTAGTTCATCATGGATGAAGCGTCCCGACTGGATGTACTCTTTGTCCACATGCCCAATATGCACTACCAGGAGAGGCAGCTGCAACTTCTCCGACGCCGCTTCGTGCAATGGCTACCCTGGCTCACGCAAGCCACCAAGGCGCAGGTGCGCGTCTCCCCGCTCGGGGATGGCAAGGGTAACGCCTTCAAGGTCATAGCAACCTGGAACGACGGCGAGCACCAAAAGACATTCGACATTGGCGGCTTGCTGCAGCAGGGCCATGTCAGCTGCACGCGCGACTACGCGCGCGCATTCGTGAAGGAAGTACTTGGTAAGCGAGGCATTCTATGAATTCGATGATCATCGGCATCACGGGGCTACATCAAGACAGCAACAAGACACGTCTGACCATCGGGGCAGGTAAGGACGCTGCGGCAGCGCGTCTCGTCGAGAAGCACGGCTTCGTTCGCATTGGCATCGCCGACCACCTCAAACGCATCTGCCGTGACGTGTTCGAGTTCACCGACGATCAGCTGTGGGGACCGAGCGAAGAGCGTAACAGACCAGACTTTCGCTACCCGCGTGGTGGCAAGCACGGTCTCAACAACAGGCAGCAGCTCGACGCGTTCAAGCAAGAATTCGAGCGCCTCGAACAGGCTGGCTTCTCCGACACCGCCAAGTACGAGTCGAGGGCGCGTGACCTGCGAAGAAACATCCAGGAGTGGGAAGCCATGGCTTACCTCACACCGCGCTACGCCCTACAGCAGCTAGGCACCGAGGGGGGCCGCTCTTGCTACGACCTGGTGTGGATTGACGACGCGCTACGGATAGCGCGCCGCCTTCTTAGCGAAGAAGGCTGGGCGTACAGCGAGAAGCAAGGCTTGGTCCACCTGGCTGGTTCTACCGCGCGCGTACCAGGCGTTGTCTTTTCCGACGTCCGGTTTCAGAACGAGTTCAAGGCCATCAAGCAGGCGGGCGGCAAGCTCGTGCGTATCCGTCGCTTCAGCTGGAAGCCGTTTGCGCAGCACGTCGACTCTACCCATCAGAGCGAGACGGAGCTTTTGAACTACGACGACGACAAGTTCGACTACATCATCGACAACGCCGGTGACCTTCCTCACCTGGGAACATTGGTGGACCGCATGGTGGATGTACTACAAGGCAAGATTCGTCCGTTCGATGAAGCGCAGCAAGATGTACCGCCAGGGTTGCGCCCATGAAGACGCGCTATGCCCGCCGTGAGCGGCTGAGTGCGCGCGCAAGGGAGTTGACGGGCAACGCTATGAACGAAGGCCTCCTCGCCGCCGGTAAGGAGGCCTGGCTCTTCAAGATGCTCGGGGTTGGCGGCGAGCGTCTCACGCAGATCGCTACAAAACGCGGCGGCCGGCAGGAGCGTAAGAAGCTGCAGACAGAGTGGTGGGCGCCAGCACGGCTAGTTCGGATGAACAATGCGCTGAAAAACTACGGCGTCTCTAGCAAGCTGCGCCTACGCACCGTCAAGGCTCTCATAGAGGGACGTGCACTGCCCGCTGCTATTGATGATGCGCTGGCCCGCTATACTGAGGAACTACTGACGAGGACCCAACATGAGTTTTCCCCTGAGCCTTGAGCAACCCGAGTACGAGACCCTCATCGCCTTCGCGCGCCAGGGTACGTTGAATGCCGATGGCTCCGTAAACCAAGACCGGGCGCAAGGCCTCGACGCCTGGCTCAGGCTCATCGAACAGAAGAACGGCATCAAGCGCAACTTCGTCTGGATACAGTGGCAGGAGCAAGATGCACCCCTGCCTGCGGGCACCAACTTCCCCAAGAAGTGGCCGCCAGAGATGCGCTACCCGCTCACGCTCATCTCGAGACCCGTAGCCCGCGCTGATGTCGAGCAGGTCTTGAGCGTTCGAGCCACGAACCCTACCAGCGTTCTGGTAACGCAAGACCCCGCCGCCTTGGTGGGGTGGACCGAGCTCGATGTCTTCTTCAAGTAGCACAGACCCGGCCGCGCGAATCCGGGAGCAGCAGGCGCAGTACAGAGCATTTTAGGAAGAGATTCGTCTGAATGAATCAGGTACACGACGTCGCCGTTGAGACAAACGAGGGCGACTACTTTCAGTTTCTGAACGTACGCGAGGACGTGCTGAAGAGCGCGCTCGACACCGCATTGGCGGACGGCGCTGCGCTTTCATTGGTGAACATAGACAGCTGCGCCCTGGTAATTCCCTGGAAGCTCATCAAGCGCATCATTTATGTACCGACTGAGCACGAAGAGCGCGAGGATGCGTGGGTTACCCTTTGGGAGCACGCACCTTCGGGTGCGCGTAATGTCGGATGAACCTACCCTGTCTGAATTGCAAAGCTGATGTACCGCAGGGCGAAGGCAAGTTCTTCGCCCAGGTCTTTCTGTGTGAGAAGTGCCACACGATGTCGACGCACTTCTTCGAGCGGCTCGAGCGCGAGCTCAAGTCGCTCCTCACCGTAGCGAAAGAGTCCATACGGGTCGCCTTGGTGCAGGGGAAGTTCGTCTTCCCCGAAGGCCCTGCCGGTGCGCCATCGAAGCGCGCGGTCCTCGAAGAAATCATCAAGCTAGAAGAAGCGCGCGAAGCCAGCCTCAAGGAGCAGTCATGTCCAACCTCTTCGGCAAGTACACCGCCTCATGTACTCACCCTGGCTGCGCTGGGAGCCGCATCTTCGAGCAAGGTCTCAACGCCGGCTTGCGAATCGGCGCAGACGTCCCTCCAGACCCCACCAACTCGGAGTTCGGAAAATGTCCCAGATGCAAACGATACTCGCTGAAGATCACGCAAGCGCCGACGCCGCCGGACCCTCCTCCGCCAAAGGGCTTTTCTCGCATCCCGGAGAAATGATTTGGCACAGGCGTGACTGGGCCGCGCCAGTCGGCTCGCTCAGCAACATCAGTATTGTTCGCACGCGTTCGAAGGTGCGCGACCGTTGGGTGAGCTGGGCGTGCGTGCGCATCGCTGAGTTCATGCTGGAGCGCAACGCCGCGCTCCAGCTGCTGCAGGGGATGTCGCCGACGCAGCTGCTCATCCCCAATCACTACGTGCTCTTCGACGGGAAGCAGCACCAGCTGGCGCACCAGGTGATTCGCATCGACCGCTGGGAGTTCTGGCAGCCGGTGCCGCGGTTGACGGGGCTCGTTTTGGCCAATCTCGGGGACGTCCCACGGGGCGTCCACCCCACCGAGCTCTTGGCGGCGTTGGCGACAGATTCAGCCCCGGCTTGACCGGGGCCTTTTTTCTAGCTACTTGTTGGCGTACAATTGGCGCCAAGAACGGAGATGCATGGCGAAGCGTGACCAAGGCGGCGATATCGACGTTCCGGGCGGCCCCGGGATTCCACCCAGCACCACACGGCGCGACCCGGCCAACCCGACGCGGCTGGGCGGCGACCCCACCGCCCCGCAGCCTTTCGTGCACCCCAACGTGTCCGACCCGCGCGCGCTGAAGTACGCGCAGGCGGCCGAGCAGCGCCGACGCCCAGCCCCCATCCCCCGCTACACCGACGCCGTCGCTGGGGGCCCGGACGTGCCCATCCCGCGCCTCGACAGCGACGCCGTCGGCGGCATGCCCATGGCCGTGCAAGCCCAGGCCGAGCGCCAGCGCATGCCCCAGCCTAGCTTCGCGGCACCTTCGCCCAGCGCGGAGCCAGCGCTGCGGCAGTCCAGCATGCCGACGCCTTCGGGCATCGTCACAGGTGCCGAGCATCTGGCCCCTCCTCCGCAGCCGGGGCGCATGGGCGGCCTGGTGATGCCGGGGGAGCTCACCCCTGCCGATTTGCTGCCGCCGGCGGCGCAGCAGGACCCCATGTACCGAAGCGGGCATGGGGCTGACGTGGCCATGAATCAGCCGGAGCTCGCCTTCAAGTACGGCGTCATGCGAGGCGGCCAGTACATTGCGCCGCAACAGCTACAGAAGCAGCGCATGGCACCTACGGCGCGGCAGGTAGGTGGCGCCAAGCCGGCGACGCAGCAGGCGCAGCAAGCCCAGCTCAGCCCGCAGACGGTCGAGGCCTTGAACGCGCTGAGCAAGCACAACAGCGCCCAGAGCTCGGACGACATCGACAGGGCCATCGACGCTGAGGCCCAGCGCGGCCCCGCCCGAGCTGCTGGCGCAACCAAGCCGGCGCTGAGCGAGGACGACAAGAAGAGCCTGCTCGATGACATGGACGAGTTCGACATCACTCGTCTGCGCAACGCGCTCTACAAGGACCTGCTCAACAACGAAGAGCAGAAGAAGATCATCGAGAGCCGTCTCTCACCGCTCAACCTCGGCGACCTCATCATGACAGGGCGTGTGTCGCAGATCGTGCCCATCCGCTCCGGTGTGTTCGAGCCAGAGTTTCAGTCGTACGGCGGTGACGAGGACCTTGCCATCAAGCGGCTGCTCGCCATCGAGCTCGAGAACCTGAAACCGCTGAACGCCGGCTTCGAGCGCTACGTCACGGACAAGTACACCGTGATGGGGCTCACGGTCGCGCTCAAGGGCATGAACAAGTACCAGTTCCCTGATGTGTACAACGCCGATGGGTTGTGGGATGAGGAGCTCTTCTGGAAGAAGTACGCGATGATTTCGAAGTTCAACTACCACATGATCGGTAGCTTGGTGGTGAACTGGTTCTGGTTCGACTTGCGGGTACGCCACCTGTTCAAGGCCGAGGCCCTGGGAAATGGCTAGACACCCCCGAAGGATGGGCGCAAGCAAACTTGATGCTTGCGACACTGAGGAGGCCGCCGCCTCGGGGGTCCGTACAATCGTACGTTTTGCAGGCTCTCCTACTACGCAAAGACCAGATCGACTACCTGCGTACTCGAGCAACGATTCAAAGCGTCATCAACAAGGACGCAGCTGACGAAGCGCTGAAGCAGTATCGCGACGCGCTCATGCCCTACCTGCCACGCATTCAGAAGAACGACCGTAGCCAGCACATCAAGCGCCTCATGGACGAAGTAGCACGCGGGCCCATGTCAATCGCGCCCGTTGTGCAGAAGCAAGTGAAGAGCAAGCTCAAGACGCGCCATGTAGAGCGCAGCCAGCCCGAGCGTAACCAGGCCGAGGAAGTAGCCTCGGTCCGCCGCATCTCGAAGAAAATCGGAGGTTTGATGTGACTACGGAAGACAGCGTTCGGTTTTGCCCACAGTGCGGCAGCGCGAGCGTCGATTTCTCTACGCTAGTGGTGGGTGGGCTGAGCGGCGCTCATTGCAATGGGTGCAGGTGGGAAGGGAGCGCCGAGGAACTACTGCTCGTTCCTATCCAGCATGAGTTCCAGTTCGGCAAGGAGTCCATCGTCGCCGAGATGATGAACGACGTGCGGCAGCTACTCTCTGGCTCGCTCGGCGTGCCCTACCTGAAATTCCTCTTGAAGTGGGGCTTCGTGAAAGGCGAGGTCACTGACATCGGGGGCACCGTGGACCGCAAGCAATTCGCGCGGTACCTGGCACGCATCGGGCACGCCGTGCTCATGGCCGTAATCGACGAGCGGACCAAGCAGGAGAAAAAGAAGAATGAATCATCAAGCTGAAGATGACGCGCAAGCGGGCACTCCGAGCACGCTCGCCTGCTTCATGGACCAAGGCCGCGTCTGTGGCCCCGACTGCATGGCGTACCTACCTCAAGCGCCCGGCGAGCCTGACTACCAGGGCGAGAACTGGGCGCACTGCCACCTCTTGATCAACGCGCACCGGGGCGGCAAGCACCTGGTCATCATCGCCGGCGCCGCCAGCAAGATCGCTGGTCTTCAGCGACAGGCGGCTGCCGAAGCTGTACGTACACAGAAAGCGCCGGGAGTCACAGGATGAACTGCACGATCAAAGGGGTCGGGCAAACCCTCTCGTTCGAGACGGGCGAGACGCTCAACTACATCCAGCTGCAGCTGCCAACGGGCGTGGAGATTCGTGCCGTCATTGCAGGGCAGCACGTAGCCGACATCACCAACATGTTCCTTCATGGAGGCTCGGCCGCTGCCGAGATGGCCAAAGCGCAGGCCATTGCTGAAGAGGAGACCGACCTGCCTGGCACTGTCCATCAGTCTGTGGCGCCGCCAAGCACGGTGAGCGATGACGACTACGAGCGCATGACGCGCCAGGCTCCGGTGGAGCCACAAGAAAGACCCTTCGCGCCTTTGGACTTTCAGGACGGGTCCGAGTTCGGCGGCGACTACGACATGCAAAACGACCCGTCTCTAGCCGCTGTCGAGGAGAGCCTGCGCCAGGCAGAGGCCGTAACAGCCCGCGCCATCGGCGACACCTCCACGCTCAACGTATCCGAGCTCCGGAAGGTAGCTAGCAGCATCACCTCGCCGGAGCTGGCGATGCCGGTGCCGAACGTCATGGCAAAGCCGGCGCCTGTGCCTGTGCGCCGCTTGCAGGGACCTCGAGTCGAGGCCGACGCGATGGGCAACCCCATCGTGACTGGCGCAGGCTTGGTCGACCCTCGCGCGTTAGTAGGCGGCAACACTGAGGGTGAAGAGGACGCTGGCCAAGTATGATCAGCATCGTTTGTACTGCCTGCAAGCTGGCGCTGAACGTGGTCGGCGAGATGTCAGAGGTCGCTCAGCTCGTGGGTCAGCAGAGCGAGTTCTGGCAGGACCGCTACACGTGCTTCCAGTGCAATGGCAGCGCGCAAGGGTTCTTGACCGCTGAGGTCAGTGCTCCTGCTATGCGCGAGCTGCAGGTGTACAGCGTGTCCGCGACCGAGGCCTTTGCTGCGATGCTCGGCCTCGGCCTGCCCGAAGAGCGTAACTGCTGCAGCGACGTCATCGTGCCTCTGCTCGAGGCGGTGGGCGTGAAGGTGCACGGCAAAGAGAGTCGTGGCGTGCAGCGCTTCTACCTCGACGCCATCGAGCTGCCCGATGGCACGAAGCTTCATCTAGGCGCGAGCCCGCAGGGCGCGTGCATCTATCGCATCACCAAGCCCCACAGCTACGCAAGGACGAACGATGTCGGATAACGTGGAGCTCACGTACAAAAGAACGGGCGAGACCTACGAAGGGACCATCGGCGCTTTCAAGTTCGAGGGCGCCACCTTCGCAGAGATGATGACGCACGCGCACCGCTTCTTGTTGAATGCGCCAGCCGCGGGACTTACCATCACCCGAACCGACCGCCCTGGCCTGCTGCCAGCGCAGCTCGAGCCACATCTGGTGCAGCTTCTACGCACCGACCCGGTTGGCTACATCAAGGCCAACTCTATTGCGCCGCGGGTCCTCGACCTTCGTGGTGAGAAGAAGAGCGCGCTCGCTTCTGGTGAGAAGTACGAGATGCCCAAGACGGCGGGGCTGAGGCACGGCCTCGACACCTTGGCTGACGCTTTTGGTGAGGAGCTTTACGCCAGAGCCAAGCAGTTCGGCGCGCATTGGCGCTACGAGCATCCCGGCACCGGGCGTTGGTCAGACCTGCACACCATCGAGCACTGGCTGGACTCGCATGACACCAAGGTGTCTCCGACCGGCCCTACTAGCGGTTGGCTCATCATCCGTACGGAGCTCTTGCTCGGTACGAAAGCGACGCGCTTCTACTACCCACGCGAGTGGAACGAATTCGGCAGCTGGATCACCAAGGAGCAGCTGCTAGCGAAACTCAACCAGTACAAGAAAGAGAAGCAGAATGTCCCTCGGTAACAAAGCCAACAACCCCCTCCAGGCTCGCTTTCAGGGTGTCCGCACTGCGCGTGACGGCACGGCTCAAAGCACCGGGCAGCCGCTCACCGTCAAGCATGTGGTCGAGGCCAAGTGGGAGGTCGTCAATTACATCAACGACCGTGGGCAAGAAGAGACGGCGCTGTTCATCCGCATTGGCGAAGAGTACTACGCGCCCGCCGACACCGTGGCGTGGTGCGCGAATCTGCGCCCCATGACCGACTGGTTGAAGGACAAGGTTGCCGCCCACAGGAAGAGCCAGGCGCCGGTGGTCGTGCCCGACCGAGACGACGTCGATGTCATGGGCGGCGAAGAGGGCTGATGAAGATCAAGCTCTGGAGCGATTGGATGATCGCCGTCCTCGAGCCGGCACCGGCTACGACCAAGGGTGGCATCATCAAAGTAGGCCCTGACCCTATCCGTTTTGCCGTGTGCAAAGAGGTCGGGCCGGGGCGCAGCTTCCTCAGCAAGAGGCATGGGCGCTACTACACCGTGCCCTCCGAGGTGCAGCCTGGCGACCGCTTCCCCTTCTTCAAGGGAGCGAGCGAGACCAAGCAGGGCCACGCCTTCGCCCTGCTGCTCGAGGAGAACGAAGTGCTCATCCGCGCTAGCGACGTGCTCTTCGTTCTCGAAGAGGGAGAGGTCGAGGTGACGCTATGAGATTTCTGCAGCGTACCGCGCCGGGCGTGCTCGGCCTCAATTACATGTGGCTTCCGACTTGGGTTGGCATGAATAGCAACCTCATCAAGGAGATCGAGGAGCACGTCACCCCTATCCTCGCTGGGCAGGCGATTACCGATGAGCTGCTCGACCAGGCTGACGGTCTCATCATCAACTACCTGGTGCAGAAGTTCCCGTACATCACGGGGCTCTTCGAGTACCTGGATGGCCTAAAGTACGTGGAGACCAATGGCAGCGCGCAAGAAGGGCAACAGCGGACGTCTACATCTACGCCTTCCTCAACCGTTGGTTGATGAAGTGCACGACTACGCCAGCGCCCACCACACGAGCGTGAACGCAGTCGTCGAGAAGCTCCTCCGGGAGTTCCTGGAGGTGCAGCGCGCCATGGCGTACGAAGCGGAGCAGGTCTGATGCCAAACTACATTGAAGAGACGAAGGAAATCGAGGTACCGCCAGCTTCTGGCGTGCCCGGCTTCCTGCGCGTGGTATCGAGCATCTTGGAACGCTCACGTGTTCAAGAGATCATCATCTCCAAGGGCAAGATCGTGTACCGTCGCTTTCGTAAGGAGGATGAGCCGGAGAAGCCGCTCGAGGTGGACCTCGACACGCTCCTGCCTTCCTACGTGATTCGCGGCAGCGAGGTAGAAGAGCTACCGCTGAACACCGAGAACGCGGCCGTTGCCGTAGGACAGCTGTTCAGCAAGTCCCATATGGACGGGTTCAACCCCATCGCGCTCGTTGGCGGCTCAGACTCGCTCTTCTTCTCCTGGCACGCAAAGACGACCGGCGTGGTAGTAGCTCGCGACGAGTGCTACGGCTTGCCGTTTCTGCCCGACCACAATATCCCCAATGAAGCAGTCATCCTTTGCACAGGGTACGGGCGCCGCGCTTCGTTGGCTGACACCGTGCGCTGCTACAAGATCAGCATCCCCCTCAGGTTCGTTGTGAAAGGCAAGTCATGAGCGACCTATCCAATGCCATTGCGCTGTCTGGCGCTATTGACGCCGACATGCTCCGCGAGCTCACCAAGTGGCGCCTGCCTGGCGTGGTGTTGCCCGAGGGCAACCCCTTCGCTTCGCCTGAAGAGGCCATCGAGGCCATCGAAGAAGCAATGACCAGCGCCGATCAGGTGGAGGTGCGTGTTACCGACCTCGACATTCTCAAGTACTACCTGAAGACCCGCAAGGACGGTAAGCTTCACGTGGTCGCTGAGCATGGAGCGAAGGGGACGTACCCGGTGGTGTTTGGCACCATCGACCGCACCTCGCACAAGGACTACATCATCCCGTGGCGCAGCCAATCCATCGAGGAGTTGCTGACGAACGGTGAATCATACCTGCTCGACGACAAGAAGAAGGTGTACTTCTCCTCTGTCTCTGAGCTCTACTTCAACGACCAGAAGGCGTTCATGGTCTTGACGCCAAGCAAGGAATCGCATGGCAAACGCGGCACCGATAACGCGGTCTGACATCTACGTGGCGCTCGCCAAGCGCGGCGCGTTCGAGGTGCTCCAGGAGAACGAGACGCCGTCGCAGCTGCGCATCTCGGGCAGGTGCCAGCTCGACCGCTGGCCATTCTTCGGGCCCATCATCCACACGCTCATCTCCGCGTCAGACAAGCCAGGAAGCCCCTGGACCTGCGACGTGTCGAAGAAGTACATCATCCTCAATGACAAGCTGCTCTACACCTGGCGTTTGATCTTCCAGGGGCAGGACCTTGCTTCTCAGTACCCGAGCATCATAGCGACCATCATGAACGCGCCCCGTCCGGGGCGCGTCGAGGTCACTAGCCAGCTGCTACCGGGCTACAAGCCTGGTGACGTACGCGGAGGAGTAAACGAGCGAGGTAAGGGCTCAGCTCCTGCTGGCACCGTACCCATGGCCGTGACGAGGCAACGCCGATGACGCAAGAGCACAGTCGAGACGCCATTCGCTACGACAGCGTTCGTGAGGGTGAGATCATGCTCACGCCGGACGAAGCGGAGCGCTACGCCAAGCAGGCGAAGGTGCTGTCGAAGCTTTTGGAGAACAAGAGCGTCGTCGCCAAATACAAGATCGAGGTCATGTTCGGCAAGCAGCGCTCAGTGCATAGGCCGACGCCGGGCATCCTCAGCTTGTGGATGAGCGGGTCGAAACTCCACGGCGGTGGTGACGACAAGCTCTACCTTTGTCCGGGCAAGCGACTGCAGCGCAACACCTGCGAGTCATTGCTCCTGGAAAACTACAACACATCCCGTGGCATCGTGTGCCCATCCTGCGGCACAATCTGGAAGCACGAAGAGGTCATCGGGGAGCTGTTGTTGAACCTGTCCATGCGTAACTGGGCCGAGGTTCTCTACAAGTTTTACCGTATTTGCGAATACAACGCGGACATCTACCTGAAGTACTCCAGAGACGACATCCGCACGGTAGCCAAGGCCCAAGCAGAGAAGGCGACTTGGAAGGGCTCGCAGGCATTGGAACGCACCAGGGAGCACCGCGCTCGACAATTGTACCCCCTGCGGAACATAATCAAGGATACCTCTGCCGGAGCAGACATCCTGAGCCGGTTCTACGCCTTCCTGGTCTCATGAAATCCGACAACGCCTACAAGAAGCTCGCCTACGAAAAAGCAGCACTGCTTGCCCTTGCTGGGCTTGCGCATGAGTTTCTTCTACCGCCCGAGGGTGAAGACGACGCTCAGCGTAGGCTCGAGAGCGACGAGCTCGGCCGCGGTGAGTGCGAAGTACCACAGGACGTCATCATCGACGTCGTGCTGAAGCTTCAGCGTTTGGCGAAGAACCGTGAACTAGAGATGTCGAAGTACAAGCATGTACTAGCGGAGAAGAACGATGAGCAGGAATGGTCAGAAGCAGAAGAAACCCCGACCGTCGCAGGTAGCAAAAATCCAGGCGCGGGCCCTGGTAAAGGAAAGGGAAAAGGTGGCGGTGGAGGTGCACAGGCTCCGGCAGCTCGAGGAGGGGGACAAAAACCCCCACATCCAAGAGCTACGTAAGCAGGTGTCGGTCCTGCTCGCGGGACACAACGAGCTCGTCACGAAGTTCAACTCCAACGCGCAGGGCATGGCGCAGTCCATTCAGCACCTCGATGCCCGCGTCGGGGCCATGATGTTCGTTCTCGACGACATCGTGCGCGGCGGTGTCGGCAACGTCAGCACGATGAGCGCCATGGAAGCCCCGTCGCCCGGCCACCGCACCGTGGGCGGTGTACACTGGCAGGGCTACATCCACATGTACTTGAAGCAGCTGGAGATGGAGCTCGAAGAGCTCCGCGCCAAGAACGAGGCGGCGGGTGCCGAGCCACTCCGCACTCCAGAGGCTGAAGCGATTGAAGACGACGACGAGCCCGTCGTCTTCGGAGGAAAGGACGACAGCGATGGCGAAGCTAGTACCGAACACGCGACGGGGACGACAGGTTGAAGGCGGCAAGTCGGTGATTCACGAGAGCGTGCCCGGTGGTATGCGCAAGATTCGTGGACCCAACCATCAGATTGCGGTGCCGAGCCACTCCAAGAACGGCGAGACCGTGCTGAAGAGCTCGGACGGCACGACCTACCGTTCACGTCCGATGAAGTGACGGCGTCCGCATCACCCAGCCGCTGCTGTCTTTCAGGAGCCCTATGATCTCGAAGCCGTGCCGGTGGTAGAGACGTAGGGCTCTTGTGTTCGTGGGCACCACGGTAAGCATCACGGACTCGGAGAGCTCTAGCGCGCGACGCAGTAGTCGGGTTCCCATCCCACGCCCCTGGTAGGGCGGCAGCACGCCTAGCCGCATGACGTCCAAGAGCTGGGCGTCGCCGCGGCACAGCATGTACGCGATGATGTGGCCCTCATCGAGGATGGCAAAGCCTTTCCCCAGCGTGAGCTCACGCGCCAAGGTGTATTCGTTCAGGCAGTTCTCGGGGAACAGCACCATCTCGAGCTCGGCTAGTTCATCCGCCCACTCAGCCGTGACAGGGATCATGAAGCCATGGTACATCCAGGTTCATGGCCAAGGTAATTGTTTCATTGGAGCTCGGTTCGAGCGACGACGAGAACCTCGTCGAAGACGGGGAGCGGTTGAGTCGGGCGGTTGACTCCGACATCGCTGAGTTCGAAGGCTATTTTCAGAAGGAGCTCAAGAACGATGAGCCACTCACCCGCGGTGAGAAGGCCATCATCAAGACGTTCCTGCACTACCATCTAGTTACTAAGCAGGGGCGCAAGCTCATCACGGTGTGAGGTTGCGCGCTATCAGCGTCCCCAGTTTTCGTGGAAAGTTCATCAGGAGAAGTACGATGCCCAAGAAGCAAGTTGTTGAATACACGTGCGAGCGCTGCACCCGCGTTTGGTACCTGGATGCCAAAGAGCCCGAGCCCATGACCTCGCTCACTCTGAAGCTCGAGCTCAGCAGCCCCTCGCCCAGCACGGCCATCAGCTACAGCTGCTTGTGCACTTCTTGTGCAGAGACGGTTGCGTCGCTCGTCAAACAGCTGACGCCGCTCAAGCCCAGGCAACCCAGGGCTAAGAAAAAAGACGAGTCGAAGGACCAGGCAGATGCCCAGTCCCCCAACTCGGCGTCCACTACGGATGCAGCTCCTGGCGTCGTACAGGTGAATGGTGCGTCCTCACCTGCTCCTGCTTCTTCGCCGAGCGGAACTGCCGGCGCCGCGGGCGCGAAACCAACGACTCCGTCAGCGAGTAACCATCCCAAGCGATGATGAAGCGCTTTGGTCGATTCGTTCCTAGGGAGCGAGCCGACCAGCTGATGAACAGGGCATCGCCGGGCCCGAACAAGTAGAGCCGTCGCGTCATCCCGCTCCCCGAAGAGTGCGTGATGAGCTCTGGCATCGTACGGTCGAAAGCTTCAGCGATGTTCGTCACGCCGACTTCCGGGTCTGTGCAGCCGTCGACCAAAACCAAAGCGCGCTGGTCATTGCGCGCCTCGGTCTTTGTCTGAGCGACGAGCTTCAGCCCGGAGGTCGTGTCGTCGAGGCCAGCGTGGAGCAGCTTGAACTCCAGCTCCTGGTCTTCGGGGTGCCTCAGCGCCGACTCGATGGAATTACCGAGCGGGAGCCAGATGGGCCCTTTGTGCTCGTCGTCATAGCCCATGGGCACCATAGCGTCGCCGTTCTTCAAGACCAGCTTGAATCCTGGCTCTAGGTGCTCGTGTACTTCGAATAGAAACATGCGTGTCCTCCTTCTGGCGGATAAGCCCCACGCCTATCCGTCTGCTAGCTTTCTTATCCCCTTGCCAGCTGCAGAATTTCTACATTCATGCTAAGAATATTCTGTGAATTCTTGTACTGACAGCGCCTGCGAAGATGTGGCTGTAGCGAGAGGGTTGTGCAAGAAGCACTACAACTCCAGATATTGGCGAGCTACGAAAGGCGTTCCGCCGCCTCGTGTCGCCAAGACGTGTTCTTCTTGCAACGACCGCGCAGTCGCTAAGGGTCTATGCCGAAAGCATTACAGTGCGCATAGGTACGTGACTCTATTCAAAGGGCGACCGGCGTCTGCTCGAAGGAAGAGAGCTGCTCGAGATCACGAACTTCGGACGCTGTATGGCATCACGTACGCCCAGTACGACGCTCTCGTTCGAAGACAGCGCGGACTTTGTGCTGTATGCAAGCAGCCCCCTCGTAACAAGTACGGGCTCTGCGTGGACCACTGCCATAAAAAGGGGCACGTACGCGGACTGCTGTGTGCTGGATGTAACACCGCACTAGGCGTTCTGGAACGTGACAAGAAATGGATGAGGGCCGCCCTCAACTACTTGAAGGCAGCCCTTCCTACGTAAGTCAGCTCGCCAGCTGTAGCATCGGAGCGCGTTTACGCTCCGCTGCACGGACCGCAAGGCGCATTGCCTTCACGGTGTAGTCCTTGATCGAACGAACGTTCCGATCTTCGGGGAGGTGCCAGACCGTGTACAGCGCACGACGAGCGCCATCGGCGCTTTGGACGTGGAGGTCCTTGAGCTCTTCCACATCCGAGGCGCGTCCTGCGCGCTCGTACTCGCGGCGGCACACGTCCAGCATTACCTCGGCATTTCCGAGTGGGTTCAACGCCATCTCGAAGAAGGGTTGCTTGGTCATGGTGTACCTGCGTTTCGTCTAGGCTTGATTGCCTGCACGGTAGTTTGGGGAATTCCTGGAGAAGTTCAAGCTAATTCAACTTGTGGTGTAGGCGCTTCATCAGCCCTAAAGGGCGTCACTAGACGCCACAGGGCTACGAAAGAGGCACGGGCGTTTTGGCCCGGTACCTCTTTCTCGCTTCACTTGCCGATGGGCAGCAGGAAGCGCTTGTTCACCCAAAGTAGCCCAACTCCTGCGGAAATCAGCATGGGCATCCATACCGCCGCTCGCTTGAGCTCGTGGGTTGCTACCTCCTTGAAGGTCGGCGGCTCCGTCATGCGCTCGAGCGCTTGGGCGGCACGGCTCTGGTTTCCACGTCCTTGTGTTCTCTCTTCCATTTTCCTTCGATTCTCCGTTGGTGGTGGCGCTGGGCGCCTGGTGATGATGACCAGGCCCAGCTCAGCTTGGTGTCGACGACGATCCTCTTCTGGCAACTCGCGAATGGGGGTGTGCATCAGAGCCGACCTTCTTTTTGAGCTTGGCGGTACTTCCGCATGAAATCGTTGTGCCAGCCTATGGTGAGTTCAACTGCCCACTCGGCGGCTGCGAGACTGAGTAGCGTCAGCACGGCGCCAGCTCGTAGCCTTGTTCAACCAGGCGCTCGAGGTCGTCTGCGAACTCACGCAGGGTATTCGCGTCGTCGAGGCGACCTACCTTACGTAAAAGCAGCTCCTGACGACGTGCCTGCTTCAGCATGTGCCTGCCGTACGCTTGCGCGGCTCGTATTGTTTTGACAGCGAGCCACCCTTCAATTCTTTCGAACATTGCTATCCTCCTTCATCTTTCTTATCCCCGGTATCTGCGGCTTTTTTCGCATCGCGCTGACCGAGGCGGTAGCCGAGGAAGATGCCCTGGTTGACTGGCAACAACTCACCCGACCTCGTACGTAGTTGAAAGTCGGTGATGAGTAGCGGGCGGCCCAGCCTTAGCTCGAGGCAGCTCAGGCACAGGATGATGTATACCAAGACGCGGTTGCTATCTCTCGAGCGGCGACGCATTGGATAGAGCTCGGTGGCCAATCGCGCCAGCGTAGTCTTGGACGGTTTCCCATCAGGCCAGGCTGCTTTCCATACGCTGTTGTCCACCATGTAATCGGCGCATGGCGAACCGCAAAGAAAGCATTCTCCTCGGGCAGCACGTAGTACTTGTGCAGGTGTGTACGTAGGCGGTTGATGCATGGCTAGTTTGAACCCTTGCCAGGTTGAAGTAGCGGCTCCCCCATCCACAGAGTGACGAGTTCTGTGGATGGGGGCGTGGGGACTAGCGGACTCCTTGCCGAAGGGAATCGCTCAGGCGCTGGCCCAAGAAGGAGGAGCATCTCCAGGGGAGTTCTCCTGAAGAGGGGGCAGTCAGCGCATTCATAGGTCTTATCCCCGACGGCTCCAGGTTTTTGCTTAGGCTCTTCGGTTGGTTCGCTGCTGCGACGCTGTAGCCCATCGCACATTTCCGGGTTGGTAGTCACCTGCTGGATCTGGGTAGCGGTCCAAGCTGTGCTTGGGTGAAGGCTTTGGGCCAACGTACTTCAAGAACTTCTCAAAGCTCGTAACCCATGGTTCGTACACCAGCACGCCGAGCTTTCCGTACCACTTGTACGAGAGATCTTTCTTTCTGTAGCAGCGATTCAGCATGCAACGCCAAGCGCGGTATTCCGGAGTTGGCTTGCCGCCAGCCCAAGCGCCGTGTTTAAGCCTGGTAGTCGGTGCAACCTCGCGCCTGAGGCAGCCGCAAGATCTCGTATTGCCTGAACGTAGACTGCGTGACGGTACAGCTAGTTCTTCCCCGCAACGGCAGACGCAGTGCCACAAGAGCTGCTTGTCGGGTGCGCTTCCAAGTAAGCCAGTGACATGAAGCCTTCCGAAAGTTTTTTCTGTTAGGTCAAATCGCTTGGGCATGAGGTCCTCCACCCTTCTTATTCCAAAAAATCCAGCGTGTTAGGATTGAAAGACCTGCCATGGTGATGAGCTCGGCCCAAATAGCGCAACTCAACGGCTCGTTCACGCAGCAAGCGATGATGAACCAGCAATACGCTGGCATGATCGGCAGTGGACACGGCTACAACATGGGCGGCTACAACACGGGAGCGCAGAACGAAGGTATGGCTGCGCGCGCGATGAACGCGGGCTCGGCAATAGGCGCCCCTGCAGCGATGCTCGGTCTTGGCATGATGGGCCTCGACCCGTTGTCGATGGGCATGCGTGCTGGGATGGGCGCCACCGGCGCTGGCTTTGGAATTGGTGGAGGCGCGCTGGCGGGCGTCGCTGCCGGCGGAGCCATGGCTGCTGGCCTCGGCGCCGTCAGCTACATGGGCAACCAGGTCATGACTGGTATGCAGCAAGGCCAGCAGTTCAACAACGCGATGCGTTCTGGCTACTCGTTCTTCAACCCTTCCGGCAACCACGGCCGAGGTTTTTCTGAAGGCGACATCCGTCAAATCGGCGGCAGCATGCGCGGTATGGCTGGTGAGGGTGGGCTCACCGAGCTCGGCCCCAGCTTCAACGAGCTTGGTCGACTCGCTTCGAACATGGGCCGCATGGGCCTAGCCGACGGTGTGCGCAACGCCAAGGAGTTCAACGAGAAGTTTCGCGAGATGATCAAGTCGGTGAAGACCATCGCCACCGACATGGGTACGACTCTCGAAGAAGCCCAGAAGGTGATGGCCTCAATGAAGGGGTCGGGCATCTTCAAGAACCAGGCGGGCGTGGGTAACGCCATCCGTGGCGCGTCGATAGCGGGCGGCCTCGCCACCACTGAGGTCACGGGCATGATGAACGTGGGCTCGCAGATCAGCCGCATGTTCGGAGGTACCGGACGTCAGGGTGCAATGGGCGGCATCCGCGCCATCGAGCAGGTCGGTACCGCGGTGCAAACGGGCGCGCTGTCCGAGGAGGACATCTATCAGGCGACGGGGCTCACGGGCGCTGAGGGGCGCCAAGCCATGGCGCAGCAGAACATGATGCAGACGGGCTCCTTCTTGAAGAGCTCGAAGGGGCGCTGGTTGCTCGCTTCGCTTGCGGGGAAGAACGGCTCACTCGACCAAGGCTCGGTGAACGACTTTCTCACGGGTGGGATGAGCGTGGGTGACACACGGGCTGCCGCCCAGCGCAATCTCGCTGGCGTTGGCCGCGCCAACTTCATCCGTAACGAAGGACGTCTGCGCGGCGCCGTCATGGAGGAGTTCGGCGGTATGGCGCCGGCCATGGCCATGATGGGCTGGGCGCAGGGTAAGGGCATCGACGTTCACTCGATGGGCGACCGCGAGATGCTGTTCATGCAGCGCCAGCTCGGTATGGGTCGCGACGAGATGGACTCCATGATGAAGATGGTCCGGAAGATGCCGGAGATGATGCAGCATCGCCGCGAGTCGATGCAGGAAGACATGGGTGCGCGAGAGCATGGCCTACGTGCACAGAACTCTGGTATCGAAGGTGTGAAGCGAAAGCTCGAGGCCGCGCGCGACAAGGTCAACAACGAGATGCAGCGCGCCGGCCAGGACATCCTGAACGTGGCTACTGACAAAGTTGCCGAGTGGGGCAACCGCCTTGCTGGCAAGTACGAAGAGCACATCATCCAGGGCGTGCGTGAAGCGCACAAGGTGGCGATGATGGGAGGCAAGGGCGGCGCTTCGGCAAGTGCCAGCCTCATCGGCGGTGGTGGAAGCTTCGGCACCGGACTGGGCCTTGGCGGACCTCGTGAGAACTTCAGCCAATCGCGCTACCGCGACCATGTCCAGGACCTGCAGTTCTCGGCGCGCATCGGCACCGGCGGTACCATGAGCTCGGAGATGGCGGGCCTGGTGGGCGAGAATTCGTCTGCGTTGAAGAAAGCGTATGCCGACGAGCTCGGCGGACTGGGTGGCGAAGACCGCATGGCGGCGTTCAAACGCCACTTCGGTAAAGACACGGCGATGGGCAAGCGCTTCCGAGCTATGGACCAACGTGAGCAAGCGGCCTTCATGCAACAGATGGAAGGCGAGATCGGTATGAGGAGTGGTCGGCTCAGCGAAACTTTCCAAATACCGGGGTTACCCGACTTGGTCGGCGGCGGGGGTATTCGTACGGAGGCTCAACGCACCGAGGCTCTTGGTCGCTCCATCCTGGGCTTGGGGCAAAGCGGTCTTGCCAGCTCCGCGAGCGGTATCGGCGGCGCTCTTGGCGCGGCGGGCGGGTTCCTCGGTGGCGGTCTTGGCGCGACCATTGGTGGCGCCATTGGCTCGAAGTTGGGCGGACTGGGCGGGAAGTTCATCGAAGAGCTCAACGGTAACTCCAAGATGGCACGGGCAGCGGGCGGCATGCTCGACAGCACTGAAGGCCGCCGCACCGCGTTCGATGTGCTGTCCGGCGCCGCCGGTAGCGAAGACCGCCTACGCATGAGCATCGCCAACATCAAGGGCATGGCGGCCGAGCGCGGTGGCATGGAGAACCTCACTGATGAAGAGAAGGGCAACCTGGCCTTCTACAACTCGGTGGGCCTTGCGGCGGACATGAACAAGCTCGTCAGCGCCAAGGGTGGCGTCGATAAGTTGTCGAACGCCGATTGGGATAAGCTCATCGCTACCAAGAAGCGCCAGGTGTCGGAGATGGGGGGCGACCCCTCGTCGGTGACTCGCGAGTCCGTACAGCAGACGGTCAGTGGCGTGGGCGGGGCAGCGGCCGAGCAGCGCAAGGCGGTGGTGCAGCAGCTAGCGAACCAGGTGGGTCGTGACTCGAAGCAGGAGATGCAAGCACTGCGCGCGGGCGGCATCGCCAAGCTCGTGGGCGTGCGCACCGGCAGCGACGGGCGCGGCGTCGGTGGCACCACAGTCGACACCCTCATGCTAACGGACGACGCCAGGTCCAAGCTGCTGAAAACGGGCGGTCAAGGTGCTGTCCAGGCTGCCGAGATGGCGCTCGCAGTACAGCAGCTCGGCCTCGACGCTGGGCGCGCCACTAGCACGGAAGAACAAGCAGCCATCATCGGCAAGATGCACGCCGCCGGCGGCGATCTCTACGAGAAGATGGCGGGCATGGATGTGAAGAGCCTGCGCGCCCTCGGCTCCTCCATGGCCGGCACCCAGATTGGCGGCCAGGCCTCCGAGATGATCATGAGAGGCCAGGCCATCGAAGGTGGCAAGCGCAAGTTCGGCGCCGCTGGCGCCATCGCCAGCCAGCTCGGTCTCTCGTTCGGCGCCGATGAGATGAAGGGGCTGAAGGGCATGAGCCCCGAGGCAGCCGCGGCCGCCCTAGCTGCTCGCATGGGCGTGGGCAACGACTCTGGCTTCGTCGAAGGGCTCAAGGAGTCCATCGCAGCTGCTGGCAAGAAGGGCGGCGGCATTCAAGGTGGCGCTCTCTTGCAGCGCGCCCTCGGCAACGCCAGCGAAGAGACCAAGAAGAAGCTCGAAGAGCAAGCGCGGAATCGGCAGTCTCCCGAGGAGAAGATCATCGACAAGATTGGCGAGGGCAACCGCTACCTCGAAGCGATGGTCAAATCCAGCAAGGGCGCGGAGGCCAAGCTCGCGGAGCTCAACAGCAAGACCAAGACCCCGGATGCGGAGAAGACCTGATGGCAAAGTCCCTGCTTTACCAAGACACGACTCAGATGGCAGTACCGCCCGGCTGCGGGCTCAACGACCGGGTTGAAGTGCCCATCTCTCTTCGCAAGGACGGGCGCATCTACCACTTCATGCTGCGCGACAAGATCGTGACCGAAGACCTTCTCAACATCATGGTGAAAGCCGCGGCTTTCGCCATCAGCCAGGGAGAGCCCTACGCGGGAACTCCACCCCCTCGCAGCGTGAAGGACTTCCT
>JACCDR011879623.1_pt1 | contig 52990 bp, 53 predicted proteins | sample 7446431 | NCBI WGS metagenome assembly JACCDR01 (sample SAMN15323443, study PRJNA562643) | freshwater metagenome | isolation source: river surface water | place: USA:Blue River Watershed | collected 2017-08-17 | reverse complement strand
GTGTTCTCCATTGTACTACAATTCATAGTGTATTTTTAATAGCTATTATATGGATAGTAAGCTATCCAACGCACTGTGTGCACATAAAAAATAATAAGCTTGAAGCTATATGTCCCCTAATATGCTTATGGTGGTATCGCTCGGTGACTCATCGACGTCAGGCTCCGGTGTATCAGGATGCGCATCATCATTGTGTACATCCTCAGTAGTGGGATCTTCATCGTTCTTGCGTAGTCTAATAAACTTACATGGTCTCAACACAATGCCCTCGGATGTCGACAGTACAATAGTGAAAGTAATATTAAGAGTATCAAAGATAACTAGGTCTTCCTCGATGTTAAGAGCGGTACCTTGCCTAGTCTTGAGGTATGTGAAATGATGCTCTAATTGCTTCTCAAGGCGAGCTTTTGTCAGAGTAAATGTCATTTCACCGACATCATTCAGTATATGTCGTGGGCATGTAGTGCCGCTGTATATAGGATAAACGATGCTCTCGAGTACCGTGCAGAACTCGCGAAAGACTTTCGCGAAATCACCGACTATGATACTGAATCCGAGCTCTGTGCGACGCAGTCCTCTTACTATGCATGTTGAAGTAGTATAACGTATTATTCCTCGTTTACTCTTCAACAGCACAGGGTGACGAGTGATGTGCTTTAGGTTTACGATGCCCGCAACGTTAAATGTAGTATAATTAATGGATATATAGTCATGTATACTGCCTGCTATATTAACATGATCGAGTACTGTCGCCGGGTCATCAGTCACTATGGGCGCACCAGAATCATGCTCTATCATGCACAAGATATGCATGCGCTCACTCTCCTTGGTTGCTGCAGGATTGCCTTGTGGATGGTACCAATTATACAGTTTGCGCATATAATAATGCATCTGTATAGGGTCCGCCAGTAGTGGGGATATATCAGGCATGATGGTCTGATACAGAGCCCCATGTGCTGGTTCTCTGTATATAGAATACCCGCAATGTAATGCTTTGATCAATCTTTCTACTCTAACGTCTGCAGAACATACTCTGGATATTCTCTCTCTCATAGCTTTGAAAGCCATCGGGGATCCCCAGAATCGCCCCAATTGCATACACCATTGTATGTGGGTAAGGTCAAACCTCGCCACTACAGCATAAGGATTAGGTAAATCGAGAGTAACGATCTGATATTTACGTTGTATATCACGTATATACACCGTGGTTACTGCACTATTTACTGCATAGTATACATGTCCTGGTAAGCCATCTACGAGTATATCCTTGAACCATGCGATGATATTAATGAAGGCATTGGACCGTTCCTTAGTGGTACCATATATAAATATATCAACATCTGACTGTTGCGCGCTACTATCTATATAGTTGGCCGCAAGTATACGGGTGGGGCACCCTCCTGCAATAATAGCATTATAATATTGCGGAAATCGCCGTCCATTCCTATGTGTTATGCGACCATCCCCATCAATAAGGCCGTATGTAAAGCGTTTTATACGTGATATAGCCTCGTCGTATGGTGCTATAGCGGGCTGATCCCATGCTATTGGTGTGGCTGGTGAGATACCCTCGCAGCTCCATATCGGGTATGGTGAGGGGCCATAGGGAACGTTGAAGTACTCAATGGGTATTGAATATGGGTCCACAGTGAATATATCCCAGTTTGTGGCCCGTTCCTCGGTTAATGCGGCGATTCGCGCTTTCACGGACTCATCGTTATAACTGAAGCACTTGGCGAAATCATAGGTACTGAAATATATGAGCATCTCTATATATTTTTCAGGATTACTTCTGAACTCAGTCATGGTGCACATGCGGCGGACTACATTGAATATACTGGGATATGAACAGATAAATCGGCCCATATCCACTAAGGTTTCGTCCTCTAGCATGGTCAAATAAACATACTCGGGGTCAGTTAGAGTTAGCCATCGTGGTTGTGTTGTCCACCCCATGAAGGCGGTGGATATCGTATGGCTGCTAATGCCTACGGCTTTGGCTAGAAGTACTACCCTGTATACGTCCTTATGGGAGTATATAGTGTCCCACTTGAGGGCCCCTGTAGCTATATCAATAACCATACCTACATGTTGCAGTTTGCATGTATATTTGTCTGTAATGTTGCTCATCGTTTAGATACTAGGAGGTCCGGCATATTCAATTTTTATGTGTCCCGGGTGATGGTCGTCCTCGACGATGATTTGGAAATATATTATGATATTGGCCAGATATATGAGTGACCGCCTTATAGGTAGAGGTACATACGCAAAGGTATACGAGCGTAAGGTAGCGGGCCGTAGTGTTGCGGTCAAAGCGTTACCTTACAAACGTTTTACCTGTATTATACGTGAGATTATGTGTTGTAATGCATGCTTACATCCTAACGTAATAGCCATTGAGGACGTTCATTATATGAGTGATGCCGCACATATAATAATGCCCATGTATAGCACCGACTTACATAAATATATTAAGCGTTCGGGCCCTATCTCTGTGGCAGTAGCCGAGCGTATCCTCGGCGATATACTAGCAGGACTGCGACATATACATGAACAGGGCATTATACATGGCGATATCAAACCCCATAATATACTCTTACGTATTGATAATACTTGTATACAGGACATCGTGATCTGTGACTTCGGTATCGCAGTGTCCGCAAACGAGGTCGCACATTCAACAGCAGTACAGACATGTGATTATCGTGCGCCAGAGATCAATATTAATAGTAAGACGCTAAAGTATACAACAGCTATAGACTTATGGAGTGTGGGGTGTATAGCTTTCGAGCTATTAGCTGGCAAGCAATTAATAGAGTGGCGCAGTGGAGTAGAAGATACGACGATATATATGTGCGAAATCTATGGATTTGAAACGGCGCGAACACGTATAGCTCGCCGTACTGCAATGCGTGCGGCAACTACACATTTCATAGTAAATACACTCGGCGCACGTATTGCAATGGCTACCCAGGTAACGGCACCGTATTCATCGCAGATGACTAGTATACTATTACTTATAGGTGGGTTATTACAGGTTCTTCCAGCTCATCGACCGACCGCGGAACTAGCACATCGTATGCTCTATTCAACTGCATATCACAAGCATAATACTGAGAACACTACGGGTGAACATAAGGACTTATATATCACTATTGATGCCACTTATGATGATTTCGTGCATAGTCTGCCCAGTGACATATCGGGGATCTGCACAGCGGAGTGTCTAAAACTCGCATGGAAGGTGTATAAAACAGCAAGTATACTACCAATGTATAGACATCATAGCACAGTAGATCAAGATCGTAATGGGGCGACGGCGGATACGTCGCAATCAGCAGATACATTGCTCATGCGGGCATGTGTATTCATAGCATGCAGTATCCATTATGGTAACAGAGCGGCAGTGAGGGCCCTAGTTACATCAGCCCCCATCGACGTGGTAATACTGGCAAAAAAGATACTCAGTGAGTCAAGGGGAATACTCACATAACTGATGATTTCTATACTTGTTTTTTGTTTCCCTTCTTATTCTTAGGAGGTACTTTGGCGGCACTGTGTGCGTTAATATTGGCGGTGGTAGTGGGCTCAGTTATGGCAGTGGGGCCTGCCGGAGTCGCTGCCTTTGTGCGGGTCGCAGGTGTTGATTGTTTAATTATACGTTTGGGTACTTCAACAGCCTCTGAAGATGATGAATCGCCGTCGTCCCACATACATGAGAGTATGTGCCACCCCATATTGATCTCCTTTATTGAAATATTATTCTCCTTACATCGCGTGATAATAAGTGTATATATGTCCGTTATGCACTTCACTGCCGCTTTATAAGTGTCCTCGCGCTTGATCATATCGCGCGGTTCGACTCGCAGTACCACATCATCGAGGTTATCGCACTTGGGCCCCTCAAATGTCATCTCATCTATAGCTATGAATCCATATTGGGCTGCTTCGTCAACATCGGAGTTTAGACTTGAAAATAGCTCGTGTTTGCCTCTTACCATCATACTCCCGGCATCACCGCCAAGATCAGCATAAGGGGTATCATTCAATAGGTCCAGTATCGCATCACTGTTATCGGCGGGGTATACTATGCAGTAGTATGCATTGAGTTGGTGAGTATATACGCTTTCCATTAGTATATATACTACACTGCGGATTCAATTTTATATGGCAAGAGACCTCGATTCCTTGCTTATGAGCTGGCATTATTTATATACTGATATCGATGTAGTGCATAGTGCGATCTACACATAACTCGAGTGTATTGAGCCATTGAAATATAGAATGCAATCTGATGATTTGGGGGGCGATGAAGCGCATGCTCTCGTGATCGCGTAATGCAGCAAGTACCTCATGCATAATTATCGATGAGCGATTTTCATGGTCGCATTCAAGTAGGGAGTATTGACCCATGTGCTTTGAAGTGAGTGTGAGAGGTATAAATGTTGGCCAATCGCGCCGTATTGTTGTCATAAGGTCGTATAAATGAGTACGCGCGATCCCCTTATATAGGTCATATATATCACGAGGGAGTGTATTACACTGTTGTGGTATGCGCGCTGTAATCCTTGCGCTTGCCATTATAACCGCTATGAGATGGGTTGATTCTATATAGTGCATGGAGGTGTGGGGGGGTATGTAGATGTATGATCTCGAAGGGTACTCCAATATATATCGGCCTTTTAAAGTTGAACTAGGCCATATTCCATATTGAACATTAAGATCTATCCCAATTATATTGGCTATGACTGAAGCTAACACTATGGCCGCTATAGATGATGACATGGATATATCTGCGTATCTCGAGGAGATAGGGCGTGATATGGCCGTCAGCGAAACGATAGCGGATACTGGGAAACTGGATAGTAGTCTAGTAGAAGGAACAGCCGAAATAACGGAGTTTATGTTTGGCATCGATGATGCGGGGTCAGACGACGATGAGAAATTACAGAGTGTGTCTGCCGATGGTGAAACCTTATATAACAGAGATGCCGTACTATCGTATCTAAACACTAATGAGCCCACTGTGGAAGGTACACCAACAGCAACTGGTGGAAAAGAAGCTACACCACAGAGGTCTGTCAATACATATCCGCCAGAACCAGTGGGTGATATTGATCCTAAGATAACTGCGGGTGACTTACTTACTGTGCTCTACGCAGAGATACAGCGTAAAAAGATAGCCGGTCATCACATTGATAGCATGAACTCCTTCAATGGTGCAGGTATCAAGCAGATAGTAACCAAGGTATTTGTTGTTGAGGGCCGGCAGAAGAACCTCCGCGATAAAACAGAGGAGGATCGTGAGATAGCGGAGATCACATATAGGATCGAATTCACAGATATAAACCTGCTTCCGCCTACCACTATCAAAAGCAAGGCAGGAATACCTGAGATGCTTACCCCAAGCATGGCCCGAATCAAGAATAAAACGTATAGTTCGCACATGTATATTGATGCCTCTATCACTGCTACAGCCTTCTATAAGAACGGGTCCACGAAGAAACGTACGGCCGAGATCAAGAATCATAGGATAGCTGCTATACCCTGCATGATAGGCACCGAGTTATGCAATACTAGTGTGTGCTCTAAGGAAACACTTAAGGCGTTCGAAGAAGACCCACAAGATATTGGGGGGAAGTTCATCATCAAAGGCTTTGAGTGGACTGTGGATAACCTCGAGAACATTACCAACAACACATTCCACGTACACTACAACATGTTTATGAATGAGATAGCTCGCGGCACCTTCATAAGTAAGGCAGGTGATGCCTTTGAGAATTCATACCAGGTAATCCTGCGTTATCTCAACTCAGGGGCCATCACTATGGAGGTCACTACCAGCAAGTCTGAGAAGTTTGAGATACCTTATTACATTATCTTTAGGGCGCTGGGTATGTCTCGCGACCGCGATATCGTTGATCATATAGTCTATGGTGTTGATAACACTGACCCAGTAACTTCTAAGATGTTGGAGATATTGGCCCGTGCATTCGAGGTTGAAGACTCTAAGTTTGAGCCTATACGCCGCTCGACTAAAGTAACGGAAATTATACAATTTATAGCACAGCACATCACTGACAACGCTAACACTGCCATAGCTAAGAAGGACGATAATATCGCCAAGTACCTAAATAATAACATCCTCAACATCATAGACAGGTATATATTCCCGCATATAGGCATATCCATTGAGCATAGGTTTAAGAAGCTGCGGTTCCTCGGACATCTAATCAATAAACTCCTCTCAGTATACATGGGTGTACTTGACCCTACAGACAGGGATTCCTATCGTAATAAACGTGTGTTTGCTGCCGGGACATCCATAGCAAAGACATTCAAGACCGATTTCAACTATGTGATTGTGAGGGAGCTCAAGAAGCACTTCCGCAAGGTATTTGGCATGGTGCCCTTTTCACAGGTTCAACTCACAGAGACATTCATAGCGGCTGTGAACAGCGATGATCTGGAACGTATGCTTACACAGGCCATCACCACCGGAAATGGTACCATTACAGTAAAGAAAAATGAGATTACTAATCGTATATCCTCACAGACAGTGTATTATAAGAACGATCTCAATGTAAAATCGACACTGTGCACGATCAACACGCCCAATACATCATCAGCAAAACAGAACGAGAGGGCTGATGTAATGCGGCGCGTACACCCCACATATCTTGGTTATATAGACATCTCGCAGAGTGCAGACTCCGGTGAGAAAGTGGGCATGACGAAGCAAATGGCCTGTACTGCGTCAGTGTGTGGCGCCTCAAGTTCATTCAACCTCAAGCGTATATTGCAAGATGATCCTAATGTTCTGTCACTGGATAACATTACACCAGCACAAATAACGCGTGAAAAACTCGCCAAGATCTTTGTGAATGGTGATTGGGTGGGTTGCTGTAAGCGATCTCATGAGTTGGTGCGTAATTACAGGGTAAGGCGCCGCCATGATAACATACATCGCCTCACTACTATAGTTTGGGAGTTGCTTATCCGCGAGGTATACTTCTGGACTGATGTCGGGCGTCTCATGCGGCCCTTGATTATCGTCTACAACAACATAGAAGAATACATTGAAAACCATAGAAATGGTGACAAAACCGTCAAGTTCAAGCAGTGGATCAAGCTTACAAAAAAGCATATCCACGGTCTTCAATCGCGTAAACTAACGATGAATGACCTGGTTAATGAACGTGTCATCGAGTACATCTCACCTGAGGAGCAAGAGAATACGTTCATAGCCCCTAACATCGAGATACTGCGTGAGCGCGCTAACGATCTACGCAAAATGTATACTCACATGGACATCGAGCAGGCTATATTCGGCATAGTGACCCTTGCATCGCCCATGGCCAATCACTCGAATGCTGTGCGCAATACCATGTATACTAACCATCGTAAGCAGAGTGCCGGGTGGTTCGCGCTCAACTACCCGCACAGAATCGATAAGAATACTACACTGCAACATTACTGTGAGAGACCACTTATATCTACGTTCTCGGATGCACTTACCAATCCTAATGGGCAGAACTGCATCGTGGCACTTGCGCTATATACAGGGCGTAACTGTGAGGACTCAATCATTGTCAATCAATCGTCAGTTGACAACGGCATGTTCAATGCATCGTTCTATACATACGAGAAAGCAGACCTTGAGAAGGGCGAGAAGTTTGGCAATCTTGACTACGCGCGGACCATGGACATCAAGAAGGATGCCACGTATGAGTATGTTAAGAATGGTCTTATAGTCGCAGGTACACAGGTCCAGAAGGGTTATGTTCTTATTGTTAAGTCTCAAACCATCAGTAAACCAGTGGATCAGTTTCTATACGTTGATAAGAGTGTCGTATACAAGAAGGATGAACCGGTATATGTCGAGTGCGTAGTACCACCTCTTGAAGATGACGATCAGCAGACTGCTAAGGTCAAGCTACGAGCCAATAGGCCGCTCAATATAGGCGATAAACTATCGAGTTTTAGTGGTAATAAGGGTATAGTTGCAGCCCTATACTCACGAGATGACATGCCATACTGTGAAGATGGTCTCATCCCCGATCTTATAGTTAACGCACACTCTATACCCACTCGTATGGCTATTAATCAGGTGGCCGAGTGTGTATTGGGCCAACTCGCGGCGAGCATTGGTAGCCATATAGATGGCACCGTGTTCCGCAAGTTAGATATAGACGGCGTGATTAAACTCCTTGCCGAACATGGTATCAAGTATGGTGGTCACAGACGTATGTATAACGGTATGACCGGTGAGTGGTTAGACTCTCTCATTTTCGTGGGTCCCACTGCCTACCAACGATTACAGAAGTTCGCTATAGATGAGCATTACGCTATACGTACTGGCCCTACAGCGGCGTTGAGTCACCAGCCGATGGAAGGTAAAAATAATGGTGGAGGCCTCAGGATGGGAGAGATGGAGGTATGGGTATATGGTGCGCATGGTACTATGCGTGCACTACATGGGAAGCTTTACAAGGACTCGGATGGTATCAATATACACATATGCAACACATGTGGCAACAGGGCAGTTGTTAATGAGAAACTTGGCATTTATAAGTGCAAGACATGTGAAGATACTGCCGATATATCTACGGTGGCTTCGAGTTGGGTAGCAAATCTATTCTTCAATGAGTCTAGTGCTATGAATGTTCTACCGACTTTCGAGCTCGCCCCTCGAGTATACTATCAACCTGCACCTGAGTAACTGCGTGGGGGAAGTATGATGATGCTCCCTATTTTTTTAGTTATTTGGGCGTACTGTAGATCAAAAAAACAGAGCATTTGCACTCTCCTCTTGTGGTTACTCATGGTTACTTGTGGTTGAGTAGGGCAGTAACTGCACTCGCGCGCGGCATGGGAAGTGATCAGATATGGCCATCTCAATATCATTTACCTTAATAAATATATGCTTGCATGTTGCACTGATGACCGTGATATCGCGCCCAACTGCCATTCTATCAAGAATAGTGGGAGTATTGAATCCACGAAGTTGTGGAGATTCGAAGTGGTAGCCCCAATAAGTAGCATGAGGGGCATCTTTGTCGAATTTCCAGTCCACTATTTTCATACCCGCGGTGGTGACTGCCTCTAGTTGTGCGTCATCGCCGCGCCCTGGTAGCGTATTCCAATCTCCAATGATTATTGAGTGTTTTACTTGTGATGCAGCGGTAAGGAATGCCCGTGTTGCGACTAGTCTCTCACCCGCCACCTGTATATCTAGTGGTAGGTGCACATTGAATATGGTGCTATATGTATCGTAAGCACTAGGGCCCGAGGTGTCATTCTCTCCGCCTCTCACTGTTACAGCAAGGGCCTTAGAGTAGGTATTGGGCGCACTGTGGACCGCACATCCCACATACATAGGTGTCCGTACCAGTGTTACTAGATGGACCTGGCGTATCGCATGTACTATACAACTATTCATAGTATAACCATTCCTCACTGCGAATTCGGCGATAATTGTTATGAACCCGACATGTACCTCCTGTAGAGCTATCACATCGGCAGTATTAATAGTCTCCGCTATGATGGGCCACCGATAAGCGAAATTATGGGGGTCGTCCAATGCTATTCTTGAGTCATAAAGGACATTAAGTGTCACTATAGTAAAGGTAACAGGCTGCATGTGTGTTCTTTGAGGGAATTATATTCAATTTTATACACTCCTACTTCGGGGAAAATGATGGGTATGATTGATGGATCTATGCGGACTGAACTTATAAATAAGATGTCCTCTTACAAATATATAGGGGAATATAGAGAATATACTGTAATGAATGCTAACGTAATCAACAGTCGCATCAGTGATCTCAAGCTACTTGAGCAATTCTATACAGTGTTGAGCAGGGAGATGTACAACGATAGGGGTCATGCATGGGAGTTCTGTGAGATACTCAAGGAGATAGTATATGATCAACATCCTACCAAAGAGGGTCATGCTATTGCCGATGCACTGCCCCACAATGACTTCCACTTCGATAACACGGCTGTCCTCAATGCCATCACAGGGCAGATATCCGCCATAGTGCGACTGATGAAGGCCGATGAGACCGTTGCTAATGAACTCAAGGCATTATTAAAGTAGGCAAGACTCTACTCATATACATCGATACAGGCGCTATAGCGAGGGCCCATATTACATTTTAAAGGCAGGTCAATGACCTTTGACAAGGATCATAATTACCATGGGAGGTCGTAGTTCACATCATACTCATTCAGTGCAATATGTACCCAATCCAGCAACTGAGCAAAAACTCGCTGCAGTGCAGGCCCAGCTTGCCAAGGTGGAAGCACAGGCCCGAGCAGCAGGTGACCCTAAACTATATAGTACTAATGCAGCCAACCTAATGAATACTTTTGTAGAGAAACTCCATGAATTACCATTGACGCAGTGTATACCTAAGGGCCCTAACGAGCGTCATATAGGGGTCATTGGAGATATATCGTGCGGTAAGTCAACGTTCTTAAACGTGAGTTTTGGGCTTTCACTAGCCACTGCATTGGGCCATTGCACCACCGAGTGTAAGCCAGTACATCGTGTTAAACGTGCTATAGGTGACGCAGTGTATTGGGATGTACCAGGAAAGAATGATAGTTTTCGCTTCTATATTGCCGAAAACCTATCCTTCATCAAGAGCCTTGACCTGTGTATTGTGCTATATGATAATGATATCTCCATGATAAGCGATGTACTTCGCGTAGTATCGAAGCTATGCCCCACGCGTATGCTTGTAGTGCGCACGAAGTTGGACCAATACAGCGTCAATAATGTGCGTTCACCGGCTGAAGAGAAGGTGCGCGATACCACGCAGATCACTAATGTACTTGGGTATGCCGCACCTTTATACTTCGTGTCCGCGCATAACGTGCGCGATGGACGTGGTAGTAGACATGACTGGGATGCTTTGCATACTGAGATCACGAAGTAAGGCCACTTTACACATGTATAAGCGTATATATGTGGGTGCGTATATATTTTTTGACCATGCCGCAGCGCATAGTAAGGGCCTTGTATTCGCATTTATGCATCGTGAGTATGATAACATTGAGGGCCCGACATGCCCGCAAGATAGCGAACTCGCGAGTGTGCAGCTCGATGTTGAATAAATATTATGGTAGCTACGTAGATATATACATGATAAATCACAAGAATCTTGGTGCTAGTCGTACGTTTACAATTAATACTTCCACGCATAAGACCGTACGCAGGCATGACATTACATGGCCCGTAAGGCCTATAAATGTGGCCGCGTATACTGCTATTGCTACATACTTCAAGTCCTCGAAGGATTACTCACCGATGTCGCGGGCCGGTCTCCGTGATATTGCGGGCTTAATAGTGAGAATTGACCCTGACATTTCAGTGGAACAGGCGTTAGCAATACGTAATATAGTGATAAAAGATAAGATAGTGAAGGGTTATGCACGTATCAATGCCGGTATTGCCAGGATAGCCGAGAAATATCACCATGGGACCGACATATTGAGTCTATCTAAGCGGTTTGATTTCCCTCCTTTAAGTTTACTACGAAGCATATTCATGCGACTTGGCTATGGGACAGGGGCACTTCATAGTGTGTTTGCTAACAAGAAATCACCAAGTACAGTGCTCAAAGGAAGAGATGTGGAGCAATATAAAAAGGCCGAAGAGCATGATGCTGAGAGTGTAATCAATCAACAAGCAGCTGCGGTTGTTGCAGCGACCAATGAGGAGGCTTTTGTAGCATATATTAGGGGTCTTGGCATAGCACTCCAGACGCAAGACTCATTGACCGAGCAACAGATGAATGACTGCGGGCGGGCAGTACTTACTCCCGATATCCTGTTTATTGATGAGGTTTACATCAATAACCAACGCGTTTACTGGATCGATTACAAAGATTATATGGGCACAAACGTGGGGTTTCTGCTTGAATCCAACACAAAACAAGCCGCCAAGTATATGAAAGAATGGGGGCCGGGGGCACTATGTTACCACCGATCCTTCGTGTCCAATGTATCTATACCGGATACATTACTACTCGATGTTGCTGCGTTACCCTTGCATCTCACTACATAGAGCAGATAAGTACGGAAACTATGCTTATATAATGTGTCCCCATTGTATATATACATGATGGAATTAAAGAATGGAGTAAAGAGACGAACAGGTCGATCGACCTCAAAGTCAAAGAGCCAACGTGGAGGTGGGCGCAAGCCATCAATACGCAGGACTAAGAAGGTAACACTCCCTAAGACGGCCAGTAATCACAGCAGAAGACCGACAGTTAGATTGCGAATGAGCCGCGCGAGTAGTAATATGAGTCTCACTGACTTACAGTTCCTGGCCAAGGACAGGGGGATACCATTTGGGGGGCTGTCTCGCGCTAAACTGGTCAAAAAAATCAATAATTATATGTATTGAAGCACTATATAACAGAACCCAATGGTGTTGACCTCGGCCTTATCGCTACATTATCTCATGCTCCAATTGAAAGAAGAAGGTACCTCGCCTAGATTAAAATTGAAGAGAAACGATAGTGGTTGTATACAAGGTCGGAGTTATGAATGCATCATTACAGAGTACTAGGCCGGGTACTGGCAGTATTAAAATGATTCTAGGTTGTATGTTTTCGGGTAAAACAATGCGCCTCATCGCTTGCGTGGAGAGGTACCATCGCACGGGAAGACGGAATTGCGTTATCATTAAGCATGTTATCGATACCAGGTATGATCATATCACTACGCGTGGGGGTATTGTGTGTAACAATGGGGTTGAATACTCTGCTATACCTGTAATTAGCAGTGGTACACTTGGCAGTGTTGATGTCTCACAGTATGATGTCATAGGTGTCACTGAATCACAGTTCTATGATGACCTATTGATTGTTGATGAATGGGCAAACGCGGGAAAAATAGTAGTGTGTGATGGGCTGGATGGTGATATAGATAGGGCCAACTTTGGGCACGTGCATGAGCTCATACCTAAGTGCGAGAAGGTTAAAAAATTGAATGCCGTGTGTATGTTATGCGGGGCAGATGCGGCCTTCACTCGGCGCATAACTAGTGTACATGCGGGCTCTGTAAACACTGTGATTGACCCAGGTGGTAGCGATAAATATCAACCTGTATGCCGCAAGTGCTATGTTCATGCCCCACAGTGATGGTATCGATTGCATAATATAGGGTACGATTCTTTATTTTTTATGATGGGGTCGATCGTGGGTATGCCCTCTCCATATCACAGGATACTCCCATTAGAAGTAAAATTGAAGTCCTGGGTACATTCATATATATACTCAATGGAGCGACGCAACGAGCAATCACCAAGCCATATTGACCAATATGATGTACGCTTAAAATCTACATGGGAGGCCCTTCACAGGAGTCAATTAGTTATCACGAAGCAGCCCACTGAGTCTAATCTTAAAGAGTTTGCAGGTATACTTGACAAGTTATTACCTATATCAGCGGCAGATCGTATACTATGGGATTTCATTAAATTCGAGTATACACGCGCACCGGCGGCATTCTTCCGATACATAGAGTCTGCAGTAATGTCACATTATACTATTCTAGTGGGAGGTATGACACTGGCTAAGGAATTACATATCGATAGTATTGTATCAGTGCGCCTTGGGGGGCCCTCTGATAAGAAATACTTCGAAGTGAAAGCACGACAACCATCCTCTTCGGTGGATTTATCTACATCAATACCTTCCCCTATAGTGCGACCTGCAACACCACCGTCACTACCAACATCACCGGCAATACCGCCGATAATATCAACACCATTACCAGTAACATCAATTCCACCATTATCGACACCATTACCAGTAACATCAACGCCATCGTCACTACCAATACCATCACCATTGCCATGCAATAATAGTGCAGCACAATCGCTCAGTAATGACGCTGTATCAAAGCCCCATAATGCCGATGTCTCACCTTATGAGGGGATGCCGGATCTATTACCGGTACCAAGTAAGCGGCATGAACAGCCACATAAGTCTGATACATCGGATCGCAAAGTTCGCACGAATAAGGGCAAAGATAAGACGCAAGGCAGAAGAGCGCGCGATGAACGTAAACGTAGACCCGCTGCCGCGCCCCCCACCAGTATACTACGACGACCCGAGCGCCAGACCAATACCAGGCCGACCAACACTACAGTAAGGCCCATACCTCCACTATCATCCGCCGCATGCAGAAGTATGATGCGCACCACGGCACCTATTGCACCTATAGTACATCGCAATACAGCGGCAGACTTCCCTAGTCTACCAACACCATCATTACCAGTAACATCATTACCAGTAACATCAACACCATCATCACCATCATCACCATCATCACCATCATCACCATCAACAATAGTAAGTACTCCCGCACTCGTACCACCAGCACAGTATCAGCCAGTTGTAGAGAGTAATAATTCCGCCTCGAAGCTCAACTGGGCAGATGAGAGCTCTGAATAGATAACCCCAGCAAAAAAACAATTCTTTTTTTGTGTAGATAATGCTCGCATCATGTCATGTGTTGCATAATCAATGCATGTAGTGATATCTCAGAGAGATGTATAGACCCTGCATCTATCATAGTTTGTGCTATGGTGGGCTGCTTATAGCACGTTGTGTACACTGATTTACCTAATGCTATAATGTGTGATACTATACCCACCCCATGCAGCATGGTGGTCTCATCGCCCGCCTTGATGACGCCAGCTGCTCGCAGTTTACTGAGTAGTGCGGCACTGTGTTGCATATAAATATGGTAGAAATATCGTTTCTCAGTGGGGTTCATGCCCGCAAGTACATCACGCGCGATGAGTATCTTTTTATCAGATATATCACCCCAGTGAAATGCTTCTATCATCTGCCAGAAGACACTGTGATCAAGGGTGGAATACATATCAGGACCTTGTTTATCTACAATAGAAGTATGTTGAGTCCTATGACTTTCGGGCAATACTATGATTGGACTACATACTGGAAACGTGGGTCTCATGCGTGAAGATATTGGTTGTTACTGATATATTATATACTTGTATTGTGGTCTTCTTTCAATTTTGAGCTTACTGAGTCGAGCGAAAGCTAATCTATATTAACCTCAGCAAGTAGCTCATCAACGTCGATCTTATCGGGTGTGCAATCAATATATTCAAGGTCACGTGTAGGTAAGTCTTTGGTGCTTATGTTGATAGGTGGGTGTTGTGGTATTCTGGGATGTTGCCTCGTGCGGGCTGATTCGGTGGGCAGATTCGTCCCTTTTTCACGCTGTGTACTCTTCCCAGTGTGGGTGGGCTGTGTGTGGGGCATGATCAGAGTATTGATACCATCACGTATAGCATCGACTTGCTGCAATATATTCTTGAGTGATTGTATATAATGTTGTTCAATGGCGGTATCTTTTATCGCAGCGGGGTCATGTTTGTGATAGTGTCGCACATTAGTGTTGGGCCTACTTCCGTCGTGGAGAGAGCGTGAGTTCATGGGTTTGTTCTCGGGTGTAGTAGTATAATTAATGTTTTTGATGGTATTGCAGGTGTTGCACCAGATGCCACTCTGTATGAACTCTAACCTACGTATATATGTAAAAAGATGAGGGTCAGTGTGCTCGAGTTGGGCCACTTTCTTGGCTAGTAGTGGGGAGATACTATCGCGATCAGCACGTATCTGATCACACATACGTGATTTGATAGCATCGGCCTCTTGTTGCCGCTGCATCAATGTACGGCGCGCATCCATAGTTTTGCGTATACTGGTCATATCGGCAAGCTGATTTGCTGGATCTACAGTGCGATTACTTGAGTTGCACACTGTATTTTTAGTGTTATATGCGTTGTTATCATCGTCCATTACCTCGCTTGGGATACAATCCCAATCAAACGACGATTCATCATCGAGGTCAAACATCACAGTATTATACTTGTAAATAGGCCCATTTTAAAATTGAAAGGCCATTATAAAAAACATATTACTCATGGATCTGAGTCGTGCGCGCATGAAGGGGCAATATAAAACCGCGGTAGGAAAACCTCATAAGTCTCTCAAATATCATATGTGTGAGTCCAATACCTCTACCTGGTATGTGTCCATCAGCAATATATCTGGTGATGATGATGAGTATGTTGGCGGTGAATATCTGGTGCGCATAGAACTACCCGAGAGATTCCCCTATAGTCCACCTAAGTTTTACTTTCTCACGCCACAGGGGCTATTCGATGTTGATAAGGCGCCATGTGTGTCGATAGGCCACCTTCACGAAGATGACTGGCGGCCTGCACTGGGTGTGGCAGGATTCTGTGAAAATCTCATATCGGCGTTAATAGGGTGGCGATCTATAGTAGATGGGATATTCATTCAGACCTCTAATGTTGATGATAAAAGGCGACTTGCTGCGGCTAGTCATACATATAATAGCACTCACCATGCCGATATACTCGCTCTCATTGCTGGGTCTTACGCTGATTATTCATCGGTATGGCCACGGTAATGCAGTCTATATTATGTATTTTTTGTTATATGGAGGATATAGAGCGGGTATAGCATTACTGTGATGTATAGCAAGGTCAACACATTAGAGAGCCTCGAAAAGGCGGCGGAGAAGTTTGTCATGGGCAACGATCGTATGCTCTATGCTGTATTCTTCGAGACTGCAGAGCACTTTTGTGCACAAAACTCAATATTACTTGGTGGACGTGTTGGTATCGATGTAGTGGCGGGCAGACCCCTATCTAAGGACTCATTCGTATGGGACCTATACTGTGATGATACTTTTAATATGGCTAAGAAGCTTGTCATTGAGCTGAGTGAGGCTCGATCACCGCATATACCGGCCAATACAGCCGCCCTGCAGACTAACATACGTTACAAGGAGTTTACTATATACGTCAATGCACGAGTGCTGTTTAGGATCTATGCGGTGGATAAATATAAGGGTGTAGAGCTCATAAATATAATGGGCTATACAGTTCGTACCAGCTATTTCTCGCGTATACCTATCAAATGTGTACCCGAGGAGATGCAGTTGATAGCTATATACCGCACATTATATACGCCGGCCAAGACAGCGCAGTGGCTGAGTGAGCTAGAAAATGAGAGTATAATCTACAATATGATCAAGGGATCAATCGAGGATAAAGCTATGAAACTAATCCATACCACGCATGAGAATATTGCGATGGGTGAATCGGTAACAGGAGGTCGGCGACATCGCCATCATGGTGCACGCAAGTCGAAGGCACGTAGTGCAAGGTCCACCGCATCGGCAACTTCTCAAAAGCCCCGCAGTGTGCGTATTGCTGAGTGTTTACTGCAATCAGTAATCAAGCCTAACGCATATGTATTGATTGGGGATTACGCATTTCAGTTGCTCGGAATCGATGTAAAGATTGATGAGACCCATTCGCGAAAGATTCCCCCCCGCATACAATTCATAACGGCTGCTGATATAGACGACATCAAGAGGCGATGCGAGCGTTGCTTACAAGGTAGCACAGTCAGCTACATCAAGTATCCCGTTAACTTACCTAATGATTTTCAGATAATCAAATACACACTGTATGTAGTGTTCGAGCGCGAAGGTGAGTCTAAACCTACTGCTATCGCTGATGTGTTTAACTCTGCGGCCTTTGAGATGGTACCATACACGTTGTTGGGTGGGATACGTGTGGGTAATTCGTGGGTTCTCTTAAGGTTCCTATTCATAGACATATGGATACTCAAGCTGATACTTAACATAGGGAATGAATCAGGTATTGCTTCCGCCATGAAGAAAATTATAACTAACGTGCACTATGCAGATGCTATACATGCCAAGATAGCTGTTGAAGGTGTGAGTACAACGTTCCAACTTACAGGTTATGCTGGCCAATACATCGATGAGCATGTAGCAAAGAAGAAGATGATCAAGGAAACTGGCGAGAGATTCCCTATATTTTACCCTGCAAAACCCGCAACATACCCCATGGGTGGCACTGAGAGCGATCATGAGGAGAATGGTCAAGAGCGCGGGGGCCATATCGCGGATAACATTAGGGGCGAGATTATAGGCACTTCACATCCCAGCAACAGTGGGGTGGCCATCAAGGGTCAACTTACGGGTGTGATGCATAACACGCCCACTATTCTTCACTCGAGACCCATTGATTTGAGTGTGGATCCTGCATCAAAGAAGAAAATACTCATGAAAGTAGTAGGGCGGGTCATTGAAGGAGATATACTGAAGACACTACATTACCATGAAAACAATGAACGTGAGTACTCTAAGTGGGGTACTGGGAAATCTATCAAGGGGTTTTATTATAAAAATGCACAGTTCCTTCCCTTCATACCTCAGAGTATAGATGTTTACGTAGACATAGGATGTGGGGACGGCCTTGACATAGCAGCTATACGCCAGAAATATACTGTAAACACTGCTGTCTGCGTAGATATTGATGACTTTCGCGATGATAAATACAAGTCATCGGGGGCGTTTCTCAAGGTCGAGCTAGGTGAGCCATTAGGCCTTGATGCCAACTATGCGGACCTTGTAGTAGTGTTTCACTCGTTACACCACATGCAAGATGATGCTCTATGGAGACTCACGGACATCGTTAGAATAACACGTATTGGGGGGCTGATTTTCATCAAAGATCATGATGTAAAGACTCCAATGCATGCAAGTAATGTTGACTTTGAGCATTTGGCTTACGAAATAGGCCACGCAAAGGACAGGATTACTGGAGAACAACTGAGTGTTGAGCGCTTGATGGAGACATTCGATCAGTACGAACCCATGACTTACTATAGGCGCGAAGATGTGCACACTGCGATGGAGACCGCAGGATGTACTCTCGTATGGACTGGTATCATTAGCAACAGGAACTATGTTTATGGTAGTGTATTCAAAAAAAATAGTGAGTGATAGAGATCAGCTCAAGTAACCATAACATTAATGAGGTGGGGTATTGCTCTCAACTGACTCATGTTGAATGATTGCCTGGGGGGCTGCGTCTTCAGCCTTCTTTTTAGCGTCCTGATAGGCAACTTCGAACCTTTCCATCGATTTATCTTTTTTGATTATATTCCAGCAGAACTGCGCTCTGAGGCCTAACTCGGCCTTACATTTTGAACCGTCAGGGTTGTTTTTCTTTCTGGCTGTTATGGTTGGGTCCTTCTCCATAGCATTAGCGATATCCTGTGTAGTATAATCATTGCGGAAGACTTCACTAGTAGTATACTGTTCTTTGAACCAGTTTAGCCTATTGGGGAACTTGGAAATGGGAACAGAGCTTATAACATCTGCGATGGAAAGCGGGTTGACGTTAGTTTGCGCGGGGTCGCTAGCGGTACTAGCTTCCGAGTGCGTAGCGGTGGTTTTACTGCGTGATGCGCCCTTACTTCCGAGTTTTGCTACATCTTTCTGTATGGCACCAAGCAATGTCTCAATAGCGGCCATTCTAGTGGCAAGATCATTCTGAGTGAGAATTATATTACCGAGATCAACAGCATTTTGTTTAGCAATCCTATCGCTAAGAGCGTCAAATTGAGGCTTCAATCCAGCCAACATCTTATCAAGTGCGACGTTAGTATTAGCGGCAGTCATATTATTGCGTTATATACTATAGATACTCTAGAGATTCAATTTTAGAATTGCAAGCTCTAATAGGTAATCTTAGAGGTCTTTATATTATGTATTTCTCCTATACGGGAACATATAATCCTCATAATACATCGGCCCTACTACCACGAGTTACAGGCCGTATGCTTGACGGGACACCATGATGGGGTTTTTTATCATGACTTATAGATCACTGTGCAGCATGCTGCTGGTCTCAAAATTGAATATATAAGTATATACACTATAAAGTATAGGGCTCTATATGCAATCAATGAAGGTCATCAAACGTGGTAATCGTGGCACTGAGGACGTTAAATTTGATAAGATTACAGAGCGCCTGAGTAGACTATGCTATGGGTTGACTTCAGTGGACCCGGTTAAGATCGCACAGGTAACTATACAGAGCTTGTATAATGATATTAGGACGGAGGAGATAGACAATATAAGTGCCTCTACTGCTGAATCTTACAAGCTAGTGCACCCGCAGTATTCAACTCTAGCCGGTAGAATACTCATATCCAATCTGCATAAAACTACGCCCGATACTTTCAGCGCATGTATGTCATTATTGCAACGATCTCTATCCAGTAAGTCCGCTTATCACTATAATTTTATAGCGCGGCATGCAGTGGCGTTAGACAGTATGATCATACATGATAATGACTACCTATTTGATTATTTTGGGTATCGCACCCTAGAGCATTCATACTTGGCCAAGATACCCGAGTCCGAGTTTATGAACGTTATGTGTCGTGGTAGCAATGAGACCAAGGGTATTATGCACAGCAATGAGACCAAGGGTATTATGCACAGCAATGAGACTGAAGGTATTATACACAGCAATAAGAGTGGAAGTATTATGCACAGTGGTGATATAGAATCAGCAGTGGAGGTACGCAATATTATTGTGGATAGGCCTCAATACATGTTTATGCGCGTGGCCATAGCGATTGCTTTATGGGCTTATCGACGTGACCCCACTGCGGATGAACAGGTCCTCGCGTACATCAAAGAGTGCTATACTATGCTGTCAAATATGTACTTTATACATGCAACCCCTACACTCTACAATGCTTGTGAACAGATCCAACAGCTACTGTCATGTTTCATCGTCGGCATGGAAGACAGCATCGAGGGCATCATGAAGACGTTATCCGATGTATCTTTCATTAGCAAAAGGTCAGGAGGTATAGGTATATGTGCATCGGATATACGCTCGCGAGGGTCGTATATCAGAGGTACTAATGGACGTTGTGCCGGTCTTCCCAAGATACTCAAGATGTTCAATGAAGCAGCCCGATGTTGGGATCAGGGAGGTAGACGAAGGGGGGCATTCTCAGTGTATATAGAACCGTGGCATGGTGATATTATGCGATTTCTTGAGCTCAAAAACAACCAAGGCGCTGATACTGAACGTGCGAGAGACCTATTTTACGGTCTGTGGGTACCCGATCTATTTATTATTCGTGCGATGGAGGGGAAAACATGGTCGCTGTTCAGTCCTAGTACTGCACCTGGACTCAGTGAAGTATACGATGGTATGGACGTATGTAAACACTGTAATTACTGCCCCAACAAGGGGTATGCAAAGTATGTACTTCACGAAAACGTAGGTGAATTGGATGGTCAATCGGCCCCACTCACCGAGGGACAGCGGGTATGTGCGCATGATTATCAACCAGTAGATGCTTTTACGGTGTTATATACTCGATATGAGAGCGAAGGTCGTGCCGTTGCCAGGTTGCCCGCACGGATTGTTGTTAACGCTATATGCGCGGCCCAAAGAGACTCAGGCACGCCATACGTCGCGTTCAAGGATCATGCTAATAGAATGACCAATCAAAAGAATGTTGGCACGATCAAATCCTCCAATCTATGTTGCGAGATATATGAGTGGTTCAATACTCGCTCATATGCTTGCTGTACGCTATCATCTATTAATCTCAAGAGGTTCATCTTACCTGCGACTGCAGACTGCAAAGCCTCCATCGATCATCCGACACTGCATAAAGTAACCCGCATGATTATGCGCAACCTAGATATAATTATAGATGAGAACATAAACCCAGTATCAGAGTGTGATGTCAATTCCATCGATCTACGCCCGGTGGCCGTGGGGGTCAACGGGATAGCTGATGTATTCGCGCAGATGCGCCTTCCCTTCTTAAGCGAGGAAGCTGCGCGTATCGACCTCGAAATAGCTGAAACCATCTATCACGCTGCTATCAGCGAATCGTGTGCCCGAGCCCAAATATATGGGGCGTATTCTATGTTCAAGGGCTCACCGGCTAGTCGTGGTATGCTTCACCCAGACTTATGGATGGCGAATCAGCGCCGTCTGAGAGAAACCTTAGGCGTAAACGATGGGTTAAGTGCAGTGGATAACATTTATTCGGGTCGATATGACTGGGACGCACTACGCAATGAAGTAGTAAAACATGGTCTACGTAACTCACTGCATATTGCCTATATGCCCACTGCAAGCACGAGTCAGATACTCGGTAATAATGAGTCATTTGAGCCTTATCACTCAAATATATACACTAAGAATGTACTCGCTGGTAAGTATACTCTCAGCAATACTGCTATGATTACTCACCTAATAGAACTCGGGCTGTGGAGCGAACACATGAAGAATCGCATCGTGAATGATAATGGCTCAGTGCAGGGCATCGAGGAGATACCGCAACACGTCAAAGCAATATATTTAACTGTATGGGAGATGTCCCAACACGCCCTCATGAAGCGGGCTGCCATCCGCGCTGCGTTCATTGATCAATCCCAATCGCTGAATATCTACCCTAGTAGTAATGGAAACTCTACATTACGGGCCATATTCTTCGCTGGGTGGAAGTTAGGCCTCAAAACAGGCTCATATTACATACGTTCACGCCCTGCCGCCGCCCCGATGAAGAATAATATAGCTGCTACAGCGCGTGCAGCACGTGAACAACCAATAATCGTGGCCTCATCATCAACGCAACCCGCACCACCCACAGTGCCTATGTGTAAGATAAATGACCCTGATTGCACATCATGCTCGGGGTAAAAGGTCTCATATTATGCCTAATCTTTACTTTTTTTACACTATTATGGTGGTGTGTGGTGGTGTGTGGTGGTGTGTGGTGGTCAAGATTTGTGTATTGCAGAGTGATAGAGCCTTGGAGTAAAGACACTGTAGTCCACCACCATCGATAATAAAAATTGAATAGAAGATATATTTACTCATATAAGCCCTCTCACTACTGTATGGCTGAACCTATCGAATTACTTCCTCACGACAATAGATTGACCACTTTCCCTCTTGGTCGGCCGAACACGTGGGCCTGGTATGTTGACGCACTTGACTGCATGTGGACTCATAAAGAGATAGATATGTCTACTGATGCTTCTGACTACGCGAACCTGACCCCCGGTGAACAGCGTTTCGTGAAATATATACTTGCCTTCTTCGCCCCCGGTGATGGTCTGGTGAATCTCAACCTTGCAGAGCGCTTCAAGAGAGATGTTAAGATACTAGAGGTATCGTACTTCTATGATTTCCAGATCGCCATGGAAAACATACATGCCACGGTCTACTCGATGCTGCTCGACACTATCATACCATCAGCCAGCGAGAAGGCCATACTGTTCAACGCCGTGGAAAGCATGCCTATTATTAAGAAAATATCACAGTATATTGAGGACTGCAAGAACTCCACTGCCTCGTTCGCAGAGAGGTTGTTGCGTATGGCGTGCGTTGAAGGTATACTCTTTCAAGGGTGTTTCTGTGTTATATATTGGCTCCAGAACAGGGGGTTGATGCGTGGTTTGGGTCAGTCCAATGAATTAATAGCTAGAGATGAGGCTCTGCACACCATGTTCGCGATGCACTTATACACGATGATTCGCAAGGAACTCAAGCTATCACAGCATCAAGTGAACGATATCTTTAGGGAGGCTGTGGATCTCGCCAAAGAGTTCATCGCAGAGGCCCTCCCCAATGGACTGGCGGGTATGAATGCATCACTCATGTGGGCATACATTGAGTGCCAGGCTGATAATCTCTTGACACTCATAGATCTATTGCCATTGTACGGCTCAACACATAACTTACAGTTCATGGAGCAATTAAATCTCAATAATCGCACTAGCTTCTTCGAGCGGCGTGTGTCCGAATACTCTCGTGTTGATACTGCCGATACCGCCGAGTTCGAGGTGGCAGGGTACTTCTAGAGGCAACTGACATTAAAGCCAAAATGCTTATTTTTTACTCTAAAGTTGAATCCTTGTGCGGTATATACACATATAATACTCGTAACTACCCCCATGGATGCACTGCAAAATTATCAAGTATGGGTACAATGGGACCCCTTTAATGATGCAATCAGCGATCATGAGCAGATTGGTAATGATCTCAGCCAGGCAGATGCTGAAGAAATGCTAACATCTACAGCACGCAAAATACTCCACGCAGATGTTATTTATGCTATTGAGCACCCTGATAAGACCTTGAAGTTACCTTCACGGGTATACATGCGGCGCTATGGCGAACCAACATATCTATTGTATAACGTATTTCCAGGCGATCGTTGGGTACTATATGACGTGGTTTATCACAAAAAAGAAGCGGATAGACTACTTGAAATCCTCGAAAAGGCTGCAAAGTCTATATCAGAGAGTGGAGGGCCATTGATCATTCCAGTCATTAGCAAGAGAAATGATAATGACGATCGTGATGAGGTTGTGAGCATTATACGCAGTAATGAGGCCGAACTTGTGAGCATTATACGCAGTAATGAGGCCGAACTTGTGAGCATTATACGCAGTAATGAGGCCGAACCCAATACCGATAGTAATGATAATACTGTGTCACAAGATGATGAACTACCCGAACTTGTGAATGTTATTGAGGACGAAAATCCAGAAATTGTTGTACTTGAGCCTCGTGATAATAATGATATTATCGCTGATGTTAATGATGCATCACCCGCGGCAGGTCTCACCATGAGGGAAGGGGTCTTTGATGATACCGCCACTTATCTACGCAATAACATCACTATTGATGATGATGCAATCAATCGCCTAATATCTAGACTGTTGTTATTGAGGATTTTGGGTCACCTTCGGAGACGTGAGTGAGCGCGCGTCAGCTATGTTTTGTGTATATACAAACGGCAACAAATCGCCACCATACACAGTGGGTACCCAAGCAGATGCCATGCCGGATTCTATATGTATACTACCTATCTCTAGAGGGGTGATACCATCAGTGCTCGAGGTGAATAAGGACTTCAAATTAATGATTGATTGTGTTTTGGCGGCCAATATAATTACTCTCCAACCAGCAAATACTATGCTCTTTGGCGTTGTGCCTATTGATGTGCTGTAGTTGGACTCTATATCTTGCCTGGTGGTTTTATTTTCAGAAGTATGTTTATTGATGACGTTGTCGCTAGAAATAGCAGTTTCTACAACATGATGTTCAGCTGAATAAAGCAATACTACATCAGCCTCTGACTTCACTACATAGGGATGTACAAGCGCCAACTCTCTAAAGTGTTGTATATGAGTAGGACGTGCATTGATACCCCAATACTTCAAGCCGTTACGTGTGAAAAGTATACCCTTAGATAGACATTCATTAGTCATCGCCTCGTGGTGCTCATGTAAGAGCTTCCCATCCATCACGAGTCGATCTATTTTTTCAAAGGAATCTACCCCCGCACATAAATCGAGTATAGCTATACCTATTGCATCGGCCTCCATAGATGGTGATCTCCTGTGTTTGAACTTGAGGGCATCAACGAGGCACCTACCTATTGTAGTGGTTATAGGCCATTCCGCAACACTGCATTTATAAGTGTCGAATGTAGCACACATGATGTGCTCGAGCAGATATATAGCGGCTGCATTGGACACGATGAGCGTGTGTTGATAAAGCTCCTTGGGCCCGAAACATATAACACGAGGGTCAAATATAATAGGATCACCATCCGCATTAATGTCATAGTATTGCTGCGATGCTGCCTCTGTGTACGTAAAGATGTGGACTACATCAGCATATCTGTCAAAGAACTTGAGTATATCTGCGCGCGAGAACGCATCCCCAAAGATCAATATCTCTGGTGTGGGGTGCTCACATACTGCAGCGGCAACACTATAGTCGACGGCGGTGGGGTCACTTATGGGTATCAACTGACTCCGAGACGATAGTGCGGCCACGGCGGTCTCAAATACAGAGTGTGTTCTATAAAATATAGTTATCCTATAGGGCGTCATGTATGCCCCATCAGGTGTTGGTCCGAGAGGGGGGGTAGTGTCCGGATGAGTAGCCGAAGTGTTATCAACGATAATATTTTCAGTGGGTTGCTCGCACATAAAGAGTGTTTGTGGGTGTCTTTATGCAAACATAATGTTATCTTTAAGGGACGAACCTATGGCTAAGAGTAGTAAGAGTAGGGTGTGAGTATGAACATAGAGCATCATGATGTTGAGTGCTGCCATGCTTAACTGATAAGTGATGGTAGATTATCGCTGATTGCTATCACGGGCACTGGATAGCATTTTAACCAATGAGCTGCACGATCTTTTTTGAATGCATCAAGACCCTTGCGCAAGGTATTAAGGGTCGTTCTATACTTATTGAGTAATACTATGTTTTCAGCAAGAAGGCTGCTCTGTTGGCCAAACATCGCGCGTGCAAATCGTAACATGGGGTCAAGTGTCTGGCCATCAAGTATATCTCGCGGTAAGAGAGGTGTCGTGTTGAAGTCTTGCAATCTCGCGGATAACATCTTGGCAACGGCCTCAGGCATACCCTTAAAGCCCTTGCCAATGAGATATATTTCACTATTATAGGGTCTTGAAGTGAGAGGTTTACATAGATAGAACTCCTCAAACATCGTGGTATATATAAGAATGAGATTCCATGTTATGGCCTCAAAGTACGTGTATTGCTTTGCTATAAATGCACCGCCCACCTTGAGCGTCATGAAACCAGCCAATGCACATCCGAGGTGGATCCTTGCATTAGCTAGTTCTTGATTATTGAAGTCACTGGATACATCTATACCTGCGTCATGACTATACAGATCGACTCCGCCAAACGGTGAATTTGGGCCAACACGGGCCGCGAAGTCGCGTAAGTTATCGATCGACGTGACGTCCCCATTGTTATGTTCATGCATGAGCCACTTATCTATGTTTTTCGCATATAGCCCATAAGTATCGCCTAACGCATTGGGGTCATGCATACCGCGGGGGGCAAGTGAAGAGGCGCGCCAATCGAAGTCGACAGATGGTCGCATGGTCTTCATATAATGATTCAAGGCACACAGTGCAGCCCCTGGTAGTTCGGCATTGAAAAACGCGGTATAGTGTTGTTTTTGGGGTATAAGTTCATACTGAGAATATATTTCCCAGTACTTCAACCATGCATTAGTGACAGGTCTTGCGTTGAAGCTCTTCTCTACGGTGAATCGGAGAGGCTTGTAGACATCGATAATGTTATGAAATTCAAGGACCTGTCTGGCCATTACGTTATCTGTCTTTGAGAGATTATAAAAGACATCGAGCTTCGATTTTTCAGCATTGAGGGTCTCTTTCACACGCACTAACTCGTACAGTGCATACCCTTGAGTTGACTCCTCGTGGGGTCGATCATCAGTAAACCACTCACTTATCGCGGTAGTTATAGGTACTTTGGTATTTATGTGCTTCTGCTGGTATTGACGTGAGACACGCATGTATACTCTTTTTGATCTTCTATTCAACGCAAATATATAGATTTATATAATAACATATGACAACATCTACGCGCAGTGACTTCAGTGAAGAGGAAGTACGCAGCTTTATATCTATGGGCAAGCAACTCACGAGTAAACCAGTGCTTTCCATGCTCATAACAGTAATTGAGGAGCCCAAAACTGACCCCGCATGGAGCCTCCCCGAGAACGTAGCGGCAAGGACGCGGCTGGTTAGTGCAATACGTAACCGTATGGAGTATAATTACGCGGGCTATCTTCAATGTGAGTTTGACGATATCCCTCATAAGCTTAATATATCGCTATCCCTCGTCGACAGGGGCTATAAGACAGAGATTGATATCCCGGATATGAAGTATGCCAATGACTTGTATCGCAAGTATATATTCATCAAAGACACTGCGATCGCGTTCTGGAAGCAGTTTTGTGAAGAACATCCATCTCTATATAAGGAGCTATGTGATCACTGTAATGGCATTGATTTTACATCACTCGTGATTGATGCGGGTAACCCCACTACTATGTACTTTGACCCTACTTCTGCCAAAAGGGTCGGTATCTTTTGCTATTACGTTGACTCATACAATAGACCCTTTTATAAAAACAGTCGTAGTGGTCAATGAGTAGTAGAAGTATGTAGCTGGTGGTTACTTGTGTATTGAACCATGTACTTATGACCGATATATACAGTAATGTTGAAGGTCAATCCATTACATGGAGCTAGTATAGGCCAGCGATACAACATACGTGCCAGTGGAAATGATTTCGCTGATGTGGATGCTGTAGATAACGTGTGGAAGTGCTCAGATGCAGTATATAGAGCCTCATTGAAGACACTTGGATCGCAGTATGGGGTGCGCACTGTGCTTAATGAACATTATATAGGAGGTACACAATGGCTGGGACCGGCATTAAAGCATATTGCTGCGATATATAATCCACTGCACAGGGCCATTGTTAGTGGTAATATCGAAGATAGATTGGTGTATTGGGAGTTGATATCACAGTGCCTTGATCGCCACATTCATACCCACCCAACAGACCATAATGATGCCACGACTCGCAATATATTCTCACGTGTGAAGATATTCACGACCTTTCATATCGGGTCAAAAGGCGCAGGTGGTGTACATGATAATGCACACGATAATGAACCTGGGAGCGGTATCATACCCGCAGATGGTAGTGAGGTTTTGTCGGATACTGTAGGTCAGTACATCGCAAACAATGCAGACAGTGGTATCGAGTGGCGGTGGGAGAGTACTGTTGGGTTACATGGTGCTGACCGCGCAAAGGCCTGGACAAATCGTATCCTCACCCGCGGGGGGCACCCTGATGTGGTGGTGAGTGCCCTTCACATGGCACCAGAAGCTCGAAGACAAGTTGATGTGGATGTACCACTGTGTATACGATTTGCAGTCGAAAATGTGATGCCTGGTGGCGATATACTCATACATCTACCCTACGTTTCGGCAGCTATGTTGCCAACTATACAACTTGCGGTGCAATCATTTGAGCACGTAGATATCATGCATACTGTCGCAGGGGACCGCCTTTATTTATGGGGGAGAGATCGCACGCGAGTATATGATCGCGCTGTCACCCATGTAGTTGATGGCGGTATCATCGTGGGCGTGCATGAGGCCATTGTGGGGGCACGGCAGTGGCGCTATGACTGGTATGCAAGGGTACTTGAAGCCGCCCGTGTTACCGCTACTGCACGCACTACATCATTGATTGGTGGAAGTTTAGGCAATCATCTTGCTGTATTGAGTAAAGGCCTCGGTGTTAATGGACCGGTGGATATGACTACAGAGTGGGCTAATGCCTGTAAATATATACTAAAAGTATGATTTATAAGGACCTATGTGCCCCGAGCATCTTTTTTATCCTCTTAAAATTGAATCCAGTATACATCGATATCAACCCCGGATCATGAGTATTAAATTCGAGTCATACAAGTATATACACCCTCAGACTGGACCTCATGATACATCAAGTGTACTTGAAAACACATACAAGTCACTTGACCAGTTGACTGACAAGATGGTGGTCTTCTCACATGAAGGTTACCGTGTATACAGTGATAGGTATGCATTCGTCGCGCACTTGGCTGCCATGCCGGAGTGTGAACGTGTATTCCACGAAGTTATTTTCAGTGCACCGCAGAAGATTAAAATCGACATTGATGCGTCATTTGAAGAGGTCGAAGCCCTCGAGATTGACGCTGCGAGTGTACCTGTATCACCAAGTACAGATGATGTATTGACCGACCCCGATATACTTCAATTGTTTGGGGACGATGTAATGGGTGACCCTGCGGCGCTTTTCACTGACACAGAGTCTAAGTATAAGTGTGTATTTGAGGTCGTTTTACAGGCCATACGTGATGCCTTCTTCATATACTATGGGATACTATTAGGGCCCGTTAATGAGATTATTTGTGAATCACGCGGGCCGCATATGCGTAAGTACTCTAACCACATCATTATAGATGGATACTATGTGAGTAATCATCATCAAGCCCATGAATTTACTCGCCGCGTAGTATCTCTCCTGCCTGCCGCATACCGGAGTTTTATTGATCAGTCAGTGAATAAAAGCATACAGAACTTTAGGATAGCTGACTGTCATAAGCATGGTGATGACCGAGTTAAGCGCATAATCTCTGGGCATGCACTCATCGATACATTAATAGCACATGTGGGTGACTGTCAAGAGCTCGCAGATCTCGTGGTACCAATATCACCGAATACATATGATGCTCTTCATACTGACGACTTGAAGGCTGTTCTTGATCTATGTTACTCAGACCCTTACATTGCATGTGCACATAAATACCGCTTCACCAAGAAAGGACTACTTATATTTCATAGGACAAGGCCAAGTGACTGTGAGTTTTGCGCCCGTGTTCACGACGTCGACAACACATTAATAGTATCAACTCGCCGCATTGGCCGCTCTATAGCAGTATACAAGCACTGTCGTAAATATATGAAAGAACATGAGAAAAATGGGTCCTATTCAACTAAGATAGGAGAGGTTGCATATAGTAATATAGATACTACTAGTGGGGACGACAACCATAAGACTATAGCGAGCCCAGCCACCGAGAATGTGGCTAAAGTACCCGCAGCAGTGGATATTACACGGCTCAAGTACGTGGATGCTCAGGTTCAACGAGCCGTAGCGGCGATGGATAATCAGACCACACTGTTTGACGGCCTACCACCTACACTTAAGAATGTATACTCCGAGACCACATTGAACGCGTTTGAGTTGACACATACATTAGTAGTGCATGCCGCCATGAAGATGGGTAAAACCAAAGCATTAGTAACATATATCAATAAATACTTTACTGGCGGCCTACGGGAGCCCATCATACGCTTCATATCGTTTAGACAGACGTTCTCAAGCAACATCAAAGAGAAGTTCGCGGATTTCGTACTATACAGTGATGTGCGTGGGCCACTAACCGCATCACGCCTCATAGTTCAGGTAGAGAGTCTCTATCGCCTTGAAGTGCATGAAGGGATAGAACCACCCGACTTACTTGTGTTGGATGAGTGTGAATCTATATTCGAGCAGTTCGACTCGGGCCTATTGAAAGGCAACCTGGTCGAGTGTTTCTCTAAGTTTCAGTATCTTATCAGGTATTCTAAGCATGTAGTATGCATGGATGCTAATGTAAGTGATAGGACCTTCCGTGTACTTAAGAGGATGCGCGAGCCATTCACCAGGGCAGTCGAGGTGGCATGTAATAGTGCAGTCGGACCACACGAAAGCCCCATAGTGTATCACCACAATACCTATCGTAATGCTACGGCCGATCAATATTACATTGGCGGGGACAAGCTCTTATGGCTTGGAGCCCTATATTCTACCATAGAAAGCGGTAAACGAGTCAGTATACCCATATCATCCCTGAGTGAGGCCAAAACACTTCACGTCAGTCTACGAAAACGTTTTCCGTCACGTACAATCAAACTGTACTCGAGTGAGACTGCCCTACGTGAAAAGCGCGAACACTTCGCCGACGTAAACTCCCATTGGGCACAGTATGATGTCATTATTTATACACCTACAGTCAGTGCAGGAGTGTCGTTTGAGGCGGCTCACTTCGATGTCGTGTTCGGGTACTTCACTGACCGCTCATGTCCAGTGGAGACTTGCCAACAGATGATAGGGCGCATACGTAATGTAGCTGACCATAAATTTTACATATGTATTGCGGCTACAGGTAATAATCTTCCAGCCGATATAGCAGAGATACAGACAGATGTATATACGCGTCGCGAGAACCTACTGAAACACTTCGACGAGACGGGATTGAGGTGTGAGTATGGGCCAGATGGTAAGATTACCTATCACACTAGTGAATACTTCTATCTGTGGCTCGAGAATACTCGCCTCAAGAATCTTAGTAAGAACTCCTTTGTTTATAGATTTGTAAGGATTACTATTGATACAGGTGCGGCCATTACACTGCTAACCGAGTCCGTTCTCGCCGGTATGGTGAACGTGATAGAGGAAATGGAGAGCATCAAAGAACTACATAAGGCCTCTCGCTCAGAAATTAAGGGTGAGTTATGCAATAATATCGCCAATGCACCTGACCTTTCGGCGGTCGAACTAGAGGATATACATGATAATATAGTGGCCCAAGTCGATATCACAGATGCACAGAGGTATGCCTTTGAGCGTCATAGATTGCGCGTAGATTATAAATACGAAGGTGTAATTGATCCACAGTTCGTGTATTCATACTATGATAAGGGGGTACGACGTGTCTATAAAAACCTCACACGCATGCACGCCCATGAGTCCCCAGAGCATGCTTGGAAGCATATTCAGACAGAGGAAAGGGCCGCGCATGAGTATCTAATGGGCCTGAGTGAGCATACGCAGTACCAAGATATTAATAGAAAGTACGTCTTTGATCAGCATCGCTATGCACTGTCGTTGATGAAGCTCTGCGGTTGGACCAATGTACGCGATGAAAGATTCATTCATCAGGCCTTGCTGCACGCGAATATACTTGACAATGAGACACTATACTGGCAAAATATAAGAGATTCTTGTGTTGCATTTGAGGTGCGCACACCATCACTCAACGTTGCTAACTCACTACGAGGTGGCGACCCATGCCCGTTCATCGAATATATACTCAAACCTATCAACAAGATACTCACCATTATGTATGGGATCGCTATCGTGAAGGTAAAAGGTAGTGCTGTACCTCCACTGTGGAGACTGCAATCAGGAGTGCAATTCGCACATGACGAGATCACATCGTCGGTGGCCCATATGCCCTTCATTCAACTATATCGGCCACCCGCCTCATATCCTTCGTGATAGGTGTATATAGTGCCCATGACGTTCGACCGTGGACGTTGTATAAGGTCATTTTTTATGATATTATAGGTGACTGAGTGCATGGTTGGGTGCGATTTGGTGTGAATGAGAATGCGCCGGGGTGCTTGGTGAGATATGTACCCGTAACGTAGAGGGCCCTAAACAGTATATATAGCTGTGAAAGGGACCCTTTATAGGGGATTTAAAATTGAATTTGTGGGTATCCCAATGTACTAATATGACTGATATTACCAAGCTTCACAAGGCCTTCGAGTCCCAGGTAAACCAATACTTAGGTAAGCTAATATACGCTGTGTTTGCAGATATAGAAGCCGATATGGAGGTTGGTGAAACTCCTAGATTCAGCCCTAATCTATGGCAAACTTATGGTAATATATGTAAGCCCAAGGCAGAGCGCGATAAGGTGAAGTCCCGGTTCGTCGTCGGTGTAGATGTAGCTCAATATATAAGGATACTGTTCTTCACTGAGATCAGAGAGCTGACTCAAGCACAGGCAGATATACTAGCGACTGACGATATTGCTACCATAGTGAAAAAGATAGAAACGATTGTTGATGACTCTGCCACTGCTTTCATGTTCCGGTTCGCATCCGAGCAGCAGGGCCGCTTTAGCAGTATACTAATAAACGCACGTGAGCCAACCAATTGGTTTCATGGCCAATTTGCTCATTACTTACCCACGTGGACATCGGGTAATGCCGCATATCGTATCCTATTGGAGCACCTTAACGTACAATTTGATGGATTCCTCAAGGCCGTAGCATGGTCACTGGGTAATCTCACATGGTTCGTAGGAATAAAGAGCATCTCCGGTAATATATTTATAGGTGAGATGGCGCAGTATTCCATGAGCACGGCTATGATTAGCAAGATCAAGGATCAGTTACGCCCAAGGACAATACGACCAAAGAAAAACTACGATAATGTTATTATACCCACTATCAATACCGCCGTTGAGGACGTTGAACAGCACGATGGTGGTGATGGTGCGGACGATGGTACGGATGAGTTCACCTTCACGTAATAGGAGGTGAATGCCTTCATTATTTTTGTATACGACTATAGAGGGTCGTATATATACAGGTCTACTATGTATTTGATTGCTGTAATTGTAGTTATGGTCATGCTATTGATATGGGTTCTGTGGCATGCAGCCACTACTAACGAGAGATATATGTATGGGTTCTGGGTAGCGGAAGGGGACGACTTCTGCGAATCCAGTGATATCAAAAGTATGATGATATTCATTGGTGAGCCTTATACACAGTATTGCCCGCCTTGCATCACTCGCATGTGTTATATAGTCATAATGGATAACATGTGTAACCAAGGCTTTACAATGAAGTACTATCCAGGGTGGTCAGGTCTGAGCACCGAGAAATATACAGTGAATGCAGGTGTAGAGTTCGATGAGGAACCCATATGGCCCGATAATATAACAGTATCAATTGATGTATATAGTGGTACATTGACTGTATACAGTGGCGACACACTGTATGCAAGGCTCAATAAACAACACGATATCACCAACGTAGCTAGGCTTTTAGCAGTGAGCGATGAACAATAAGGCATAAGGCTAACACAGTGTAATGATTTCATGGGGGCATGGGGGATATGACGTGGGTGAGTGTGGATGTGGCACGATGTGATGATACCTACACGATTTACATGTATTGAACACTGTAATGTGGAGTATGTGTTATAGAGGCCGCGTGCTTGTGCACGTAACATATGGACTATACTGCCGCCGATATGGGGTTCGCATGGGGCGTGACCCACTCAACATGGGCGCCCTCATAACGGACTTGAGGCCTCTATAATCACATAAATATTACAATAAAACCGTGCCGTTATGTTCACTGCGCGGCGTATCGGGCGGTATGCAGCGTGCGGGTACATCCCTTACTCAATGGGCCTTGCAATCCGCAAGCATGTGTGCTCTCGCGTATGCCTTCTATTTTTTTGCTGTTGAATCCCTCAATTATATGAATTAACATACACAATGGAAGACAAACCTACTGAATATCCGACGTATTCTCCCGTGAGTGCAGCGTGTGAAGTGACCGCCACATCTTGCCCATTCATTGCAGTGCCAATACACGAAAGTACTGGATCATTGCCCGCGACATCGCTACCACGTGATCATGAGCAGAATCATGGCCATTGTATTAAATGTGGGCAATACGCTGCTGCTCTATACTGTGGTCGATGTCAACAAATATATTGCTCAAAAGCATGCCAAGTCACGCACTGGAGTACACATAAAAGGTCATGTATTGACATAAAAGAAGCTCGATCACGGTACAACAAGTACCTCGAGCACGCCATGAAACGCATTGAAGGCAACATATTACTTATTGCTGGTGGGGGTAGTGTAACTGTGAATATTAGTGAAACCATAGATGAATTCATCGGGGCATGCAGCGATACATCGTCCCTACACATAGCACATATATCGCGCGATCCGAGCCCCGGCACTACAGTAAGATTTATACTCAAGAACTATACGCATACATTAGATCTCCCCGCGGCGGGTATACGTGGGCGAGACGGGATAAAAAAACTACGTGCTCCAAGTGACGGAGTGTGGAGCGTTATATTTGAGATGTAACTGGTGCGAACGCTACTGGCGCAGGAATTACAAGATAGAACCAGCGAATATGTTCCGGGTGAGTAGCCATTATCGTCCGTGCGACGTCCCACCATTGTGTTATATCCTTCCACTGCGCGAGTGCCGGATCTACTTCCCAAGGCTTCCCGTGATAATATTGTTGGGTCTTCGGAGATACATTTGCAGGTAACCAAGTAGTTTTGCCAACTATCCAGTTGAATCGCTGGTGGATGTGATGTATGGGCGCTGAGTCGGATAATAGAGTCTCGGCTATAAGCTGCTCGTCCATACCGCTTACGCATTTACTATTGCCGTACAACTCCGAGCGGTTGAGTATCGCCAGCATGTTCTTATAAAGCACCGCGGAGGGTCTTACAAGCACCATGCATGCCAGGCCAAGAATACTATCCTTAAGTCCTCTTTCAATCATATTACGAGGGACACGTTCCCCGTGATTGAGGTCACGTGGGGCGCGTCCTTGGCGGTTAATGTAGTATGGGTTATACGCCCCATTTATTTTCATGTATGGCTTGGCCCATGGTGAGGAGAAGGTTAATGCGGGCGGTTTCAGCTCGAACAGATCATCAATATTCTCGAGCACAATCATATCAGCATCGAGTAGTATGACTTTATCTACTGGGAAGTACTCGGGATTGAGAATAGACCACTTGGTAAAGCTATGATGTATCCAGCCCCCATATATCTCATTCTGCTTCTTGGACCTCATGTGGGCCACTGCATGCGAGATCAATGGGACCGATACGATGTTATCGAAGTGTACACGAAGGAACTCTACGCAGTCGGGGGATACACCTTCACTCACCATGCACCATATAGGATACTGAGTGTGAACATCACGTAGAGTGCGTGCTACTACTGCCGCCCCACATGCATAGGTATCATTGAGCATCACAAGTACGCACCAGACGCGCGTGGTATTGGTTGAGGTTTCCATCGTGTAATTGAGGTTATGTACATTATGGCCATGAAGATTCATTTTTATATATAATAAGGGCCATGATAGGGGCGCCTATATGGATTCTAACCATGGGTGATAGCGGGCTTGTGTCGCAGTGAAGCGGTCCTCAGGCAGATACTTAAGGCCACATAAGAGGAAACTCTCGATTGCCTCGCATGTGCTGAGGGTCATATCATAGTTACTCATAAGCATATCCACGATGCTTATTGGGACCACTGTGGGGTGCTTATACAGCCTACCATAAACATTAAAATATGCTCGTGCATTCTGAATAAAGGGCTCTGGCGGATACCCAAGTAGCTTGACTATAAGGAGCATGTAACGATAGTTTATAACAGCCTCCTCAACACTAACCTCATCCCCACTACTATCAGCGTTACCATTACTATCATCACCACTGCGATGTTCACCGCTGGAGGAAGCATCACTGTAATGCGTGGCCACCGTAGTATCGTGATTATCATTGTGATGTTTATCCCCCGTGGTAGAGGTATTTACATCTCCTGTGGTAGAGGTATTTGCATCTTTTTCGGCGGATGTGCGCTCGATGTCCTCCTCTTCGCGACTGCTGGTATCTATATCGGCATTATAATCACTGTCTTTACTACTGGAGATTAGGCCACTGACTGCTTCACCATCCACATCACTGCCATACATGGTGTCGCACTCCTCGTATACATCAAACAGGATGTCACCAGTGATGAGCTCATAGCACACTGCACAGGCCGACCATATATCTATAGATGTGCCCATTGGAGTTTCAATCACTAGTTCTGGTGCTATATATGATGTTGTGCCAACGTTCCTGCTGAAGATAGACTCCACTGTTGATGATGACCCAAAGTCAGCTATTGATATACACAGTGTGGTATCGGTGAGATTACAAACCGTAGTGTTGAGTAATATGTTACTAGGCTTGATATCTGCGTGTATGATGCCGCATCGATGGATGTATTCAAGACCCATGAATAGCTGTTTTGTGATCTTTTTTGCCACTGGGACAGGTATGCCTCCCTTATATTTGTGCCTGCAAAACCGCAAGAGAGTAGATAATGAGTCCCCCGCGTCATTGAATACAATACACGGGTGTATATATGGGGTAACTCCATGGGTCCTCACATGCGCGAGTGTCCCCATATATTTAACTACGTGTGTCTCTCCCTGATACCCAGGGGCGAATCGAGAGAGTTTGCTCAGGATTTCAACCTCGTTTACGTAGTATTTTATTATGGATCCACCACTGCGATATATCTTGATGGCGATGTGCTGCGGCGAGCGTGTTTGAGGTTCTTCATCGTTATGCGCGTCAACACCGGCCGCAACATGACCACCATGTGTGACAGAGACGGTAGTAGGTGTAGTTGGGAACGTAAAATCACAACTAGCGGCTCTCCATACTGCTGCAAATCTCCCTTTTCCCAGGCGCTTGAGGACCTTCATGCGGCCTACGATGTTAGCTTCATTATAAGCGGGGGACCAATGTGAACTCGGCCCTTTGACTTCTGTTAATTGTTCATCATCGTGTGAGAAATGCGATGTGGCACTGTTCCTTGATGTCGTGTCTCCCATGAGAATATGGTAATGTAGTGTATAGTGCACAGTGTATCTCTATAAGGATATAGGAATGATGGTGATGGATAAGTGCTCGAGGCAACATAAGACCAAAAAAATAACATCGGTTAGTCATGTCGCTGCTTCTGCCCAGTGCATGGGGGCGGTGATACACGCCGACGTTCATTTAACACCGTGTACAGCAGATACATTCAATATTAATGGTTTAAATGATAGGTCACTGAGCTCGACAGAGAGGGCCAAATCGCCTGTCTTAGTATCCACACTGTATTGATTGCGAAAGCGTATCCTGCAAGTGGCCACTGTGATTTTCATCTCATCATCGTAGAATTCGGCCGCACTACCATCAATTACCTGTGATGGAACAACGAATAGTAGCTTTTTGAATTGCCGATCGTAGTATTTGATGATCTCTGCACGGGCAGTATATACGTTATATGTTGGGATACTGGTGGGGGCGAGAGTGGAAGTCGATTGTACAGCTTGAGGTGCTGTCGTAGGGCTGGACTGTTGAACATCAGCGATGTTGTCGGCCGGTTGCATTGAGTCAAGCATGTGTCGGTGATGATGTATCAATACCATAAATTATGGTCCAATGTATAAAAAAGAAGGTACTTCGGCCATATTCATGTAGCCGGTTGCGGTATGCCGTAGCGCTTGAAGACATCGGCGAATACACGTGGGTTAGTATGTACTATCTTGACAAACTTATTAAATGTGTTCTTCTTCGTATTCCCTGTGGCCGATTCGAGCGCCTTACAAGTGAACTTGAGGCCACATTGCTGAATGATTATCCACATAGCACCCACTACCTTGGACGATAGTCGACTACTCATACCTAGGCGGTGTTTTTCTGAAATCTTCACGATATCCACGATAAAATTGAGGTATTTACCACCATCGTCTACGAGGGATAGTGTGCTCATGTAGCGTTCGGCATATTCTTTTATGGGTTCTACATCAACAGGCAGATCAATATTGCCTGCCTCCACAAGGGGTCTTACTATATTCTCTCCGCGTGCGAATCCCTCGATAGTGAGATTCATAAAGCGCGCTATCTCGTCGGCATGGCGTATACATCCTACACGAATACACTCATAGTAAAGTATAGTGGCTAGTATTTCATTCTTTATATTGCCCCGATGCACGAACTTCTTGAGTTTATGTTCATTACTTTCGGGGTCGTAGACTTCCTCTAGAACATCTCGTTGAATAAGATTATATTGATCGGCAGTAGCCACTATGGCACATGGGGGTATAGCGGGGCCAGTGTATAAACGCTGATGACGTATGAGTTCATCGAGTATCATCCTACGTTGTGTCTTGGGGTATTCACCATTGAAGTAATAACAAGCCCCACTGCTTGTGCGTAGTGTACCGCATGCTGCACCCGATGATATCTTCGACGTGTCCAAGTCATTGCTGCGTATAAAGCCGCAGTACTTGCATAAATATTCATTACATAACATCTCCATTGGGGCCTTGCATTCAGGACAGTAGTTGTATTTAGATTCTTCAGTGATATTATATTGCGCCCTACAGAGCTTATCGAAGTCAGCATCGGCAATGAGTAAATCACTATTAATTTGCTCATATGGCCCCATAGTGGGGGTTACGCGCTGCGTATTATTCTTCATGGTTGTCATTTGATGCTCGCCGAGGTTCAACTTTAACAGTTCTAAAGTAAATATAAAGGGGTCTAATTAGCAATATATCTTCATATTGTGATAGAATGGGGTAGGGTATTTAACACTATGAGGTGGATCATAAACACTATACATATGCAACATTGGGTCACATAGGCCGCTGGATTGGGTAAGTGTAAGGGATCACATCATGTAGTATATGGACTGCATGTTCACCTCCTGCCCTATCACGATCTTTCTATAGGGTATATATATAAACATTTGACGCGTGTGCTTGTAGGATGGACTCTATATTGTCAAGAGGCAAGGAATTTGAGTACCTTGTTACCACATTCGACCCATTGTTTGATCGCATGGTGGCGGCTGTTGATATCGTCAAGCAGTTCATCATAGACAACGGTTTAATTGTATATGGGGGCACTGCTATTGACTATGCACTGCGGCTGAAGGGTGATAAAATATACCCTGATGACCTTCTCAAGGTACCCGACCTGGACTTCTATTCACCAACCAACGTTGAACACGCATATCAACTAGCGGACTTGCTTTTCTTACGTGGTTATCGCGAAGTTCGTGCAATTAATGCACAACATACTGAGACTATGCGCGTAGATATCGCCGATAATCACTTTATAGCAGATATATCTTATAGGCCGCTTGAGGTCTTCAATGCGCTGCCATATCTTATATACGATGGGATTCGTATAATCCACCCTGATTTTCAACGTGTAGATGTACATTCAAGCTTATCATTTCCATATGATAACTCCCCCCGCGAGGTGATATTTGAGCGATGGTCAAAGGATATCAAGCGATTCAACAAGCTGGCCGAGCACTACCCCGTCACAGCCTCGCGCGAGACACTACCAACGCGGACTGCTAGCACTACATTACATGGCTATGTATTCACGGGGATGATTGCATATGCACTACTATATGCCGAGTTTGAGCGCTTGATTGGGGCCCGCGATGATGTGGTGGCAGCTAAGTTTACTGCAAAAGGACCTCAGTTGACCTTTGATGCGATTGATCAGGCTTGCGAAATCGTACACTTCGACCCTGAAAAGGCCCTTGAAACGATCAATTATAGTAAAGTTGGTGGCATTGAGGGGGTAATGAGTGGTAGTGAGGATGGTAAGAATGTATCAGCCAAGAGTGCCCCTGAGGGCCTGAAATACAAGCATTATGAGAGCTATATTAACCTATTACCAGAGCGATATGAGTGTGCTACGAGGGGATCGGGTAAGCTAGTAATATATAGCACCAAGAACAGATTACTCGCTGCGGACACCATTCGAGTCACTGCAGAGGGCACTGAAAAGGGGTATACTGTGTGCCGTATAACCAATATACAGTATCTACTCAAGCACTTCTTGGCTATGTTTTTCATGCATAAGGATAGCCCCAAGCTGGCGGGCACATACCTCGCGCGATATACATCGCTGCTTAACATGATTGGGGCGGTTGAGGCCAAGTATACCGCAGGGTCGAGTAGCGCGGCGGATGTAAGCACGGCCATTGCCGATAGTAGTGCTCGATTGTTCTTCCCCACTATCAATACATATGGCAATGAAAACATCAATCTCGCACGCGAGATAGCGCTCAACAGACTATATAATGACCTTAATGATACCCCATTGTACAAGATACCACCTAATTACTACCCTGTGAGGGCCAAGTTACGCGGTGTGGGCCACCCGCCGTTCACACCACGCGACCTCGTGTTCTTTCGTAACGAAGGGCTTGAGATTATTGATAGTGCACTGTAAGTTACCGTATATTTATATATATTCACTAGAAGATAGCTCTCCTTATATACACTCATGCATAACGAAAGAGGCATAAACGACGCTTTATCGTTGGTAGGTCGTTCAGTGACAGCTTATTGTACAAAAGTATATGACGGTGATACTGCATGGTTCAAATTCGAAGGAGAAACACTACCGGATAGATGTCGGTTGATAGGTTATGACTCGGCAGAGATCACAGGGACTACAGGCGAAGAGAAGTGGAAAGCTGCCGAGAGCAAACGATTGTTGGCTGATATGATTGAAGGAAGATGGGTAATGTTGCGTATTATTGACATAGATTGCTGGGATCGCCCCCTAGTTGAGGTTATACGGCTAGACGATAATATTAATATTAATGACAAGATGAAGCGATTACAAGTAGAACGAGGACTCATGAAGAAAAAACCATCTACACGACACATAAGACCATCTTCCCATTCGATTAGTATGACTCGTTATGAATACTCTACTCCTCCGGTCGGTTCACTACTCGAATTGCGTAACATCAGGCCAAACATCGTCAGACCGTTACCCGCATTACATAATCGCAGGCCAAACATCACTCGACCATTACCTATCATGAGCAGATAATAGCATTTATTAATTATGTCCATTGTGTTGGATTGCTGCCCGTTACATCATCAATAAAAAAGATGAATATGTGAGTACACATGGCCGTCAACGTCTTGCACCCGCATATATACCTACGTGCGCGTTTGCAGCGGCCCACCCACCACAGTGATGAGATACTAATAGGTCGTGTAATTGAGGCCCAATGCGTCATTATTTATGATGGTGACACTGCATGGTTCAGGTTCGAGCACAATAGTAAGACGGTGGAATATGAATGTAGATTAACTGGTTACGATTCGATGGATGTCGACGTTAGTGATACTGCGAGCCGTGAGAAGTGGAAGGTGCAGGTAGGTGAACAACTACTGGACAGTATGATTCAGCGGCATCAAGTAAAGATATGTATTGTTGCTATAGATAACGCCCCTCCGTCGCGCCATGCCCTGGTAAAGAAATCATGGTCGCTTCGTGGGGTGGGCGATGCACTTCGCGGGATACGCTCATCGCTCGTGCGTTACAAGAGATAGATCACTACGCGGGAATCCATTGTTTTTTTTGTACGTTGGAGATAGAGGCCCATGCACAGTGATTATACTTGATTCTCCAGCAATGAATGTAACGCAAATGATTGGCCACACTGCACGGGCAAGATGTGAGCAGGTATACAGTGGGAATACCGCTATGTTCGCGTTTACATATGACGGCGTGAGGTCTGCATATGTATGTAAATTACACGGCTATAATGTGCCTTATGGTGATAATTACATCAATAAGAGGCGATCATATGCCGCTAGAAGGACACTTCGGGCCCTGATATCAGGGCATGATGTTGATCTTGAGATCATGGGGGTTGATGATCGCGGGTATATGCGTGTTTCAGTGCTATGCAATGGGTATAATGTTGGAGCAACGATGATCCGCAGTGGGTATGTGCAGGCCGTATATTAGACACATTACAGTGTAAATGTTACATTTATGTCGCTACTTGTAAGGCAGCAGACAAATAATGAATACATGGCCGAGCGATTATATCAGTTCGCATTGGCCACTTGTAATCGTGTGATGGATGGGCGCACTGCCGTCTTCCGCTTCGGGTTAGAAGCACCGGATAGCACTGAATTATACCCATATACATACATTACCTGCCGATTGGTTGGTTATAATGTTGCTGATTGCCGCAGCGCTGACCCTCGCGAGAGTAGGTGGGGCCTGATATGCACTTATGTGCTCGAAGAAATGATCCTCAACAAGCTATTGATCGTACATATAGGCGGGGTTGATACTGATGGGGTACATCTAGTGCAAGTGCGGCGCGTTGACAGTGGCCTTGATGTATGTAGGTGGATGATTGACAACAACTATGCTGTGCCACAGGGGTCTGCCACATGGGAACCATCATCAATTAATCAATCCTTATTGAACTCATCGTAGAAATATATGTGTAAGTGAGTAATGTTTACTGTTGATGCAGAGCTACTGAGGGCTGACAAGAGTGTGCCCAAGTATACACTTGCGGGCCGCCGCGTGATGGCCAAGTGTGTCAGTGTATATGATGGAGACACTGCTCAGTTCGTGTTTAGGGCCGATGTGGGGCAACCACTATGCCGCTATTCATGCCGCATGATAGGATACAACTCGGCTGAGATACGTGGCGGATCCGAGGCCGAGAAGGCGCAGGCGCAAGTGAGTAAGAATGCCCTCAGTGATATGATATTGCATAAGATAGTGACGTTAGATCTTGGTGAATTCGATAAATACGGCCGACCTCTCGCTGCCGTGCACTGTGCGGGGGTCGATGTCAACAGGTGGATGATCGATAATGGACATGGCAAGCTATATACGGGCCGCGGAGCAAAGGAGTGGTGAGTGCATGTGCTCTGTAGATGATCTAAAATTCTATTTTTTGCCTATGAGTTGAGGTCCGACAGTGATTGGGTATGGGTGTATATGGGTGTATATGAGTGTATATGAGTATGAATGTATTGATTACGATGTGGATTGGATCGTCAACATGGGACCAATATGATGTGTTTATAGGTGCGTTATGATGTCGAGTAAGAGGCCATGTGCATGGTCACATCATCAGTATTCATAGGGGTTGGGCGACACAATCCAGTTGCGCAATGCAGTGAAATCATGTCCTCCTTTGTATTCTACTGTGCGCCCTGACTCGGTTATCATCCTCACCGTGGGGTATGATGTGACACCTGGGGTCTTCACGATGTCTTCATTTAACTCAATAAATTGTATTCCAGGGCCTGCTATCGCGGCCTTGACATCGCCCCATATGGGCTTGAAGTTCTTACATGCACTACACCAGTCAGTATAATGAAGGGTCACTTGTCTATGATTATTGACCATGAAGTGCTCTGGATGTGTGTTTTTACCACCCACACAACAACATTTATGCGCTGGGTCAGACCTACATGAACACCATGGGTAACAGCCACACGCACATCGTGAACAACAAACCATCATCACAAGGACAAACACTATGATAAGCGCAACAAGAGTAGCTCTGTGCATTACAGATATATATACTTGGGGGATAAAAAAGAATGGATTGAGGGCCATGATGAGCGATCAACGTGTGAGCTCGATCTCTATAAAGCACTGTCGATAAGCACTGTTGGGCACATATCGCGGTGTATCCCGGTGAGTGATGTGGCTCTTGAATGCACCGCCGGTCCCCACTGCCATATATTCATCGAACATAAAATAGCGTCCATGTTTGTCCGCTACCGAGTACGCATCGCACATATTGCGCTGTATATCCACATAGTTACTCCAAGTATAGTCATTGCGCCACCCAAAGTGTGCTGAGATGATATCAATGATGGGAACGGCGGATAACCCAGGCATGAAGTAATCATATACCTCATGCTCTTTGGTCACCTCGCAGAAAGAGAGACGAGAGTTGTCACACAGCCCACAGTTCACAGAATATTCTCCTATGATTGCTTTGAGGAGATGCACGCGCACGACGTCTTTTATGTATACATCGACTATGCGCGGTATGTACGCATGCGTGACTGTAGTGGATGATCGTAATGTTACCACTTGACCGCGCAAGTCAGCGACCTCATCACACACAGTCTTATTTCTATGATCTGCACGGCCATTCATGAATACCATGGTCTTCGAGCCATTGAATATGCCCTCAATAAAGGGGTCATAAGTAGTGATTTCATAGGTAGATCGGGCATGATGTTGTGGCCCTGTAGTACCTGATAAGGGTGTGACTGTGTGTTCAGTAGTGTGTTTAGGTGTCGCCTCACTGTGAGTGGTATGGTCATTGTGGGGTGTGTTGTGGGGTGTGTTGTGGTCCACATGGCGGACCTTGACATGGCCGCTTGATGGTTGATCGGGCGATGTTGAGGCCCCGCTAAGGCACTGAGATATGCATCCTACATCTATTGGAGCGATGTATACGCGGTCAAGGTAGACCGCAAGGATAACAATGGTTACGGTGAATACACTGTAGAGTATTGTTGCTGATAGGTTGCCCTTCTTCGAGGGCTTAGGTATAGTCTTGGATGTTTCGGTGAGTACCACTTTCTCCATGGGGTAATGTTGGTTATGAATATAGGCCCTCGGATTCAACTTTATCGAGCCCAATCCTATTAAAAAATTGAATCCGCGGGCCTATATAGTATTCATTACAGAGATGAAAGCCCCGACGTGTAACGCTAATGTTTACCTTGATAAACTTACAATTAGTGTAATAAAACCTATGTTTAAGGACATGGAAGACCGCATTACAGCACGCACTGATGCAATGAAGGCCGAATTGATTGCCTTGAGTACTGCCATAAGCGATATGAATGCACGCATGACCGCCCTATATGATGCTCATAACAATGCAGTTACCCCTCCGCCATCCACTGATGCGCAGATATATCTTGATACTCTTAGAGAGGAGAAAGAAGTACTAAAATTACGCATTGAGCTATATAAACTAGAGCATAGTGGTAATGTTACTCCTATACAGGCCCCTACCCCGCGCATTGATGGTACTCTTAAACAGCAAGAGGCAGCCATGAAGTGGGTAAATAATCATTGGCCGATGAAGATACAACTGTTTCACGGTGCTGTTAACGTGCATGAGACAGTGGAGGAATACTATTGTCGGTATGAGGTAGAACATGAGCCCGCATTGCCCCCGAAGACATTCGAAATGTTGGCCAGAGAGGTACTCAATATCGTCCCTTCTTATACTCACCGCCACATGCGCGATGGTATATTTAACGTTGTACGCGTGTGGAATACTGATTAGAGCCTTCGAGCTCGTTATCTTTTTGTACCCCGCTGGCCCTTGTGATGAGCAACATACATAGAGAGTGACACAGCCGGCATAGGGCATCCTATCTATCGTGCTCGCTACAAGGGCCGGCAGTGGTCGTAAAATTGAATCACTGGGCCCAATATGTATACATAGATATGACTGATATAAGACGTTTAGAACTAGTGGAATCTATACTCAAGTTGCGCATTGAACTGCATAAACTGCGACATGGGGCCGGTGAGGGACACGTGGATATCACCATGCAGAGGGGGGAGGCAACTAACTGGGTGAAGGCACACCCGCCTAAATATATGCAGAGCAATTTATGGGGTCCTGAGTCAGTATCTAGTTACTACATGAGGTACATGGTTGGCGTGAAGCACGCACTCAAGCCCGATGTCTTTAACGAGATAGTAATTACAGTACTCAAGATCAACCCGATCGTGAGAATAGGTGACGAGTCTGCCGATCAATACTGGGTGAAGCAATGAGAGAGGAGTGTTATTTTTTGTACCCGAAGATCATCATGTATGGCTTAATGATGCCCTCTGAAGAATATAAAATTGAATCCGTTGGCCTATATAGTATTCATTACAGATGTATAGTACAACAAACGTAGACGTTAACAAAAGATTGAGTGATGCCATTGAGCCCATTCTCAAGAAGGTGGAGGTGAACTTGACTACACACATCACTACGATGGTGTTAGAATTGAATAACCTATCACGCCGCATTGAAGCCCTAGAGGGTATCATCAAGGCACGTGCTAACGGTGATACTAGTGCATCGGACGACGACACGAAGGTGTTACGGGGCACGCATGATGCGGATTCTATTGCTGCTATAGCCCATGTTATGTGCCCTGATGGTGTAATTGGGCAGCGAGAGGCAGCCATTACTTGGATCGATAATAATTGGCCAAATACGTCTGCTTCAGTGTACAGGGAGAATGAAACCATTAGTGCATACTATGGCAGATATATGGCGGTATGTAGACCTGCATTAGAAAGCGATGTATTTGAAGCTCTCGTTAGGGAGGTCCACGGGGTAATACCTAGGTATGTAAAGCGCGAGGATCGTGGATATGTACGTGTGTGGATTAGGATTCATTAGACTACGACCCTTATCATAGGTGTGCTTTGAGTCCGTTGTTTTTTATAAATTTGAATGGTACCAGCCATGTATACATCACTGATGGAGGCCATCTATAAGTATATTGACTCTGGGAATGAGGTATACGAGAGGTTGATTGACCTGCGATATCAAGAGCTCCAGAACGAGAACATGCGGCTACACATCAGACTCATGGAATTGAGCAACCAGGTACCTAGTGCGCCACCTGATTGTATACCCACGGCCCCCGCAGTGGAGTTGGTGGCTCCTGTAGAGGATGTGTCTGGTGACACGGTAGTAACTCCTCCGAAGGATGACGTCGGTGCTTCACCAGAGAGTGATAATGGTGGTAATGATGGTGGTGATAATGGTGGTGATAATGGTGGTGATAATGACGGCAATGGTGATGATTCTACTACTGTTGTGCCAGTGAAAAGGGTACCAACTATACCTCCGCGACGCAGTATAATCTACGATGCAAACACACTGGTGGCTGCTACTGAATGGATAAGGGATAACCCACCGATGGGTACAGATGGGTATGAAACCGTAATCAATTACTACGGAAGGTATTTGCATAGTATGGGGCCTACGGCGTCTTCTGTGGGTATAGGTCGGTTCGGCGGCATCGCGCGGGATGATTTCGGAATGGTGAAGTGCAAGGAGTTAGTGAATGGCGCATGGGAGTGGGTATGGCGGGCCCGTGAATAGGTATTGTGGCGAATGTTCCACTGCGAGAGGAGACACTCACTATGATGAACACTGCTTTTTTGCCTATAGGTAGTGTGTACAATATAAGTATTGTTTTTTACGCGTATATTATCCATTGTGGCCTAGAGGGGCCCACTATACATTAAAATTGAATCACCGTGAGTATAGATCCAACATACTGCTTGATGGAGGAAATACATAGACAAATCAGTGCGAATAATGCTTTGTGCATGGAATTGATCAAACTACATCGTGATAATCTTGAGCATGAGAACATGAAGTTACGCGTTCGCCTTGCTGAAATACAGAGTGCACGACCTACACCGATGAATAGTGTTCCCACTACGCCACGTAGGGCGGAAGGATCTGATGAGCCGATGCATAGTGTTCCCGATGCATCGCCAGAGCCCACATTTGAGGAAATATTGAGGCCTGTGCATAACATGCGGATACCTACGAGCGTAGTACATAGGTCAGCCATGCCACAAACAACCCTGATACTCGCACATGAAGCAGCTGTTGAGTGGATAAGAACCAACCCACCTAACAATATGGGCTATGAAAAAACTATCGATTATTACAAGAGATATTACTCGTGTTCACCCAGCAGGGTCCATACCTTGAAGAAGAATGCATTCGGGGATATCATGCATGATATGGGCTATATAACTAGGAAACGCGGTATAGGTAATCATAAACGCATCACTGTGTGGGTCAGTGTTGAATGTATGTGACGAGGTGTTATTTTTTAAGCACACTAGGGCCCTTGTCACCGACTCATCAGATAAAGATAGTGCCTTCATGTGGCTGGGCGTGTATCTATGCTGCTTCATCAAAGGGCCGGGGGTAGTCAAAAAAGATAAGGCTCGGGCTATCAATAGCACCACCTGTAGATCGTTTTCCCGCTGGCGATTGAGGCGGTGGTGTGGTTGGTCATGTGATTCTCAAGTATCTCATATACACCGGTAAATTCAATGACGAACGTACGTTTTACTTCATCATTGAAAGATCCACGGGTTATGGGGTACTTATGATTATCTGTGTACATCTTATAATATTCATCTACTGCGATGCCATTGTGTGGGGGATTGGTCTTTATCCACTTACGCGCCATCGGCCAACGCATAATAGGTGTTTCTTGGGTCATGATCGCGGGTTGTTCGGGTAGATTGCTCACTGGGGGCAATGCGACTGGTTCATGCTGGATGAGTGGCGTTGGCGTCTGTTTAACGCGTAGTAATTCCAAGTCCAATTCTCTTATATTCTTAGTTAACTCTAGGTTTCTTACCCTCAATATCTCTATGTATACTGCGGCGTCCATCTGTTTAGCAAGCTCTATATAGGAGTCCATGTGGTGCTGTGTATGTATACTTGTAATAGGCTAGGTATTCAATTTTATAACGCCTGGTGTGTGTTTAGGTATAAAAAATGAGTTTTGTGGGCTCATGGTGACCCTTACCACTTGCGAATGAGTACTTGGCGGCCCTCGATGATGGCCATTGTACACTTAGGTGCATTACCCAGTAGTCGCCTCACTGTCCATTCGAAGTCCTTGCTGGATAGTGGATATTTATGTGCTCCCTCATACATACCATAGTATACTTCGACCTCCGTGCCAGTGATAGGAATGTTATCTGCTATCCAAATGCGTGCCTCCTTTGCAATCTGTTCCTCAGTGAAAGGGCCGTGTTCATGTGTCTGAGGTGGGTTAACTAGCGTTTGAGTGGGTATATCATCGGGTGTTTGCGGTAGGTCAATTAGTGGTTGAGGTTGTTCCATGCGTTGTAACTCCATGTCCAGTCTCTTGTTTTCAGCGCTCAGTTCTAGTATTCTGATATCGAGTATCTTAGAGAATATTTGTGAATCTAGTTGTTTAGCTAGCTCTATGTAGGAGTCCATGCTGTGTTATATATACTTGTAATGGGCCAGAGATTCAATTTTATAATAGGTATGATGGGTGTAGTAGGCCTGCTCTTACATTTTAAAATTGAATCCTTGGCCCATTATAAGTATACATCACAGTAGTAATGGATACCATCTATAAGTATGTTAACGATAATCATCCTATGACCGCCAGACTCATCACCTTGCATGAGTTGATGCTTCAGAACGAAGCCATGCGCTTACGCATTGAATTGTTGAAGCTCGAGCGTGTCACATTACTCAACACAAACTCGCCCCCTTGTGTGCCTCACTCAGAAGGCATGAGTGAGCCTCCCATTAATATCACTGATACAATAGTATCTAATGAGGCACCCACTGTGCGAGACCATGCCACAAGTGAGGAAGTGCCGCGTGCTTGTGAGAACAACATCGGAGAACGACTATCGCCTATTGATAAGTGTGTAGCAATGCAGTCAACTATGAACTGGATCATTAGTAATCAACCAAAGCGCGGAAATGTAGTGGCTAGTGCAGAGAAGGAAAGTGATTACTACAAGAGATACAAGGAGGTACATCCATCAGGTCTCACCAAAGGCCTCTTCAATCGCCTCACCCAAGAACTACTGAATACAATCATCGCATATAGGGGTGGTGCCTGGAGATGGGTAGACGTGCAATAGGCCACATACTCATGTTTTTTGTGGGCGGTACACCATGTTTGACCATCTATTGAGCAATATAGATAGTAATCATATAGGTGTGTATACGTGTATATCACAGAGACCTCAATGTTACCGACGCTGATGATCAAGGGCAAACTGGCGGCCCCCAATGGGGATCCGAAGCTAAAGCGTGAGCTCGATGAGTGGGTACCCGTCGAGTATATTATTGATTGGTTTAGAGGTAGACTGGCGAAGACAGGGCTGGAGAATAGAGTGTTGATCCTCAAGTCTGAGACTGCGAGTGGTAAGAGCACGAGCTTGAGCCCTGAGATATTCAAGGCGCTAGTGCGTGGCACGGGGGCGAATGCACCGGGACTCATATGTACACAACCGCGAGTAATCACTGCTATAGAGAACGTTATGGAGATACTAAAGCATTATGGAAAGGTGCTTAGACTGGGCGAAACAATAGGTTGGAGTACCAAACTCAATAAACTTAAACTCACATCTGCGGGTATGTTGTCGGCCACAGTGGGTACACTCGCACAGCAGTTACGCACACTGACTGATGAGCAACTCATCGCCAAGTATCGCTTCATACTCATTGATGAAGCTCATGAGCGCGATCTACAGACTGACATGACCATATACATGCTCAAGAATATGCTCTTGCGCAATCAAACCAACGTGAACTGCCCCTTCGTTGTGCTAATGAGTGCTACCTTCGATCCTCAGGGGTTCCTCGACTACTTTCGTGTGCCCTTATTGACTAACTTCATATGGTGTGTTGGGGAGACAGCCGGATTTGATGAGATGTGGGATTGGAATGATGGTCGCACAGTCAACAACTACCCGCAAGCAGCAGCTGCAGTGGTCGAGCGTATCATCACAGAGAACGCGGGCGATGACCCATTGAAGGCGGATATACTCATATTCATGCCCGGGCAAGCTGAATTTAAGGAAACAGCGCAGTGGTTAGAGAGGTTAAATGTCAAGTTCGCAGGGGCGGCAGCAACACAACGACTCGTGTTTTCCCCTCTCCAGATCGAGTCTGTAGCGGTGCAGACACGTAATCTTGACTTCATGCGCACAATATACATCCCTGTTGCTGAACACACGGTGAAGATCAAGGGCCATACTTATGTGCCATCTAGGAGAGTAATCATATCCACTAATGTAGCAGAGACAGGCCTCACTCTAGGTAATCTAAAGTATGTAATAGATGCGGGTTTTAATCGTGAGATCGAGTATAACCCGGTGCTCGGCATACGTGGGCTGATCACCAAACCGGCCCCCAAGTCGCGCATTAAACAACGCAGGGGGCGTGCTGGCCGTAAGTTTAGAGGTGTATTCTATCCTCTGTATCCTAAGTTTATCTTCGATCGATTACCTGATCTTCAGTTCCCGCAGATACTCATCGACGATATCTCTGCGATCATGCTCGACATCATTAACGAGCAACTCAAGGCGAAAGCATTGAATGGTGATCATGATCCCCACTTCATAGTGAGTGATATTGATATGCTCGACGTGCCTTCACCCGATGCATTGGCCGCGTGTCTCGAGAAATTGTATGTTATCGGGCTCATTTCTATGAAGGCACCCAAGTGGTCGATCGACCGCAAAGAAGTACTCGAATATAATGAAGGCGTTGGGGTGGTCGAGCATGAACGGTTTGGAATTACAAAGCTAGGTATGCTTGCCGCGGGCTTCTCGATGTTAGCCCCGGAGTCAGCGCGAATGGTACTTGCGGCGTACTATTGGGATTGCTCAGTGCTGGATGTGATAACAATGGCAGCATATCTGAGTCTCGATGCGAAGGGTTTCACTGAAGCTCCGGCGGGGAGAGATACTGCGAAACGCAACCCTGCTATCGGGTGGCTGAGCGTTTATAAACATGGATTACCTAGTTTCTTAACATCCAAGAACGCATTATATAAGGTACGATTGCTCATTGCCGATGATTTTATACACGGTATTATTCTCTTCAATGCCATCAAATACATCATTACATCAGCAGAACCAAGGGGCGCTATCACTGCTCTACGGGCCTGGTGTGAGGCCAATGACATCTCGTATCGCGCATGCATGGATCTCATAAAGGCCAGAGATGAGATCATTGATCAACTGCTCATGACTGGTATGAATGCCTTTGCGAATGAGGCATACTCGTTAATTCACGCTGATGAGGCCTCACTGATGAACACGGTGACCAAGCTCAAACACTGTATATATGATGGATATAGATGCAATTTATTGACTCGTTCGGGGTCGGATTACAAGACGGCCGCCGGGATACGTGTCGTAAGTCCTGCATTATTCAAAGAGAATGAAAAAACACGTGCTATGGCCGAGGAATATGGATTTGTGATAAAAGTCGTGCCTACGGTGATGCTTTATAAGGAGTTATCGCTTAAATACAATCGTAAGACTGG
>JACCDR011505227.1_pt1 | contig 53118 bp, 78 predicted proteins | sample 7446431 | NCBI WGS metagenome assembly JACCDR01 (sample SAMN15323443, study PRJNA562643) | freshwater metagenome | isolation source: river surface water | place: USA:Blue River Watershed | collected 2017-08-17 | reverse complement strand
TGTACCACAGGAACGCCGTGGGGTACTCGAACCCGATGTCACCGTACATGGTGGCCAGGACGATGTACTCGCCCTTCTTGAAGCTGGTGCCGTCGTGCCCGTCCTCGAACGCCACCGCCCCGTAGCTCGCCACGATGCAGTGCTGCCACAGGCCGAAGAACACGTCCTGCAGGTTGGTCCCGCTCCCCTTCGAGCGGTCGCCGCGGATGTTGGTCGTCTGCACCACCTGCTTGCCACGCCACTGGTTCGGCCCGGCCTCGCTGAACCGCTTGAGGATGTCCACCAGCGGCCCGGCCTCGTCGCCCGGCGTCACGGCGTCGGCCCGGACGCCCATCGCCGAGGCGTAGGCACCCGGCCGCATGATCCAGCGGCCCGAGCCGGCATCCATGCTAAACGACCGCTCGCCGATGAGGGCGGGCACCGCGTCCCCGTACTGCGGGAGCAGCTGGTTGCCGTTCGTGCCGATGCCGCGGGCGGTCGGGTAGGCGGTCGCCAGGTCGATCACGGACCCGGTGTAGGCCGAGCTGGTTAGGCCGGCGGGGATGCTCGTGCCGCCCGGCCCGTAGAACCCGTAGGCGTCGATCTTCAGGCCGAGCGACCGCCCGAGTTCCGAGCGGACGTAGTTGTCCATCGTGCCGGACGTGAACGCCACCGACTCCTTCGACAGCCGGGACGAGCCGGCGATCTTGCGGGCGGTCAGTTCCATCTGGTCGGTTGACAGGTTGGTCTCCGTCGCCTCCTGCGACTCGGCCACGGCCGTGACGGACGGGGCACCCGTGATTCGCGGGCGGACGTGCCGACCGCCGGGGGGCAGCGGGAAGCCGGAAGCGCCGGCCGCGAGCAGCGCGGCGGACGGGCGGACGAGCGGGATCACGTCGCCCATCGTCGGGGGCGGGACCATCGTGCCGCCGAGGGTGTCGATGTACGCCGACTGCGTTTTCCGCACCAGCCCGAGGCGGGCGAGGTAGGCGTACTCGTCCGGGTCGGTCGCCTGGGCGCTGCCGTCGATCACGCTCTTGACGTACCGGCACTCGTCGGTGCTCGTCACCGCGTCCCCGAGATAGTCGAAGTTCATCGGCAGCCAGTACTGGTGCCGGTAGGTGCTCATCGGGTTGGCGTCGTTCACCGCCTTCGAGAACTTCTCGATCACGTCGGCTTCGTGCTTGGCCTTCTCCCGGTCACCCTTGTCGGCCTTCTTGTTGACCACGCCCAGCATGGCCTTCGTGTAGCTGAACGGCTGCGAGTCGCGGGCCAGCGGGCCGTTGATGAAGGCGGTGCCGATCTTCTGCGAGATCGGTTCGACCGGCGGGCGCTGCGGCTCGCGGTTGCTCTTGGCCACGGCTGCGGCCACGGCCTCTTTGCTCAGCGTGCTCATTCTCTCTCCCGTGTGGCCCCGCCGTGGCGGGTGGTTGGGTGTTGGAATCACTGGCCGATGGCGAGCTTTGCCAGGGCTTCCAGGTTCTTCAGGTGCTCGGCGTCCACCACGACTTGCCCGGCGGCCGGCTTGGGCTTGCCCTTCAGGTGCTTGAGCGTGTACGGGGTGGCCTTGACGAACCGGATCGGCCGCCACTTCTGGGCACTCAGCGACTTGGCCATCAGCCCGCCGTCGTCGTCGAGTTCCACCGGCGGCGCGTCGGCTTCCATGTCAGCGTCCACGTCGATCTCCACCTCTTCGCCCGCCACGGCCCCGGCCACCTTCTCGGCCATCGCCGTGACCTTCGCCGCGATGCCGTCCACCTGCTCGCAGAACTTCTTGAGTGCCTTCACGCCCTGCATGTGCTCGCCGCGTGCGGCCATGTCGTCGGCCATCGCGCAGGCGTCTTTCAGGGCTTGAGCGAACTGGAACAGGGCGGCCGGCGTGGGCTTCATGTCGTCGCCCATGTCCTCGTCGCGCATCACGTCCACCTCCTCCACCACCTCGTTCGGCCCGACCGCCATCGGGTCGTCCTCGTACATCTCGGCCTTCGTCACCCGCCGCGGCGGGGTTGCGGTTCGGCTCATTTGTGGGTCTCTCCGGACGGGGGCCGTCACCCGGCCCGAAGGGGGTTTGAGGAGTTGCGTCAGCGGTCGCAGGCTCTTGCGGATCACGTCGAGCGTGCCGGGTTTCTCGCACAAGCGAAGGGCTTTCTCGGCTCTGGCAATCGTGGCTTCGTCGGCGACCGAGTACCCGGCCACCGGGTTGACCGGCAGATCGCAGGCACTCGCCAGGCCGATCATCTTGGTTTTCGTGAAGTGGTACGCGGGGCGGTCCAGCATCGGGGATTTGCCGAGGCTCTTGAACGCCACCCCTTCCGGCCCGTCCGGGCGGAACTCCAGGCTCACCCCGCCGAACACACCGGGCACCAGCGGGCGGACCTGATCGGCGAGCCGGGCGCACTCGTCAGCGGAGTAAGTGCCGACCACACGGCCGGCGGTGTCGAACCGTCGCAGCGTGTGCCGGCCGGCGTCGGCCGCACTCTCGAAGAACGTCGTAACGCCCACCGGAAGCGAGATCACCCCTAGCCGCTCGTCGGGAACCCGCTCGGCGTTGAGGACCGGCAACGACTTGAACTCGACCGCAGTCGTGCCGATGTACGCCCCGTGCTCGAAGTTGCTCAACCGCTCGTAGACGTTCTCGAACCCCCACAGGTCCAGGCCGGCGGGTTCGAGCACGTCGCCTTGCAGGTCGCGGACGGGGTACGTCAGCACGGCCGGCGGGGTCGTGCGGCTGTCGGCTTGAACGGACTTCGTGACGCGATGTAGCCCCGGCGCGTCGAACGCGGACACGATGCGGGCGAACAGGCGGCGGGAGTCGATGCCCATGCCCGGAGTATCAGCCCGGCAGAGGAACCGGCGTCGGCAGGCGAAGTGGCGAGCAAAAAAAGAGCCCCGGCGGTCAGGCCGGGGCGGGTGGAAGTGGTGGTGAAGTGCGGTCAGTTGGCGGGTGTGTCTTCTACCGCCAGCACCTCCGCGTGCTCGGGGTCGCCAATCAGCTCCCCCAGGTCGCGGGCGGTGTCGTCGTCCCCGTCGGCTTTGGCGAGCAGGGCGGCGTAGAGAATGGAGGCGGGGTCAACGGGCATCACTTGGACTCCCTGAAAGCGTCGGTCGGCACGCCCAACGCCGTGGCGATCTTTTGCACGCTCTCCCACGTTGGCGACCGCTTCCCGGTCTCGTACTGCCGTAGCACGTCGTCACTCAGGCCGGACGAGCGGGCGAGGTCGGGGATAGACAGGCCGGCGGCGGTGCGGAGGGCGGTGAGGGCTTCGGCGAACCCCTTGAACCTGTTCGCAGGGTTCCGGGGGTTGTCCGGGTGGAACACGTTCGACGGACGCAGCCACGCGGAAGGTTTGGCCAGGTACGCCGGGTAGCCTTCGCCGTCGCCCTCGAAGCGCGCCCAATCGACCGCCTTGCCGACGCGGGCCACTTCCGTCATCCACGTTTCCACCGCTTCGGCCGAACCACGGACCTCGCTCACGTCGTCGGGGAATCGAACCGAGCTGAACGCCGACACGCCGGCCGGAAGTTTGCTGCGGTCGATAGGCGGGGCAGTTGGGTTGCCCGCTTCTTCGGCCGCCGTCATGTCGTCCAGCGTGATGGCTACCTTCCACTTGCCGCGACCGTCGGCCGACACCCGAACGGCCATCGGGTGCAGCCCGTTGGCCCGCACCTGTTCGATGCGGGCGAGGATGGGGTTTTGCATCAGGCGACACCCCCGCCTTGCTGCCAGTCGCGGTATGCGAGGTCGCCGTGGTTCATGTCCATCAGCCGCGAAAGGCCAGACAAGCCCGCAACCCTGTCGGCCATGCCTGCCGGAATTCTCCACTCCTTCGACTCGTCATCGAACTTGGCTCCCGCCGCCCGCAGCTTGGCCGTGATCTTGGCGAAGTCTCGGCTGTTGGTCGGCTTGACCTTGAAGCGGGCGGTGTGCGTCTCGCCGTAGTTGTCCGGCTTGCCGCCACTGGACGCGGCGGGTTGAGCCGGCGGGGTCGCCGATCCGCCGCCGTTCGCGGCTGCAAGGTGGTCGCCGATCTCTCTCACCGCGTCGGCCGGAGGCGTGAAATACATGCTGCTGTTGACCAGTTTGCCGAGCCGGTTGAACGCGGCAAAGTCGTTGCCGAACTGGACACGGAACTCGCCGGTTTTGGTCGGCACGATCTCGTGTCCCGATGCCGTTGTCATCGCCACACCCCCCTGATTCGCCCCCGCCGGTCGCGGTTGCACAGTGGTAGTATTGCCGGCAGGTGCCGGATTGTCAACGGCATTTGCCGGAGATTGTGGGGGGTTTCTTGACGCATCCGCCCGCCGGTTGCTCTCCGCTTCCGCCGCCAACCGTTGGGCCAACAACTCCACACCCCTCGCGTCCTGCCGGGTTTTCGCGTTTCGGTGCTGTGCGTCCAGGTCGGCCCGCTGCTCGGCGCTCAGGCTTGCGTACATGGGCTGCTCGGGCAGCGGGCTGCCGTCGTGGGGTTGCTGCATCGCTGCGGCACCGGCTGCCATGCCCTCGGCGGCCTGCTTGCGGAGCGTTTGGAAGTTCCGGCGTCGGCCTGTGGGTTTCGGTGCCGGTTCCGTCCGACCCGCCCGCAAGTCTTCCAGTCGCTTCTTGGCGGCTTCCTCTTTCGCCCGTGCCTCGTCCAGTCGGCCGGCGGTGTTGGCGATCTTGGCCTCGGCCTCCTGTCGCCGCCGCTCCTGGTCCGCTGCCAGTGCCGCCCGCTCGCGTTCCTGAAGCCGCTTGACGGCGGCCACCTCGTCGTGCGTGTTGGCGGCTTCGCGGCTGGCACGGGCTGCTACGGCGTTCAGGCGGGCGGCTTCGCGGTCGCCTTCCGCCGCCGCGTCACGGGCGACGGCTTCGAGCTCTTGGGCGGTCTCTCGGTGGGTGGCGGCTCGGGCACGGTGGTCGGTGTTGGGTACAGGCCGCGTCGCCGGCTCCCGTCGCTCGGGCACGTCCGGCAGTTCCGCCTCCCGCACTCGTGCTTCCGCCCGCCGCACCTGCTCCTCTGCCCGCAGATCGTCCGGCCGATCTGCCGCCCAGTCTCGCATCCGGTCCAGGCGTTCGCGTGCCGCGTCGTACCGCTCCTTGTCCGCGTCGTCGGGTTCCAGAGGGCGGACGGGTTCCGGCACCTCGACACGCCCGGAGTCGCGGGGGTCGATGGATTCCATGCGGCGGTCGAACTCTTCGGGGGTGATGGTGGGGGTGGTCTCAGGTGGGTTGGCTGGCGTTGTGGCTTCCCCTGGTTTTTCTTTCGTCTGGTACACGGTGTCAAGAACGAGAGTCCGCCCGTCGGAACTGTCTTTGACGCGGTACAGTTCGTACCGCTGAGAACCGTCGGACATGCCACGAATCGACACCTTGCCGAACCGCTTGCCCAGTCGCTTCTTGTTCTTTTCAAGCCACTCACCGGCCGTGCCGGTTTCCAGACCGGCGGCAGAATTTGCGTTAGGGTTGAACGGTGACTTGGCGGCGGTCCTGATCCGCTCCTTATCCCGGTAGTCTTCGGTCATCATCCGACGCTCTTGCTCGGCTTCCTCCCGCGTGAATTTCGAATCGAACTCAGCCACAACCTTTCCTTTCTGGTCAAGGATCTGGTGTCCTTTGCCCGGCTCTCCGGTGTCCTCGTCGGTGTACGAGTACTCCCGCAGCGTGTAAGGTTCCGTCACGCCCTGGTTCGATGATCCGGCCACGGATTTGCGGTCTTGGTCTTCTGCATCAGTCGCCACACCTCGGCCAACGTTTCGACCGGCCCCAACGCTGTTGCCGCGTCCGCCTGGTGTGTTATCACCAACCACCATCCCTGATCCGTCCACAGCGGCTGCATCATTACCGGCCTCCTGATTGGTCTTCTCCCCCGGCCCAACCCCCCGCTTCGGGAACTCGTCCCGGCTTACGGGCTTCGCCCCGCCGCCCGCCGCCGCACCCCACGCCCCGTACTGCCCGGTCGTCTTGTTCCCCGCCGCCCGCAGCGCGTCCCCGACGCCATTGCCCTGTTCCCGGCCCGCCCGCACCGCCGCCACCAGCCGTTCCGCTACGGCTTTCTGGTCCCCGCTGAGTTTCGCTCCCAGCACTCTCAGCAGCCCCTTCGCGTCCTCTTTCGTGATCGCGTCAACGTGACGGGCCAGGTCTTTCAGTTGCTCCGGGTTGAGCTTGTTCGGGTCTGCCACGGCTTGAGCAATGATCGTGCGGGCCTCGTTCACCTGCTCGCGGGTGAGCGGCTTCGGCTCGTCCTTCACCGGCTGGCCGTCTTCGCCGACCGCGCCGCCCTGCTCGGCCTTTCCGTCCTGCGGCTTGACCCACACCACTTGCCGGCGGCCGAGTTTGTTGCGGATGACTTTCCGCACAAGGTGCGAGCGGTCGGCCTTCGTGAACCGCTCCGTGTTCCACTCGTCTTCGCAGGCCGCGAGCAGATCCCGGTACGCCCACACGTCGGACGCAACGCCACGCCGCACGCCTTCCTTCAGGTCGGCGAGTTGGAGCGACAGGCCGAGAGACTTGGCAATCCGGGCGACTGCTTTCACCGCTCGGCCGCCGAACCCGTCGGCGATGTCCGCGAGGGCGGATTGGATCGCCGCCACCTGTTCGCGGAGCGTGCTGGCGTAGGCGGTCTTGGCCTGCTCGTAGCGGGCCGCTTGCTCGTCTCGCACGGCCGCGAGTTGGTCCGCCTTGTCCTTCAGTTTCGCCGCCCGCCGGTCCACACCGCTCAGCCGGGCCTCGTGCTGCCGTTCGATCCGCTCCACTTCCGAATCCCGGTCGGCCGGCGGTAGCTTTTCCGCCGCCGCGAGCCGCATTTCGCGGTAGCGGTCGGCCGCGGCTTCCAGGCTGTCGATGTCGGCCGTGCTCATCGCGCCGTCCGGCACCTTCGATTCCGCCTTGTACGCTTCCTTGTCGGCGTCGTAGTAGTCCGCCGCCGCCGCCGTGTACTCGCTGGTGGCGTCCTCGATGGCGGAAGCCGCATCCTTGCTGAACTCGCGGACGGTCGCCGCGTCGGTGTCGTCGCCCGTCAGTGCCTTCACGCGGGCCTCGGCTTCGGCCGCGAAGTCCGCCACCTGTGCCGCGTCCGCCGCCGTCTGTGCGGCCAACTGTTTCTCGAACCGGGCCCGGTTCGCCGCCTGGCTCTTGCGGCTGTCCCACGCGGCTTCCGCCGGGTCTTCGTGCCGCCAAGTGTCCTCGCTCATCCAGTCGTCGGCGTGGACCGGGTGCCAGTCGCCGGCCGCCAGCTCTTCGCGGTCGCTGTCCTCGGCTTCCTCTTCGTCTTCGGGTTCGTCGTCGTCCTGTGACTCGATCTCTTCCTTCAGCCGCTCCAGCTCTTCGTCCGAGAACTGGATCAGGTCCGCCAGCCGATCCGACTCCTCATCGTCTTCGGTCGCTTGGAGTCTTTGGAAAAGGTCTTCGCGGAGTTCGTCGTGTTCGAGTTCCAAGTCTCCGACATTGTTGAACCCGGCGAGACGGTCAGTGATCGCCTTGCGTTCTGGGTCGGCGTCGGCCGGTCCTTTCTCGTCCGCCTTGCCACCGCCAGCCACCGCTGCTTTCTCTTCCGCCGTCGCCCGCTCCATCACGTCCGCCGGGATGAACTGACCGCCGGTGTACTCCTTGCCCTGCACCTTCACGCCACCCGCCGGCGCGTGCTCAGCCGCTTTGACGAACACGCCCGGCAGCGACTTCACGAGCACCTCGCCGAGTGCCGCGTACACCTCCCTGCGGGCGTGCTCGGCCTGCCGGTCGGCGCGCCGCTGTTCCGCCTTCACCACGCGGGCGATGACGGATTGAAGGGCCGGCGGGAGCTGGTCGGGGTGCATCAGTTGGCCGCCTCGCTCACGGGGGTGCTTGACCACATCCGGCACGACCAGTAGGCCGCTTTCGTCCGGTCCTTCGCGTCCGCACAGTTGTGCCGCGCCCGGAAGTTCTTGCGTGCCTCTGGGTCGTCTCGCTTGATTTCCATGTTCGGGTCGCCGAACCGGACGATGACGACGTTCCCGGCATCGTTCTTGACGTACACGGCGAACTTCTTTGCCCCGCCTTTGGTCCTGAACGGCTTGTTCAGCGTGACCTCACGCCCCTGGTACTCGGCCTTCACGAACCGCGGCGGCTGGCAGTCGTCGCAGTCGCCGGAACAATCACCGCACCCGGTCAGCGACTTCTTGCGTTTGATCGGCACGCAGTTCGGCACGCGTCGGCCGTTCTTGAGCTTCGTCCCGACCATTTCGTACCCAGGCCAACACGGGTTCGGGCCACGCTTGCCCATCGCCTTTGCGAACTTCAAGGCGGCGCGGGTGAGGGATTCCAGGTTGACCGACTTCGCCACCGCACCCGGAAGACTGCCATCGCTCGCCGCACCCACGTCGGGGTTATCAATGTCACCCGGTGCGGCGGGTTCCGCGGTCGGGTCTTGACCGCCAAGCAGTGCCGCAATGGGGTCTTCGGGTGATTCTTCGGGTGTGTCAGGCTGTGCCTTCTTCTGGATTTCGGCCTCAAACTGCTTCGGCGTCACGTCGCCGCCCTGCATCGGCGGCATGTCGTACATCGCCCTGAGTTCGTTGATGGTGAGGGCGTTCCCGCTCATCATCGTGGACGCCTGCCGCTCACGCTGGTCCGGGTCCATGATCGGCGGAAGCTTGATCTCAACCCGATACTCGTCGCCCCAGTGTGGGTGAATCAGGTCTTTGGTCAGCCGGTCGCCGATGCTCCGGGCCTCGGCGTTCAACCCGCCCTCACGCCACGCCCGCGCCGCCGCGAAGAACCCGGAATAGTCCGCGTCCGCGAGGAACGCACACACCGCCGGCACGCCGAAGAGTGCGAGCACCGCGTGCGTGCCCTGGTTGTAGCCTTCCGTGTACGACATCTTGTCGGGCGTCGTGCCCAGCATGTTCACGCTGACCCGCTCGCCGTCGATGGTCATAAACCGCTGTCCGCGGTTGCTCCCCGTGTACCGTTCACGAATGCGAGCGTCGGCCTGGTCAAGCTGGTCAGCCGTCGCCCCCGCCATGCTCACAATCGCATCCAGACTCAGCCCGCGATCCATCGCCATCTGACGCGAGTCAACGACCGCGTTGAGATGATCGACGTACTTGTTGCCGGCCGTCAACGGGCTGTAGCCGTCCCACGGAAAGCGTGGGTGCGGCCGGCGGTGCAGGACGATCCGCTCGCGGGGGATGGTGATTGCCCCGGCCGTGCTCGTCCAGAGCATCGGTTGCGGCATCGTGTAGCGGTAGGCACCGCTCGGGTACGTCCCCGAAAGCCCCGGCAGAGCTGTCAAGTAGTTCTTCCGCAGGTTCCACAGGTCGGCCGGTTTGCCGTCCCTGCCGGGGTTCCACATGACCGTCGCTTGGCCGAACAGTGAGCGGCACAGGACGTATTCACTCAGGAAGTCCGCCGTGGTGTCCTTCGCGTTCGGCGAGGCGAACAGGCGGGCGATCTCGTGTTCGGCTTCGACCGGCTCCCAATCAGATTCGCCCGCACCCGTAGCGCTCGCGGAAGTGGATTTGTAGAACGCTTGCCGGACCTCGTTCGCCCGGTCGTCGTGCCCGTTCTCTTCCAGCCTGTCGGCGAACACCTGGAACGGCAGCGAGTCGCCTTCGGCGTGGGCTTTCGCCAGAGCCTTCCGCCACACCGGATTGACGAGCCGAGAACTGAGAAGGCGGTTGATCGCCTTGTTCGACCGGAATCCGGAACCCGCCCGCCGACTCACAACCACCGTTGCCCCACCCATCGCCACCATGATCGTGTTGACGGCGATGTACACGGCGTTGTTGAACGAATTGGCTTGTTGCCAAGCGTCATCGGTCCACTGGCCGGGCGGGTCGCGGTCTTGGATCGCCACCCAGCGGAGGAGTTGTTGGCGGGTTGACGGGTCGCCGGGGTCGCGGGTGAGCGGCGGCAGGCCGAGGGCCACGGCCGTGCGGTTGCCCAGGCTGTCGGCAGTGATGGCGGGGAGCGTGCCCATACGGGGAGTATGAGCGGGAGAAGGGAACCGGCGTCAGGTGATAGTGGCGGCAAGTTGGTTTTGTGCAGCCCAGATTCGCTCGAACCCAGCCTTGTCTTCGGCCCGCCGCTTCTGGCGTTCGTTTTCAGACTTCGCCCAGAGGATGAGGGCGGCAGAAAGGGCAGAGAAAGCGATTTCGCGGGTAGCGTAGAACCGGGTAATCGTGCTGCTTCCAGCCTCGTAATCGGTCAACAGATCCCACACGGCCGCAGGGATCGCATGCAGCCGGCTGCCAGTCCCGCCGCCTCTTGACCATATCCACAGTTTCGACACCCCTTCAAGCGGCTCAACGCCCGTCGGCACCACCCGCGTGACCGGATGCGAGCGGACGACGGTCGGGCCGATGCCGGGTGGAACCCAGGTCCCGTTGCCGTCACTCAGGGGCACGCGACCACCACACCACTCGACGAGCGTGCAGCGGATTTCAGAGACGAAGCCACGGCGGATGATGGCTTGAGCACCGGCCGGGTTGTAGTCGTCCGGTCCATTGCCGGCCGACAGTTGTGCCACGCCCGCCTTCGACGTGAAAGCGTGCTCGAACACGCCGCGGAACCAGTCGAACACGTCACTGGATTCGACCACCGCCGCCCACAGGTCTTGCTCACGCTGGTGGAGCGGCGGCAGATCCGGCTTCTCTTCCGGGTCCGGCAGGTAGAAAACGGTTCGCTTGGGGTCGATCCGCTCTAGCTCGCACTGAACGCGAATGAACTCGGCACGCTCTGCGTTCCCGTTGCTGACCGTCCCTGCGCCTTCGCATGACGGGCACTCACTACACTGCCAATGCCACTCCGCATCATCGCCACCGCACAACGGGCAACCTTTGCCATCGCACGTCCGGCACTTCACTTCGCCCGCGTTCTCTTCCAAGTGGTCCGCGAACACCAGCCTCGGCAGGTCGTCATCCGGTGCCGCGAGCACGGCGGCAAGTAGTGCGTCGTGGGTGGTCATTTGGGCACCGCCTGACACAGTGCCGCCAGTGCGCCGGCGTTGACGGCGATCATCCACGCCATCACACACCAGCTCGGAAGGTTGACGAAGAATTGCCACGTTTCGGCAAATCCGGCCGCGAGGTCACTGAGGGCACGTTTCATACCACCAGCTCCACCGGCTTGTCGGCTTGCATCTGAAACACCGTCGGCACTACTTTCACCCACCGGCGTTCAGTGGCCGTCACAGGGTTGCAGTAGACCGGGTTTCCTTCACCGTCACGCCCGACACCGAATTCGTCCACCGGCGGGGCCGGCATGGCAACCGCGACCACCAGCCCGCCGTTCGCGTCCACCGTCGCCTCATACCGGCTGACCGTCGCCATTCCCTCGTCGCCGTCGCCGTCGAACTCAACGCGGAAGACGGCGCGGACCTCGGCCCCTGCGTCGTCGTACACCTTGCAGGCCCGGAATGTCGGCAGGTTCACGTCCCACACTTTCATCACTTAACCCCGTGTGTGAACGAACTCTATCACATACCGCCGATGTAGGTGTTGTTGCTGTTCAGCTTGTTGAACGCCCCGCTCAAGCTGTCTACTTGGTCGTCGTGGCTCGCCCTGGGGAACCCTTCCAGTTCGGTCAGAAAGGCTGCGTTCCACGGTGCAGCGACCACGCTCACCAGGCCAGCCCGCGCCGCATCGCTGACCGGCTCGGCACGCACCTGCTTGCTCCCGCCGCTCTGCCCGCTCACGTCGTCGCCGCGGCACGGGAACCCGGCGAGTGCTGCCACAATCGCCCGGTGTGCGGCCCTGTCCTTGTCGAAGGCGGGTGACTCGAACCACGTCCGCTCGAACCCGCCGCGTTTGCTGTCGCCTTCCGCCGTCTGTCGCATGACGGCGTTCCGCTCGCCCGGACTCCACCGGCCGCGGATCACGTCCTCAACCCAGTACCGCGAAGACTCTTTCTCCCCCGTCTTGGCGAGAAGAACGCCGGAAGTGTAGTCGGCAGTGTCCTTTCGGCTGCTGGACAAGTCCCAGTACCGCACCCGCCGCACCTTGTCGCCCTGAACCGGAGACACCTTGAACCACTCGCGGCTGAAGAACGTACCGCCCCGCATGATGTCGTTCTGCTGGTACAGCGTCTCGAACCCGACCCCGAGCACCCGCCGCTTGTCGGCCAGGGCGTCGGCGTCAAACGCCCCCACGCAAAGCGGCTGGCCGGGCTGTCGGCCAATTGGGTCGGGCAGGCCGGCGGGGATGTTCTGTCGCTCGGCAACCTTGTCCCGCTCCTCCTGAGTTTCGGCAACGGCAGGCATCCGCACGTACCGCCAGTTCTGCCAGTCCTCCGACTGCTGAAGCCTGCCGATCAGGTCTCCGGGGTTCCACCGGGTGTGAATGACTACGCACGCGCCGCCCTGCTGGATGCGGGGAGTCACGTCGTCCATGTGCCATTCCCAGACCTTCTCTTGGATCTGCGGGCTGTCCGCCGATTCGCGGTTCTTGAACGGGTCGTCACAAATCCACAGGTCTACGGGTTCGCCTGCCAAACCCACGCCGGCACCGCGGGCGATGTAGCTCGAGCCGTTGGCCAGTGTCCACGAGTCCACGGCCGACGAGTCGCCGAACCTCACCCCCAGACGTTCGACCAGTCGCCTCGTCCACCGGCTGATTTTGTTCGCGTACCGCTGGTTGTAGGTGCCAACGCCAACCCGCAACCCCGGCTCGCGGAGCATCCGCCACAACGGGTATCGGACGGTCGTTGACCACGTTTTGTAGTGCTGGGGCGGCCAAGCGATGGCCAGCTTTGGGCAATCCCCGAGCGTCACGTCGGCGAGCTGTTCACGGACGTAATCGAGGTGCGGCCAATCCCACTTCAACTCGGGGCTGACGGACGTGAGCCAATCGGTGAACGCGGGGAACTCACTTGACGGATCGCCGGCTCGGCTTGTCGGCATTTTTCTTCTTGCCCGGCGGGTGAGTTGTTCCAGCACCGCCGCCCCCCTTGATGATCTCGGCCAACAGCCGCTCCAGCTCCTTCACCCGCTTGCGGTCGCTGCCGTACTGGTCCGGGTGCCGCCGCTCCAGCCACCACGCGGCGGCCTGCCAAGTGCCCTCCCTCGCCGCGATCTGGATAAGCATGACGTTGGCAGACACCGCGTCGGCCTGAGCCTTTTTAACGGCTGCGTAAAATGCAACCGATTCAGGCGTCTCGCCGTTCCTTCCGGCGGCCATCCACTCGTAAAAAGTACGCTCCGAAATCCCCGCCCGAAGTGCTGCATGTTTTTGGTCGATGCCGTCGCCGATGTCCGTGCAAATGGCCTTCTGGGTCTCCGGGGTCAGTTTCGTAAACCGCCCCGGCCCCCTGCTCGCTTCATCCGGTGCCGGCTGTGCTGGTGGCATGGCACCCTATTCTTGTCCGGCCGGGGGAACCGGCGTCGGCTGGTTAGTCTCGAGGTAGCCTGATTCGCCCGGAAGATATCCGAAGTACACTTCGCTCAGCCTCAACTTGTCCCAGTGTTCATTACCGACTTCTGACACCATCACGTCTTCAAGTGAAGACCTCGCTTGCAGAAGTCGCTTTTCTGCGGCAGCGATCTTATCCGCGATTCGTCCTTCCGTGCCGTTCTTGGCATATGAGTTCTTGATTTCGACTTGCAGCGACACCAGTAGACGCTGCACCCTCATGAGTTCGGCGCCGATCTCACGATGCCGCTCCAGAGTCAGGCCCGGCTTCCTCTTGCCCATCACGTGTTCTCCCTGGTGGTGTCCTTGCGACCGGCCGGTGTCATCACGCCGCCGTGCAGCAGACACGGATTGCCGTCGTCAGCGGGAGCATACTGATAACCGCCCGCAGGCCCCACACACGTCGGGCACGGGCTGACGGCGGCTGTCCCGTCGTGCCACTGGTGGACGACTTCGCGGGTTCCGTAACACGTCGGACAGGGCGGCGCGACTTCAATCACGGCGGTGTCGTCGTCGTCCATCACCCGCCCCCTTCTTCGAGTTTCTTGAGCCACCCCCAAACGTCTTCCACCTCACCCGCGAACGGCAGGCTCACCGGAGCCGGTGCCGTCACCAGCTCGTTCGGCCTCGCTGGAGTATACCCGACGCACCCGCACCAGGCACACCCATCCCCGTTGCACCGCCCGCAGACTTTCGCGGGCATCGCCGCTCTCAATCCGCGAATCAGTTCCACCAGTGCCGGGGCCACCCACACAGTCTTTCCCTTGACCTCGGCTTGCTCGAACAGTGCCCGCCCGTCGCTGCCCACAGCCCGACGCAGGAGACGACCGGCCGGGCCGGAACAGATCCCGTCGAGCAGGCGAAACAGTTCGCCCGCGTGTCTGGCCGTGAACTCGATTCTCGGCACGTCGTCGAGTGCGGTCGGTTTGGTCATTGGTGTCACCCCTGTTGTGTCCTGACCTCCACCCCCACTCCGCTCGTCCACCCCGGCCGGTCGCGGTACACCCACTTCACCCGCCGGGATTCAACGCGGCTCGCACGGCTGCGTCTTTCGCCTCGAGCAGCTTGCGGAGGGCGACGGTACGCTCTGGTCCGGCGGGGATGTCTGCCGCGATCTTCTCGGCCAGTTGGCCGAACGGCGCGGACACCGCTTGCAGCTTTTCGGGCAGATGCGCGTAGGCGAACCACTTGAGCATGCGTTCTTCGGGCATTTCGTGTTACCTCTGATGGGTTTCCCCACTGTAGTTGTGTGCGGCTAAGCAAATTCTAAACACGTGTCAGCCGGAATGCGGTCGCTATCGGGCAAAACAGAGTACCGAGTCGGGTTCCCGGTCTCGACTTGAACCAGAGCATGCACCGGCCACGTCGGGAACTCCGGTGTTGAGCCGTCCGGGTTGATGGGCATAGATGCGCCCTCCGAATCGGCCAACTTCGCACCGCACACCATGCACCGCTGAATCACTCGCCCAGCCATGTTTATGGAGGGGCCTGCTATGTGAGTCACGCCGTCACCTCGTTGGTTGTTGTGTTCACGCCGTCAGCACCCGCACCACTTCGCCCCAATCCGCCGGCCTCCACACGCACACCCGACAGCCTGCCGCCCTCAGCACCTCGCACCACCACACCTGAGACGGTCTCGGCTTCTTCCCCTGTCGCTTCAGCTCTGCGAAGATGACCCCTCGCGTCTGGTGCCCGAGCACCAGATCAGGCCACCCAGGACACGATACCCGCCGGCTGTCGGGGAAGTGAACGCACTTCCACCCGTGTAACTCTGCCAACTGCACAACCTGTGCCTGGAAATCCGCCTCCGACTGTACTGGCGTCGATGCCCGCCGTTTCGCATTACGTCGCGTTTCCCGGCCGATCTCCGCCCGGGCCAATTTATCCCGTGGTGTGGGCAGATCGGCGGCTGGGCGGGCTGCTGTCGTGGTGTCCGTAGCGCCGGCGGCCAACAGGTCGGGCAGCAGTGAGAGCGGCAGACCCACGGCGGTTACACCTCGGGCGTCGGGCGGTAGTTCGTCCACACGCACTCCGTCATCCGCCGCTTCGACTTTCCGCCGGCGGAATTGTTCGGCAGGTCGAAGTCGGTGCGGTGCCAGCCGAAGTTGCCGCACACTGAGTCGTAAAGCGAAGAGCGATATCCGCTGAGCAAAAACTTGCCCTGAATCTCGGTCAAGACTCGCAACAGGTCAACGTGCTGCGGTCCAGCCATCTCGTGCTCGTACACCTCGCCCGCCGCTCGCGTTTCCTTCAGGTACGGCGGATCGAGGTAGAACAGCGTGTTCGGCCCGTCCTGCTGGCGAATGACATCAAGGGCGTCCCGGTTCAGCACGACGACACGCCTGAGGCGGGCGTGAACGGCGGGCAGGCCTTCGACGGCCGACAGCCACGCCGACGCCTGCTCGTTCATGCCGCGGCGGGTGCGGTTGCGGGAGAGCGGTGCGAAGGCGTTCATGCGGCCGGCAAGGGACTGGCGGCAACGGATGAAGAAGGCGGCGGCGGTATTTGCCGCAGTGACATACGGCACGTCCGACCCGTGCCGCAGTTCGCTCCGCGGTTTTTCCGCGTCCTTCCAAGCGAACTCGGCGAAAGGGGTCGCCTCTACGATGCGGGCGAACTCGCGGAAGTGCGATTCGCTGGTCAGCACCCGCCAGAAAATCGACAGGTCGCCGTTCAGGTCGTTCACCACCTCCGACACGCCTTCCGGTTTCTTGGCCAGCAGCACCGACAGTCCGCCGGCGAACGGCTCGACGTAGTGCGTGTGGGCCGGCATCATGCCGACGATGCGGGCGGCGAGATAGCTTTTCCCGCCGTGCCACTTCAACGGGCTTGCTACCGGAGCAGTCGCAACACTCACCTCACACCCCCTTGTGTCTGGCACCCGCACACCCGGCCTTTCTCGGCTGCACGGCCGAGCACCTGCGAACATGCCGCGAGCCGTTCGGCGAGTTGCAGGTTCAGTTGCTTTTGTTCGGTCAGGTCGCGGGCGACGATGCCCAACTCCTCCCGCAACTCCCTGCGGTCGGCTTGCACCCGCTCCAACTCGGCCCGCAACCTGTCCCGCTCGACGAGCACCTCCCGCACCCGCCACACGTCGGTCACGGTCTGCAACTCTACCCGCAATCGGTCCCGCTCGTTGCGGAGTGCCGCAACATCCGCCCGCAATCTCTTGATCCCTGCCGACGCCCAAGCCGCCGCAGCCACAGCCGTGTACATGTCGCACCCGCACCCGCGGTCTTCCCCGCCCTTCGCGTCCGGGTGCGGCAAGAGTTGCCGGCGGACCTCCTCCAACTCTGCCCGCAACCTGTCCCGCTCGACGAGCACTTCCCGCACCCGCCACACGTCGGCTACGGTCTGCAACTCTACCCGCAAACGCCTGCACTCGTCGCGGAGTGCCATCAGTTCGTCGGCGGTCATGCGTCGGCCTCGGTGGGTTGCTGCTAATAGCCGAACGGCTTGTCGCCTTCCGGCGTGTGGTACGTCACCCGCCAAGTGGGGTGGCATGGCATCGAGAACTTCACCCCGTCGAAGCGGACCATGATGTGCGAACCTTTGCCACTAGTGATCCGCCCCTTCTTGCCGTCCACCGTCACGGGCATACCACGCTTCGCCGGCACTTTGTACCACCGGCGGACGTACTCGAATGTCATCCCTCACCGCCTTCTGAACACTGCGGGCAGCTGCGTTCGGTCGTTCCCGGAAAGCCGGTGCCGTTGCACAAGTCGCACGGCGTCTCGCCAGCTTCGGCCGGTTGCTCTTCGCGTAGCGGGTCGCCCCATCCGTCCACTGCACCATTGATCGCTTCTGACATCTGATGCGGAAAGCGTGTCATGAAAAACTTTGCGATCAGCCGTATGCGAGGCAGCATGTACTCCCGCTGCTCGCCCATCAGGTCGCCCGGTGCCTGGTGTGCCAATTCCAGGGCGGCCCGGAATGCCGCGACTGTTTCCGGCCCCATGTGCTTAACGCCAATCCGTTCGGCGGTGTTTTTCATCTGCATGACCGCAACGTCTGCGATCGCTTTCATCGTCTCATTCATCCCTCATCCTCCCGTGTGTGGTGTCGTCACCCGCCGCCCGTGCAGCCCGGCCGGGCGGTGTGGGTGGGGTGTCAGCTTGCTGTTCGCAACCGATCCCGTTCCGCCGCCCGCATCCGTGCCGCCCTGAGCGTTCTTTCCAGCTCCGCGATTTCTTCCGGCGTGGGCGCTGAGCGGCTGGCGTTGAGCACCCGCTGCCGCTCAGCCTGCACCTGCCGCCAGTTCGGGTAAGCGTGCTCGTACTCGCTGATCGTCGCCAGCGGTCGCCCGTGGTGCTCGCTCGCCGCCCTGGTCCGCCCGCCCGCCTCGCACATGACGCAGCAAACCCCCATCGTCCGAGTCAGGCCGGTCGGGTCGGCTCTCGGCATCGGCAGGATTGGCTTCATTCGCGGCGGATAGTCGTCCGTGCAGCCGGGGTGCGGGACGACGATGATCCCGCACCCGCCACAGTCACGACAAGCCCCGCTCACAAGGCTCGACGTGTTGGCCTTCCGGCCGGCATTGGCGCGGGTGTTCTGCACACTGCGGATGATCGCCCCGCGATGGTCCGACGCGAACTTCGGGGCGTCCGCCGAGGCCAGCATGTTTTTTGTTGCGGCACGCAACTCGGCTTCGGTGAAAAGCTGGATGAACACCGGCCCCCATGCGAGCACTGTTTCGGCCTGATTATCGCCAAAACCGAACGCAATGCAGTGATCTCTGGCCCAATCCAAGTACCAAGTGCTCACGATGAACCTCCGTTTGTGGCTTCTGCCTTCTTCCGCTCCCAGAAGTCCGAACGACTTGCGGTCGGTTGTGGTGACTGGTTGGCGCTGCGGTACTTGTCCGTGAACAGGCCAGCCCACCCGTTGCGGATTGAAGACTTGACGCACTCAATGGCGTTTTCAGGCGTGAGGGCGGACAAGTCTGAAAGCTGCTGCCTTGCCGCGAGTTCGGTAACTGGCTTGCCGCGAGCCTTGCGGTCGGCAAGCCAGTCGGTCCAGATCTGACGAAAGGCGGGTGAGTCCAGGGCGGCGGGTATCGGAATCAGTTCCGGGTGCTGCGGTGGCTTCTTTGGCCTCTGTCTCGGCGGAGTCTGCGAACTGTCTCCCCCCGCAAGCGGGGGGTTGGGGGGTGTTTCTTGTTCCTCTCCTTTTCTCTTCTCTTCTCTTCTCTTCTCTGGTGACGATTTTGTTACGCCGCCATCGTCACGTTCAGCGTCACGCTTTCGCCGCATACGCTGCGCCGTAAGCACTCTGTTTTTGGCACCTTGCGAGTTCCACCGATCGAAGGAAGGAAACTCAACACCGCCGGAACGTGTGCGGAGCCAACCAGCGTCGAGCATGGCGGCTGCGAACCCCGGTGCGCCGGTGTGACGGTCGATCCATGAATCTGTGACGTTGCGAGCGTAACCATTTTCAAGATGCTTGTTGGCCCAACTCCACAGGCGATGAAGCTTGCCGACGACCGTATCCTCATCCAGCCCGGTTGCGGCTGCGATGGCGATGACTGCGGGGTCGTCCGCCAAGTCGATTCGCATTGGAATCCAGTCGCCGGCCATGTCACTTGGCCTCCGTGGTGGTGAAAGTTTCCAACATGTTCAAGGTGAAGCTCTCGCCGTCGGATATGGTGACGATTTTGCCCCGGTAAAGGGCTTCAACGTTCTCCAAGGTGAGAAGTTCTCCGACCTGCTCGTCACTCAGCCCGCGTTCTGGTAAACGCCACTTGGCGATGTATCCAGAGAGGCAGTCGGTTTCAGCCGTGCCGCTCAGCCACGCCGTGCTGACGTGCCACCAGTTCACAAACCCCTTGGTTTCGGCGTTGGCCATCATCTCAATGTCAGTGGCCGACAGGTCAAAGAACTTGCCTGCGCCTGATGCCTGTTGCCGGTTCTCGATTTTGACAGGCTCGCCGTCAAATGGGCTGTCGTCGCTGGGCGATGCCGCCGCGCGAGCAAACCCAATCAAGAACTCAATGCCGCAAGCGCCTTTGCCGATGAGAGAAAGCAACTCCTGCTTGAGTGCGTGGAACCGCTCGTGACACCCTTCGCACAGGCAGCGGAGTTCGCTCCGCTCGTACTCCCACACTTTGCGTCCCTTGACGTAAAGCTTGTGGTGAACGTTAAGAGTCTTGTCGGCAGATCCGCACTCCTCGCAAACGAACTTGGCAGACTCCATCACCTCAAGCCGCTTTTTCTGCCACTCAGGGCGTCGGTATTGTTCCCAGAACTCGCTCACGTCTTGTCCCCCTGTGTTTGTGTTGCCTTCGCCTTCTCCCACCGCCGCACGATCCGCCGCCAGAACTTCTCCGACACCATCAGGAACGCCGTCGGGTTGTCGTCCGGGTGGAACACGCCCATGCCGGCCCGTGCTCGTGCTGCCATCACCCGCACCTTCCACCCGCTGCCAATCGGTGCCCTGGTCGGCGTGCTCGGCGTCCGCACCCGCTTCCGCTTCTTCGCCCCCGACCCGTTGGACCACCGTCGCGGGTACTCGTCTCGGACACCGGGCCGGTAATAGCACCGTTTGCACAGCCCCCGGCACCGGAGCGGCCTGTCACGGCCGCAGTGCAAACACGCCACCGCCCTTCCCCCTGTTGATTCGCACCCGCCGGCATCGAGCCGGTGTTGATCCGCTCCGGGTGCTGGTTGTTGTTCAGGCCGCTTCAATCAGCCGCCGGCCGATCCATTCTGACGATCTTGGATCGACGGCGTTTCCGAGCCCTTTAACTCTGTCCACGAGATTGGGAACCCCATGACCGCTTCGTAGAACTCTGGGTCTGGGTAGATCGTTGAGCCACCACTCCCGGCGAGCATGGCGAGGAATTCGGCAAGCGTCCCACGTCGGGAGCCCTTTCCCGTTGAACCCTTCCAGTCGCTTGCGGTCGGCGTGGGCAACCACGAAAAGCCTTTCCCGAATGTCGGATGCACCCACAGCCGCCGACGAAAGCACGCCCCAGACAGCATCAAGCCCGATTTCGGCCATGTCTCCGAGAACTCTGTCAAGCCCCCCATCAAGCAGCCCTGTCGTGTTCTCCACGACGACGTAACCGGGTCGTATCGTGCGAATGATTCTGGCAAAGTCCGACCACAGCCCGGAACGGTCGCCGTCAATGCCTTTCCTTCCGTGCGGGGCGGCAGCTCGGCTAACGTCTTGGCACGGGAACCCGCCGCAGATGACATCGACTCGGTACTCATCGAGGTCACTCCCTTCGGGTGGGAACGTCTTCACGTCGTCGTGTCTTCTCACGTCCGGCCAGTGCTTCGCCAGCACCTTGCGGCAGAACTCGTTGATCTCCACCTGCCACTTACACACCAGCCCGGCCCGCTCGAAACCCAAGTCGAATCCCCCGATGCCGGCGAAGAGTGAACCGAATGTGAGCGACATTACAAGCACCGGCGTGGGGTATACGTTAGTGTCCATTTCGGGCACTATAAAGTCAAGCGACAAGGCAAGAAGTTTCCCGAGTTCGCCTACTTTTTCTTGGAGATCATTGCGAACACGGCCGCGTGTCGCTTCGGAAGGGACGGCATCGCCTCAAGCCGTCGATAGGTCGTGAAGCTCACGAGCATCTTCTCAGCAGCTTCCCGCATGGTCAGGCCGGCGGACATCCGCCAGCGGTAAAGCGGGGTGTTCTTGTCGGTGCGTTGGCGTGGTGGCATAGTGGCATTCAAGATACGTCGCCCCCGCTTAGTGTTCACTCTGGCATCGGAACTCTACCCCACCACACGCCACACCGTGGCCTGCCGTCCGCTTTTCGTCGGCCTGGTCTGCCCGCTGTCGGCAACCATCCCGGCCCGCACCAGCTCAATGCGTCGTGGCCTGCCGCTCGAAGGCTGAAGACCGACCCTCTCGAGCATTTCCTCGTCCGTCAGCCCGTCTTCGCCCGCCGCCGCGATTGCTTCGAGCACCATCCGCCGCAGTGTGGCAGCGACGGGGGCGATTGCCTCGGCCGCCGCTACGCTTGTGCTGCTGTGGGCCTGTGCTGGCGGGTCGTCGAATAGCGTTCTCATCGCGTCCCTCAGTGTGTGGCGTCGTCGGGGTGCCAAAGGTTCTGACCACGGGCGGCACGCTCGGCGAGCACTTGCTCTTTCTCCGGCGTGCCAGGTGGTGCGGTTGTCGGTTCGGGCATCGTCCCGGCGTAGATGCCAAGTCCCACGCCGCGACGGTGGAACTTGCTGGTTATCGGGTACATGTCCTTCACGCCGGGGGTGTAGTAGCAGCTCCAACACAGCCCACGGGGGCGGTTGACGGGGGCATTTGGGTTACAGCAGTGTGGGCACGTCGGCTTCACTTCCCCGCCCCCTTCAGTTGCTCGACGAACAACTTCACCGTGTCCACGCCGAACAGGATGGCCGGGCCGGTCCAGGTCTCGACGTTGAACGAATACCCCGCTCGCACGCCGCAGTCGGTGACGTGCTTCACGAGTTCGCCGGCCTTGATCTTGCCGTTCTTAACGAGCGTGGCGTCGGCTTCCTTGACCCGGCTCAACAGCTCGGCACCGTTGACCGGCATCGGTGGCGGCGCTTTCTTGGCCAGCTGTTGGGCGGCCGTAGCTGGGTGTTGCTGCTTGGCCGGCGATTCCGGCAACGCTTCGGGCGTCTTCTCCGGGTAGGCCGGCAGTTGTTGCGTGTGAGTGACCGGGCCGGGCAACGCCCACCGTGGGAGCGTCGGTCGCCCCACGAACTGCCTCTTGGCGGGGTCGTAGTCGTGCCAGTTGTGACCAAGGCGGTACAGGTATCGCCCCACGCCGAACTTCACCGCCACCCGCTTCAAGGCGTCGGAGAACGCGGCCTTTGTGCGGTCGTGCTCGTCCGGTTGCTCGCTTTCGCTGCCCACGTCCTGCTTGGCCACCCACTCGCCGCCCATCTTTACCGACAGGCGGCACAACACCGCGCCGTTTGCGAGCGGGGTGTATTCGTCCTGCCACCCGCCGACGCCGAACACTTCGTCAAGGCGGTCCATGACAAGGCGGGCGTCGATGTAGCACACGGCCAACGCCCGGTTGCCCTTCACCGCTTGCGGCTTCCATTTGACTTCACCCGCGTCGAACGGCTCCGACAAACGCCGCATCATGTCTTCCGCTTCCACGTTCACGCCCCCTGTGGTAGTTCCGAAAACACACCTTCATCTAGCAAAATCAAGGTCGCATCCGCATGTCGGCAGCAAGGCGCATGGCAGGTATTTGCCATGCAAGTACAGCGGATTTCACCGTACTGGTCGATCCGCACCGTGTACGGTGGCTTGCGGTCTTCCTGCCCCGGCTCGCCGTGCTCGTCTTCGCCCATCTCCTTGTCCCACACGAACGCCCGGCCCATGAACCCAACTTCTTTGACCTCGCTCACGCCGTACCTGCTGACGGTGGATTTCGTGTTCCGCCGCCGCTTGGCCTTGATGTGCTGGAAAATGACGGTGGCATGTCTGCCGTCGCCAAAGTCCAGACCCGCCAGCACCGTGTAATTGCGGTGGTGGTAGGTGGCCGTTTTCCCCATGTCACCGGTGAGATGGATCATGGCGTTCCCTTGTGTGTCGTTACCTCCCCGTCCACACCCACGCCGTCTTGCCGGTTCGCGGGTCCACCTCCCAGCGGCCGGCGTTGTGCTCAGCCGCTTGCATGTAGATCGCGTTGATGTCGTTCATCTCGGCCACGGCAGCAACGCCGGCACCGGTCGCCAGGCCGATGAACAGGCAGAGGAAGCAGCCCGCGGCGGTTCGCTGCATACGCTGTTCTTCCGTCATTGCGTGCCCCCGTGCTGTGCTGAACTGTACATGGCGAGTGACACCAGACCGAAGATCACCAGCAGCACGACCGCAAAGAACGCCAGCATGCCGCCCAGGATCAACAGCCCTTGAACAACGACGGCCCTGAACTGCCGCCGCTCGTCTTCGTCCATGTCGTCGTAGATTCGCCGTATCATGACGCTCCCCCGTGCTCGGCGATCTTGGCCGCCAGCTCCGCGTTCAGGTCGCCCACCCGCTCCCGCACCTCGGCCAGTTGCACGCGGTCGATCTCACGCTGTAGGTCGCCGATGACCTCAAGCCACTTCTCGACACCGGCTTCCACGGTCAGCACGCCGTCTGTGCTGGTGGCCGCGAAGACGCCCGGCGTTCGGCTGAACCGCAGTTCGATGCGGCCGGTGCGTCTGTCGTAGTTGGTCACGCTGCGTACTCCTTGAGCCTTGCCGTCATGAGGTTTTCGGCCTGCTGGATCGCTTCATGTTCCCACACCACGCCCGACAGTTCGTAGCACTGCGTTGCGGGGTCTAGGCCGAGCAGTTCGATACCACGCCCGTGCACTTCGTAGCCCGTCGGCGTCTTCCACACTTCCGCCGTGACACCGCTGTCGGGGAAGATCGTCGCCACCGTCACGCAGGCCGCGAGCCGTTCGCGGATCTGTCTCTCGGAGTTCCGCTCTTGCATGGTTGCGATCTTGACTTTCATGCTGGTCCCACCCTCGTGAGTTGTTGCGCCGGCAGCCAGTAGTTGCGGCCGGTCGGTTTGTGGATGACTTCGACGGTCTCCGCGTCTTGACCCAGGACGTGAAACACCAGCGTCACGCCGAGCCGTCGGGATTGGTCTTCGCCGTCGTAAAACACCCCCGGCACCGTCAGCCGCACGCGGTCGTTGGGCTGATAACTCATCTCGCCCCCTGTGTTCGTTGTTTCCGTTTTCCCCACCCCGTTTCCGGCGGAACGTACCGCCGGGCCTGTGCTGCTGTTGCCACCAGTTCCGCTGCAAACCGCTCCAACTCCTCCGCACTCGCGTGCCCGCTGCACCGCACCACAACGCAGGATTCGCACGCTTTCGCCGTCAGCACCGCCCCGCCGCCGCACATAACCCCGGCCCAAGTCCACTCACGCACGAGTTCGGCCAACTCTTCGGCTTGCCTGGTGGTGAGCAGGGTCACGCCGCTGCCGTCCGTGGTCCGCACTCTGACGCCGAGCGGAGATGCGTCAATCGTGATGGCGTCGGCGAGCAGGTACACGGGTGGGCCTCTTGCGGGGTCGGAACTCCACACACGCGAGCACGACAGCAACGATGGCGACAACCACGACACAGACGAGGATGGTGGTCACGCCACACCCCGACGCCGTGCGTCCATGACGTACCGCACCTCACCGTCTGACGCACAGCCGCGGCAGAACGGGACGCCACGGGCACGCAAAAACACGGTGTCGATGCGACGGGCAGCGGGGCCGAACTTCTTCTTTGCGTCTTCGCTCACCAGCAACTTCCCGCACGATCCGCAGTTCATCACGGGGAGCGATGGGCATTCGTGCTCAATCCGCTCCTCGATGATTTCCAGGCTGGCCGTGGTCATCATGACTGCTTCCCCGTAAGTGGTGGCGTGTACAGTTCCTCCCGCAGAATCGTCACGTCGCCCGGTGCCCGAATCCCGATCCGCACTTTGCCGCCGTCTACTTGCAGGATGGTCACAACGATGTCATGCCCGATCATGATTGACTCGTCTCTCCGTCTCGTGAGCACCAGATGCCCCGGCTGTTTGTTGTCCTGTTCCCTCACGGCGTTGCTCCTGTTGGTGGTGTTTCCTGAGTACCGCACGAACCGTCACGGCCGCACAGCCCAGCCGTTCCGCGATCTGAACCGCCGTCAGCCCTTCGCCCTTGAACCTCAACAACTCTTCGATGTGCAGCTTCTTGCCGCCGCCGCTCGCCGGCCCGCTGCACTTGTACCCACAAAACCGAGTGCGTGACATCTTGGGGTTGAACATGTCACCGCACCCTTCACACTTCTTCGGCGGCAGTCTTTGCGACTGGCCGAAGCACTTCTTCGAGCAGTATTTGTTGTTGTTGCTCTTCCGAGGTCGGAACCCTTTGCTGCATATCTGACACACGGCGTCGGGCAGCACCTGCTTCGGCCCGCTCCTGCCGGGCGTCCACACCCCGGCCCGTTTGATTGCCTCCCGCACCGTGTTCCTTTCAACCCCGACCACGCGGCCGATCTCGGCGAGCTTGAACCCCTGCTGGTACAGCCGCAGTGCGTCGGACCAGTCGTAGCGGAGCATCCGGCGGGCGGTGTTCTTGTCGGCGCACTGGCGGGAGCAGTAGACGCGGTGCGAGTTGCGGGGTTGGTAGACGCATCCGCAAGACGGTTCCTCGCACTGGCGGGCCGTCAGTCTCGGCCCGTTGCCACACGTCACACAACAGAACCGCTGTTGTGGGTAAGCCGGCGTAAAGTATCGCGGACACGCTTCGCACCGCATCAACGGCAGTCGGTCGCGGCCCCGCTGCTTCTTGGATCGGCCATACCTGAACTGACACCGCGAGTCAGGGCGGCTTGACTTGCGGAACCCGTCGAGCTGCTGTCTGCCAGTTCGGTCGCACGACACGCGGGGTAGCCGGTCAGGGTTGTCAAGGTCGTCACCGGCGAACGCTTCGGCCCACTCCTCGGAGGGCGTCCAGTATTCCCAGGCTTCGGGGATTGTGTCGGGCATGGTCAGTTACCCCGATACGGCCACAGGTTAAACCGCGTGCAGGCTGTGCGGATTGCCAGCCAGATCGCCAGGCCCGCGGCTATCGTCAGCGTGTAGCTCATGTTCGTTGCCGGTTGTTGGTCTGGATGAAGTGCCCCGCAGTCGAGTGACGCGGGGCTGATTAGGCTGCTTACCGGCACACGCCGCCCACGCACGTTGGGCAGTTGCTCGGCCGGAACACCGGCATCTGGTACACCGCCTGCCCGACGTTCTGCACCACCTGCCCCGTGGCCTGGATGACGGTCCCCGCGACCTGTTGCACCGGGCCTGGCTGGTACTGCGGTTGCGGCTGGCACTGACTCGACTGACAGGGCCGTGAGAACCGGGCGGCCAGACGGTCGCGGATCGGCCCCGCGTCGGCAGCGGCGGCGGTCAGTGCCAGGGTCGCGAGGGTGAGAATAATCCGTTTCATGTCCTGAACTCCGTGAGTGCGGCACCGGAGTTGATGCCGCGATTGACACGCCCCGGAGTCGAACCGGGTTTGCCTTTTTCCGCACCATGACTGGCTGACCACTAACGAGGACTTTGCGTGGTCATTTAGCGGATTCCACACTTGCGGTGTGGTACGGGTCGCCATGCCCGCCCGCGTGTCGTGTGTCGCTACTCCGGATCGTCTTGGCCTTCAAGCACCACGGGCGGCGGTGTCGGCTGTGCCTGCTTGCTCGCCGCGAACTTGTCCACAGCCCGAATCAGCCGGTCGGCGAGGTCAATCGCGTGGTTGATGTCCCGGTCGGTCGTGCCGTCGCCCAGGATCACAGCGGCAACGGCAAGCAGGTCGTCGCGGTAGGTGGTCACTGGCCTGCCTCCTTGTGGTCGTTGAGCTTGTCGCTTGGCTCAAACTTGATGGGCAGGACGGCAACCATCTTGCCCACGTCGTCGGTCACGTCCATCGCGTTGAACGTCGATGCCGAGATGTCAACACTGAACCATTGGCCACGGTCGTCGAGCAGCCGAAGTTGCACGTTGCCACCGATGTGAATGCGGTAGGCGAAGTCCTGGATCAGTTCGGTGAGCAGCTTCACTTTGCACCTCCTGCTAGGTTCACGGCCGCACAGATGCCGGCTACGACGACGATGACCACGAACCCCAGCAGGCACCAGAACACCACCCGCATCGAGTCGTTGCGTTGCCGCTCGCGGTACTGCTTGTCCGGGTCGGTGTCGTGGGACGGGTAGTACCGCGGCCGTTGCTGGTCGTTCATGGCGCGTGGACTCCTGCAGGCACGCGGTCGCGTGTGCCCGGTGTGGGGTTGGGGTGTGATGATGGGAACGGTGCGAACGGCTGGACTCGAACCAGCGCACCGGCGGTGTACCACCGGTCCCCGATAGCTTCGGGGGTGCGTCGCCCCGTGTGGACGAGGCGACAGCTCTACCGCTGAGCTACGTTCGCAAACACTCTGTGTCTTTCCACTGAGCAGTACGTCAGCCGCTTCTGGCCCTGCCTTCATCGCTGAAGGAACATCACCGTTGACTAAGCGGCAGCCGGTGAGCTTGAGGGCAGAGGGTAGACCGGGGAACGATCCCGGATGCCGTCGGAGGTTGCAACTGCCCACCGCTACGCAGCAGGCACCGACGACACGCCACCAGGCCTACCCAAGTGCCGCGATACGCTCGCGGCCGGCGTGCTGCGAATCCTACCAGCGATTTTCAGTTGCTCGCCCCTGCCCCAACATTTGGCCCTCCCTGTCCCGCGTTGTCCCTGTTTGTCCCTCGACTTTTTGCCTTGACAGGGGTCGGGAAGAAAGGCTGAAAAGCCGTCGCGTGAACCGCCTTCCATCCCTCAACTACCCGTTCTTCCCACCGCAGATTCCCGCCCGGCAGCGTGTGCGTCGGGCCGGGGAACTGGCCGTCGGTGATCCACCTGCGAACGGTCTTCGCGGACACGTCGAGCATTTCGGCCACCCGCTTGAGGGAGAGCAAACGCGACACGCTGGCCCTCCGTAAGTGGTTGTCTTCTGGTTGACTCCCACCGCTGCTTGAGCAGCCGGCGGATCAGGTCGCGTCGGTCGTCGGCTTGCACTGTACACCAGTGGTGTGGATGTTGTGGCTACTGCTGTTTGAGAGCTTCTTCAATTTCGCGGATGTCGCTCATGCCGATCTCGACGCCGCCGTCACGCACGCCGTCGGTTTCGCTGTAACTGGCTCGACGCAAAACCCTTTGGCACGCCGCCCGCAGCTTGTCCCGCTCGGCTTCGGCTCGCTCGGTTCGGCCCCGCCAGACGCGAATAACGCCCTGGTCTTCTTCGTGCTCCTTGAGCAGCTTGTCCCGCTCGGCGGTCACTGCGATCAGGGCACGGGCGAAGGTGACGTGGGATGGTTCGTAGTACAGCGGCTCCCCAGCCTGCTCACGCTCCAAATTGCGGCGGTCGAATAGCTCGACCTGCAAGCGTGCCGATTCCAGGTCCGTCATCTCTTGTCCCCCTGTTGTGGTTGTTGTTGTCTTCTCACCTGCCCGACAGCCTCATCCGCGACTCGTCTCACCCTCGCCCAGAGGTCACGCTGGGCGTCATTCAGTTCGCCGTGAACCAGGCCGACGCAGGCCGTGTTGTGGATGTCGCTGAGTGCCGCACACAACTCTTCCACCTGCTGCATCAGGCCCGCCAGAGCTACGGCCACGTCGGGCGGGGTGTCGGTGGGGATTGTGTGGGTGGTCATGGGTGGCCATCGATCCACGCTTCCAGTTTCGCCCGGACGTTGCCAGAGTCGTAGCAGTCGTCCGTGTCGTACAGGACAGGGGCGAAGGCCTTCTCTCGCACCTGCACGCGACGGCCACCGTTGCGGGACGTGCGGTACAACTCGCCGTGGAACTTGCGTCCGTCAGCGAACTCGATTGGAAACGTCTCGATCAGGTCTTGTGGCTTGACAGGGGTCATCGTCGTCACCTCCGTTGTGGTTGTGTTCACTTGGCCTTCGTCGGCTTGTCACGGCGAAGCCAAAGCGGATCGGTCGGGTACTCGCCACGCTCGGCATCCAGCACACGGACACACGTCGCGTCGTCTTCGATCTTCAGCAGAGTGACTTGCGCCCAATCTTCCCGCTTGCCTTCCTGCCACACGTTCCGGTTGAGCCAATAGACGTTGCCGACCTTGAACGTGGCGCAAGCTTGCTGCCGTCGCTTCTTGTCGCTGTTCGTCACGTGTTGCCCTCCGTTGTTGCTGTTTTCAGCACGGCGAAGCCACGGTATTGGCTCAAGCATCATTTGTTGAGCTTGGAAGTAAATGCTTCCACGTCTGCCCACTTGCAATTTGATAAACAGTTCTGGTTGTCACTCCAAACTCTGCTGCCAGTTTGCTGATGGCGTCTCCTCTTCTTTTGCGACTGCGAATTTGTCTCACTTTGCCGGCTGTGAGCTTGGCCGTTGCAACCCTCTCGCCAACTGCGTAAGCACCGTGGGTGCGGCGATCTTTGTCGTTGGCAGCACGAGTGTCCCAGCGAAGGTTCGTCAGCCGGTCGTCGCCATTCACTCCGTTGTTGTGGCAAGCCTCGTATCCTTGCGGTCGCGGGCCGACAAACACGAGCAATACGAGTGATCGGACGGGGAACGTGTTCACAACTCCATTTTTGCATAGCTGAACCGTCCTGTAGCCCTTTTTGGTCGTTGGCGTGCAGAGCCGACGCCATGCCCCATCACGTCTACGCGAAGTCCAAACACTCCCGTCGTCTCCAACGCAGTAGCCTGGAAAACCAGACACATACTTGAAGGCGATCCCTTCTATTTGCGGTAGCGACATAGATGAACCTCAATGGTGTGCGTGGAACAATCGCGCTAACAGCCGCCCAACTCGCACACGATCCGCCGGCCGAGGGCATCGGCGTACTCGTCGTCTTCCGCCCTGTCCGGTTCGTTCGTGTCGTAGAACTCGTCCCGCTCATCCGCGTCCTCGTAGCGGTCGCCGGTCGTCTCGCGGTCGTCGTCGTCCATCGGCGGCAGTTCGAGCACGCCGCGAGCAACCAGCGTAATCGTGGCGAGCAGGTGGCGGCACGGCACGCGGGCCGGACAGTCGCAGGAGGCCGGGCCGTTCGGCCCGCAGTCCACACGATAGCGCCGTTCGCTGCTGTCCGTGTGGTTCCACCAGAACGCCCCGTCGCTGCTGCTGACCGTGTATTCGTCGTGCTTCTTGCCCTCGTCCACCGCGACAACGGCCAGGTGAGCCGTGAGCAACGACAGAACGCGGAGCGTGCGTTGCGGCTTGGCTCGTTTGGTCGTGCTCATCTCTCATCCCTCCGAGTGCACCGGGTGGCGGTCCCCGGTGCGGTGTGTTGGGGTGGTTAGCGGCGGGCGACTTCGGCCCACACGTCGTTGACCGTGTACCGGCACTCGATCCCGGCATCGAGGTGGATGGCGGTCAGGCGGGTGAAGCCCCGGTTCGCCTCGTCGTCAAACTCGCCCTTCTTCAGCGACACCGCGAACCGCACGTTCAGCTCGAACTGGATGCCGGACAGGTCGCGGGCGATGTGCCCACGGTCGGCTTCGCTGGCGGTCTTGTAGCTCGCCGCCAGTTGGTTGGCGATCTCCACCAGCCGGGCCACCGTGGACAGCTTGCAGGTGTAGTCGGGGCGGGTAGCACCCGGCCGGATCAAGACCGCGTTGTACTTGTCGAGGAATGACTTGATGGCGTTCATCGTCGGCTCCGGTCGGGGGTGGCGTGGGTTGTCTCTACGCAGGACATATTAGCCGATGTGACAACGCTGTCAAGCCGGTAGATAACAAAATTGTCGCATCGGTCATCGCCAAGCCTTTTTGCCGGTATACTGTTTGGATGACCCAAAAACGAAAGACCGCGCTCGCGGCACGCCTAACCCACTTGGTCGATCAGAAGTGGACCGTGCGGGCGAAGGCGGCACAAGAAATCGGCATCCCGGCCGCCAATCTCTCCCGCTACCTGAGCGGGGAGAAGGTGCCAGGCACCCGCACCATGATGAAGTTCGCCGATGCGCTCGGCGTCTTCCTCGCCGACCTAGAAGGCGTCGGGCCGAAGGTGGCCGACAGGGGGACATTCAGCCTGCCGAATCTCGGGTGGGTGCCGGCCGGCAAGTTGGCCGATGCCGCCAGCAAGCAGGAGATGACCACCTTTCACGAGATGTTCGGCGGGGACGGGATGTACACGCTCGACGTGCGTGGCGACTCGATGATGGGGGCGGGGATCTTCAATCACGATGTCATCGTGGTGAAGCCGGCCACAGGTGCCGACCCCGGCGACATCGTGGTGGCCGACGTGAACGGCGAGAAGACCGTGAAGACGCTAGGACAGGTCGGCGGAAAGCTGGCCTTGCTGTCCTTCAACGACGACTACGAGCCGATCATCCTGAGCGAACGCGACGACGTAGCGATTTGTGGGGTTGTGGTCGGCGGTGTGTGGCTGAAGAAACGGCGACGGGTTCCAGCCAAGCCGACCTACGACAAGAAGCCGAAGGGGAAGAAATAACCACTTGAGGAAGGTCACATGACGCAGGGGCAAGTCTACTTGGTTGGCGTTCTTGAGGGGTGCTACAAGATCGGCCGCTCGTCCGACGCCGGCCGGCGACTGTTCGGGTTCGCGCCCAAGCTGCCGGTGACGCTGACCATTCATCACCGCATCAACACGGACAACGACTACTGGCTTGAGCGGCTGCTACACGCCGCGTTCAGTCACCGCGAGGCGTTGGGCGAGTGGTTCCGCCTCACCGAAGACGACGTTGAGAAAATCAAGTCGCTCGTTTTCGTCACGTCGTCCGGCGAGATTCCCGCGTGGCTGTCCGAAATGGCGTCCATGAACAAGAAGTCCGAAGCGTGCCGCGTGTGGCGCTCGGTCATCAACAGCGGGCAGGCCAAGACCCCGAGACTGACCGAGGAGCAACGCAGGGTTCTGGTCATTGAGGTTCTTCGCCTGTTTCCCGAGTGGGTCACGATTTCTGAACTTGAGAAAGGCATCAAAGACGCTGGCGTCAAGGTGCGGCGGGATTTCGTCCTACAGGTTCTCCGCGAGACTTGCGAAAGGAAGGGCGAAGGAGTCAAAGGCAAACCGTGCTACTTCCGCCTGCGTGCCGATCAGCCTCAAAATTGACCGATCCCCGGCACTCTAGGGGGTCGGAATGGAAACAGGGGGAACGGAAGTGACCGACCTGACCGACAAGCAGCTCGGCCGGAAGTGGTGCGACCACACCGGCCGACACCCGCGAGAGACGCCCGCCAGTACGCCGGACGAGCCGCAGTACGAGATGGGTCACTTCACAGTAAGGGAGCCGATAGTGTGGGCCGCGTTCGGGCACGGCGGCGGGGTGCGGTGCTACGACTCGGCCGGCGAAGCGTATGCGGCTGTGGGCAGGGCGTTGCGGGCGGTGTGGGAGTTCGCGGAACGGAGCAAGAGGGAGGTGCAAGGTGAGTGACGAGCAGCTTGGCAGGCTGTGGTGTGAGCGCCACAACCGCCGCCCTGACCACTCCCCGCGTCCAGGCCTTCCGCCGTGGCGTTGGGTGTACGACGACGGGCCGAGGTACGCCCTGCCGCACCCGATCTGGGAGGCGATGCGGTCGCAGCTCTCGGCGTGGTCGCATATGCGGTGGATGACCGAACCCGACGCCTATGCCGCCGTGGGTGCCGCCCTGCGCGAACTCAAACGACGGGCCGACGAGATTGCGGCTGTGCTTGAGGGGGTGCCGGCGTGAACAGCGTCTACGACACACCGGAATGGGCCGCTTGGCTGGCATCCATCCGCGAGATGCCGGACGACGACAACCGGCGGTTGATCGCAGCGGACTTCCTCGAGGACAACGGCGAGGGCGAGCGGGCTGAGTTCGTCCGTGTTGGAGTGGCGTTCGACGCAGTGAAGGGCAAAGCGAAGAGCCGAGTGCAGAGGGTCAAGCGTCAATCGCTTCACTTGCGACTGTTCAAACTGTTCCAATCGGTCGGGAAACTGCCCTGGATCGGCCTCAAGCCGTGCGCTGACCACGGGCACCCGTACCGCTTCATGTCGGCTTCCGAAGGGCCGGTTGAAGTTGAATGGTCGCGCGGCTTTGTCTCTCGCGTGTCCGGACCGCTCGGGTCGCTGATCGGCGGGCGGGGTTGTAACCGCTGTGTCGGCGGCGGGCGAGAACCGACCGACCGGCACGGCAACGTGTACGTCGGCGAGTGCCCCGACTGCAACGGCACCGGCAGAACCCCCGGCGTGTTGCGGGAGTTGGTGCGACGGGAGCCGGTGACGGCTGTCGCTCTATCCGATATACACCCCGACCCAACGAGCGGGGACATGTGGATATGGAGCGAAGAAGCTTTTGAGCAGTGGCCCGAGATCGCTGAACACTTCGGGCAGTTCGCCTACGACAGCCAAGATTCTGCGTTGAAGGCTATGTCTGACTGGCTGCTGAAAACCGTTACGGAGGCAAATCATGGGTCTGAAGCGACGGCTTGACCTCATAGGTCAGCGATTTAACAAGTTGGTGGTGGTGGAATTCGCTGGCTTGGACAAAAGAAGAAACTCGCGGTGGCTATGTCGGTGTGATTGCGGCGGGGAAAGAACGTATACAGCCTGCAACCTGAAGAGCGGTCGCATCAAGGGGTGCGGGTGCGTGTGGCGAGGCAAAAGGGTTGATGACCCTTCGACGGATCACCCGGAGTTGACTGTGTTCACCGGCATGTTGGACCGCTGCTACAACCAGAACTCGACCAATTATCCCAGATACGGCGGGCGCGGTATCACGGTCTGCGATCGGTGGCGTGATGGCGGGTTCAAGGCTTTCTTTGCCGACATGGGTCCACGGCCGACACCGACGCACTCCATCGATCGAATCGACAACAACAAAGGGTACTCGCCAGACAACTGCCGGTGGGCAACCAAGAAGCAGCAGTCTCGCAACACCAGGACTAACCGATACCTGACTCACAACGGCGTCACGGCCACACTGTCTGAGTGGGCCGAAATTCTGGGCATAAGTCCGAAGACGCTACGAGGCAGGTTGTACAAAGGAATTTCAGTAAATGACGCTCTGAAACCAAAATCGCTTGCGAACACCGTGACCGGCGACAAGGCCAAATCGGTCGTGAAAGACAGGAATGACGGTGTTGGTATTAGTGAACTTTCTAGACGTTACAAAATAGACAGAAACACCGTCAAGCGGATTCTGAAAAGAGCAAAGCCTGATTAGTTACCCAACCCCCGACGCCGCCCGTGCCGCGTTGTCCGCTGCCATCCTGCGACTCGTGCAACCCGTGGAGGTGCCGACGTGACACCCCCTCACGCCGCCCCGTCGAGCCGCCCGGTTACTCAGCCAAGCACCCCGCCAGCCACGTCTTGTAACCTGCCGGGGTCGCAGAACTTGCCGTAGACCGTCTCGACCATCTGCGTGGACGTGTGGCCGAGCAATTCGGCAACATCGCGGGGAGCCTTGCCGCTTTCCAGGAGATGCGTGGCGAAGCTGTGCCGCATTGTGCCCGGAACCACCTGCTTCCGCAGGCCCAACACCAGCCGCACCCGCCGCCACCGCGCCGCCACCGCATTCGAGGTGAAGATCCTGCCCTCGTTGTTTCTGAACAACGGACCCGCGCCGTACTTCTGCCGTTGCTCGTCGAGCACCGCGAACGCCGCCTTGCTCAGATAGATCACCCGCGGGCGTCCGGTCTTGCGTTTGGTCTTGTGGGCCACGAGCGTCACGCGGGCCGTCTGCCAGTTCACCATTTCGACGGTCAGCGTCCGCATTTCCTTCGGCCGACAGCCGGTGAGAAACAACGCCTGGATCAGCGGGCCGAAGTCGCCGTTGCACTCGTTCAGCGCCAAGGCGTACTCTTCCTTGGAAATCACACACTGTTCATCCCGCGTCGGCATCGGCGGGCGGATCAGCGAGAACCCGGAACGTCCCGCCCATCGAACGGCGAGTTGGACCGCCGTCAGCGTGAGCCGCACCGTAGCGTCTGACCACGTTTCCGCCGCCGCCGCTGTCTCCACCTCGTCGGGCGTGATTGTCTGCACCAGCCGCCGACCGAACTTGCCGGTGAACCACGCCAGCCGGTTCCGGTAGTTTGCCCGGGTGTCCGGTGCCAACTTCCGCACCCGCTCGTCTGCCAAGAACCCCGCTACCACCCCCGCGACCGTGGCACGATTCGGCGTGTCACGATTCCCGGCCAACTCCCGCTCTTTGGCTTGCCAGGCCGCTTCAATCGCCTCCCACGACTCGCCCGCGTCGTAGAGCTTCAATCCGTGCTGTTTCCCTGCGATTGTCACAGTCCACTCCCCTCGGGATTTGCGATACCAGGGGCGTCGAGGTCGTGGCATGATCGGCCTCCTTGCCGTCACGTATGCTGCCCGACACCCGCTCAATTCTCGCCGATTATGGGCAAGTGGCAAATCGTAAGTGCTACATGCGGTAACACTTACAACGAGCCGCGAGTGAGTCCGCCGGGCCTGAATTGCAGGCGATATACCCCGCCGGTGGGAGTGCGCGAAGGTCGAAGTGAATGGTGCCGAAAGGTGCCGGGAAACGACACCGCCCCGGTCGATGCCGGGGCGGGCGTGGGCTTGCTGGTGGGGCGGGTCACAGGGCCTTCAGCACCCGCTCGATTTCGGCCGGCTTCCAGTTCTGTTTTGCCAGCTCGAGCACCATGTTCACCTTCTTCGAACAGTCGCCGCCGCACCCGCCGGCGCGGGCGATGGTGGCGGATGACCCGATCTCGGACAGCGGTTGGAGGTACGGCACCCACTTCGTCTCTTCGCCTTCCGCCACGCACATCCAGCCGACGAGCATAATAGAATCGATGGTGCATGGGTTCGGCAGGCCGGCAGGGGGAGTGTCGTTCATGAACCGTCGCCTCTGGTTGGTGGGGTGTTGTGGCGGCCTGGTGGTCGCCGGTGCGGTTGTGATCGGCGTGACTTCGAACCCGGTCCCGCCTCAAGGTTCGAACTCCCCGCCGCCGCTGCCGGTTCTCGTGGAGCGTTCGAAACTCCCGCGAGCACTGTTCGAACGCAACGAGCACCGCGGCCAGTTGGTGCAAATCGGCTTCGAACTCCCGCTTGTGGCCACAGCCGACCCGATCGTCTGGGAGTACCGTCCCGGCGTACCGTTCGAACACACGCCGCCGACATACCGCATCCACTTCGACTCTGCCCCGTCATTCCCGCCGAAGTTGCCGCTCGTGCTGACGGGCATCGTTGACAGGTTCGAACCGGACGCCAGAGTGCGGCCGAGTCGCGTGCCGGGCTACGTCGTCCTCACTTCCGCTGCTGTTGCTCGAGCATCGCCCTGACCGCCCGCAGTTCGTCGGCGTGCTGGTCCATTTTCCTCTTGCTCTCTTCGTTCGACCGCCGCATGTCGTCCGCCATCCTCTCCCGCTGGTGCCACCCGTACACTTGACCACTGACGAACAGCACCAGCCACGCCACGAACCCGTGCCACGGCTTGTACCAACTCCGCTGGTCCTCAGACTTGGACTCCGGGCTGCTGTCCGGGGGTGGGATTGCTTCCATCTGCCACCTTCGGGACAGCGGGGATTTTGGTGAGCAACCAGTCACGCGCCCGGCCGACCACGATGCTCGACAGACCCACGATTGATTGCAGGATCGGCCCAGATCCCAGGCCGACGACCATCGATAGGGCGAATGTCACTGTATGCGGAACGTCCGGATATTGCCATTCTACCACGGCGCGGGCCGAATAGCCGCACACACCCGCGCCGACAACAGAGGTGAGCAGCGACGAGATGTAATCCACAGCCTTGAGCGGCCGGGCGGGTTCCTGATACCACTTCACGAGTCCGCCGATTGCGCCGCCGAACGCGCCGCCGAAGTCTCCAATTTCCATCGAATTGACTCCGGCGGTGTTGGTGGTAGTATTCGGTTGTCACCGGGCCTGGTAGCTTGTGGCGCGACGACCGGCAGCGGGATGAACGCTGCCGGTCGTTTCTTTTCACGGTCACTTCAGTTCGGCCAGCATCTTGGCTGCCTGCTCATCGCTCGCGGCCAGCAGTTGTTCCACGAACGACACCACGAGGTTGTCGAACGGGTTCGGTGTCAGGGCCGCGACGGTCTTCAGCACCGGCAGCACTCGCTTCAGACCCTCTTTCAGCCCTTTCGCGTCGATGCCTTGCATCTCAGTCCCCTTGTGTGGTGTGTGTATGTGATCCGGATTGCGGCCGGGTTGTCGTCACGCCGCTGCCGGCAGCTTGTCGGCCTGAACCGCCGCCGCTCGCACGGCAAAGGCGTCGAGGTTCACCATGTTCCCCGACTGCAACCAGAAGTAGCTTGCGGGCCAGTACCCCACGCCCTTGTCGCCCCAGGACGTGCCCCAGGTGTTCGGCGTGATGGTCCGCCAGTCGCCGAACCGCCGCGTTAGCCCGCGGCTCCACATCGCGTGCCCGTTGCTGAACTGGCGGTCATACTCGGGCATCCGTCCGTCACGCGGGTTGCTCACGCCGCCGTTGCCGAGTACGAACCCGTGGTACACGAGGAACCCGCGACTGAGGGCCGAAGCTACGTCAGCGAAGTTCATGCACTGGTAGATTTCCAGTGCCTTCCAGTTCGCAGCTACCTCCGTGTGCAGGCTGTTCCACTGGCCGAAGATCTGCGAGTCTGGCCACATCTCCGACGGCAGCAGGCCCACCCGCAGGAAGTCCGCCGCGAGGTCACGGCAGAAGGCCCCCTGATCCCGCCCGCCGTTGTTGCGTGCGTACAGGGCGGCCCACGAGAACCGCGGCGGTGTCAGCCCGTGCAGGCGGAACAACGCCCCGCCCATGTGACTCAGAGCCGCGTTCGTGCAGTTGTTGTTAACCTGCGCTTCGATGGGCGGGCACAGGTCGGCGTGGTCGTCGTGTTCCCGCCACTCCGACTGAGGCAGCACCGGGTTGCGTTCGGCCCACGTCGGCACCGAGGCGAACCGCGGCTGATCTGGTTGCAGAGCACCGCAGAGGGGGATGAATTGGTCGCTCACTTCACCACCTCCTTGACCTTGTTGAGTATGTCGCCGTCGAGCTTGAGCACCGTCAGCGGTTTGTTTGCACTCTTCGCGTCGAACACGATCACCGCGGGGAGCGACACGTCTTTCTCTTTCAGCACGGCCAGATAGCCGTTCTTGCTCGCGGTCGGATCGTCTTTGTCCACGGTGAACCTGCCATGCTTGCCGGCGTCGGCCCACGCTTGGAGTGCCGCGAGTTGCTCGCCCTGCCTCACGGTGCGGGACAGCGTTTCTTCGACCACGACGAGGATGACCTTTTCCGCTTTGGCCGGCGTGGGAGTTGGCGGGTCGGGTCTCACGGGGTCCACGACAGGTGGGCCACCGCCGCCGATCACCACGGTGACCGTCACGGGTTCACTCGGCCCGTCCGCATTGCCCGAGTAGCAAATAAGCCTGAATTTTCCCGGTTTGGAGCCGGTGACCACCGTCGCCGTCTTGTCCGCGAGCAGGTCCGCCGGGAACACATTCAGCCCGGCGTCGACCGGCACGAACTTGACCACCTTCGCATCGGTTACGCTCGCCCGCACCGCAACGAACGAGCCGACCTCACCCGTCACTTCTTGCGGCACAGTGACCACCGGCGGGGCCGCTTGCGCGACCACAGCCGCCGCCAGCACGCACAGTAATGCAGCCTTAGCACGCATCTGGTCTCCTCGGTTGTTGATGTCACACGGCCGGCGTGCGGGGTTCCAGGGGATCGCAGTGGATGGTTACGACCCCACCGTGACCGTGAGTGGTCCGCGAACCGTAAGCGACAACGGTCGGGTAGCGGGCACGGCCGCCGTGTTCCGCCAGTAGGACATCGCCGAATTTTCGCCTATCACCCTTGATCCCAAGTCGGTTGGGTGCAACCCGTCAGCCAGGTATTCTGGCCGGTTCATCAATACCGACCAACTCCTGTCGTCTCCGATAAACACGTCGGTCCCGTTGGCTAGGGCCGCAATTGCCGGGTAGTATGTCTGGCACAAAGCGATAGACGATTGCGTTGTGAAAAAGAACTGGCTCGATCCGAGGGTCGGGTAGTCGAGGAAGAACCGCTTGACCGGGGCCGTCATATTCGTCTTAAGGAATGTAATGATGGTGGACAGGTTCGCTCCCACCGTCGCCGCCGCCACGCTGCCATTGCTCGCCAGTGAATCGTTCACGCCCAACCGAATGAACACGTCCCCAATCCCGGCCGCGTTAAACGCGGTGATTGAAGCCCCGATGTTGTTCGTGCCCATCGCCCCGTTTGTGCTGGCCGTGCCGCTCGTGGTGTCGGTCGGCAGCCAAGTGGCCGTCGTACTGCCGCTCACACCGCGATTCGAGTGGATGACGTTGGTGCCGCACATTTTGGCGATCAACAGCCCGCATCGCGTCGGCGGCGGGCACGCATTGAACGTCGTGTCCTGCACGCCACGGGTGATCGAATCGCCGACAAAACCAACCTTCGGCTGAGGACCAGCCCGCAGTACAGCCGTCACCTCGTTGGACGTGACGACCGCTGGAGTCCCGGCGCTGTCGGTGGTTGTGACCCGATAGTAGTACAGCGTGTCGGCAGTCGCAGTAGCGTCAGTCAACACCGTCGGCCCCGTCTGCCCGCTCGCCGTCTGAACGAGTGTCGAACCGCCACCCCCTGGCGTCACGCCGGAAGTCGTCGCGCGATACAGGCGGTAGGTGTAATTGGACGTTCCGCCGGCTGGACGCCCGATCTGGAAGTAGAGACTTGAACCGTCCCCGTAACTGAACTGAAGAGGCCCAGAGTCAAGCGTCGAGGAGACTGACCGCACGCCGAAGTTTCGCAGTCGCCAGCCGGACCCGATGAAAAATCGAGCCGCCTGTGAACCGTTCGACAGATACAGACCGACGCGGTTCGCCGCAGAGTAGGTGGCGTCCGTGGTCGTGCAACGGAGCGTGCCGTTTTGGAAAAGGTTGAGCGTGGTGCCGGATGCCTGGAATCGCAACGATAACGGGGTGCCGTTTGTTACACCGACGCCAGAAGCGACCAACTGTGTAAGGACACCGGCATCCACGCGACTAATGATGTACGGGCCGTTGCTGGCAAGACCCGCCGCATACCCGTTACCCGTAACCGGGTCGTACCGTAGCAGCAGGAATACAGCCCTCCCGAACGCCGTGTCCGTGATGTTCAGCGGAGTCAGGTCGGCCATCACCTCGTAGTCAGCCGACGCGGGGGTGTAGTTGTTCACACAGGCAAAATCACTGCCCCGACCACCGACAGGAGATACAGCCCCCTCCGCGTCGAAGACCCAATCTCCACCGCCGTTGACCACCGGGAGCGCCTCCCGCCAGTAGTAAATCGGGGTCAAACCCGTCGCCGAGTGTTCGCGGCACAGGCTCAAACCGGGTGGCCCGCTCAGTGGGTCGTACATCAGTGGCATCGGCGTCAACCTCTCAACCAGGATTCGATAGCGGCGGCGGTGGCGGCGGACACGTCGCCGGCCGCCAGCACCACTCGCCGCAAGTTGATTTGTTCTGTCGGCGCGAGCAAAACGCCGGAACGATTCGCGGTCATGGCCACCGCACCACCATTGGCGTCGGACGCTCCGAGAGTCACAGGTAATTCGGCGGCCAACTGGATTCGCAGGTAGGCTAAGCCGTCAGCAGGGAACTCCGCCGACCATCGTCCCCCAGAGAGCCGGGCCACTGGCTTGACCGACCACACTGGCCACCGCATTACAAGCGACATCCTGACATCAACCCAAGCCACGAACTGGTCTCCGTTACCGGCCGGGACAGTGAGGTCGGCGTCGGTGAAAAACCACTCGGGTCCGGAATCGAAAACAAGGATGTTAGCGGACGAAGCAGGAGTCCACGACAATCCGCCCATCGCCCGCGAGGTCAGGCCGGCGACCAGGCCGGCGGTCAGGCCACCGGACAGGCTCACAGGAGCACCCCCGTGACGGTCTGGGATGAGGCCGAAGCGATGAAGTACAGCGCCGTGAAGTCGGGTTGCCCCGAACTGTTCGTCGGGAACTCGGCCGGGTTGATCGTGAAGGGCAGCCCGTTCGGGATGTGGCAGCCAGTGGACGCCGTGACGTTTGAAACGAACCCGTAGTACAACAGTCCCGTGTTCGCGGCCGGCGTCACCACCTTCACGCCGTACCGCATCGGGACGCCGTTCAGTTCGCTCTCGGCGGACAGCTGCAACGGAGTCACGTTGCCGACGGTGGCCTGGAACGTCGCGGGCATCGGGTCGGCCTCTGGGGTCTTTCCGCCAGCATCACACGCGACACGGAACCGGCGTCCGTCGTCCCCGGCTCTGTTCCTCGGCCCACGTCCGCCGCACTGCGTACCGACCGTCCGCCCCCCACACGCCCGCCGCCCACTCCCGCACCCCGGCCGCCGCCGCCGCGGTGTCCGCGAACGGCCGACAACCCGGCACCGCCGCCACCTCGCACGCACGACCGTCCGGGCCGACGCCGACCGTCACGGACGCCTGCCCGCACACCTCGGCCACCGCCCACACCCCACCCCGGCACCGCACCGCCACCCATCCCGCCGTCTGCCGGTAGTGCCACGCGTCCCGCCACCGCTCGCCGTATCGTCGCTTCCACCACTGCACGAGCAGGATTGCCGCCGCCCTCGGCGTCGGCTGTGGCGGCCCTACCCTGCGTTTGAACGCACGGGCCACCCACGCATCCCGTTCGGGATACACGCCGCAGTACTCAGACGGGGCATCGGGCCGGGTGTCGGCGAGCACTTGCAGGTCGGATGCGGAGACGGTGAAATCTGTGGACATGGGCAGACGACCGCTCGCGTGGGGTGGTAGAATTCTCCTACCTGCTCCCCGGAGCGGTCGTCTGTGGTGATGAGCGGGCGGGGGTGCCCTCAGAAAGTGCCCCCGTCCGTCGTCCCAAGTATGCACGGTCGCAAGGAACCGGCATCACTTCTGGTGTACACTTCAGCCATGCAAGAGATGTCAAAGGCCACGAAACGCCGCTACCAAGACCCCGCGTACCACCTGCATTTTTTCGCAGGAGAGGGGTTAGACATCGGCGGCGGTGACGATCCGCTCGGCCGGTGGTGCCACGCGTTCGCCAGGATGAAAAGTTGCCGGACGTGGGACAAGGCGGACGGGGATGCCCAAGAGTTGAAGGGCGTGAAAGACGGCAGCTTCGATTTCGTCGCGTCGTCGCACTGCCTGGAACACTTGCACAGCGCCCACGGTGCCTTGACGAATTGGCTTCGCGTGCTCAAGGTCGGCGGGCATCTGGTCGTCACGGTCCCCGACGCCACGATGTACGAACAGGGACACTGGCCGTCGAAGTACAACGCCGATCACAAGAGAATGTTCACCCTGTCCGACCCACCAAACGATCTGGTGACGCACAACGTCCTCGACTTGCTGCGGAGCCAGCGGATTGGCTTCCGCTTCTCGCTGGAACGCCTGCAAATCGTCCGCGACTTCTACTCACCAGCACTCGCCGGCACCGATCAGACTTTGCTCCCGAACGTGGAGAGTGCGATTGAGTTCGTGCTGCGGAAGCACGGGTAGGGGGACCCGCCCCGCGTCGATGCTCGTCAGCGCCTTGCACTCCGCGTCACACGACCGCGTGTATCCCCTGCCTCGCTGCCACCCGCACGGCGAGCACGGCCAAACGGATTGGTCTGGCGACACCGCCCGCACGCTTGGCGATTCTCCGAACAGGAACGAACCTGTCAGGTGAGACACCACGGCAGTCGTGGGGACGCCGTGAAGTCCTGCTAGGTGCGGTATGCCTGAATCGTTGCCGTAGACGTGATCCGCGTTCGTCACCGCCGACAGCACCCATTCCGGCGGCATCCCCCAATGCCAAGACACCGTTGACGGCATCCCGCCGAAAGTCGTCGTGAGCCGTTCGTACTGCTTGCGACTGCCGATCACCACCACCCGCCGGCCGGACATCCGCCGCACCAGCTCTGGGAAGTGCGGCCAGTTCCGCGACCCCCAGGCCGCGAACGGTGCGACCAGAACGTAACCCCGTGCGAGCACGGGATCGGGACGGGCGACAGTCTGCGGGCGGGACGGGGTGAACTGTGGCACACCGGCACCGTGGGCGATGCGATCCGCGTACCACTGACCCCGGCTCGAGCATGTGCCGGACGAGCCCGCCCGAAGCTGACCGCCGTAGTCCGCGTTCGCATCATGCCCGTGGTCGGTCCCGGCCCACGGCTGAACCGTCACGCCCGGATGCGACACGCCCGCGAGCCAGTGAGACTGGCGGCAGTGAAAAACGACGTGTCGCCCTGTGTCGGCCAGCCCGCAGGCCGCGTACAGTCCGACAACGGCATCACCGATGCCGTGGGCGCTCAGGTGGAAGTGGATCGGTTCGGGAGCGGGCTGGTAGTCGGCACAGGTGCCGCACCGTTGGCGTGTGGTGCGGCCGTAGTCCTCACGACACTCGCGGACGTGAAGGTGGTCGTGACCTGCCGGGCACGGGTGGAGAATCGGCCCTTCGTGGACGCACGGGAGCGGCCGAGTGCCGCCCACGCCAACACGAACAGAGCGAGGGCTGTCCCGGTCAGGAATGCCAGAGACGCCCACTCGCTCGTCTCGTGGTCCCCCCGGCTGCTGACCCCGTGTGTGGCCACGCTCAGCCGGTCCCACATTTGCCACCACTGCATGACGAGCCCCGTTCAGAGCCGACCAGCAATGAAAACACTGGTCGGGCGTGTATGGTACGCCGTGGCGGATCGGGAAGCGATGTACGCAGCGGTGTTCAATCATGGAACGTAGCACTGGATCTCATAATCGGTCATACAGTTGCCGGACACCTCGCCGAACGTCACAAACGTGCCCGGTATCGTCCCGTTCCAGCCGTTGTTCTCCCATAGGCATGACGGGTTGGCGCTGTCGATGATCTGCCAGTTCACACCGGCCTGCGTCATGGTCAAGGTGCCGTTCGTCCAGGTGTCTTCCGCCGTTCGTGTCCAGGGCTGATTTCCGGGGTGAAGCGCGTATCCAGTCGGACAACCTTCAGGCGGCCAGCCGCTTCCGCTTCCGCTGCCCGAACCGCTCGGCGGGGGCAAGTCGTCGCACAGCCCGCCGTTCTCGCCGCTGCCGCACGTCGGGATTGCCTCGCAGAACTCGTCGAGAATTTCACCAGTGACAGGGTTTATGATCGCCTTGCGGATGAACCCGCCGTCGCCGCCAGGCGAGAGGCAAATGTCGGTGACGACCGTGAGCGATGGTGACGCGCCGGTGCCAGTGCCGGCGGCTGGCGTCGTTGTCCTGAACGCCCCCGGATCAATTCCGATGATGGTCCCCTGCATCCGTCCCGGCCGGCTGACCGTGAGCGGCCACGAGGTCACGCCGATGCGGAACCCGTTGGCCTGGTACTGCCGGGCCATTTCGTTCAGCAGAGCGGCACCGGCCGCGCTCAGATATCCCGGCGTGAACAACGACGGTCCTCAGTCGGTGGGGAGCGGATAAGCCGGATTGTCCACATGCCGGAACAGGTCGTGGAAGTCTTGCGACTGGATCGGTGCCGTCCCGCCGTAGGTGCCCCGCGTCGTCTCCGTGCCCGCCGTCGCATAGTACCACTTGCCAGTCGGCCGGTACGGGAACAGGTAGTGGCCACGTTTGACGGGCGTCGTGCCGCTCGGATTGGTCACGGCCGACGCATCACGGGTCGGGTCGAAGTGCTCAAAGGTGAGGTAGAAGTCCGAGGCGAACAGGCCGAACTCCGTCGTGGTGCGAACCGGCTGTTGGTACGGCACCTCTTCGACCGCCTTCAACAACAACGTCCCCGCCACGAACGGGGAGTTTGCGCCGGGGAACGGTGCCGAATTGACCCGGCCGAGTGCCTTCATCATCCGCTTCGCGGACGGCATCAGGTACGACGCCTCATCCCCCGCCGTGAAGCTGGTCGGGCCGGCAAAGTAGGTGAGCGGAACGCACTTCCACAACATCTTGTAGTCGGTGCGGTTCACGCGGATGAACTGCGTGCCACCGAACGGCGTTCCGTTCGGTCCCGTGACCGGCCCCGTGCCGCTGCCGCTCGTGTTCCCCTCCGCAAAGTACAGACTCGCCGCGTCGTTGCCGCCTTCCGCCGTGATGAGGTCGAGCGTCGTGGTCTTGTTCGCCAGGCCGAACGACCTCCCCCACTCTTCGCCCTGGAAGTTGTCGGCCCAAAGTGGGTCGGAGTCCAACCACTGCTGCCAGTTGATGTTGACGAAGCGAATGGTGATCTTGGCCAGCGTGTACCGCGTGAAATACTCCGGGCCGTAGTCGGGGAACGCTACTCCGGTCTCTTTCGCCTTGATACTCAGGTCGGGTTGCGTTTTGCCCAGCGGGTTGAACGGCTCCACCCTCGCCGCGTCCGCCCACAGCCACGGGAAGTACGGGTGCTGGACCGGCACCGATTCCCGGTGAAGCAGGTACGGGGCGGCGTCGTCGGCCCAGGCCCAGCCGAGGATCTGTTGAAGGCAGCTCCGCACCTGATTGAACTTGACGAGGATTTCCAACGAGTCTTCGCTTGTCGCCGGGGAGAACGTGCCCGCCCCGCTCGGGCGGTTCTGCGCCATCATCTCCAGCCAGTCGGACAGGCTCCACCGATCCGCCGGCCGCTCGGGGAGCACGATGTCAGCCATGTCACGCGCCCCCCGCGAGCAGGGTGTATGTGACCGACTGCGAGCCGTGCGTGTTCTGAAGCTTCACGATCTTCGACGTGGACGTGACGGCGTACCCGGTGCCGCTCGGGTCGCCGACCGCGTGCCCCGGCCCTTGACTGCCGGCCGCACCGGGCCGGATGGTTCGCGTGTGCGTCACCGCCCCGAAGTCCAGCGGGTTGCCGTTCGTCGCCGCGTTGCCGATGGTCAGCAGGCCGGTGGCGGACGTGATTTGGATGTACAGCCCGAGCAGGGTGGACAGGCTCACGGTTGAACCGTCCGGCCCCGTGAGGGCTTGCAGGTCGATGTCGGCCGACGCCCCGGCCGCGAGTGTGCCAGTGGCGTACCCCACCTTCGTGACGACCGTCGAGGCCCACGTCGGCTGCGTGTACTCGGTCAGTTTGGCGGCACCGCCGGAGACGCCGACGGGGGTGGTGTTGGCCACCAGTTCGCACCCGGTGGTCAGCTCGAATTGACAGTTGCGAATGGCCATGCCCCAACAATCGCAGGGGCAGAGGAACCGGCGTCGGGGTTGCTCGGCTGACCGAATGCACCTCGCCGGGCGTCCACTTGGACCGCCGTACACTTCCGCTGACCGATACAACCGCTACCATGTTGCGGCTTGATATCCCGCACGAGGGTAGGTGATGCCACGCCGCGACCGCTACGACGACAGCCGCCCGCAACAACGCGGCTCCCTGTTTTGGCTGTGGTTGGTTCTGGGAATTGGGGGCGTGATTGTGACGTGTTGCGGCGGCGGTGGCATTGCCTTCCTGTGGTTTGGGAAGACGACGGTGGATCAAATCACGAAGCAGGAAGCGGAACGGGAGAACGCTCGCACTTACCCGACGATCACGGCTGAAGCTATCGTGAAAGAATGGGCGGAAAGCCCGTCTGCGGCTGCGTCCAAGTACGAGAAATCGGGGGCAACGATCCGCGGTGTTCTCTCCGACGTGTCCGAGAACTGGTTTCTTCAGGGATACGTTGAGCTGGACAGCGAGGAACCGTGTTTCGACGCCTCGCCGATCCGACCGCACATCTTCTTCACCAGCGAGTCTGCGAAGGCCTCACTTCGGCAGTTCAAGGTTGGCGATCATGTCGCCGTGAAGTGCGTAGCGACCGGGCAGTCGCAGTCTTCGCCCTGGATGAACGCCGTCGAAGTGAGCCGCCTTGACCCGCCCGCCGGCGGATGGAAGAAGCGGGAATGGACCCGCGATGAATTCAAGGCGATGCTCATGGGCAAGACGGAAGCCGAAGTGTTAAAGCTGGTCGGCAAGCCAGGGAAAACGTCGGACGTGTTCGGCAAGTCGTGGACGTACTACGGTGCCACGCGAGACACCGTGACCAACAAGAAAGACTTTTCCAGCATGTTGATGTTTCAAGGCGGCAAGGTCGCAAGCGTCGATTCGTTCTAGCCACGGGCTACCGGTTCGTCAGAAACGAGAGCGGTGGCAACACGTTACCGAAGCCGAATGCGTTGCCCGCAACTTGTGCCCCGGTTTGTGCCGCATTCAACGTCTGCCGTGACCGGTCGGCCGCCGCCACTACCCCTTTCACCACCTCGGCGGGGATCTTGTCCAGCGTGGCAGAAATCAAGACGCCAATCGCCTGAATCGCCTGGTTCGCCGCCGCCGCCACTTTTGTACCGATGGTCGTGCCGATTGCCTCCAGCGACAAGTTCGACAGCAGGGAAGCAATTCGCAGTTGAACCGCAAGCTGCTGCTTGACCGGATCGACCGCATCCCCGCCGCTGCCCAACTGGAACGCCCGCTTGCGGAGTTCGTCGAGCATGGCGCTTGCCGAGGTCATCCCCGTGGATTGTGCCGCCTTGCCCTGACTGCCGCCCTGGAAGCTGCCGAGGTCCACGCCGAGGAACAGGGCGAGCGCGTTGGTGGCGAGATTGAGAAATGGAGCCACTTTCCCCAAAAGCATCACGAACCCAGAAAACGGGTCTAGGAAGCTGGCAATCTGAACGAGCACGTTAAGAACCGGCTTGAACACCTCGTACAGAATCACCCCGACCCGAGCCATTTCCCGAAAAACGGTTCCTATGGTTGTGAACGACGGCTTGAGGCTGTTCACCACGTCACGCACGAGCGGGCCGAGCACCTGATTCATCCCGGCGATGGTGTCCCCGAAGTACCGCACGACACTGGTCGCAGCGTCGAGTACCGGCATCAGGGTTTGGCCGATGCTGGCCGACAGGTCGGCCCACGCCCGCGAGTACCGCTGAGCGGTTAGCGGGGAGAAGGCTTGAACGTAGTTGGCCACCGAATCGGCTGCACTCTTGAACAGTTGCGGCAGTTGTGACGCGGCCGAAACGAACGCACCTGTGACGATGCCAGCCGGCCCCATCTTTGAGGCCAGTTGAGCCAACTGGCCTCCCATTGCCGCAATTGCCCCGGTGGGCGTGCCGCCGAGAGATGCGATAGACTGGAAAGCACCGAACACCGAACGGACTTGCCCGGCCGTGGCGTTTGCTGACGCTGCCGCTTTCTTTTGCTCTTCGGAAAGCTTTTTCTGTTCTTCGGCAGCCTTGATTGCCGCCGCGCGGGTTGGGTCAAGTTGGTTCCGCAGCTTCTCAAGTGCAGCCGCAACAGCCAGTGCCCGTTGCTCGGCGTCGATTGTCGCCTGCGCCTGCTGCTGCGGAGTCAATGGTTGCTTTGCCACGTCACCCACTCCCCTGTTCGCGTTTCCACTCCTCCCACTTCGCTTGCCACCACTCGGCCGGTTGGTCGGCGTACTCCGGGAAGCGGTCGAACGCCGCCTTGAACGCCTCGAAGCCGTCGAACCGCATTGCCGCAGGCCTGCCGTCCGTATTCGGGGTGTCGGCCTGCTTCTCGGCCTGCCTCCGCATCTCGTCCATCGGTCCCGCGTACCACAGGGCCACTTGCTTCGGAGTCAACCGCATCACGGCCGACACGTCGCGGGAGTTCACCCCGCCGAACCCGTCGAACAGGAGCGTGACGTAGGGCTTGAGCACCGCCGGCAGCCTCAGCCGAGTCGCATCACCTGCCACTTGACCAGCCCCGCCACCATCTCCGCTTGCTCGGCCAGTGTCCCCGGCGTCGTCGCCGCCCCACATGCGAAAAAACCGGCACCCACTTGCCCCAGGGCGAACAGGGCTTCGTCTCGGCGGTCGCGGAACATGCCCCGCACGTCGGCCATCGTCACATCCGGGTGTCGCTCGCCGATGCACCCAAACAGGCTCAGCAGAACGCCGTCGGAGCTGTCCAGTGCCGTGACGTAGAGCGACTGGCCGAAAGCGTGCTGGTTCGACTGCACGGCCGCGAGCGTCTTGTCGAACGCCGCCGCGTACTGGTCGGCCGGAAGAACTGTCTTGAGTCTGCTCACCCGCTCGAACGCGGCCCGAGCGACTTCGGCCTCCACCCGCTGCACTGCGGCAGGGGTGGCGTGGCAGACGTGCCAGGTCTTCGGCTTCGTCTCGCCAGGCTTGTCGCCCGGCACCGTGCCCCAGGTGATCGTCGGCACCACGCCGGCATTCCCGGCGGCATCGCTGAAGCTGGTCACGTCGGACATTGGTCACTCAGATGGTTGGGGAAGGCAGAGCGCCGGTCCCGTCGGCCGTGATCGTGAACGTCGCCGTTTTGTCCGTCACGGCGGTCTTGGTCGGCATGGAAGTGGTGACGACGTTCAGGCCGATGAACCCGCGGCTGCTCGACTTGTGGTAGAGGGCGTCCATGACGATTGCCGCACCCGGCGGCATCTTCTCGAAACTGTTCGTGGTGTCGCCGTCCACGACACACTGAAGCGTGATCGACCACCGGGCTGTCCCGCCCCGTAACTTGGTCGGGTACAGGGTGCCCTCAGCGTCGGCCGCGGCCTCGAACGTCAGCACCTCGGGCGAGCCGCCGTCACGCGCCCAGTTGATGTCCCACCCCGTCACTTCGGGCAAAGTGGCCGTACTTCCTGTGAAAGTGATGGTGTCGGTGGTCAGATCGGGGGCCACTTTGATGGCCTTGAGACGGCCAGAAGTGCCACTGAACGGGTTGAACGCCATGACAGGTGGCCCGGTGGGGTGTCTCCCCACATCCTGCACCCGCCAGAGGAACCGGCGTCAACTGAACGCGACTCGCTGCACGTGAAGCGACATGCGGAACGACAGGACGTGAATCGGTGTGCCCGTGGGCGAGAACTGACCCGAACGGACTTCGAGCGTGAACGGTCCCACCGGCTCGAAAGACTTGAACGTGTAGCCGTCCGGCAGGTCTACCGTGCCCGCATACCAGAACCCCGCCGCCTGGTCAGGGGCGGACCCGTTGAAGCGAATTCTGTCGAAAATCGTCAACGCCAGTTGAGCGGTCTGGCTGTAGATCTCGAACACGAACGGCCATTCCTCCAGGGCCGCATACTCAAACGTGGTGTCGGTCGGCGTGCCTTCGTGGACGAACCGCATGAACGGGTAGCCGACGAACGAGCTGTCGGCCCGCGTCGGCCACACGTCACCGAACCAGAGGTCGGCCGGCTTTTCGGCGAAAGATGCGATGAGGTTGTACTTGCGCTGCACGGCGTGGATGATGTTGGACACGACGGGGGTGACGGTTAAGGCTGTGCCGACGACTGGCAACACATCGCCGCTACCGCCCGAGACCGTTATCACGTCCAGCGACACGCCAGATACAACTGCCGTTCGGCTGCCTCCTGACCACAAAATCAAGGCCGTTTCGCCGGACATGAGTCCGTGACCGGCTGCCATTGTAATGACGCCGGACGTGTCTGACGTTCGGGTTGTTAGAGTCCCGGTCGGCATGAGCGTCAGCCCTTGTTACAGGCTACCCCCGTCGTTCGCTTCGATCTCCTGCACCACACACCCGCGGTTGATCCTCGCCCCCAGCAGCCCGCCGTTCCCTCTGACGTGTGGCGTGCCGGCGGTCGGCATCAGATACCGGCCGACCAGATCCGCGTACCCTTCGTCCGCCGTCAGCACTTTGAACCGCACGTCGCTCCGGGCTAGGGCCGGGTCGGTCCCGGCCACCGTGTACGTGTTCCTTTGCATGAGAACGCCGTTCGCCAGGTCGCGTGATCCGGCCGCCTGCGTCACCAGCACGTTGACACCGGACGACACAGCCGACCATGTGAACTGCGTACCCCCGGCGAGAGCGGGTACACCTGCCTCCACGTCAACGGTCGCGTTGGCGGTCAACAGGCTGAAGTCGAACATCGGGTCGCCGATGGCCATAGACCTGCACACCTCAGACGAAAGCGATCAGACGGAACGGGTCAAGCATCCCCGCAACGACCGGACTCACGAACCCGTCGGCGCTGTTCGCCTTCCGGCCGCTGTTGCCCTTCACGCTCGTGTTGATCGACACCGATGCCCCGTCCATGCCGTCGGTCGTCACCAGGCCCATGCCGCCACCCTTGTAGGTCAACCGGGCCTGCGTCATGCACTCCATGAGGGCGGCACGCTTGGCGACGGCCAGATGGTCCGTGAGGTCCATCGTGTACGTCACCTTGACGGTGCCGGTCTCTGGCAGGAACACCGCCGCGAGTCGGTTCGGCATCCGGCGGGCGTCGTACAACCAGTTGCGGTTCAGGCGGATGATTCCGTTGCCGCCCGGCCGTTCCTGCGTGTAGTCGGTGCCGGCGGTCAGCAGGTTGCCGTCGTCGAACACTGCCGGGGTTTTCGTCGCCTCCCAGACTGCCGTGAGCGTGACGTTTGCACGGGGCGGGGTCTTGCGCAGCGTGAGCATTTCCGCCCCGAGCGGGGCCAGATACTCCGTCTGCGTGCCGGTCGTCTCCGGGTCGTAGCCCAGATACGAACGCACGAGGCCGGACGCCGCCGCAATGATGCCCTCAAGGTCCGTGTCGCGGCTTGTATCGCCGGACGCGATTCCGAGCCTTGCCTTCAGAGCTGACAGCGTGACGAGTGCCATGCGGTCAGCATGGCGTGAAGAGGGGAACCGGCGTCAGTCACTCAAACGGGTTGAGGTCTGGCCAATCGGTCGTGTTCGGGTCACACACCTCCACAAACCCGCCGTTGCTACGGCCGGTGGGCAGGGCGTCTACCTTCTCGTCGAACGTCGCACCCGGCGGCGGGGACTCGTACTCGCCGGGTTGAGCCGCCTCCAGATCACGCCAAAATGCGTCCACGTTGGACTCGGTGAGCGGGACCGCCCACGTGTGGCCGTTGCTGTCGTTGATGACGAGAATACGGGCCATCGGATTACCCTCTGTACTCACAGCACCCCACCAAACGAGAAAGCGGGCCGTGAGGAAATATACCCCACCGCCCGCCGTTGTGTTGTCACTTCTCGCTCGCCGTGCGTCACATGAGCTGAATGATTTTCATTCCCTCGATCAGCAGGGTCGGCCGATCCACGGAATCCGACTGGCACACCAGACTCGGATAGATGACCGCCGTCGGAACGTTCGCGGTCGGGATGGCCGTACCTACGGGAGACCCGTTGACGAATGGCTGCACGGTGAAGGCAGCTCCGTCAAAAAACATGCCCAGCTTGACAGCCGTTGCCGGCACGAACGTGTGCCCGGTGGTGGTGGTGGCGGTCCCGGCCTTGTCCGCCGTGAACACGCTCGTCAGCAGCCCGCCGTCAGCGATCAGCCAGCCGAGCCGGTTGTTCGTGCTGATGGCACCGGACGCGATGATGGTGGTGTCGGCCGCACACAGGCCGATGAACAACTGGGCGCGGGTGACGGGCGGGGTGGCGGCGCTCAGCGTGGCCTTCGTCTCGAACCAGAAGGACTTGTTCGCCGCCGGGACGATGGCGGTCTTCGTCCGCTGTACCTGAATGCCCTGGTTGTCGGTCGTCGCCCCGGCGTCGAGCAGTAGGGCGCCCGGAACGGTCGTGCTCACCGCGGCCGTGCCGGTCGTCGCCTGCGTGGACACCCACGAGCCGGTCGTCGCGGTCGTGTCGAAGTCTTGGAACTGTTCGATCAGTTGGACGGCGTGGAACGGGTCGAACCGCATCACGTCGAGCGGGGCGTTCCGCCACACCCCTTGCTGAAAGTCTAGCGCGATACCCATGTGTCAGCCCTCTCGGGGTGTGCGTGTGTGCGAAAAGGCCCGTGACGAAATGCCACGGGCCGGCGGGTGTTGCTCAGTTGATGACCGGCGGGGCGGCCACGAACCCGTCGTCGGCGTTCGGCATCTGGATCAGGCCGAAGATGCTGGCACAGGTCAGGGCGCTCGTCCCGGTGATGTCCCACGACGCCCGGACGAAGCGGTACGGGCTGGCCGTCTCGCTCGCCGCCCGCGGCAGTTGGAAGGCGATCATGCCGTCCGTGTTCGCCGCCGTGAGGGTGACGGTCGCCGTGGTGCCGTCCGGCTGCGTGCAGGCCACCCAGCCCGTGCTGTTGTCCGCCGAGGCTTGGAAGGTCACGGCGAGGCTGGTCAGGCTGGACACAGCCCCCAGCGACACCCGGCCGTTGATGAGGTTGCTGCCGATGACGGCGCAGTCTACGCCCGTGCCGGTCGAGTCGCTGCTGATGCTCTGCGGGACGATCACGTCCTGGTGGAACATCGCGTTGGTCAGGTCGTTGAAATACGTGGCCACCGTTGGGCCTCCCGTGGGGTGATGGTGTGCGAGAATGCCGCCCGGACGACACCGGACGGCAGGTGGGGCGGCTTACAGGATGGCCGAGACGCCGATCACGTCCTTGTACCACAGGAACGCCGTGGGGTACTCGAACCCGATGTCACCGTACATGGTGGCCAGGACGATGTACTCGCCCTTCTTGAAGCTGGTGCCGTCGTGCCCGTCCTCGAACGCCACCGCCCCGTAGCT
>JACCDR011607660.1_pt1 | contig 53120 bp, 60 predicted proteins | sample 7446431 | NCBI WGS metagenome assembly JACCDR01 (sample SAMN15323443, study PRJNA562643) | freshwater metagenome | isolation source: river surface water | place: USA:Blue River Watershed | collected 2017-08-17 | reverse complement strand
CTTCCTGACGCCAAGACAATGCTGACTCGTCTTCAGGAGGTTAATTCCGAGCTAGACTGCATCAGGCGGTTTTACCCGATTCTGACAAAACATGCTAGGAAAGCATACGAACCAACAGAAATCTTCACGTTACTTGAACTGGCACTTAACGAATTCACAGGTGACATGTCACGGAGGAGGGCTTGGTCTTTCTACAAATCAACGTCATTTGAAAGCTACTTAGAAGCTCTTGTCCCCGACAAAGCCGCAGCTGCTATAGTTAAAGATGTCTGGGCCAGACACAAAGCTCAATGGGCCGAAATGCAGGACCAGACTATGGCTCGGATTATCGAAATGACTACCAACAAGCCACCCACCACTCAATGAAAGAGTCGGTTGGGCGGCTTTTTCTTTTACCTACCGACCCAGTGGAACGACTTACTTCCCTGTCCCGCCCAAACGTGCCTCGCTTCACATAGCCAACCTAGACACAAATCTTGAAATTGGTTCCACTCAAGAGACAGTACATGCCCTAAAGAGAATCTTGATCTTGGAAAGTAAATACCTTGTGATATTATTATAAGTTACAAGTAACAGTTAAGATTATGAATCCAGAAAAAATTAAAGAAAACGAGGTCCATCATGAAGAAATAGCCAGTTATTTTCTCCACAAAGCATTAAGAGAAACCTGGAAAGAGATTGACTCTGACTATATAGAAGGGGAAAGTGAGTATTTTTTGGACGAGCAAACGTCGATGGATATTTTAATAAAACGTTTACGAGGTCATGTGAGTGGAAATCTAATGCTGGCTCACAGTGAGAGTTTAAGACCAGAAACATCAACAGAAGATCTTCTCCGTGAATATGATGGCGTCCTTACAGATGAACTGCTTTTTAACGAGATCATGGACTACAGGGAATTAAAAAAGAGGGGAGATAAATTAAGCGAAGGTGAAATTGTAAAACCTGGGACACGGGGGATACAGTAACAAACAAACTGCATAGGTAAGGGAAAGAAGTTGGCAGACGAAACTACCTCTCTACGCTAAAGGACTACTCAGAAATCAAATGAAACAACTCTGTTACAGACTATTCAAAATACGGGAATATAAATACCCGCATCCCCCAACCGCTCAAACACAGTACTAACTTCCTCTATGCCCTCGCATAATTTTTTGAGGTAAATTTGCAAGGTATTTTTAGTGCCATTGTCATTAGCGGGACTTTGGTACATAGTTGTCTCCGAACCCTGTACGAAGAGGAATGCCCATGGCAGACAAACACAATGTTAGGCGCTTTTTCGAACTGCCCACTGTCCGAAAACGAGCATACCAAATGATTAAGCCGTATCTAAAACATTGTTGGACAAAACTTTACTGATGAAGAAGGAATGAACCCTTTCTTTAATGGTGCAGCGATGTTTATTTCCAGAAATCTTGTCCATAAAGGCCTAACAAAAGTCCTGATGGATCACTACCAAAAAATTTGATAACAGTGAAGTTTTATCTCTGGTGAAAATCTACAAAAAACATGTCGAAGCCAGGCATGTGGTCACCTCACCGTTTGTCAGTAACAAGATGAGCGATTGGTTTCGAGCAAACGAGAGCGGGATCGTTCGTGAAGTTGTTGAAAAAGTAGCCTCTAAGTAAGTTTGCCGACGACGTCCACCACCCTACGAAAGAGTCGGCTGGGCGGCTTTTTCTTTTACCTACTGTCTAGTGGAACCACTCAATCCCCTGTCACTTCCAAACCAGCCTTGCTTCAACTATCCACCCTAGACACAAACCTTCAAACTGGTTCCACCTAAGGGACAGTATGTGCCCAAAACACAACGTAGACACAATGCTTTTACTACTGTATCTTAACTGAAGAAGACCTTTCACATTGAAGTTAAACAACTTAAGGAAAGACAACAATGAAAATCGTTGAGATACTAACAAACACAGATCCATTTATCATTAAAACAATCCTCTCCTTTGTAGTCGGTGGTACCTGGATTACCGCTCTTAGTCTCTTTTCCGAACGACTCGGCTCAAAAATCGGTGGAGCAGTGGCCGGTATTCCCGCCACTATGGTGGTTTCTCTTGCCTTTATTGGTGTAACCCAATCGGCATTAACGGCTGTGGCAACTACCACTGTGATTCCCATAATGCTTGGTGTAAATATAATTATGGTGATTATTTTTCTCACCTTGTTATCAAGCTTGGGCAGAGGGTTTTGGATTAGCTTCGGAGCCGCTATATGCACATGGCTAATTCTTTCCTGGTTCATTGTTACCTGTGATCCAACACTACTTGCCTCAGTCATTGGATACGTACTGATCGCAATAGTCGGTTATATAGTTGTTGAACACATGCTCACAATCACGAGCGTTCCTGGCCAGCAAATAACTCGTACCAATGCACAAGTTATTTTTCGCAGTTTAATTGCTGGCACAACCGTCTGTGGTGCGGTACTAGCGGCCCGTTACGCGGGACCGACACTAGGAGGAATCTTTGCGACTTTCCCCGCCCTAACTGTTGCGCTGATGTTGATTTTTAAGTTGTCAGGTTCAGAAAATCTTTTACCTGCCTTTCTTAAAAATTTCATTGTTGTCGGAACAATAAATGTCTGTGTGTTTGTCCTAACTGTCAGATTCCTCTTCCCAATCATTGGAGTAAGCTGGGGAACTATCTGTTCACTCATAGTCTCTCTCGCCTCTTCGTATCTTCTATACTTCCTGGTTAATCAAAAGATGAAGTGAGCAAAACCAACGACCTCACCGCCGGATTCTGTCCGGCGGTTTTTTCTTTCATCTTAATTATTCTGCTGTTTCCAGTCACCTCCCATACTACTTCCGCAAAGAGACTGACCCTTATCATAATAATAAAAGTAGCATTTTTTAGCGATTTAGTGCATAGTTGCTTTAGAAGACTAGAACAAGGAGATTACAATTGAATAAAAGACAACGAAAGAGTCGTACCCTAAAGCTTCTAACTGTACTTATAGTTATACCGGCTATGTATCTCATACTATGGCCCATCAGCTTTATAGGAGACCGTGGGGGCAGAACCAGAGGTAACACTCTACAGAGTCCCGTTCGTTCATACCAACACAAAGAAACAGGCCGTAGAGTTATACTAGTTGGTATATGCCATATTGGTAAAAAAACCTACTATCAGAAAATTCAAAGCTTTATTGATCGAATGTCCTCAGAAGGATTTCAAATTCTCTACGAAGATGTAGGTATAGAGGACGATGAGAATACCGATTCCCTTGACCCAGAGACACATTCAATCCTCGATAGAATGAGCGATCTCGACACCTTTATGAGAGAAGCTTCTAAAAGGTTTTTTACTGAAGACATCGTCTACCAAACGGAAGCTCTTGAGTACCGTGACTCGTGGATAAGAACAGACGTTACTGCTACCCAGATAGCAACATCACTTACTGAAATAGGTTCATCTAAACCGGATTATTCTGTAACCGGATTTAAAATAAGATCCCGGAGTAGTCCTTCAGAAGAAGTTATCTGGTGTATGAAAAAAATATTCACAACAGCGACAAAACTTTTACCAGGATTCACTGTAATCGTAGAAATTTTCACGCGATTTAAGTTTGAAGCAAGAGCTCTTAAGGAAGTCGTTATAACGATGAGAGATGAGGTAGCTACGCTTGGTATTCTTGAATACAACAAATACTCCGATGTTCTGAGTATCTGGGGGGCAGGACATATTTCAGGTATTCACAAACACCTTTTAGCGGCCGGCTATCAACCGACTACAACTGAGTGGTACGATGTGATGTAACACTACATCAGCTGCTCTTCCTTCTAGGAAGAGCAGTTTTCTTGTATTAAAAAGATTGCTAACACAACGTACTATTTAGCACATAGCGCAACCGCCATCAATAAATTGATGGCGGTTTTTACATTCTATCTGCTACAATTATATTTTCCCAAAGTATTTAACTTACTCTCTTTCGTTATACAATGCCCCAGATAAACAGGAAGAGATTTTTATAAGTCTCGATAATATCTTCATCCTCAATTACAACCGCACTGACCGGAGTTGTGAGTTTCTGCAAAATCAATAACCTTGGTGTAATAATGATGTCCGATTTTATTCCAACATCTTTTGGCAAAGTTTTCACGGCATGACGTAATAAACCTGAAATCTTTCTATGTTGCTCCGCTCTTAACGAATCCTGAAACAAAAGACGAACATCGAGTTTTATTCTCTCTCGCCATTTAAAATATTTTTCTTGCATTTTTGGATCCACCTCTTTCCATCCCACATTACCGCCAATAAAATATCGATAGTCCCCTGATCGAGTCATATCCATTAGTAACGTTTGTAGATTACGGACCGCATACTCACCTTCATAGACTCTTATCGACCTGGTTCGCCCACGTTTTTTATATAATTCCTCCAAGCCAGAGATGGCTTCAGAGACATCTTGATTTTTACGTTCCATCACAGACACTAAAAACTTGGGATCTTCGGTTTCAACCTTCATTTTTAAACCAACTTCCACCCTCCTCATAAGTCCTTGTCTGACGAGCGAATCAACGAGTGAATAGACCGTGGCGCGCTTCAAGTTTGTTTCCCTAGCCAAGTTAAGTATAGTGGTCACCCCTAACGATAAACCAGCATAGTATACCAATGCCTCTTTTTCATTGAGACCAGCTGCTTGAAGTTGTTTTATTACTTTTTTCATAAAATGTCACTTTTTGTTACAAAAATATAACTATCTATTCTTTATTTAAAGCATATTTAACAGAAAATGTCGACATTTTAGACATAAAACAGGTTTGTTCTATATAATCATGAAAGTTAACCAAGTGAGTTCTTTAACATGTTGAGAGAAACCCCCATGTCCAGGTACAATGCGTGTTGGAAATTTTCAAAAGCAGTTTCCTGCTCTGATTACCCCCTTACAATAACTTTCAGTTACCCTTGCCGGGGTACATATGACTTTAGTGAGAGGTTTCCATTGACCTGCAAAAAATGCTCAGACGGAGAAAGCGAATCTCCTAATGTTCATGGCAGAGTTTTTCTCTCCTCGGAGGAAGGATGCCTACTTTTACCTCAAATCATCCAAACCAAAGCAGATCTAATGCAGACAATTACGGACCTACTAGAAGCATACAACAAGGGTCAGCGATTAACCTTTGTTGAACCAACTTGGTGCCTTAGCTGCCTTGAGTTTATACAACAAAATTCTTGTGCCCTCCCCCTACCGGAAGGCAAATCTGCCGAGGTAGAAGCTACCGATCTCACTAACCAATCTTTAAACCTGGGGTGGTGGTGTCTGTAAAATTTTCCTATTTTAGGTATAGAAGCGCTCAGCTACGTTGAGCGCTTCTAATTTTTTGTTTATAGTAAGCAATAATTTTTATAACAGCCACACTGAAAGACCAAGTGGGAAATTCACTTAAGAATTAACGATATCTTTTCTCCTTTAAGAAAAAGTCTATTACTCAACCCGAATGACAGTTGTCGCGGGTAACTTTTCTTTAATAAGATTCAAGTCCATTTCTGAATACTCGTTTCCTTTTAGATTTAATACCTTGAGATTAGACAAATTACCAAGCTCCATAGGTAAACCGGTTATACGATTATTTGATAGATCAAGTACCTCGAGATTCTTGAGTTGTCCAATTTCGGCCGGAACACCGGTGAACTGGTTACCGGAAAGATCCAACACTCTAAGATTTTGCAGATGACGTATCTCAGCTTGCAAGGAGCCAGTCAGTTTATTGTTAGACAGATCGAGTTCCTGAATATCTGTTTTTTCAAAGACATCTTTCGGTGTCTGCGTGAGTCCTCTATTACTTAAGTCCAATACCGACTTGTTGTTTAAAATTGTTTCTGCAGGGACCCTCTCTTCTTCTGGACCGGAAACGCTAGTTCCGCTCACTCGATCAGCATCTTTCTTTGTTTCAATTATTTCTGAATTTGATTGCAGTGTGTTTTTTATACCCTGATCATACGCAAAAAGACCTATACCAACGATTACTATTGCCAAAATAAATATTTTTATCATACTCTTTAGTGTAGTACACCCACACTAGATTGCAATGTTTTATCTCTACTTGACCCCATCAGACAATCAATAAGTTACGCCGTTGCTTTGATAGCTTTAACAATGAAAAAGAGAGGATTCTCAGCATTTTTTAATAAAGAATCTTTACCCATACCAAACTATTCACTAATTCAACCCGGCTAAATCAGATATACTCTTAAATAAGATCGTCTTCATTCCCAATGCTGCAGCTGATTCGGTATTTTTCTCATTATCATCGATGAAGGTCACTTCGGAAGCCTCCTTTCCTAACAGTTTTAAGGTGTGATTAAAAATATCATGATTAGGCTTAACCATCCCCACCTCACCTGAGATAACGATGACCTCAAACAACGCTTCTAGATCATTGTCCTTGAGAATTGGACGCAGTAAACCCGCTGGCGAGTTCGAGCAAAGTGCGATTTGATTATTCTCCTTCAGACGTCTAATAATCGACACCACTTCTTGATCAACAACAGCTCTCGCTCGCCACTCTTTATCTACCGCTTCTGGTGTTTTCCCTGATAATTCAGCTAAAGCTCGGTAATAATCCTCAGTGGACAAGCGTCCGGCGTCAGCATCGACTACGTACTTCTCTCTAAGTTCGGAAACACTATAATTCGGTAAATATTCTCTAAACCAATGGTCGGCCAATTCACTCGAGATCACTCCAAAAAAATCAAATATGTAAGTCATTTGTAACCAGTCTACACGTCCATTCTACTGAGTCAATCATCGTTTAAACCACTTAGCAGAATTAGGGTTGCGATGTGGACATCCTGGCCAACAACAAGGACGCTTCTTCCCTGCCAACAAGTCGGTCTGTAGGCGTAATAGGTGTTCTTTCCTAGTTTCAGCCTTCTTAACAATTGTTACGTAACAAATCCATTCATTGCGAGCCAGAGGGGTTAGCTGATTCCAAATCTCTAACAAGCGGGAAGAAGAGCCGAGTAGATCTCGCAAATCTTTAGGTATTTTATGGACTACTCCAGAAGCAACCGTCGTCATATCACTTAAGCACCTTGCAATGCCTTAATATCGATCTTCTTCATCTGAAGCAACTTCTCCCAAGCACCAGGAACCAACATCATGTCTTCGATTCCTTCGGGATTTATCTGCCAAGAAAGACCGTACTTGTCTTTGCACCATCCGCAAACACTTTCCTCTCCTCCGTTTTTAGTCAAAGCTTCCCAATAATAATCAATCTCCGTCTGATCCTTGCAGGCAATGTTAAATGAGACCGATTCGTTGAAGGTAAATTCATTTCCCGCATTGATGGCAACAAACTCTTGGCCCAAAAGTTCAAAATAAATCGCCAGCACCTTGCCGGCAAACGGCTCTTGAAAATCAAGCAATCCTTCCGTTGGATAATAAGACTTGGAGATAATTTTTGCCTCCTTAAAGACCGACAGATAAAAGTCGACAGCTTCTTCAGCCTTTCCTTTAAACCATAGATTAGGTGTGATTCTTTGCATATCTCTTACTTAACCAATATTTGAATATCTCTGATTATACTCCAAATCACTTTATTGGCTCAACTTGCCACCCCAACAAGTCAGCATTCTTGAGATAACTATATGATATCTGATTATATTTCTATACATAGGAATAACTAACAATTTCTCACTTTTAAAAACCCCTTGTTGCTAAAATCTTTACCTGGTATACACTTTATTATATGTTTAATAACACCATATTGTGGTCTATACTTGTCCTGACGATACTCTCTAGCGGGCTACTTACTAATGTCAGTATCTTAAATGCTGAAAGTTGGGATGGAACCAAATCTAGCAACGAAGCTGCAAACTGGAGAAAACAACTGGAGACCTGGAATTCACGAATCGAAAACTGGTCCGAAAAGCGAGAGGAACTCAGAGAACAAATCTATGGTGACAAGTTAGATAACTTTAATGACCCAAAGTACTGCACGACTGAAGGGTGTTGGGAGGAAAGAATGTTTGAACTAACTTTTACAAGCAGTACAACTAAATTAGAGCTAAGCAAGAACGATAGTGATTTATTTATCGAAACTTTCGATGGTCTTTCTGCCGAATCTGTGAATGGTGGTCAAGTGGTGGATTACCAGATTGAGGGCGAAAAATTCTCTAGTTCTAATTTTGGACAAACAATTTCCTTTACCAACATTAAAGGTGATACCTGGGATAGCAGTAATTTCGGACAAAGTTTAACTTACTTAGGTAATGATGGATCAACTTGGAATAGTAGCAATTTTGGACAGGTACTCTCGGGGAAAAATTGGGAGAGAGGTAATTTTGGTCAGTCATTTACCCAAGACGATGAACTGATAATTTCTAATTTTGAACTTGAATAATTAACCTGTATGGAACCACATGATTCATTAATTCCCAAACACCAGAAAAAGACAGTGCTGTTGGCTAGTTTTGTTGCCGTAGTGATCTTGCTTGGACTGCTAGCCTCTTACCTAAAAACTAACTCTTTACCAATTTCTGATACCAACCATAACACCAGTAATTCATGCCACCTATCCTACGAACAACTATTAAAAGTGAATGAGTTTGATTTCTCCGCTTGCACAAATACTTATCTACGTAGTGGAGATTACGAAGCTTTGGAGGAATCACTTGCTACCCACCTCATTTTAGTATTCGATGCCTCAGGCTCAATGGCGGGAGATATCGAGGGTAAAACAAAATTAGATATTGCTAAAGAAGCCACCAAGTCATTTTTAGCTGACTCAAAAATAGATACGAACCTTGAAGTAGGGATTATAGTCTATGGACACCAAGGTGATAATACAGAGAAAAATAAATCTCTTTCTTGTGAAGGAGTCGAAACAATTTACCCACTTAGTAAAATAAAAACGGAGGAAGCTATTAATCGAATGGATAGCTTTCAAGCTACTGGCTGGACCCCTATTGAAAAATCATTACTGCTCGCAGAAAAAATGCTCTCCGAAAGACCAGCCAAAGAGAATGTGATTCTTTTAGTAAGTGATGGGGAAGAAACTTGTGGTGGCGATCCCATCGCTAGGGTCAAGGTGCTTAAAAATAGCCCCGTACCGATACAAACCAGTGTCATCGGTTTTGCTGTAGCCGGTCAAGATGAAGCACAACTACGATCTATCGCAGAAGCTGGTGCAGGAGAATATTACTCGGTAGCTACAGCCAAACAGCTAAAAGAAGCTTTTACTAAATATCGCTCAACAATCGCTGAGGCTGACTACAAGATCGGCCGCATAATTGAAGAAGTTCACGATACTGGCACTATCTTTCATAACTACGTTCAATGTCTAGCCGCACTGAAACGAGAAGAGGCAGCGATGTTACTGGATATTAACGCCAATAATCTTCTTGGCACAAAGTGTATAGACTACGGAAACCAAACCTACCGAGAACGCTACCTAACAATAGAGAAACACCTGAATGAAATATTTGCTGCAGATAAACAAAGTTTTGAGGCGACCCGTAGTCGATGAAACTTATCTCGGTTGAGCATTAGTAATTTTGTACTCTGGTTAAGAGAAAAACTCTGGTTAGAAGACGGGAATAGCATTCTTCCAAGTGTAATCAAACATCGTTAGCGTCATTTTGGTATGTGCATCAGACTGAATCAGTACCGCTGAACTATCTTTTTTAGGTGATACATATAAAGTCTTGTTGTCATAGATCATAATAGTAGTGTCAAAACTATTATGCATGTCGATCGGTAACTGTCTTATTTCTGAGTCATCATAATACTCCTTCAAAATTTTCTTGTTAGGTATATCCTCCCAAAGGGCGGTGGTCTTTACTTTACGCTTACGTTTTTCACTAACATACTCCTTTACAAATTCTCTACCAAGTTCGTGAAAAAAGTTCTGAGCTGGAACTATCGTCCTTAAGTGTTTTTCTTTGGCATACAAACTTAAAAATATAGTTGACTTTATTGATTCAAAGTCGTCAAAATACGAGACTAAAACCTTTTCTTCCGACTTTTTGGTTGGGTAATATTCATGCAAAACCTTTACCTTCTCCAATAAATCTGTCTGCTTCCGAATATTTCTACTCACCACTTCATCCAGTCTCTCAATCGGCTCTAATTGAAATTTACTGCCGTACTGCCGACCTGACTTACTCACTAACCCTCTCCTCTCCAGAGCGCTAAGGGAATAATATACGGTTGGTCTTTTTTCGCCTGTAGTCCTAATTATTTCTTGAACTGACACCGCTCCATCCAACAACGCCAGATAAACTGAACCCTCTGCTTCAGTTAAACCAATCTCCCTGAATAAGTCCTTTAGGTTATTTTTATTCATAATAGTTGTATAGTTTCTATTATACATAATTGAACATCTAATACAACTACTCTATGCTGTCCTCAGATGGTTCTTTAAAAAGGAGAAAGAAGTGAACGAATTGTTAACGATGGTGATCTTTGGTCATTTTGTTGGCGACTTTGTACTCCAACATAAGTTGATGGCCGAAAACAAATTCCTTAAGGGTTCAAAAGCCGCAACTTGGTGCACCCTCCACGTAGTGGTATACACCCTTACCGTAGCTATATTCGCTCAAGAATATACTCTTCCTTTTCTACTCGGTGTAGCAATACCACATTGGGTGGCCGACCGTTTCTCTCTAGCCTACCACTGGATGCGTCTGCTGGATCGTGCCGATCTTATGGGTCACACAAACCCAAGCAAAGCGGCCTTTGGGGCAATCATCTACGTGGTAATCGATCAAACTTACCACATCGGATGTCTCTACGTCCTCCTCAAAATACTCAATTTGGAGTAACGTCATGGGTCTAGGTCTCTTCAAAGATGACTATTCTGATTTCAAAGACCAAGCCACCAACAGGAGATCAGACAACATTAATCCTGACCCGCGTAACTTCATCATTAATAGACTAGAAAGAGTCAACGAATTTACGATCCTCGAAGTAACATACCAAATTGTGTTAATTTTGAGGGTAGAAAAATTCTGGTGTTGAAGGGAATGACCAAAGAACAGATCAAAAATCTGAAAACTCTTGCTCCGCACTTTAGCACTGGCTCCAATACTCTACCTATCGTAGCCCGATTTCGTCCAACTATGGAGGGCTGGAAATATGACCTTGCCTTTTGTTCCATGTCTAAAATCTAGACACACCCCCGCCTAATCAGCGGGGTTTTGTTATACTTAGCAAATGCAAAATCTAGGAAAGAAAATAGTTGTGGTCGGAGTAAGCGCTTCGGGAAAATCTACCTTATCTCGACTCTTAGCCGATAAGTTGAAAATCGAAGTAACCTTTATGGACGAGGTCATGTGGCGGGCAGAATGGAGTTATGTTGGAGATGAGTTAGTAACAACTAAACTGGACGAAATACGCAAAAGACCGGAGTGGATCATTGAAGGATATCTACCTAAATTTGTTCGGACTATGATCTTTGAAAAGGCCGACACGATTATTTATTTGGACCATCCCTCATGGGTTTCTGCTTGGCGATATCTAAAGCGTTACTGGAAACATCGTAAAGTTCCCCGCCCTGAACTTAACGGTAGTCCTGACAAATTTAGTTTCAAGTTTCTTAAATTAATTTGGACAAAAAGAGAAGCTGTTTCTCTCGAAAAATATCTAGAACAAATCACCGACAAAAATAAAGTAATCCGGTTTACCTCTCCAAAAGAAACTGAAGTATTTTTATCCCGACTATCTTAGATAGAAGGTTTTTTATCTAGACTTTTTTGAACGACCCTTTCGGCTTCTTCTTTGTTCAAAAATGAACCTACTTTTACAATTTTACCGTTAATATGATCAAAAACGTGAGTTACGAAATCTGTCAACTTAAGTTTCGCCTCGCTAGTAATTTCTACTTGTTCACCTAATAAGCAAGCCAACACATTATGATCTTCCTCCATCACACCCTCTTTTCCTGGTGACCAAGAAGACTCAATCTGTTCCATTAGGCCAATTACTTCACAATCATATATCTTACCTGTCTCTAACTTAGAATTAGTTACCACAAAGCAGTCTAGGTTATCTCCATCTCCACTTGTTGTATCTAAGATAAAGCCATAAGGATACGGGTAATTTCTGGACACAGTAACTGTCTTTCGATACTCTAATGTTTTTTCATTATATAGGTTCTTTTGATTTGAACCTGCTTCATTTTCAATAAAAACTTTCATGTTAAATTGACACAAGATTAAGACGATCGCCTGAAACTAATACCATTAACGAAGCGCGAGTCACTTCTGCCTTTCCTTTTAACCATAGATTAGGTGTGATTTTTTGCATAACCTACTTTTTCTTTTTAGGTTTAGAAACCTTAGGTGTCACTTTCTTAGCAAGGCTTGTTTGTTGTTTTAGCTGGTTTTCAACTGACTCCATCACCAGCTCAGTTTGTAGTAGCCTTAGGATTTTTTCTGGATCGTCAGTCTCACCGATCTGTTCCATCGTACGACAGAACGGGCAACCATCCTCACAACCAACAAACTCTGCCTTGACCTTAATCTTAGGGTTGTTAGTGAAAAAAGAATGTACTAGATTAGTCGCCTCATATTCGAGATAATCTTGCCACTCGTAATACAACTCTGGAAGTAGGCTAATTAATTCGTTTTCAAAATCTTCAATCACGCCGTTCTGCAGACATTTCTTTAGGTTGGTTAGGTGTAGCTTAGGTATCCTCTCCAACACTTCTTCCTCAAGAAATTCTTTAGCTAAATCAATTAACTCGTCAGTGGTAAAACCCTCAAGTGAGAAATAGCGATCGCTAGCCCCAATCTCCTTAACCCAGACTAGGAGGTTTTCTTTAGCCGGAATCTCGATAGTTGCGCCAGTTACAGTATCAATATAAAGTTGCGGAAAGTCTTCGCCACCAACTCCCTCAAGGATAAATTCGACTAGCCTCTCACTATTAATCGGTAAACCATTGGGTAATGTATATATGTACATAGTGGGATCATTGTACCCTTACTAAATAAATGGTCAACGACATAGAACCAACCTAGAATAGGATTACCCTCCAGCCAATTTCTGCTATACTCAAGAATATGACTGATAGACACTTAACCCGTACCGCAGTATTTGTGGTACTAGAAAAAAATGATGAGATTTTCTTCCTTAGACGAGCTAATACTGGCTGGGCTGACGGACTTCTAACCGTCCCTGCCGGACACGTCGATAAAGGCGACCAAATCCGCGAAGCGGCAATAAAAGAGGTCTCAGAGGAAGCCGGAGTTGAAGTCTTATCAGAAGATTTGGAATTCATCCATGTTGATTTTATCCGTGATGCGTATACTAACTTCTACTTTCACACCACTAAGTGGCAGGGTGAGCCAAAGATTGGTGAACCTCATCTCGCTAGTGAAGCTTTGTGGATCCACAAAGACTACCTACCAGACGACCTTACCCCGCAACTTAAGAACCTCTTTATTGAAATCAAGAACAAGTCATATTTTTCAGAACTAGAAAGAAATAAATAATTTTTATGACTAGGAATTTCAAGATTAGTGACCAACTAAAAATCCTTGGGTACAAGCTCTATACCCCAATCTTAAAGATTTACTGGTTTCTTTTTCGTCCCTTTAAATTCGGGACGAGACTTTTGATTTATCATCCTGAATTACCTAACACTATACTTCTGATTCGTCACACTTATGGTGACACCACAACTTGGAATATGCCCGGTGGTGGGTACAAACCAAAAAATGAAGGAGTCGAGAAAGCCGCCAGAAGAGAAGCTTTTGAAGAAGTTGGCCTAGAAGTCAAAGATTTAAAATACTTAGGTGAGCAAAAAAGTACCCACGAATACAAGCGTGATACGGTATCAATTTATTCTGGAATAGCTAAGAGCCTCACCATTACCCTCCAATCCGAGATTGCCGAAGCTAACTGGTACACACTCGAAGAAGCCTGCCAACTAAAAGCTGCTCGTTCCTTAGATTACCTACTTTTTGAAATCCTTAAGGTCAAAAGTCGGGGCTAGATCTACGATAAGTAACTATCGAAATAAATAGCATGACAGGTATAGCCACCAGGATTTCTTTCCAAATAATCTTGATGATAATCTTCGGCTGGCCAAAAGCGCGTAAAGGGTTCGAGAGTAGTCACTACTGGATCTTCCCACCGCCCCGATTCATTCACAATCTCGATCATCTCCCTAGCAGTACGCTCCTCTTCTTCGTTTGCATAAAAAATCGCGGAACGATAGGAAGTCCCTCGATCATTTCCCTGCTGGTTTAGAGTGGTGGGATTGTGGATCTGAAAAAAGAAATCTAGTAATTTTTGGTAAGTGGTTTTAGTAGGATCATAAGTAATTTCAACTGCTTCAGCATGACCAGGGTGGAATTCATAGGTGGGATTTTCATTCTTACCTCCACAATACCCCGCTTCAGTCTCAATTACTCCTTCTTGCTTACGTAAAAGATCTTCAAGACCCCAAAAACAACCTCCCGCTAAAACCACCTTTTTGTATTGATTTTCCATCAAATAATTATAGCCTAAAATGCCTAAAAAAGAGAAAACCCCGACCTACGGTCGGGGTTTGGGTTTAGCACCCTTCGCCTCACTAGGCGACTTGGCGCTCTGCAGCTGTGACTTCCTCAAGCGGCAAGATGAAGAACTTCTCATCCTGAACGATTTCCACTCCTGCGATCTCGGGACGATCACGCAGAATCGCTTCTTTGTCGAGTTCGAGCTTGATCCGAATAAAGCGCTTCAGTCCCCGCCGCTTCAAAGAAAGGATGATTGTCTTGATCTCCCCTAAGACCGAGACGCGCGGCGGAGACAAGCGCCATCCAAACTCTCCGCTAGTAAGTTTGACTGACTTACTCTCCCCCGAAAGAAGGGTGTTCCGGTTTTTGTCGGCATACTTTTCAACCGCACGAATCAGTTTCTTCTGTTCCGCCATAAGCGGCTGCGCCAACTGGTCAAGTGCTTGATTGAGACTAGCGACCTCTTCGGCCACTTGTGTACGGGCGAGAAGGAGCTTGCGCTCAATCTCACCCAGACGTCGCAACATCGTATTCGCTTCGTTTTGGTCTTTGCAGACCACCCTTACTGAAGTTGCCATGAGCCTTCTCCTCTATAAATGAACGATCCTCAAGTACTGTACAGGAGTGGAGTTGGTGTGTTAATATGTCGTCGAATTTCGACAACATGGAAAAAATCCACTCCCTACTCTCTCTTCTCGATCTATCCACCAAAGCCCGGGAGGTGTACTTGTGTCTATTATCATTAGGTGACTGTACCGCAAGAACTCTTTCGCTCCGCTTAAATCTCTCCCGTCCCTCCGTGTATGACCAGCTAAAAATCTTAATTAATCTCGGTTTAGTCATAGAAAAAGACCTTGATGGTACAAAGTTATTCACTCCCGGGGACCTTAGCATTATCGAAAGACTACTTGAGGAGAAACGACAAAAACTGGAACGAGGCAAACAGGAACTAATCGAACTATTACCGACCATCCAAAAGGCCAGTTCTTTTTCTTCCCCCCGCATCCGCTTTGTGGAGGGAGCAGATAACCTTTCAAGGCTACTCTATGAATTATTATTCTTGGGCGGAAAACAAATCTGCACCGTTTGGCCCTACCGAGAGATGAGTGAAATTGTAGGCCTTGAATTTCTAGAGAAATTCAATAAAGAACGGGTACGAAAAAACATTTCCCTCCTAGCTCTCTGGCCAGAGCAATCAAGAAAGGACAAAACGATTTTTTCGGAAACCGATAAAAAAGACCCTAGTATGCAAAGACGCTACTGTGGCAAGGGCTTTTCCCCGAAAATGAGTTACACGATTTGTGGAAACCAAGTCTTCTGTGTCTCTTCCAAAAAAGAAATGTTCGGCTTTGTGGTTGATAGTAGTGAGTTCGCAGAACTAATGAAAATGCAATTTACTATTCTCTGGGACAGTAGCCGACGTTAGTGATTAAGAACGAATCTTCCAACCAGTTTTAAAGAGATACCAGACTAAAGATCCAAGACCAATCACCAGGACAATGATCATGGCGAGACCGACGTACTGATTAGCTTCCCCTACTCCGATCATACTGCGACGGAAACCATCAGCAAAGTAGAAGAAAGGGTTTAGTAAAGTGAGCTTCATGGCTAGTTCGGGCAGGAATTGTATCGAGTAAAAGATACCACCAAGGTAAGTTAGTGGAGTGATCACAAAAGTATTCATGATTTGGAGTTGCTCAAAGCTCTCGGCCCATAGAGCCACAATGATTCCGAGGATCGCAAAAATGGTGGCAATACTAACCACGTAAAAGATAAAAGTTAGCGGATGTAGCAGTGACACAGCGCCGAACAAAACCCCTGTACCCATAATAAGCAAGGCAACCATCACCGAGCGAGCCACGGCACTTCCCACAAACCCCAAAAGCATTTCTAGATAAGAGAAAGGGGCAATCAGAATTTCTTCCAGTCCCTTAGTAAAACGCATGAAATAAAGTGCCGAAGAGGCTGATGAAAAGGAAGCATTAATAACCGACAGCATTAAAATTCCTGGAAAAACAAAGGTAATATACGGCACCCCAGAGACTTCGCTAATCTGTGTACCAATAACCACTCCAAAAATGAAGATATACAACGCGGAAGAAATAACCGGAGCAACTAAGGTCTGGATCGCTACCCGCAAAGTGCGCTTTACCTCCCGGCGTAACATTGTGTATAAGCCAATTAAATTAACTTTCATATTTATCACTAGCTTCCCTGGTAATTTTTAGATAAGCCATTTCCAATCCCCCATGCTGTTTGATGAGCTCTCCCTTGGTCCCTTCCGCTAAAATCTTACCGTGACTAATAATCGCGATTTCATTACAAAGATACTCAACTTCTTCCAGATAGTGTGAGGTAAGGATTATCGTCTTACCCTGCTGATTAAGTTCCTTAAGATATTGCCAGAGACTATGTCTTTGTTCGACATCAACCCCGGCGGTTGGTTCGTCGAGGATTAAGAGCTCAGGAGTATGGATAAGAGCCCTTGCTAAAATCGCTCGACGTTTTAGCCCCCCCGACAACTTCTGGAACTTCACCTTACGATGTGACTGCAGGTCAAAGCGGTTAATCAACTCCTCTCTCCTAGCTAACCGCTCCGCTTCAGGAATACCATAGTACCCTCCCATATAGTCGACTAATTCATCGGTGGTAGAAAAAATATCGACATTGAACTCCTGTGGCGAAAGACCGATCTTCAAGCGCGCTTCTTTATAATCAGCTACCACATCAAGATCGTCGACGAGTATCTGCCCAGCTGTAGGTTCGGCAATACCGGTAATACAGTGGATCAAAGTACTCTTACCTGCCCCATTTGGTCCTAACAAACCGAAAAAACTCCCGCGAGGGATTGCTAAGCTTACGTGATCGAGAGCTAACTTAGCCCCCTTCCCACTACCATAAACCTTAACTAAATCTTTTATCTCTAACATTGCCTCCGACATTCACTAAGAATAACACAAAATCATCATCTATAACATCGACATTTTTTGGAGATTGTTACGAAGTGCTTCCCTTACCTCTACATACTCATCATAATCATAGAAAAAGCGAATCTTATCTGCTCGTAAGTGATTCTCTTTCGGCTGATCTTCGAGAACAAAAGCAACGAAGGTTTCGGCCAGATCTTCCGCTGGACTATAGGTGGCATACTCAGTCACAAAGTGATCTCCGTTATCCTCAAAGTAATCATCCAGCTCGTCGAATAAAGTTTCACCTTTCAAGTTTTTTACTCGCTTCTCATGTTTTTTATCCTCACTTGTCCAGAAGGTACGAACGAAATCTTTTTCTAAGTCTTTATCAGGGAAGAACAGAATATGGGCGTACTCGTGTATAAATAACTCAGCAATTAATTTACGAGTTGCCAAACTTTTATCTCCATACAAATCACGATTGATTCCAAACACCCACCGCTTACTACCCGGAACACTTTCCACAAAAGCCCCTAGACCGGAATCCTCTTCGTAGAATACCCGCCATTCCTTTATTTCCCTCTCGACTACCTTACTCCCAATAACACTCTGGAGTAGGATAAACAACTCTTGATCCACTGGGCGCACCGTATTCTTTTTCCAAGGTCGGAGCTTATCACCAGACACAAAATAGATACGCTCAAACTCAAGTGGAAAAAACTTTAATTCTTGTGGTTTTTCCGACTTAGCAAGTAGGGTTTGTAGGCGAGCGACTTCCTGAAGGAGTAGGTCAATTTGAGCTTGGCGACTGATCTTTTCTTCCGCCGCCGAAGTTGCAACCGGAAACGAAACTAAAAATACCGCTACTATGGAAACGGCAAGAAAAATGCGTCTTAAAAACATATCTTCATCATACTGACTATCTAGAAGTAGTGCAAATATATAGGAAAAAACGGCCCAAAGGCCGTTTTTTTAACTTTCAGGCAACAAGTAAACGACTTGTTACCAAAAATCTGGATCAGATCTAATAGGACAGTAGCATTCTCCTCCCGACTGACAATGTTTGCAAAGTAACGTTATAGCTCTGTGTAGATTATCGTCATCCATGGCAGCAATAATCAACAGGTGATCACGCTTGAGTAAAGCACCAGGAATTTCAGAAAGAAAAAAGTTGCGTTGGAAATACTCTTCTGACATCAACCTAAGTAAGTAATCCACCCTGTTTGCAAGAGCAATGTCCGCAAGTTGCTGAAGGTCTTCATATGTAATGTACCATCGATCAAGCGTTTGTTTTAACTGAGAATCATTCAACGCTGATAAGTCACGACTACCATCCATTTACTTCACCTCTTTTTGTACCACAAGTAAAATACTATAAGTAAATTTTTTGTCTAGTTTTTTAATGATTACCCTACCTCATAGGGAGTATCACTGTAAACAAATTTGTGCCTAGGACAGGACTTGAACCTGCATGCCTTGCGGCGCTACCACCTCAAGGTAGTGAGTCTGCCAATTTCTCCACCTAGGCTCTTATGTCAATAGTAAGTAATTTCTCCTATAGACGCTCGGCAATTGTACGCAACATTTCTTCAATTTTCAAGCGTTTTCGGGAGAGGCATAACATTTTCTTTTCTGGATACATTGCACGTAATAACAATAACGATTCAGCTTTGGCATATCTAAGTTGAAAAAATTCCGTTCTTCCACCTCCTGTGATATGTCCTTTGATTGTTAATCGGTTAAAAATTTCCTCTTGGATCCAAAGTATGTGTTTCCTACTCGCTGAGGCAAAAACAGTGTAGAACATAAAGCTCGATTTCCACCGTGGATCAAAATATGAGTATGTACATCCATCCCCGTCAAAAGAACCTAGTAGAAAATTAAAGAAGTATTCTGGAGGGATTTTAATTTCGCCAACAGTTTTTGATTTATTGGGAGTTAAACCAATACTTAATAAAAAATCATAAAACAGCACGTCGCTAAACTGTGAGACAAAATACTCTTTTTTCTTATTTATTCCACTAGATTTCCTTCCAATATGTCCTTGTGTACCTAATGCTTTCTGAAAAAGTTCGATTAGTTCAATGTCTTTCGATGTGAATACGATATGTCTTCCATCGGGAGATAAATTACCATCAGACGCAATAAGACCAATTGCGTAGGCAAACTGAGGTGACCACTTTATTTTAATTTTGCCTTTTGGTTTTGGACCGGGCTTCCCCATCTTTATATAATATCACAATCTCAAGTAAGTAGCGTCTACCAATTAATTGAAGTCTCCTTTATGTTACACAAACAAAAAGCCGGACCCTTTGAGGGTCCGGCTTTTTGTTTGTTACTTAGTCCTTCTTCTCTTCTGCTGGAGTTTCAGCGCTAGCTGGAGTCTCAGTTGTGGTCTCAGTAACTTCTGCTACTGGCGCTTCTTCCTCTTTCACAACCTCTGCTACGGTAGCAGCTTCAGCTGCGGCAATAGCTTCTTTTTCTTTAAGCTCAGCTTCCTCAAGAGCCTTGGCTTCGGCCGCGGCGCGAACAGCGGCTTCGGCCTCTGATTCGGTTGAAAAATCAACCACTGACATACGACGCATCTGACGACGAATCTCACGTGCCACTTTCTCACGGATGTAGTAGAGCTTAGACTGACGAACCTTAGCACGCTTCACGATCTCAAGCTTATCAATAAGCGGTGAGTATAGTGGATAGATTTTTTCTACTCCAACACCACTTGCTACCTTACGAACCGTAAAAGTTGCTCCTGGTTCATTACCATGCTTACGAGCTAAAACTAGCCCTTCAAAAATCTGAATACGGGTCTTCCCTTTATCTTGAATCTTTTGGTGAACACGTACGGTATCCCCTGGTCTTAGACCAAGTCCTTTGCGTTCCTCCATATTTACCGGTGAAATCTTCACTCCTGTTACTGCTGTTTTCATATTAATTTAATAAAGGCTAGAGCCATTTAAGTTGTGCCATAATCTACCACAAGCTTCATTATTCCGCAATAAGCTCCGCCGCCAGCTCAAATTCATGAGGTAAGGGGGCAATAAAACGTTCACTTTCCCCGTTAGGCAACACCACCTCGAGGACATGGGAATGAAGGGCTAAACGCTTTAAATTAAGGTTATTTGAAGAAATGATCTTCTTGTCAGCATAAAGTTCATCGCCAACAATGGGTCGATCAATTGCTCGCAAGTGTACCCGAAGCTGGTGAGTCCTTCCTGTCTTAGGAAGCAATTTTACGTACGAAAATGGTTCATTCAGATATTCCCCAACACCAATCCTTTCAAAGTGAGTTAAGGCTTCTCTTAACATTCCTTTGGCTCCACGCTCGGCTGAACGCTTCTTAAAATCCTTCGTACTTCGACCAATTGGACGATTGATCGTACCGAAACGATCATGCAGTCTGCCGTAGACGAAGGCGCGATATTCCTTTTTTACCAGACGATCATGAAATTGTTGCTTTAAAAAAGCGTGAGCTTCTTTTGTTTTCGCTAAGATCATCACCCCCGAAGTTTCGCGATCCAGTCGATGTACCACACCCGATCTTTCCAGTGGCGTACCGTCAGGCTTTAAGCTAACCTCCCCTACTCCCTTAGCATTTGGTACTCGGTTTAAGAACCACTCCACCACTGTCTGCCCTTCACTCGGACGCCAATCCTCATGCACCAAGAGTCCGTAGGGTTTATTAATCACCAAAACTTCCTCATCTTCAAAGAGAATTTCTGGTTCTTTACCGACCATGCCTTCTTTCGCGATTTCCATATTCCAGAAGAATACGCTCAAATTCGTCTTTTGTAAAAGCGGGCCAGTAACTAGGGGCAAAAAACCACTCACTGTAGACCGCTGACCAAGTAAGGAAGTTGGAAGTTCGGTTATCGCCACCGGTACGAATAATGAGGTCGGGGTCCGGTAGTTCCGCTGTCCAGAGGAGATTTTTGAAACTAACCTCGTCCACTTCCTTCCCTTCCCTGATGGCCTGGTTTACCCCTTCAAGAATTTCCGCTCGACCGCCGTAGGAAAGAGCGATCCAAATAGTCGTTTTTGTTTCCGTGCGAGTGGATTCTTCTTCAAGCTTCTTCATTGTCTCTTGAAGCTCCGACGAAAAATCCTCTAACCGACCAACAAATCTTACCCTGACCTTCTCTTCATTTTTTTGTATATTAGAAATAAGCTTGTTACTCAACTCCAGAAAAAGTTGAAGTAGTCCCTCGACTTCAGCCTTATCTCGCTGCCAATTTTCCGTTGAGAAAGCATAAAACACTGCGTGTTCTATTCCTTTTTCCCTCACCCATTTACACACTTCATGAAATTTCTTAGCTCCTGCTTCATGCCCAGAAAAAGCCTCACCACCACACTCTTTAGCATAGCGTCGGTTTCCATCCATAATAAATCCAACACACCTAGGTAGATTGATTATTTCATTCATATAAAACTACAACACCGAAAAGTCATAATAAGTTGTCCTCGGGGTCGCCCAAGTACCCGATACCGACTCCACCACGGATAAGACCGATCCTTCGTGCAAATGCTCCATTAAGGCCTTAAGCGCATCCTGCTCCCCTTGTGCTACTACATAGACTGTTCCGTCACTAACATTACGAACATAGCCTTTGATACCAAGTTCTGTCGCAACCGTTTGTACATAGTCACGAAAACGAACTCCTTGCACCTTACCTTTTACTTCTGCTTGTAGTTCGTGCATGTTTAGTCGCCACTATCGACAACTGGGGTGTCGGTACTATCTTCCGTTGTTGCGCTGCGCGATGCTTCGACTTGTCGCTTACGAGTACTGACATGTGGTATCCGCGGAACAACAACCGAAGCTAAGCCTGCAATAAGAGCGATGGCATAATAACCAAAACCAATCGTCATTCCAATTGCTCCTGCAAACCAGATACTCGCTGCGGTAGTGAGATTTCTAACACTGGCTCCTTCCTTCAGAATCAACCCGGCACCAAGAAAACCAATACCCGAAACTATCTGCGCCGCAATCCGTGACTTTGAAGCCGGATCAACCAACATCGACATCATGGTAAAAAGCATCGCACCAGAGATCACAAAGATGTGCGTACTGATACCAGCATCTTTACCTCGATGTTCTCGTTCAGCACCAATAATGTATCCTAAGAATAAAGCAATTACTAAATCCACCACGAACACAATCGTGATCGGATCAAAAGCTTTTTCAAAATGTGTAATATCTAACATATTGGATAATTGTACTACAAATTCAAAGGACAGGAGAATAATCTACTGGTATTGAAATAATTTCAAAAACAGGTACTATGTGTGACATAAATCGCGCGATTAGCTCAGTTGGTAGAGCAGCTCGTTTACACCGAGAAGGTCGGGAGTTCAAATCTCTCATCGCGCACTAGACCAAGAAAGCTCAGGCAGATGTCTGGGCTTTCTTGTGTCTTAGGTGTACGAGCGATGAGAGATTTGAAGAAAGCGAGTATATCGCGCACAGCGGAGCGAGCACGATTCGAGCGCCGGGGTCGCGTAGCACAATATTTTGGAGTTCAGAGAACGAACAAAATATTGATGCGAAGGTGACCAAATCTCTCATCGCGCACAATATGAAAGTCCGTCAGCTCCTGCTGGCGGACTTTTGTGTTTCCGTCGGAGACTTTACGTTCGGAATTGAAGCAAGACAGAATAAAGCGGGGTCGCCGGTTCAGAAATACTGAGTATACAAATGTCTTTTCTAAAGACCGCAACCTATAATTACATCGCACATACTAGTTTTTAAGTAATTGATGCGTTTCTGGTCCGAGAGGGCGTTACCTTCAAGCGAACACCCTTGGTTGGCAGAAAAAGGTTTCGCAATCTCATCAGATTCTCCTCATTGTTTTCCTCAATCCGGCCGATTGTTATATGTGGCTTTGAACGCTCAGGTAGAGTGTTGTGAAGGTTAGAATGATATGTCGTTTGTCGAACATACCCATCAGGATCTTCTACTCCAACTGCCCGCAGAAAATCTAAAACCGCTCCATAAATACCTGTTCGTACCTCCATGACATTTTCTAACTCGACTCCAAGGACAATCGCCCCTCGACCCAGTAGATTAATCTCTCCGACACTTGCATCTACTTCTTCAGCCATGACCGAGCTAGTCTGAGTAAGCAAAGTCTGAAGCGCATTATCAAATTCCGCTCGATTTAATTCTGGATTCTGTCCAAGGACCTCTTCATACAGTTCATCCGGCCTTCCATAGTGTGCCCAAGTAAAGTGTAAATCACCTGGTACAGTCAATTTCATTTCTGGAAACTCTTTTCGTACAACTTCTTGAATACTGCTCAAATCGGCTTGATTAATTTTAATGTCACTCTCCACCGTCAGACGTCTAGACAACCCGTCTTCATTTTTCTCAAAGGTGAATTTTTTTGCTACTTCTGGTGTTTTTTCCATATATCTATCACTTTATCAGATCAGAGTAAAAAGTTTAAATGGCTTTGTATTAGTACTATATAGCACTACTTGCTGGGCACAAGAAAGGGAGCCCAGCGTCCTACTCCATCCACTCACTTGCAGACAGTATGTCGATTTTAGTGAAATACTTACCTAGTATCCTATCAGATGAAACCGCACCGATAACTCTCGAGTCTTTACTGTTTTCCCGGTTGTCACCCATCAAGAAATACTCATCTTGACCAATATTAATACTACCCTCTTCCCAAACCGTATTGCCTTGAACGTACGGCTCATCAAGCACCTTTTCATTCACAGCGACAACACCATCTTCTATAGTCACCTCCTCATTTGGCAGACCAATGACCCGTTGAACAAAATATTGTCCAGCCTCAGACTCATAGACCACAATATCGCCACGTTCGTAAGTGTTAATCATTTGATTAACAACCAAATAATCCCCCGTCTGCAAGGTGGGACTCATCGCATCACCTGCAATAACAAACGAACCAAAGACAAAAGTCCTTACCAAAACAGCCACCGAAATTGTGACAACTATCGCAACAAGCCAGAAAGCAAAGTATGTTTTTACTGCACTCATATGTGACACTTGTTTCCTTTGCTTGAGGAAATAGTAAAAGACTCCATAGCCGAGAGCCAAGTTAAGTAATATTGGTGACACTATAGGTAGCGCGTAGTCAATTGGCCACTGTACCATTGCTGTCACTAGTGACCACAAGACAAAAAATTGCAACGCACCCTTAAATGACAACTTTATGTCGCTAAACCGATCAACAAAAAAGCGCAGCACGACAACACTCCAAACCACAAGGGCAATTATTAAAGCTACGATGCCGAGAAAAAATATGACTTCCATATAAGTAAAATAGTATCACTCAAGGCGATTATTTGGTAGGTCTTGTAACTTGACTTTATCTTTTGCTAGGGCAATATCTTATCAGATCAGTAACTGGTGAGGAAAATGTTTAAATTCGCAGTGCTTTCACTTCTTGTTTTTGGTTCCGTGATTCTCCCAAACACAGTAGCCGGAGACACGCCCCGCTACTCAATAGGGTTTCAAATGGAAATTGAAGCTACCCTCCAAACATTCAATGACGCAGAATATGTAACATCATCGAATGTTACCCGGATCGGCGACACTCCTTTTCTAAGCGTTACCGTCAGACGAAACGAAAGCGACACGAGTATGAGAGTACTCTTATACGATCAAGGAGAAATCGCAGAGGGCACAAAAGTGTGTCTATTCCGAATCAATCAAAACGGTCTACTACCCGGACAAGAGTCAGATCGTATGACTTTTGCCCGACCATGTACCAGCTCCAGCTAAAGGGAAGCAAACAGCTCCCCCTTTGGCCGGAGCTGTTTTTTTATCAAAGATAGCAACTTGATGTATTTATATATTTTATTCTTTAATCGAATCATAAACTAAAATCCGATCAGTCCTCAGCTGAATTTAATCTTTATTGGGTTTTTTCCTTATTTCTAACAAAATAGCTATTTTATGTCAGGCACTAATAATTAAGAGTAAAAAATACGATGTATTTCCTAGGTTTTTTGCCTTGTTTTATTGACAATATCACCTAACTGTGCTATCATCAAGAAAAGTTCCACCAACGGAGGTAAGATGACATTCGAACAGGCCTTGAAGTACACTGGAAGATACTACGTCTGTGGCAGCAACGAGCTGCCCCGGAACACGATTCTGATCGTGAGTCCGGAGCGACAAAGTTGTTCCAAGTACAGAAGAAAAGACGCCTGGTACTATGACCAGGACGAGGGAGGCAAGCGGTCAGTACGGTCTTGTAAGTCACGTCGCCGCGACCAATACCGGGTCAGACAGATGTAGCCCGCCCGATGAAAACCTTCCGTAGTATCGAGGCGGGTTTTCCTATTATGACTAAGCCTCAAACATTACCATAAATAATAGTTCTGCTTCTATTCTAATTACAAAAAAAAATCAACCGTCTCACATGAGACGGTTGATGAGGTTGGCTTAACCCCACTCAATCGTTGCTGGGGGTTTATCCGAAACACGATATACCACCGCCCCGATACCAGGAACTTCATTTACAATCCTGCGAGCCAAGTACTTCTGGAATTCAAATGGCAGTTCAGCTGCTTGAGCGGTGAAACCATTCACACTCCAAACTGCCCAAAAGGCAACAACTGGTCCACTACCTGCATCATCACCTTTGGTAAAAGTATGTGTTGATTGTGTAACAACCACGCCGGCTTGCCATACCGTCTGGTAAAGTCCTGCCTTACGCAACTCTTCGATATAAATACCGTCGAGCTGCCGAGCCATGGAAAGTTTTTCAATCGTGATCTCTCCCTCAATTCGCACAACCAAGCCTGGGCCAGGGAAGGGATGGCGAATAAGCAACTCTTCCGGAACGCCAATTTGCCGTCCAATATCTCTAGCCCCATCTTTTACACAATCAGAGATGGGTACAAGCTCTGGTAATGAGAAGCCGAGATTCGTATTATGATGAATTTTGATTTGAGCTTTTCTTGCTCCACCTTGTCCACCACCACTTTCAGAGATATCGGTATACAGCGTCCCTTGCGCAATATAACTTGCGCCAAAAGCCCGAGCCTCCCTTTCCAGAATTGGTTTATAGACACTACGCATGGCAAGTCGCTTGTCACGCATACCACTTTTACCAACCAAGACCTCAAGAAACTCGGCAGTTGCGTCGACGATCTTGAGAGTTATCCAGTCTTGATTGCCAAAATACCTGAGAACAAAGGCCTCATCATCAGGACGATCAATGCCTCGGATATAGACTCCACAGAGTTGGTTCTTTCCGCTTGTGGCGTGTTTTAGTAAATGGGCAACAACCGATGAATCCGATCCTCCCGAGAGAGCTAGTAGTACTTTCTTATTACCAATCTGCGCACGCAGTTTCTCAATTTTTTGTCGAGCAACATCCTGAGAAGGAAATCGATCCTTGGCAGCACATATCCCAAAACAAAAATTCTCAAAGATGCGTAAACCATCGACTGTGTCAGAAACTTCCGGATGGAACTGTACTCCAAACAGATGTCTATCGGAGGCGACAGCGACAACACCTTGATCGCTATAGCCATGAATGGCAAGCGGTAGACTGCGAACAATCTCATCTCCATGACTTTGCAAAACCAACATCTCTGCATTAAATCCCTCGAGTAGTTTTGTACCGTCGGTAATTGTGACAGTATGGACGCCGAATTCCTTTCGTCTTCCAACTTTTACTTCCGCGCCAACATGTTTCGCCCACATTTGAAAACCAAGACAAATTCCCAGAATCGGTATTCCGATATCGAAAATTTGTGAATCAAATGGAGGTGGTTCAGTATTGACTGAGGCTGGACCACCAGACAGGATGACTCCCTTAGGTGACAAAGCAACGACATCTTCAATTGTTACCGAAGCTGGGTCAGCCACCAAGCAATAAACGCCAATTTTGGCGAGGGATTGAAAGATTAAGTGATCAAACTGACTACCCATAGAAAATAGCAAGAAGACTTCGCTAGTCCTGCGGACTAACATTTCCTCGTGAATTTGTGCTAAAACACTAGGTGTGGCTTTTCGGAAAGTATCAACCATTTGGACTTCTCCTTCGTGATTATTAGAACTAATTTATCTTACCTACAGCCAATATATCCTCTTTTAGTAAGGAGTCAATGACTTAACTTCGATACTCCGTTACTTTTTGCAGGATCGCCCGGTTACAAACCTAGGAAGTACCAAGGAGCAAGAAGTGGACCAAACTGTTGTTGTCGCTACCGGGATCCGTTTTTCAATCAAACGTGCCAATGAAGAAGTCGGGCGTGCCTATCTTTATCTAATAAAGAATGACTTGCATGTCAAACCTTTTGGCCTGCTGGAAGATGTGTACGTACACACTTCCTATCGAGGTCAAGGTATTGCTGGTGAGTTACTAGACGCCGTCCTCAAAAAGGCTAGCGAAGCTTGCTACAAACTGATAGCCACCAGTCGAGACGACGGAACAAGGACCGACGTTCACGCCTGGTACGAACGTCTTGGTTTTAAAAACTACGGTAGGGAATTCCGAATAAACTTCTAGCTCCCTACCCTTTCGGCCCCATGCTACAACATGGGGTTTTTCCTATTTCATACCGAAGCGAAATAATCTTTGTTTTTGAACAAAAATACCTAGCTGATATCACCAAATTATTTCTACCTACCGATGACGAGCTAGTAATAATATTTGCCCCTATTTACAAATCTCGAAAGGAGGAGTAGTTTATCGTTAGATAAACTACTGGTATCACATCATGTTTGCATCTGTCTACTTTGGAACTAATGTCACAGACAAAGGAATCAAAGGAATCCTCTTGCAGCCAAGTAAGGGGGAGAAAGAAAATGAAATAATTCTCCAGTTCCTCAGACGTGGAGCAAGTAAAATCTCCGCCACAGTTGAAGAGTCACGCCTCGTTATTCGGACCTGGCAAATCTCCCTGTCTTTCTCATCAGGTCACAACGATGACCAAGAGACTCTTGAGCGGACCGCTCACTTTATCAACACGGAAGGTTGGCGTCAGTTGATCGGGGAAAAACTTCAGATTGGTAAATTCGATCCCAATCCGGATACCGAGAAACCTTATTCAACCTACCGGATGATAAACCTCCACACAGCTCTTTCATTCGCGCCCTCCTAGGGGGCGCTTTCGTTTACTATTCCCCTTACTGACTTTTTTTGCTATTCTCTACACATCTGAAGAGACTACCCTTCAGAAACAACCAATATCTTGCCCCTGTAGTTAAATGGATATAACTGCGGACTTCTAAGCCGTTATTCGAGGTTCGATTCCTCGCGGGGGCACCGTGATAATTTTTACAAAAGAAAAGCCCCGGGCAAGTCGAGGCTTTTACCTAATTAGAACTACCAAGGTCGTTTAATAGAAATGGTCTTGGCTCCGGCAGGCGCTCTTGTATAGCGATACAAAACAACCAATGGCATGAAGTAGTCAATGAATGTATCTTTAACAAATTTTTTCATTTTACACCTCGTAGGAGTTGAGTAAGAACGTCTGTTTTTGGTTTAGCATTTTCTTGAATTATGTAAAAACACTTAGACTTCATCCCGTAAGTGCCCCCGAATGGAAAACTAACTGTCCAATTCCGGCTCACCTTCAGAGACCGCTTCAAGATCAGGACTGTTTGATTCTTCCCTATCTGACGGCACCAACAAGGTCTCACTACGGCGAGAAGTGATTAACTTCGACTTAAGACCCTCATGAAGGTCACGGCGGAGAGTAAAGTCTTCCAAAACTATCTTAACCATTGGCTCTCGATAGATATTGTCCGTTGGTAAGTCAGTAAGTTGGTCGATAGAGCTTGAACGGTAGTTCTGATATGTCTCGTAACTAGAATAACCAGCATAGGCAACCATGAGTAGTCCACCAATAAAACCGACCAGCCAATCTCTTCGTGGGTGCATAATCTGACGATCAAAAAATGATTGTTTGCGTCTTCGCAACACTCCCCCGAGAATTTTCTGAACTATTGTTTTTTCGAACTTCATAATGATTTAATTGTCACAAACATTGTGATTTTTGCTTCCCAATCACTTCCTACCACCTGCCTCAGATCCAAATTTTCTACACGCGAGTGATAAGGAACACTCTCCATTAGACGTACAAAACTTATCACTCTTTCCTTTTCTCCTGAAACACGGAAAACCATCTTAATCATTTCGGATTTAGTAACAGGATCGGTAGTTTTTTCGATTGACTCGGTACGACCGGTAAGGCCGACCCCTGTCGCTAGAGCTTCTACACTACTAATGAAGCTCACCCCATCACCCTCATTGGCAAAGAAGAAGGAATTAATAATTGCCCGATCCTCTTCCGTATCTTTAACCAGACGCGACAACTTTACCTGGGCTGCCTCTTTGGCATTTTGTGCAGTCAGGGACAAAATCGTATTATCTAAGTTAGTAATCTTGTTTTGAAGTTTATTATAAAGGAAACCAACCAAACCTAGAGTAAAGAGGGCGATAATTAGTCCGACAATAAAAAATTGTTTGGTTTTGTTTGTCATAGTCCGGTTGTCTCTGTAGTTTTTGGCTTAGGGGTTAACACAATATTAAACTGAATATCTTTATCTTTAGCTAAGTTAGAAATTGGTAACACTACTTCTGAAATCTGAGGATGCTTTAACAGAGTGTCTCGGAAATCAGCTAAAGCCTGTCTAGTAACTGCCTTACCGGTAATATTAATCTTATCCAAAGAATTACCATTACGTCTAAAATCGTAGCTAATTAAACTAACATTACTCCCCTGCAGAGACTCGAGTAGAGCCAAGGTCTCCGAAAAATTTTCTACCAAACGCAAATCATAGAGACTCTTTGCCTGAGCGTTAGCTAGCTCTAACGACTTAGCTGAAACATCGTATTCACTAGCTTTCTCTGACACAGCCTTGATACTACCTTGGTAAATACCCACCTGGGAATTGATTAAAACATAAGTTGGAAGAAACAATATTAACGATAGAACTCCCGCCACACTTAAAACAATGAGCCAAACCGAAACAACCCGAATCCAATATTCTAATATGATCTTTTTTCTTAAGCTGGTGGGAATGAGATTAATCATATTTATACCGTTGCTTTTAGAGCCAAACCAATAGCCGTGGCGTAGCCGTAAGAATGCCTCCTATCAATCGGAGGTACCGTGACCTCAGTCTTGAAAGCATTGGTCCAGACATTAGCTCGCAAACACGGAACACCAAGTGCCTCAGTTAAATACTCAGGCAACCCCTTTAGGTTTACGCTACCTCCACATAAAACCAGCTTTTTGATTCGTCTTTGTTCGTTTTTTTCATTCTTCAGGTGCCAATATTGCATTCGAGAAGCTATCTCGTCTTTAATAACCGAGACGGTAGTAAGTAGTGCCTCGTACACTTCTGGCGTAGCCAGGGAGGGGACCAGACCCTCGGTGTTTTTAATCATAGTCAGTTCCCCTTCAGCCTTTTCACCTAAAATCTTCCGTAGTGATTGAGAGAGCTGCCCACCACCAATATCAATTGTTGAGGTATAAAAGAGCGTGCTGTTACTAACAATGCCAACCCCAGTACGAGTTTTACCAAAATCCACCAACATTATCGTATCGGCATAATCCTCCTCAATCACCGCTCGACCCATTGCCTGAGCTTCCACTTCAAAGGAAAGCGGAATCAAATCGGCTTTGCGACAAGCCTCGTAATACTGCATGATAACTTCCCGCTGATAAGCGGCAACCACCACTTTAACTACTGAAGCTCGACCTACTACCGGCAAGACCTCATAATCAAATAAAGCTTCTCGGGCTGGAATCGGTACATTTTCTTCCAATCTAAACTCCAAGAGGTTTTGGATTTCTTTTACTGGCACATCGCGTCGAATTTCGGTTTCAAAGATGTAGGCTCTCTCCTCAGGTAGAGATACTCTGATAAATTCCCGCTTGGTTTGATTTTTAAATTCCTTAAGGGCCTCGGTAAGTAACTCGATGTTTTTGATCTCTCCCCGCAACAGAACGTCTTCCGGAATATCAATATCTCCCCATAACTCTAGCCGGCGAGCCCGACCCTCGCGCAAGGTCGGAGTGAAGCCTATATACTTAAGTGAAGTATCAGAAATATCAACCCCCACACTCGGTAAGGTGATAAAGTTGGGTGGCACAAGTACGTTCTTTAAAAAACGCTGGAAGTTCATTTAATCATTATACTTCATCACCACCTTAAACCGACCATCACAACTCACATCTAGACCAAGAGAATTTAAACTCTCTCCGGACTCTACTTAACCACTGAACCTGGCTTCAAGACTGACTCTGGATGAAGTAAAGCGAAGGAATCAGTGTTACTAGCTGCCATAATCATACCCTGACTTTCGAACCCTCTGATCGTCCGTGGTGCTAGGTTCGCCACAAAAGGACATTGTCTCCCGACCAAAATCTGCGGGTCGGCAAAATATTCACGAATACCCGAAAGAATCTGTCGTGGTGTTTCCTCCCCGAGATCAACACTAAGTTTTAAGAGCTTATCGGCTCCTTCCACCACTTCCACACTCAAAATTTGTCCGATTCGAATATCCAACTTGGCAAAATCATCGAAGCTTGTTTCGGGTTTTAATTCCATTTTACTTTTTCTTAGTTAAATAATTATCAAGGATTAGAGTCGCCGCGGAAGCGTCAGTCATTTCGTTACGACCTTGGATCCGTAGAGCCGCCTGGGTAGTATACTGCTCAAGCTCAAGGTGAACGGGTAAACCAGTTTCAAGCGTCAAATCAGTGATCAGACCCTCGATCAGTTGCTGAACCTTATTAGGGGCACCATCACGGTTTAGAGAACGACCGATGACCACCTCAGTCACCCCCTTACTTTGTATCAAGTCAACCAATTTTTCGACTAACTTATTATCATTGGCGAAGACAGCATGCGGAAAAGCCATCTTACCCAGTTCATCGCTGATGGCAATCCCCACTCGCTTGCTTCCAAAATCTATCCCTAAAAAACGTGACATGAAAAAAGCATAGCACACGGACAAAAAAGCTGCACGACTGGGCTACTTGAGTTCAAGCTTAGACCTCTCTCTTCCCTCGACGGTAATATAGATAGGTAAATAAAGCCACTAATATTACCAAAATGACAGTTTGAATTAATGACTCAAGTGAGGCTGACTTAGTAATTAGCGAATAGAAGACCTCCGTACCAGAGTAGCCGATGTAGATAAAGATTGCGTCGCGAAAGATCGTTCCGATCATGGTCGAAATCAAGAAAAGGCGAAACCTAATTTTCAAAATTCCACAACCAATCGACATGACCGAACTTGGAATAATCGGTAGCGCTCGCAAAATAGTGAGAAGGAGATAATCTTTAGGTGTGCCGGTGAGTCTTTGTCCAAGACTATGAATTGACTCTTTAGTCACTCCAAAAAACTTACCGAATCGATCGACCATAGCTTCCCCTATCTTGTCTGAGAAGAAGTAGACGATCATTGCCCCGATGGTTTTACCAGAAGCGGCAATAATCGCCAAGGGAATTAGCGCCAAAACTGGCCTGTCTTGCAAAGCTGCAAAAGAGCCAGTGAGTAGTAACACGGCCATGGAAGGAACGGGAGCAAATACCTCTTCGACAAAAGAGGCCACGAAGGTAAAGGCCTCCAGCGGCATCTTATCCGCCAAAGATAACATCACGGTTTCAATCTCCTTAAACATAAGGGCAGTATAACACGCTATTTAACAGTATAGAAAACGCACACCATCGCCATATGCTTTAGCCATTAAGAAATATGCCTAGTTAGCCTCAACAGGTATAACAATTCAGTTTTTCTATTATATCTAACCTTAGTTGGTTTTTTGTTAAAAAACACATAAAATAATTACCTATGCGAGAAAAAATTACACAAACACAAGACAGAGACAAAGATACTCAACTAAAAGAAAAATTCCATAAATTTATACTAGATAATAAGTTTACCCGTGAGGACGTTGAGCTAGCCTACTACCAAACATTTGGTGTTACCTTGGATAAAGAACCCAATAGAAAAATCGTCGATTTTATGAACCAGTTGGTGGAGGAGGGTTTGCCAAGCAATTCTTTTTTAGAGGGGATACAATTACTAAATCGACTTGAACAAGCTACAGATGTAGCATTGGAAAAAATACAACAATCAAATTTAAGTGACCGAGAGAAGAAAATATTAAGCGACGTATTAGGTGGGGTACGACAAGGAGAATTAACTATAACCTACAACAAAACTCAACAGACAATCTCCACATCAAAAGTCGACGTCCGAGCACTGTCCGTAATGTTAAACTCATTACTCGAAGAATCACACAAGGGAAATTACCTTGAGATAAGTTTTGAGGAAAATTAATACTATCTGGTGCTCTCGCCAGGAATCGAACCTGGAGCGCTGGTACCGCAAACCAGCATTTTATCCATTAAACTACGAGAGCAGGACTCGTGCCGGACATCATACCCTAAAATCCAAATAATTCCAGTATCTTCATGGAAAGTGGTTCCTGGAGAAACTTTTCCGCCAAGCGGTCACGGAGAATATCCTCCACTTCGTCAACGTAGTCAGCTGGCAAAGGAACTACCAGTAGAGGCATAAATTTATGCTTAGAAAGAACTAGTAGCTGTGGACCTCGGGGATCTTCCTCATCTATATGATAGGCTTTTAGGGTAGTATAGGGGAAAATCTCATCACCAATCCGTAACCCTCTGATAGTGACAGCAAACGGTATAATCCGCGGATGTTTGGAGGCAGCAATAGCCATAGTAGCACCAGCTACTAGTAGCAGTAGGGCAAACAAAATATTTCCAAACAACACAGCCGCCACCACTACAGAAACGACAATAATCGCCAAGGCGAGATACCAGTCACTTCCCTTTTCAATATGATGATGTTCCGGTGCATCCCATGTCACCGCTTTTAGTCCAGGTTCCATATTTTGATTGTATCATGTCGCTGTGTACTTTTTACCACATATTTGGTAGTATCTGTTGCTAAGGAGCGGAGCAACTATTCTAGACCAATGAATAAGCTGCGGACAACCTCCTGGTGTTAAAGTTGCAAAGTAGACAATAGAATAATTATGGAGAGATGGCTATGAAATTTGAACAGTTTCAAATTTCATCCGTTCGGACGATTAGTCCGACCAACCGTTGCGAAGCAGGTTGGAGGGAGTGATCAAATAGCAAAAGCTCTACAAATGTTAAAATTGCAAAGTAAAAAATAGAATAATTATGGAGAGATGGCTGAGTGTTCAATGAAGAAAGGAGCCTAAGCGACTATTCTGAATTAATGGATAATACTCAAAGTCTCTACAAATGTTAAAATTGCAAAGTAGACAATAGAATAATTATGGAGAGATGGCTGAGTGGTTGAAGGCGGCGGTCTTGAAAACCGTTAGGGGTGAAAGCCTCTCGAGGGTTCGAATCCCTCTCTCTCCGCCGTTGACAGCTAGCACGAGACACTATGTTTCGTGCTAGTTTGTAAAATAATCCTTAGATATGTGATATAATCTGTTTTTGGAATAGCTCACATTGACTCGGAGGATGCCATGAGCACAGTACCTGAAAGCCTAGACCAAATGTTGGGAAACTGGAAACCAGAGTGGTACTACCGCTGGTTTCCATTTCTGCCAAGGTTTGTCAACAATAAGTCGTTGCGACTCTTTACCGTCTCGTGGCGCGACTGTAGCTATACAGCGAAAGCGGTTGGTAAACCGCATCTGCTTGACTTGCTGGTCGCAAACTATGAGACGCCCTGGTATAAACCAAAACTGGCAGGATTTCAGATTTGGTATTAGCCACTTCCCGCACCTCGATAGTTTATCGGAGTGCGGGAAAACTTTTGCGCACGATACACTATCGAAATAGAATCTAAAAATAACTAAACCAGTCAAGCAGAACTTGGAACCAGACAGTCCTAACTCGAGACCGTCGCAATAATATCCCTAAAGCGTATCCACTTTAGGGGGTATACTAACTTAACTATACAAGCCCCTTTGATGTTATCGCGGGGGCCTGGACTCACAAAGTGAGTTTTTAAAACTACAAGAAGAACTAGCACAATAACAAAGAAGCCTGCGCGAGGTACTTCCCTGCCATATCCCAGTCAATTGGATCAAGAGCACTGCCGCTTGGTCGAAGTTTTCCCTGAGCATCAATTGAAAGACCAGGGAATTCTCGAACTAAGGGTTCGACCAATCCAAGACTGGACGGTCCAAGACCACCAGCTACCGTCACTCCGAAATTAGGAAAATTATCTCTGATGGCACGAACAAAGGGACGAAGGGCCCCAGCATCCATTCCCAGACCTTGCCCCATACTTTTATCGAGAAGAACATGGTGTATGATTCCTCGGTAAGGTTGTAGTCGTCTGACCACCTCCTTTGGATCATTATTAGCCTGCTCGATCGCATTTTTTCCCACTTGAAGAATGACTTCTAGTGATTTTAAAGTAGCCCGAACAGCACCACAGACATCATTCGGATTAGGCCAAACCATATCTAACTGTATAGCTTTTAGATATCTACCACCGCAGAAGATCGCCTTCACCAAATTATGCCAAACATCAACATTGTCATAATCGGCGTAGTGCAGGCAATTCATAACCAGTGGATCTCTAGAACCAAAAATTTGGGCAATTTTCTCACTAGGAGGAAAGGCTTTAGCCCACTTGGTTTCGATGCCATTTAGAGTTTTTTGGCTCATCATGACGCCGACATGTAGTCGATGTGTTTGTCCCGGGACTAGATGCTTTTTAAACACAGCGAGCATTTGCTCCACTTGCGAGTAGTCCGTAAAATCAGTAATCCCAATATAGGGAGAGTGCATCTTTTGTTACTCCTTTACTTATACTTGTATATCTAACAACAGATTACTAATGCCAGTTCCTAAAGTCAAACTACGTAGTACCTCTGTATTCAATTATGATAGTCTGGATTCAACATTACTGCTTTCGTGCACTCTAAAGTCCGAAGGAGACCAGAGAGTGACCCGGTGTATTAAAGGATTCTTGAAATACCGGCTTGTTAGATAGACAATTCACCTGTTGCAACATTTGACAACATAAAAAAAGCAATGTACACTCTTAATCAGTTCAGTCCCTTACAGGTATACAATGGAAAATTTAGTTCAAAGAAAGCTCTCTGCCATCCTTATATTTCTAATTATCCCGGCCAGCATTGGCTCATACTCAGGAATGTTGTGTTACCTTGAGAGATATAAGAAGAACTATCGACCAGACACAAAGTTTGGAGGACCTCCAACTCACACGAGGGGTGCAGTGTGTTTCTTTGGGATACTATGCGACATCATTCTTGTACTTAGTTTTGTGTGGGACTGGCATTTTTACTTTGCATGTGTCGTCCTACCTATTAGGTGCATATTGTCTATGATGGCTGTACATATGAGTTTTTTTGAGTCTCGTTCAGAAACGAACCCCTTAAAGAAACTTTTGTACTCTTTTAAGGAGGTACTTGTATTAACTAAGTTAGTAGTAACTTCAACGTTTGCGTCTGAAGTGAATAAAAGATCGCAGCCATAACTGCCAAAGAAAACTGTCTTTGGCAGTTTTCTTTTAACCTACTTTCCTACAACAGGAGTTTGGGTCTAATCCACAAAAAATAGTTGATAATCTTCCTCTCCTCCCAGTATCTCTTCAATCATTTTGTATCGTCGGTCACTCGGGTACGCCAGTGTGTATGAGCTTGGAAAAGAGCGTGATTTTATATCAGAACCAAACCCGCCCAAATCTTTCTAAATTTATTAGTGATAATTATCCAAGATGATCGATTAAAATGAGCCGCCCATTCCCTGGTGCGGCTCAACTTTCCATAGTAGAGATCAGCGAGTCTTCACAATTTCCACTCGCGCGGGATTGCGAAGAATTCTTACGAACCGGTACCCAAAATCACCCTGCCAAAGTTCCATCACCCTGGCTGCCACCCATTCCGGTTCGAGCATATCACTTGTATCGCGACCATCCTGATCCCAAAAACGAGTCTGCATACCGGCAGGCCCGACGACTAGTACCTTCCCGACTTTTTCATCAAGTGCTACCGACTCAGCTAGCATTCCTAGTCCTGCCTTTACTGCCGTATACATTGGTTCAAGCTGTCTAGGTGTCCATTGTGAAGTAGACGTTATGACAATGAAACCTGGAAGATTACCTTGCTTACGCAAGATTCGCTGTAGCAACATAGCAGGAGCAAGCAAACCAACACGATTCATCTTATTGATATCATCGTCAGTCAGACCACTAATCGTTCCTTCCTGGAAAAACCCAGCCGCATAAACATACAAGTCAATCTTAGGTAGATCATTTGCAAGGATATTAAGATCAGTCTCGAGAGAGACTCCTCCTAATTCTAAATATCTGAAATCGAGTCCTTGAACCTTCGGATCTGTGCGTCCAGAAACGATCACAAAATGATCCTCCATAAACAGTTTTCCAATCTCGAGACCAAGTCCAGAACTACCACCAACAATGAGGACACTCTTTTTCATGTTTATTCCTAGTGACTGTGAATAGACTTTTAAACTAAGGGTATACTAACAAATCTCCCCATCCTTTATAGATAACTGATGATAACGCCTAAAGGTTAGCAGCACATTACTTACGACTCGAAGGAAAGCTGGTACTATATGTCTAATGATCTCAAGAAAAGTAGTTACTGCGACGGTTGTAATTCTCCTCTTAATTCTGGCTTTTTCCACTTTCAAAAACACCGAAGAAGAGTCTACTCCGTCAAAGGCCAATTTGGCCAAAGAAGAAAACACTGAATCCGATCACACCTTACCGCAAGTTTTTGACCGCCGAAATATTCCCCTACTCAGTAGCACCACCCCTACTCAAGTTTGGCAGCTGGTAGAAGAAGTTAAAAACAATAAAGATTTAGGTAATGAAATACACCTATCAATTGACGGGGAGCTACAAAATTACCTCTACGATTCTTTAGTGAAGGTAGCTGAGAGTAACAACTACACTGAAGGAGCCGGTGTCATAATGGATATCACTACCGGAGAATTAATTTCTTTAGTTTCGTACAGTCAAAGTGACTCTAAGGTAAATAACTCCACCCAAGGACTATTTGTGCCCGGGTCGATCATCAAACCCTTTATCGCTATTGCTGCCCTAAAGGAAAATATTATTACTCCACAAAAAGAGATTCTGAGCCTTGGCTCCATCAGCTTAAGGGATCAAAACGGTGAATTTTTAATTTTTAAGGACTGGAAAGCTCACGGCTATATCGATATGCGTAAAGCGATTGGTGTCTCGTCCAATGTGTACTTTTACGCAATCGGTGGCGGATACGAAGATCAAGAAGGACTGGGTATCGAAAAAATAAACCGCTATCTTGAGTTGTTTGGTATTGGACAGGAAACTGGGATAAAGGAACCAAAGGAAAGCGCTGGACAAATTCCCAACCCTAAGTGGAAAGAAGAAAAATATAATGGAAACAAATGGCGACTAGCGGACACCTACCTAACCTCAATCGGTCAACACGGCTACGCAGTCACACCGATCCAAATGACGAGAGCGGTTGCTGGTTTAGCTAGCTTTGGGTATTTACCAACCCCCACGTTACTATCTTCAAACACTACTTTCGAAAAAACCTCCCTCCCCTTTTCTCTAGAATCTTTCCAAATTGTTAAAGAAGGAATGAAGTATTCGGTCGTGAACGGAACTGCGTCTGGGCTGTACATGGAGGGTGTAACCTTAGCCGCCAAAACTGGCACAGCAGAAGCTGACGCAAACAAAGAGAAGATTCATTCTTGGTTAATTGGTTATTTCCCATACAATGAGCCGAAATATGCCTTTACCTTTATGTTAGGATACGGACCTTGGGGCGAAGAAACCGGAGCGGTCTCGGTAGCAGAAAATGTCTTTAAGTGGCTAAAGAAAAACCGCCCAGAGTATCTAACCAATCCCTGACTTCTCTACAGCCAAATAATTACTCAGTTTACAAGTGTCGTGATTTTCCTAGAACGGACAAAAGCAGTAGAATGGCAGTATGTATTTTTCTAGACTAAAGATTTCTCTCCCGTCTTTACGATTAATTAGTCGACGCAAATACTTAGTATTAATTGTTCTTATCACTTCCCTCCTACTTGGCGCTTGGTTCATCGCCAAAGACGCTGATGAACGTTACCAATCACTTCTCTCTCCTATTGTTTACGATCGAAAAGGCACACCGATCAGTATCAGCCAGAATCGTAAAGGGCACTACGTACTAGCCGCGGAAAATATACCAGAAGATATAAAAACGCTACTCATAAAAAAAGAGGACCGCTTTTTCTACTACCACCCTGGAGTGAACCCTATAAGTACTGGAAGAGCCATAGTCAATTCGATCACCGGCAACAAAGCCGGGGGATCAAGCACCATTACTCAACAACTAGCCAAGAATCTTTTACAGAATGAAACCAGGAGAAATCTTCTTAACAAACTAGTCGAATTAGTCTACGCCCTGTCACTTGAACTTTTTTGGTCAAAAGAGGAAATTCTGCTTAGGTATACCAACTCGGTCTACTTAGGAAATCAAACCCAAGGTCTCGCTACCGCTAGCTTGGCTTATTTTGGCAAACCAATTACCGACCTCTCCCACAGCGAAACAATTTCACTTCTAGCTAGTCTCTCCCATCCAAGCACCAGAAACCCCTGGGAAAAGGATAATGTTCTTTTTGCTACCAACCTCAATACTCGTATTGCTCCCGACAAAATCTATACGGAACCAACACCAACCGAACAATACCGCTTTAGAAGTGACTCAAACTTCGAATTAGCAACTGCTGGCTTATCCTGCGAGGAAACTTGTATCAGTACGATTGATAACTCCCTGACCGAAGACATCCGCGCTATTTTAGACCGGCACATTGCGGCGAACGTGAATCGTAAAGTCAAAAACGGTGCGGTGGTAGTAATTAAGCCAGAAACGGGAGAACTCTTAGCTATGATCGGAAGCCGTGACCCTAAAAATGCCGCCGATGGTAATCAGATAAACATGGCTTTGAGTCCTAGGCCAATTGGCTCAACCATCAAACCTTTTATTTATGCCAAAGGTTTTTCTCTGGGTTTACGCCCTTATACACTAGTTGAAGATCGTGAATACAAGTACCCAATTGCTACTGGCTTTTCGCTCTACCCCAAAAACTACGACGGCCAATATCGTGGCGAAATGACCTTACACGAAGCATTAAGTAACAGCTACAATGTCCCGGCGGTAAAAGTTCTTGAGTACATCGGTTTAACTAATTTTTATAATTTTTTAAGTCAGGACTTAAGCTTTTCGCCCATTCAAGATTTTTCGCAGTATCAGTATGGTATTGCTCTTGGTGGTTTGGAGATGGACTTACTAACTCTAACTCACTATTTCACAATCTTCCCCCGGGAAGGTAGTATTGCTCCTCTAAAAGTTTTTAAAGACCGACAAGGCAACTTTAACTTACCACCACAATCCAAAATCGACAGCGTTCGAAAAGTCTTTGCCGGGGAGTATGTTGCTTTAGTCAACGCCATACTAAGCGACCGCTACACTGGGGTGGGACAGTTTGGACTTGAGGGTAACCTGAATTTAACTCAAGACAACTACGGGGTTAAGACCGGGACTTCTCGCGATTACCATGATAGTTGGGTGGTTGGCTACACCGGAGACTTTGTCATTGGTGTTTGGCTTGGAAATAGCGAAAACACTCCTTTAGACCAAGTGTCTGGTTCTAGTGGTGCCGGCTTAGTCTGGCACGATGTTATGGAATATTTATTTTCTTCCGAATTTAACCAGAAAACTCCCCTCTCTAAAAAATCCCTCGTGAGCATACCGCTTAATGATAGCTATGAATGGGGACTACCGGATGATATCGTCTCAAAACACCAAAATATCCTTCTTGAAGAGAACCTGATTTTGAACCCCCATGAAGGTGACGTCTTCGAATGGACAGAAAATCTGACCATCCCGCTACAAGCTCGGCAGAAAGTATCCTGGACGGTTGATGGTAAAAATATAGGGACTGGGACAGAAGTTAGTTTTTCTCCAGACCAACTAGGAGAGCTTGAAATTCAAGCCCTCACTGAGACTGGTGAAAGAGAAATTATTACCCTTAAGGTTATTCTGCCGGAGTAACTTCAAAGCGAGAGCCTTCGGTACGACCAAAGATTTCCGGGAAGAACAGTTCCTCAGCCCGCGCTGGTAAGTGTTGGAAGCTGCCTGGCACTAAGGCTCGTAGGAAGTACTCATATTCGTATACTCCCTCACTCAAGTGATCAACATAGAGAAATACGCGATCATCATGGGTTTCGACATGGGTTGGACGTAAGTAGTTGACTTGATTGTTGTAACTTCCACCAAACTTCCTCGAACCAAAACTCTGAGCCTTTTGCGTTTCACTGAATAAGTTATCAAAGAAGTAGTACCAGTCTTCTTCGTACTCATTTTCCACCGAATTATCTAGATGTTCTTTTAGTGACTGATCTTCCGTTGCTAGGTTAAAGTTGACTAGTTCAAACCCAGCCGGAATCATATCCTCAACCGAAAGGTGGTTGTATGGCTCGGGAACAGTGATCCTGAGCTTACCCTTAATCACCTCACCCACCTTGGCCGAGGTGATTGGTTTGGTCTCTCGATCATCATCCAGGGTATACAGCTCACGCGTGATAGTGATTCCTTCGTCTCGTGGTGGTAGGGACTCGACGGGCAAGAAATACTTCAAGGCCATATCGTAGTACAAGTTATTTTCCCTTTCACTCATCTCTTTTTTCTCTAGCGTTAGAGGCACTAACTTCTCACGGGGAAGCTCGTCGACCGGAACAAAGTGAGTAAAGGTCTTGAAAACATTGCTGGGATTAAATTCATAACCAAAGATCTCTACTCCTGAAAGCAGTCCCCGTAGACTGAAGTGTGACTCAGTCTCGTGCTGCCATTTCAAGTAGTCAACCATTGCATCAATCACACTGAAAGTGTTGTGCGTCCCTCCCCAGACCCCCGCCTGATCACGACTAGCCAGTAGCCACCTGAGAACATTTCCCATTGTGGTGTGTTCGTCCTGCTGAGCCGCAAAGACTTTTAGAAGGAGGGCGGTGTTTTTAATCGGTGTTTCGAAGTAGTTATAATTCGCTGTTCCTTTAGCTGCGAGAAAAGCTCCCCGACCGTCAATTTCGATGCGATTTTGGAGGGCTTCATAAACAGCCGATTTACTACTTCTACCAAAACCTTCTGCAGTCAGGACAGACAAGTAGGCTAGTGACATACTACTAATTTTTTCATTTAGAAACGCCTGGTCTTTGATTAAGGTTCCGATAATTTTACTTAACTGGGTTTCTTTACCGCCATTGGCTTTACGTAATACGTATTCGGCCAAAATTACTGTCTCACGATTGTACTCAGGATCTTTATTATAGATTCCTTTTGTCTCTGTTTCGATGTAGGTTAGTGCCCGCTTCATCACTTCTTCATCCACCGCAAAGCCCGCTTCCTTAAGTTCGGTGAGAGCTCCGACAACATGCATGGTTAGATAGAGATTTTCATTTAAGCCCTTGTAGTAGGCGAAGCCCCCACTAAAATTCTGAGTTTCATAAATTCTCGCCAATCCGCTTTTAACGACTTCGGCCGTTGTGTATTCGACACCTTGGTGAGTAATCTTATCAAGCTCTCCCTCTACATTAGGAAGGGACAGTGCTTCGGTTAAAATTCCAATTGTACTAAGCGTGCTAGCTAACTGTTCACTACAACCATAAGGGTAACTGACCATATAATTAACCGCCTCGGTCATAAAGACCGCCATCGTCGCGTTAGCATTAATTGTTAAACCTCCTTCACCAGAGACAACCTCCTTGGGTAGATACAAGTATTCCGTAGCCAAATCATCTTTGGTGAAATTAGCCGTTGCTACCGTCTCGTAAGTTTTGTTCGGGGTAATGGCAATCTCTTGTTCTACACTATCCAGAAATGTTTGGTTGGACGCACTGAAGGTGAAGGTGTGCTTCCCGGCTTTTATCTCGTTTGGAGCCTTAACGGTAAAATACACAGTTTTCGCTTCACCTTTATTAATAAAGACTTCTTTTTCTTGTTCACCGGTAAAGGTCAGAGTGTTGCTCTCGAGCTTAACTTTTACAGTTGTGTTTTCCGTAGTCTGATTGAAAACTTTTGCCCCCAAGGAGAAGGTATCCCCCGGCACAACAAATCGTGGCTTAAGTGGCACGGCCATTAAGTCTTTTTTAGTGGTAAATTCCGAGTAATCCACTCCGAGCTTAGTATCCTTAGTGACACCCAAACCTTCGATTTGCCAGGTAGTTAGATTATCAGGCAAAGTAAATGAGACAGTTGCTCTACCATTCGCATCAGTAACAACCGAGGCCGACCAATAAGCAGTGTCTTTAAACAGACCTCTCTTCTTCTTAGCTAAATCATCCGGATCCGCCCCATCTCCTCCCTTCGTACCAAGCGGTATGTCGACCTCGTGCAAAATTTGTTTGATGTTACTAGCTGTCGACACGGACAAAGGAAAGCCGCTATAGAAAAATATGGCCGGGTTTTTCTTTGGATTTCCTTTTAGAGCCAAGACAGAGAGATCAGCCACCGCCAGTGAGACCTCAGCGGGAACCGCTTTACCGCTATGATCTTTGGTCTCAACTTGCAAGGTCACTTCTTCCCCAGGTAGATAGTGAGCTTTATTGGCAGTCACTTCTACTTTTAATTCTTGTTCCTTGTACCCTATTTCATACGAGGTCTCTCCGTACTTTACTTCTGGATCACCCGAGAGCAACAAAACTGAAACAAAGATGTTTGGCGCGTACTCACTCTTGATCGGAAACTTATGCAAATACAGACCACCCACCACATCAACTAACCAGTAGTCGTAGACCGTTCCTCTTTCTACCGTTATTAACGCTCGACTTTTCGCGTAGGGAGATTTTATCAACACCGAAGCTTGCTCACCGACATCAAGACTCGACTTTTCAACTTCTAAATCAAGTTCATAGTTATTGTTAGGGGGAACCGAGATAGCCTTAGTTCCGTAGATGTAGATCTCCGTCTTTGTTTTAACTTTATTGCCTCTCTCGTCGAGTTTTTCGACCTGGATTTCATACTCACCCTCCTCGGCTAGACTTAAGGTTTCTGTCCAATCACCCTTACTATCGGTTTTGATTTTCTCGCTACTAATCTTGTTTAGTTTTCTCTCCGAACGATAGTAGAAGCCACCATCAACTTCTTGTCGCTTAAAGGTCTCCCAGGTAACTTTGTAGATAGTTCTCTCGATACCCGAGAGCCCAACTGGTTTACCATTTAAATCTACTGATTTCACTCGGAAGGTAACCGGGGTATTAACGCCTGTGTAGTATTGGTCTGTTTTGGCTCCAAGATAAAAGTCCCCCTTATGAACAATAAAGGATTTTTGTACCGAGACTGACCGACCATTAATATCCTTTGCTGTCAAAGAAACGGTAACCAACTTACTTCCCTCTTCGCCTTCTTCGGTAAAGTACTTCTCTAGCTTTAAGTCCTGCTCAATCACCGCTCGACCTTTATCATTAATTTTTGCTTCTCCGCGGAAGAGGAAATCATCACCATAGCTACAGTGATAACAATAATACCAAGATTGCCCAAAATTAAAGTACTCATCTTCATAGCGGTCGAAATAATAATCCTGAGCCGTCACCGCGTAAGATACGGTTCCTGAATCAAGCGGCACCCCAAAGTAGTAATCGGCCTGTACATCGATTTTCATTGTCTCTCCATTTATGTACTCTTCCTTGTTCGTCTCTGCTTCTAATTTGAAGGCGGCAGGAACATACTCCTCTACATCAAATCTTGAGCTCTGCCCAAAAACAACGATCTGGTAGGTACCAAGCGGCGCATCGCTTGGCAGTTCAAAACTAGTGTTGAAAGTTCCATACTCGTTTTGTGGAAGGCTGACTTCATAGACTTTATTACCTTGTGAATCAAAAATCTCCAACTTGGCTTCACTTTCGCTCCAGACCTGATACTTACCATCAAAACCAATTCGATCTATCCCTCGAATATTTACCGTATGTCCTGGTCGGTAAATTGGTCTATCCGTATAGACATAGGTCCGTGAATCATTGTGAGCCCGACTAGCATAATTGAGAGTATCAGACCAATTAGCGACCACAGCCGTATCTTGCCCGGAGCGAATCACCACCCCGACCAAGTCTGGTTCCGTAGACACTCGAGCCACTCCTTCATGATTAGTATAGGCTGAAGATTTTTCATTAAACGACTTACCGTAGGTACTTTCATATTGTGTCACTTTTGCCCCCACTACCGCCGCCAATGACTTGTTATGGCTCACCCAATACAGATTAGTCGCCTTGTCTAGCTCGCTATCAAGAACTAAATTCGCGTTGGGGTTGTCTGTGTAAACACCACGATAATTCACGCTGTGTTCAACCTCCTTTTTACCTACCGCTAGATTCGTAACGCTAACATAAGTTCGATCATAAATTTGTTTATCGCTATAATTTTCTTTATACAGAGGGTTACTGAAAGTTATGATGTAGTGTCCTCGCGTATCAGGAAAGTAATCAGCTAAGTTGATCTGGAAATGATTGGTTACCCAATACCTCACCGGTAACAAAATCTTTTCGGTAATTACTTTGGTACATCCAACACCAGAAGGAGGGGTGGAGTATTCCGCTTGATCAGTTACGCTTCCGAGGAACTTTTCTGGTTCTAGCTGACAGATATGCATGTCAACGTACTCCAGATTCTCAACCGCATAGGTTAGCTTAGTCCTCTCTGGGGGTGTGACATTATAGGCTTCTTGTAAATTATGAAAGCGAGTGTACTTAGCTTCCGGCGGTGTGGTTTTTAAATCAAGTTTAGCGGAAACGGTTTGTCCAAAGGCATCTACGGGCGATAGAGTGAACGAGTAGGCAGTCTCAGGCAGCAGACCGAGGGAAAACCAAGTCACGTATTCCCCTTCACGACATCTATTATCATCGTATGAACGATAGACATATTGTGAAGCCTCCATTTTTCCGTAGATAACATATCCTTCCCCTTTGATATACTCATCAACGTAACCATCTTTAGGTTCTTTGAGGGGTGTATTGGTACAAACAAACAATCCATCTCCCGGCGAAGCAGTCTCCGAGCCATTTTTAGGGAAACTTCCCTTGAACTCTAAGGCCGGATAGGTACGAAGGGGTAAGTTCATTGGCTCAGCATTAACCTTAAAGCCGTCCGGTGTCTGGAGTTTTTTTAATTCTAAATTAAATTCCTCATTTAGAGAGAAGGCCCCGGGATTAAACTGAAAAACTAATGTCGTTTTATCAGCCTCTTTCTCACAACCATCACCCATTCTAATCGCCTCACCAAACTCATCCGTCTTGCAACGTTCCAAATATTCAATTCCTCTTAATCCTTTTACGGTAAAATCCGAACGATCTTTATCAATCTCGTCGTAAAAAGAAACCACCAACCTTCCTTCCGGATCAAAGAGATCGGGTCTCACAAGAGACGAGCGTTCTGAGGTTGCATCCACACCTGCCACCACGTCTGGTACGTTGACCACCGAGTTCCTGCCTTCGGTCAAGTCTTTGGTTCCAAAAAGCGGAACCGCTCCTGCTACAGAGAGATTGTAGGTAGTCTCAAAATCCCACAGACGATTTCGTCCGTGTTTATCGTTTTTTTGGTAAATGAACAAAGTGTCCTGGACTTTTTCAAACACCTCTTTTCCCGACTCATAGTCATAATAACTGTTTTCTCCATAGACTACTTCGATTCCTACCTCATCACCATCTTCATTTTTAACTGATACTTGTTTTGCGGTTTTTTCAAGATCAACATCCTGATTAAACCTGACAACAATTGGTGCTCGATAACTGATTTGACTATCGGAAAGATATTCATATCGAAGTGGTCGAGTAATAAAGGTGTGAGTAATTGGCGCAACCGGTAAGCCATCCACTGAAATAAGTCCTTCAGCGATTTTTACCGTGTAGTCGGATGAGGGAACGAGGGTTGTCTCAGGAATAAATTGTAGGTTACGAGTACTTATCCATTTAAACTTACCAGGGGTTGGTGGGTCAATGGTGATCGGCAAGGCAACTTCCTCCTGTTCCGTTAGAGTAGTGAGTGGTACCATTGGGCGGTTAAAGACAATTGTAATCTCACTGTCTTCATGTGACTCACTGCCAGCAATTGGAAAAACTGACAATACTTTAGGGTCTTCATCGACATAGAAATCGCCTGACATCTGTACCAGGCCGGTATCCATGTTTACAGCATAATAAACCTTACTTTTCAGGGGTTTTTTGGGTTGGAAAATTACCACTTTTTCTACCTCTTCCGTCTGCCAAGACCCCTCGACCTCCGGACTGAAGGTAATGCTGCGCTTAGCCGTCTCCTCATCTACTCCATCGGGTAAATTAATAGTGATGGCCGCACTTTTGGAAATTTTTTCGGGAACAAAAGAGAAAACATTGGTGAATTGTTTTATCGCCACATGCTGGTCTTGGTTTTGATAAATAAAAGCACCAACAATAATTAGTACGAGAAAAATAGGGATGGCTAATAGATACTTTTTAGAAACGAGTGACATCTTCAAAGACGAAAAACTGAATCGGTTAGTTTTTAGCTCCTCAGGAACAGCTTTCGTTTCCTCCACCACTGGCAAAACTTCGTTCGCCGATGGCACTACTTCATTTTCACCCCCTTGATTTTCAATTGACATAATAAAAAAACTTACCTATGTAAAGCTATCCCCATTTAAAGTCAGTATATCATGCACGCCTTACACAATTTACTGAGGAGGGGGTGATAATGGCGTGTTTACGCTTACCACAATCATTGTGGTATACTCAACCCATGTTTAAATCATTATTGTTTAGCAACTTTAAGATAAAGTTCTGGGGTATTATCCTTGGTCTTATCGCCTACGCGTTGATTTTTGTCTTCTTAATCCTGCCTGCCCTTGGTACAAGTGGTAGTCTCTCACTTTATTTTTTGTTTCAAGCTCTATATTTTGCCCCCGCTCTTTGGCTGTTACTACTCGGACTATATTCCCTATTTCAAGCATACAAACAAGAAAGAACCTGGCTAAACGCCTTCGGTCACTTTGTTCTCTCCCTAATTTTTGGTGTGCTTTTTATTCCCTTTTTCCTCTTAGTGACTTTTAGTATTTTTGGTTTCTCTTAAGAATACAAGGTCTACTTACTCCCCCTTCTTTATCGCTGATTTCAGTAAGTCAGGGCGAGGGTCGACTTTTTTGTTGGGATTAAAGATTCGATGAGGATCAAAGATTTCTTTTATTTCTGCAAAGGTTCCAAGAACTTCGGATGAAAATATTTTGTGTAGGTAGGGGGTACGAATGAGACCGTCGTTGTGTTCGCCAGTAATTGAGCCCTGATACTTACCGACAAGGGTATAAACACGATCCGATAGCTCATTAATAATCGTAACAAAGTCTGGCCGCGAAAAGTCCATCAAGGGAATAATATGGAAGTTACCATCTCCCACATGTCCCGCTACAGTGTAGAGAAGTTTATACTCATCCAAAATAGCGTAGAGCTCGGGTAAAAACTGTGGCAAATGTTCTGGAGCCACCACCATATCATCAATAAACGGGGCGGTATGTAGATGCTTCACATTTTCGCGCAATAGTTTGAAACTTTCTCTCCTGATAGTCCAGAATTTGTTGGCTTCCGCTTGATTTTCGGTAACATGAGTCGAAATATCGTAACGTCCACGAACCGCCTTTTCGGCAACTTTCGCGGCCGCTTCTGCTTCTGCTTCTGTCGCGGCAGTAAACTCCGCCATCAGAACTAGTTTGGGAATACCTCCCTTTAAAACCATTTTTATCTCGGGCCAAAAATCTTTAGCTAATTTAAAAGGATTCCCTCCCAAGCGTTTGAAGAGCTTAGGAAAAACTTTGAGCATCACATTGAAAGTTTTATCATCATAAGATTCAAAACTCTCAGGCTTAAACCCTAATACCAAATTAACAATCTTTCCTAGATCCACAAAATGTCGGTCCCGTAAAAACAAAACAAGCATTCGCGAATGATTTTGTGGTTTTACTAATGAGAACTTAATCTCCGTAATCAATCCCAGAGTCCCTTGTGAACCAACAAAAAGTTGTGTTAGGTCGAAAGTATCCTCGGCTTCATTCCAGACATTCCAGAGACTGTACCCAGCCGAGTTCTTTGTGACCTTAGGTCTGGCTTGTTTGATCGCTTCATGGTGATCTCTAATTAGTTGCTCAACTCGGCGATAGACTTCCCCCTCGTAATTGTTCTGTTGCTTCTTTTGCTCTAGCTCCGAACGATTTAACTTCCGAAATTCATATTCATAACCATCTTGCAAAACCACCTTAAGCGCACTCACGTATCTTTCCGTTTTCCCATAGGTTAATGATTTTTCACCAGCAGAATTATTGGCCACCATTCCTCCAACTGTATTCAGGTCTCGACTAGCGGTATAGCTAGGCATTATTGCTCCGTGCTTTAAGGTTTCCTTGTCGAAATCACGATAATAGACACCTGGCTCGGTGACAGCAAAGTTTTCATTTACCTCCCTTACTTGGTTAAAATACTTAAGAAAATCAACCACAATTGAACTCGAGAGCGGCCCCCCTGACATGTCCGTGCCGGCACTGCGCGCAGTTAAAGACAATTCCCCACGATGACGATGTACATAGTGGATGAGGGTATACAAGTCCTCCTTATCTTTCGGAAAGACAACGCAACTAGGTTTAATTTTAAAAATACTCGTATCTTCGCTGAAGCGCTCACGTGTCGCTTCGCTCTGATCAACTTCACCTTTAAAACTTTCCGGGATTTCGATTTTCATCTTTATATTATTCCACGCTTACTTAGCCAGCAGGAAGTTAAGATCAAAAAAAGTGGATATCTCATTTTACTCTTCCCTGTACATAGCCAATACTTAATAGGTATGAAAAATATTTTTGTTGTCGCCTTACTCACCCTTTTACCAGCCTTAGCTTCCGCACACACTAAGTGGTTCAGTGATGAAACAATGCCGGCCGTACCAGCCAGTGAACCAACCACCCTTTATCTGACGATCTGGGGGATAGTGATCTTTGTCATCGTGGCGATTGGTATCTTCTTAGAAAAAAAGAAGTGGTTAGCTTTAAACTTCATTGGTCCACATAAGCCTCATGTTTTTGAACGAGCGGCTTCAACCTTCACTTTGATGGCCGGAGCCTTCTTCATCATCGCTGGTACTCATGAATATTTGTTTTCTCCCAACCAAACTTTGGAAAGCGGTATTCCAATGTACCTAATTGGACTAGAAATTTTAGTTGGTTTTTCCTTTCTTCTCGGTATCTTTAGCCGCCTAGGCGGCATCCTCCTAGCCGCTCTTTGGGGACTATCGTTTACCGCGGCAGGTGTAGTGGAGGGTCTAGAAAATATTTGGGTACTATCAACCGCGCTCTTTGTGATCTTGATGGGTAATGATTATTTTGAAATCATTTCTTTTGGTTCGCTTCGTAAATTGGTTGCCCCCTACAAAAAATACGCTCTTTCCATCCTCCGGGTTGGTACCGGACTTACCTTGATGATCCTCGGATTATCCGAAAAAATTCTTGTCCCTGAATTAGGTCTTAATTTTCTCGACAGTCACCATTGGAATTTTATGCAGCACTTAGGCTTAGACTACTCCAACTTCTTATTCGTGTTATCGGCTGGATCGGTAGAATTTCTTCTTGGCTTGATCTTCGTCCTTGGTTCGGTAACCCGACTAAATGCCGTTGCTACGGCAGTCATTTTCTCTATACCATTATTTATCTTAGGACCTATCGAATTAGCTGGTCATCTTCCACACTTCGCGGCCGTTGTCCTACTCCTCCTCTTTGGTAATGGCGGTCATCTCACATTCTTCAGCGATAAAAAGAAGTATCGGTAATGCTAAGTTGTAATGGTTGGTCGACTTGGCTCTCTTTCAATTCCGCAAAGTTCTAATAATTCATGGAGTAGACCGAGCTTAATAAGTGCCTCCCACTTAGCAAAAAATTCAGGTCCATATTCTAACATCTCCACTAGTTTTCTTAGCTTTGAAACAGTGGCGATGGCAGTTGCCATATTCATAGGGACTTTTACCTCTTGTCCTACACTAAGACGATTGGGATTAAGTCCCGGATTTTGTTCAACTATTGCTTCTACACTAGTGTGATACCTCTTGGCAATCCGGTTAAGACTTTGTCCTTTCTGTACTTGATGTTTATAGTAACCATGTTTATGAATTGGTTCTGTTTCCTCATTTAACTCTTTTTCAAGAAACTGATAAAAACTATGAGCGTCTCTTTCTTCTTTTTCACTTTGTCTTAAGTAGTCACCCGCCAATCCTCGACCACTATTATAAATACTTACGAGAGCAGGAAGATTACTTCGATTAAATACTTTTGCCTCTGACTTAAGATATTTCGTCGTTACCTTGGCAGCCTCCTCAGGATCAAAAACGTCCTCTTTATTTGAACCAAAAAGTCGGGCGGTTGCTGGCATAATCTGATTAATCCCCCTAGCACCACTATGCGAAACAGCGTCTACCTTACCTCTACTCTCTTGTATAGCAATGAGAAAAGCTATTTCCTCTGGAATACCCGCTTCTTGATAGGGTTTAAGAAAAGCAGACAAGTCGATTTCACTCAAATTATTGACTGACGTCTTTAGGTCAGCTTGCCCCTTTGGGTCTTCAGTTAAATATTTATAATGCTCCTCATATACAGCCCCAAGAGCCCTCTCCAAATTCGCCACATTTCCATTGGTAAGAAGCTGCGTGATCATAGTTTGGTCACCTTCACTCTCAAACCTATAGTCAGTCAGCCACTGTTGATTTACCGAAACTTCATTATCATGATCTTCTGCTTCGGCCGCTGTCTGTGTTTCAACTTCTATTATTCCCTTATTAGAATCTTCGGATTTTTCCGAAAACCAAGTGTCATAGTATGATTTAAATACCTCACTGAGAGACTCCTCCTCTTCAACCTCCTCTTCAATTTCTCCCTCAGACTTGTCAATTAGTGGAGCTCGTCGCGTCTCTTCAATAACTCCTTCTTTGCTTCCAGTTAGGTTTAAGCGATGCGTCACCATATCAACTTTGTCATTTTCCTTCGAGACCACCAAAGAACCTTGAGTGGCTGTTCTGGTTGCTTCAATATGTTCTACTTGCTCTTCATTTTTCAAGGCCAAACTCGGCCCACCTCCATCTACAGAGCTGTCGTCAGGTAAACTTAGCTTATAAGTAACAGTTCCCTCATCTTCCTCTTTATTTTCCTCTACCTTGGCAGCCACTTTAGTAACTGATAATTTACTTCTTGCTTCGTCCATAAGATCCTGTCTTTCATCAAGTTTGAGAACCATATTCCCAATCCCTATAGCAATAGCAATAAAGCTAGCCGAGTTAAACCAGCGACTAAACAAGGAACGCTGACGCTTAGTTTTTTCGTCCTCAATGACTCCCTCTGTGGGAACCTTAGGAATTTTTTCTTTATTTATTGCTTTTGATTGTTTATCGTTTTTGTATGGCCCCTTTGCATATCGTCCGTCTAACGTCCTGTTTTGTTCCCCAGATACTGTAACAACAGACTCATTTGATGGTTTTGATGGCGACACTGCTTCGGTAGAAAGAGTTCTTTGATCTCTTTTATTTCTCGCGTCAGCTAAACTAGCTACGGATCCGGCCATTCCAACGCGTCTTCTATACTTTGCTTTCTCGTTTTTTGACAATTTATCATAGGGGATCAGCGCAAATGAGCCATCTGGTTGCTCCTGACGTACTAATGTTCTATCAGGAACTTTATTTGATCTTTCTTTCATTCCAAAAGTATACCAAACTCAAT
>JACCDR011187463.1_pt1 | contig 53155 bp, 42 predicted proteins | sample 7446431 | NCBI WGS metagenome assembly JACCDR01 (sample SAMN15323443, study PRJNA562643) | freshwater metagenome | isolation source: river surface water | place: USA:Blue River Watershed | collected 2017-08-17 | reverse complement strand
TTAGGTGGAGGAACCTACTATGAAAACTTTGGCCCGTCTATCATTATGACTACCCAAGTGCCTATTTTATTAAAAACAGCAAGAATTTATGTTGGAACAGCAGGAAAAATTACGTTTACCGTAAGTAAAATGTCAGACAATACGCCTGTTTCTTCTGTCACCCTAGACCTTACCGCAACCAGAACTTTGGCAAACAGCACACGCTCTAGTTCGCAACTCATAGAAGATGCCACCGACCAAGGCGTTGTTGTTGACCTCAATTTGAGCATTCCAGAAGCAGGAACGTATCTCATCTCACAAACTTGTAGTGATGGGGCATCTATTTATAGAAGTAATAAAAACCTCAGCAGTACGGCCACCGACATTGTTGGGTATCCCTTTACTTTAAGTAGTTCGGTGTCGATTACAGGAGCATATTACAATGGAAGTGTCATCAAAACAGGTTATTATTATTTGTATGATATTAATGTTGGCTCATTGACTTGTGCCAGTGCCAGAACAGAAGTGAGTATTCAAAATCAAGCAGCACCAAGTGTAAGTGTAACGCCAGCGTCGAGTGTGACGTTCTGCTCTAATGCCAATACAACACTTACCGCTACCAATAATGCTAATTACAGCTATCAATGGTACAAAGATAGCCAAAGCATCAGTGGTGCCACCCAAAATACCTATGTGGCATCGTCGGCAGGTAGCTATACCGTAACTGTAACGGAAAACGGGGCTTGTACAGCAACCTCAACCGCCGTGAAAGCAACCACAGTAAGTCCTATCACTCCATCGCTCAATTTAAGTAATGGCATCCTTTCTATTTCATCTGGAACAAATGCTTATTGGTACGTAAACGGTACAGAACTCACCGCTTCGCAAGGAAAAAGTAGCATTACGACTACGCAGACTGGTACATACAGCGTAAAAGTAACCGATGCCAATGGCTGTAGTGCCACTTCGAGTAGTGTAAATGTTACCATCACAGCCATCGAGGCCGAAGTTGCTGCCAACGGAGGGTATAAAATTTTTCCTAATCCAACCAGAGGGAAAGTCACTGTACAAGTAGCGGCAGATAATTTCCTTTCGACAGCCCAAGCAGAGCTTATCAGTGTGACAGGTACGACCGTCGAGAAAAAAGCCCTCGATTACCAACAAAGCATTTATACAACCGATTTCGATTTAGCTTCTTTAGCGGCTGGCATCTATTTCATTCGAGTCACAACCGATAACTATACTAAAATCCTGAAAGTTTCTTTTGTGCAATAACGCATTGTTGCAAATACAAAACGCCCAGTAGTACTCGACTACTGGGCGTTTTTATTGCTCAATTTTTTAGCTAAAAAATAAATATTCTATTGCTTTAGGAAACTCTTTGCCCCATTGCACCTCGCTTTGAATAGCATCGGGGTCGATAGAAAGAGCTATTTCTATCTTTTTATTCCCTTTACGTTCGAGGGTTTGCTTGAGCTTTTCCACATTCGGAATCATCGTTGAGCCTTCGCCGCCACCAGCATATACGTACAGTTTGGCAGGTAAATGACTCAAAAAGTCGATGGCATCGAAATAAATATTCGGCGAAACCCACAAGGCTGGCGAAAACAACATCAAACGCCCAAATACTTCGGGGCACATCAGTCCTCCATAAATACTTACCAATGCACCTAACGAACTGCCCCCCAAGCCTGTAGCTTCACGGTCGGGGATGGTTCTGAAATTGGCATCAATATAAGGCTTCAAAGTGCGAGCCATAAACTGTACATATTTGCGTCCTTCTCCTTTACCTAATTTTGGATTATTATAAGGCGAATACTCTTTAAAGCGATTTTCGCCTCCGTGTGCAATGGCCACAATAATCACATCGCTATGCCCTCTCGAAGCCAATACCGCCAATTGATTCTCTATACCCCAAGTGCTTGTAGCTGTATCGCCTCCAAACAAATTTTGGGCATCTTGCAAATACAACACAGGGTAGTGTTTGGTACTTTGCTCATAATCATGTGGTAATACTACATACACCGCCCGTTTGGCATCCAACTGTGGCATATCAAAGGTTTCTGAAATCAGGCGGATTTCTGGCTTTAGGTCTGGGTTTAGGTTTGTACCATCTAACCTCCAATGAGGTACAAAATCGTGCAGTACCCCAAGGCGTTTATGTACAATTCTATTCTGCGTAGCATTGCCAAACTCGTCTAATTCAACCTGATTCCAACCGCCTTTGGTATATTTATACTCAAGTGTTTCGGGTACTTGGTAGTTCGGCGGAAACTTTAGCATATACTTCCCCGATTCGATTTTATGTAACTTAAAAGCCTCTTTGTCAGGCAACCAGTTATTAAAATTTCCTGCCAGATAGATAGGACGCTCATCTTCTACAGGAGTGGTTAGCTCGAAATACAAAATATTGTTACTCATAACTACTGTATTAACTAAAAGTGTTATAAGTGCCTGAGTGGATATCGACAAGGGTATCTATTCATCCCTTTTTACTCTTCAGTATAACCAAAGTTTATCCCTTTCTTTGACTTACAACAAGTGATTTAAAATTATTGATTTAATACAAAACGCTCTATAAAACGCTGGCATATCAGCCAATATTTACAAAAAGTGAATGTAAATTTAAGAAATAAACAATTCTGTTCTATGCTGTTATTCAAAGAAAATCAGCAAATTTAGGATATAACATAGCTTGATTTTTTAGAGCTTTTATCAATAGCGTTATATTAAATAAAAAAAATACAATAAATATCTATTAAAATGGAGCGTATTATCTAAATAATTCAATTTCAATTTATTAAACGGTCATTTTGCATTTAAAAAAAAATAGTACATTTGTCAGATAAATAAATCAATTCGTATGAACTTAAATATCTCTTCGACCTCGACTAAAGCTGAAGTTTTTGAGTTAATTGCTGCCGAACTTCAAACCTTGGGTTTTAATGTTGTAAAACAAGACCAAACTCGCCCTTGGGGTGGCTTTTTTGTAATTGATGAAAGCCAAGCTGCTGCTTTTGCTGCCTTGTATTTCCCTCATCTACCTATGTCGGAAATTCAAATTACCAATAAGTTAAGTCCAAAAATTTTGGTCGTTGCACCCGAAAAACGCCTTTCTTGGCAATACCACTTCCGTCGTGCAGAAATTTGGAAAGTGATTGCTGGCACTACAGTAGGCGTAAAAATTAGCCCAACCGACGAAGAAAGCGACGAAATCAAACGCCTCGAATCAGGTAGTTTTATCCAAATGGACAAAGGCGAGCGTCACCGCTTGATTGGCCTAGAAGCTTGGGGCGTTGTAGCCGAAATTTGGCAACATACCGACCCCGAAACACCTTCTGACGAAGAAGACATCGTTCGTTTGCAAGACGATTTCGGTCGTTAGTTAACTGCTTACATAGAATTTCGGTAGTCGGCTAACCAACTTATACCTAAGCGTTAAGCTTCCCTAGCTGACTTCCGAAATTCATCCATCTTCCATTAGTACAATATTTATATTTTTTAGTAAATATTCCTTATTTACCCTCATCTCTTCTATTCTACTTTCTTCCTTACGATTCCATTTATATTGCGTAATTTCCAATTATCCTTTTATATCAGCCATTTCTCCTAAAAATCATAAAAAACTTTGAACCTTTTAAAAGTTTCCATAGTTTTGTTTATGAAAACGCCTCATTTTACCAGCGTTCCAGCCTTATTTAATCCAACTATTATTCTGGATTTTACATGACCACACAAGAAAGAATTATAGAACATAGCGCAAAGCTGTTTTTTCGGTATGGAATCAAATCCATTACCATGGACGACATTGCCAAAGACCTAGGTATTTCTAAAAAAACCATTTATCAGCATTTTACCGACAAAGATGAAGTAGTATTTCAGGTATTCAGCAAAGAGCTAGAAAAAGACAAATGCAGCTATTTATCGCTTCAATCGACCGAAGGCAATATCATCGACAAAATGGTGCAGGCCATCGAAATGTTTAAGAAAACGTCGAGTGAAATGCACCCCTCGCTCATTCACGATTTACGCAAGTACCATCCGAGAGCATGGGCTTTACATACCGAATACAAGCACGATTTTATCTTTGAAGCCTTCAAGAAAGATTTACAGCAAGGCGTTGACGAAGGGTTATTCAGGGCTGATATTCATATAGATATTCTGGCTCGTTTTCACCTAGGTTCTATGGAAATAAGCTTCGACCATCAGCTATTTCCTCCAGGAATGTATAATATTTTCACGGTACAACTCATTCTTATCGACCATTTCATTAGAGGCATTTTATCGGAAAAAGGATTAAGCATTTATCTAGCATACAAAGACAAATTCAACCATAATCTATAAGACAGACCTTCAACAAAACACGTTACAATGAATACTAAACTTACGAGTAGCCTGCTGATGCTAGGCATTTTACTCAGCTCAACACTCGCACAAGCCCAGCAAGTCTTCTCGCTCAAAGAAGCGGTAGCTTATGCCGTAAAAAATCATACCAATGTAAAAAACGCCCAAATAGATGTGCAAAGTGCCGCCGCTAGGGTGCAAGAAATCAAGGCTGTAGGATTACCACAAGTAAATGGTAGCATTGGCTATACCAACAACCTGATTATTCAAAGGGTATTTATTCCAGCCAAAACCTTCGACCCTTCGGCCAAAGAAGGCGACGTAATTGCAGCCGAATTTGGCGTTCGCAACAGTGGTAACGCAGGCATCAGCCTTAGCCAATTGCTTTTCGATGGCTCGTATTTGTTGGGGCTAAAAGCGGCTGATGTGTATAAAGAACTTTCGCAAAAAGCTTTGGTACAAACCAAGCAACAAGTAGCCGAAAATGTAATTAAGGCATATTATAGCATCTTGGTCAACGACGAAAGGCTCAAAATTCTCGAACTCAACATTGGGCGTTTAGACTCTACTTTCAAGCAAACACAAGCCATGAATCAGCAAGGTTTTGTAGAAAAACTAGATGTACAACGCCTTGAGGTACAAAGAAATAACCTCGCCATTGAAGTGAAAAACGTAGCCCGTTTGCAGGAACTAGGGCATTTGTTTTTGAAATTTCAAATGGGATTACGCCAAGACGAAGCCATTCGGTTGACAGACAAACTGGCAGATGTTGACCTAAAGTCTTTTTTACCAGAAAACCAAACGCCCTTCACTTATGCCGACCGCATCGAATATTCTATTTTACAAACCCAAGACAGATTAGCTCAACTTGATTTCAAAAATGTAAAAGCAGGCTATTTGCCTAAAGTTTTTCTTTCTGGTTCGTATGGATTTAGTGCAGGTCGCCCGGCCTTTACCGACTTGATTACGAAGCCTTGGTTCGATGCCGCTACCATTGGCTTTAGCATTCAAGTACCTATTTTCGACGGCTTTGCCAAAAAGCACAAACTCGTTCAATCAGAAAATACGCTTCGTAAATTAAAAGAAAGTAAATCTTATTTAGAAAGTGCTATCGACTTGCAAATCCAACAAGGACAAATCAACTTGAAAAACGCCTATGAAACCTTGCAAGAGCAAAAACTCAACATGGAACTTGCCAAAGAAGTGGTACGGGTGTCTAAAATCAAATACGAGCAAGGTGTAGGCTCAAACCTTGAGTTAATCAATGCCGAAATTACCTACAAAGAAGCCCAAACTAACTATTTCACAATCCTTTATAATATACTTGTGGCAAAAGTTGACCTCGACAAAGCCAAAGGCAAACTTTATACAGAATAATTTTAACCGAAATATCGCAATCATCAAAATATGAAAACCCAATACATAACCTTAGCCTCTGTCGTTTTATTTGCTGCTTGCAATAAACCTACTGACAAAAAAGCTGAATTAGAAGCCCTTCAATCGGAGCGTCAAACCATAGAAGCCAAAATCAAAGCCCTAGAAAAAGAGCTAGGAGCGGCCAATCCTGCTAAAAAAGAAGAGCAGAAAATCATCACGGTAGCCGTAAGCCCTATTCAAGCCCAAACCTTCAAACATTTTATAGAAGTTCAAGGCTTGGTAGCTTCTGAAAACATCGTGCAGGTAAGCCCTCAGATGAGCGGACAATTGACAAGCATACTCGTAACGGCTGGTCAGGCAGTGAAAAAAGGACAATTGGTTGCCACTATCGACAACACCATTTTGAAACAAACCATTGCCGAATTGAAGCAACAACTAGACCTTGCTACTACGCTGTACAATAAGCAAAAAGCTCTTTGGGACCAACAAATTGGCTCGGAAGTGCAATACTTACAAGCCAAAGCCAACAAAGAATCGTTGGAAAAACGCATGGCTACGATGGATGCCCAATTGGCTATGACCAAAGTGTATGCGCCAATCGCAGGAACAGTAGAAGTGGTTAGTCAAAAAGTAGGCGAAATGGGTATGCCAGGCAGTCAAATTTTTCAATTGGTTAATGTAAGCAACCTGAAAGTTACGGGTAAAATAGCCGATACATATTTAGGTTCTGTTAAACGTGGCGATGCCGTTAATGTCAAATTCCCAGACATCAATAAAGAACTAGACACTAGAATTACAGTGGTAAATGCCCTTGTGAACCCTGATTCGAGAACTTTTGGCGTAGAAGCTAAAATCCCGAATTTAGGTGGCTTGCTCAAACCCAACCAAGTAGCGGTACTCAACATCAACGACCAAGCCAAAGCCAATAGCATTGTTATTTTACAAAATTTAATTCAAAAAACAGAAGCTGGCGACCTCGTGTATGTAGCTGCTACCGAAAACGGCAAAAAAGTGGCTCGTGGCCGTAAAGTAAAAACAGGCTTGAGCTACAACGGCAACATCGAAATTACCGAAGGATTACAAGCAGGCGATTTGTTGATTACAGAAGGCTATCAAGACTTGGTAGATGGCTCATTGATAAGCTTTTAAGTCTTGTTTTTATCAAGCCAATAGCAACGCTACTATAGCAAATAATCATTATTCATCATGGAAAATCAAGAAAAAGATATACAAGAATTACCTCATGGCAGCGGCGGAATATATAAAATGATTGGTTGGTTGGCAACAAACCAAACCACCGTATATATTTTCACTTTCATGGTATTTTTGGCGGGTTTAGGTATTTATAAAAGCCTTCCCAAAGAACAATTCCCTGATATTAAAGTGCCACAAATTTATGTACAAACAATTTATTTTGGAACAACACCCGCAGACATAGAAAACGTTATCAACAAGCCTATTGAAAAGCAGTTGAAAACCCTTTCAGGTGTAAAACGTATCAAATCGAACGCCTTGCAAGATGTGTCGGTGATTTTGGTAGAGTTTAATCCAAATGTAAAAGTAGAAGATGCCCTCCAACGGGTAAGAGATGCCGTTGATAAGTCGAAAAGAGATTTACCACAAAAGCTTGATTCGGGTCCAACAGCACAGGACGTAAACTTTTCAGAATTTCCTATCATGAACATCAACTTGGCAGGAAATTATCCTTTAGAAAAACTGAAAGATTATGCTGAAGAGTTACAAGACAAAATCGAAGGTTTACCCGAAATTACAAGAGTCGATATTGTTGGTGCATTGAAAAGAGAAATACAAATCAACCTTGATTTGTACAAAGTACAATCGGCTGGTCTAACTTTTGGCGACATCCAAATGGCAGTACAAAGCGAAAACATCAATATTTCGGGTGGCGAACTCAACGTTGATGGCGTGCGTCGTACCATTCGTGTGGTAGGAGAATTTAAAGCAATTGAGCAAATTCAAAACATCATGCTTCGCTCGTCGGCTGGTGCCATGATTCGCTTGGGCGACGTAGCCGAAGTAGTGGACAGCAACGAAGAACGCCAAGATTTTGCTCGCCTCGATAACCGTGCCGTTGTAACGCTCAACGTTATCAAACGAAGCGGTGCAAACTTGATTTCGGCTTCTGAACAAATCGAAAAAATCTTAGACGAATACAAAGAAGACCATTTGCCACAAGGCGTAGAAGTACGTGTTACCGCCGATTCGTCGGAACGTACCAAAGCCGACCTCGACGATTTGATTAATACCGTAATCCTCGGTTTTATCTTTGTAGTATTGGTTTTGATGTTCTTTATGGGCGTTCGTGATGCCGTTTTCGTTGGTTTATCCGTACCACTTTCGGCATTGATAGCCTTCATTCCTTTGTATTTTTCAGGCTTTACGCTTAATACCATTGTGTTGTTTGCTTTCTTGTTGGGCTTGGGTATTGTAGTAGATGATGCCATTGTGGTAATTGAAAACTCGCACCGTATTTTCAACCAATTCCGTAAATTAAGCATTATAGAATCGGTAAAATTGGCAGCCTCAGAAGTATTTTTACCCGTATTATCAGGTACACTTACGACCATTGCCCCATTTGTGCCGTTGTTGTTTTGGCCCGGTATCGTAGGAGAATTTATGAAATTCTTACCTATCACCTTGATTTATACGCTATTTGCCTCCTTGTTGGTAGCCTACGTAATGAACCCCGTTTTTGCGGTATCCTTCATGAAACGCCACGACGATGCCGTACACGAAAAACCGTCAAGCTTGGCAAGTTTACGCAAACCGTTGATTGTTTTGAGTGGTTTGGCATTGGTTGGTTACTTAATCAACATTGGATTGGGCAATTTCTTCCTATTCATTACAGCCCTTTATTTATTCAACCATTTTGTACTAACGCCCAAAATTATTATTCCTTTTCAAGATACCGCATTGCCAGCTTTCAAAAATTGGTATAAAGGCATTGTATCGTGGGTAATCAATGGTCGTCGCCCAGTTTTTGTTGTGCTAAGTATGTTTGGCTTGCTCGTTTTCACCTTCTTCATGATGGGTGTTGTACAGCCAAAAGTAATATTTTTCCCTAGTGGCGACCCCGACTACATTTATGTATATCATGTGATGCCTGTAGGAACAGATGCCCGTACAACCGACTCGGTGACAAAGATTTTAGAGAAAAAAGTATTTGACGTAATCAAGCAAAATCATGCCGAAAAAGCGGTCAACTCGGTGATTTCAAACGTAGGTAAAAACGCTGGTGACCCATTCAACCCCGACCGCTCGGCAACGCCACAAAAATCGAAAGTAACCGTTGCTTTCGTGAAAAAAACCGAACGAGGTGAAGTTTCTTCCGAGAAAATGTTACAAGATATTCGTAAAGAACTCAAAAAAATACCTTTACCCGGTTCTGAAATTTCGGTAGAAAGAGAAAACAATGGCCCACCAACAGGTAAACCAATTGCCATAGAAATTGCTGGAGATGATTTTGTTGTTTTGCAAAAATTAGAAAAAGAGGTACTTAACAAAATCGAAAAATCGGGTATTCAAGGAATCGACGAACTCAAAAGCGACTTGATTACCAACAAGCCCGAAATCATCGTGGACGTTGACAAAGTGAAGGCACAACGAGAAGGAATCTCTTCTTCGCAAATTGCTATGGCAATTCGTACAGCCTTGTTTGGTACAGAAATTTCTAAATTTAGAGACGACAAAGACGAATACCCTATTCAGTTGCGTATCAAAGAACAAGACCGCAACCAAATTGAGAAACTCCTCAGTTTGAATATTACTTATCGTGATATGAACATGGGCGGACAATTGCGTAAAGTGCCTCTAAACTCGGTGGCATCTATTCGTTATTCGACCACTTTTAGCCAAATCAACCGTAAAAACCAACAGCGTGTGATTACGCTCGGTTCAGACGTAGTGACGGGCTATAATGCCAACCAAATTGTAGGGCAAATTCAAGAATTGATAAAAGACATTGACATTCCTAGCGGTTATACCGTAAGAATGGGTGGCGAGCAAGAAGAACAAGCCGAAACAGCCAACTTCTTGGGCGTAGCATTTCTTGGAGCTATTTTGTTGATTTTCTTGGTATTAACCATCCAATTCAACTCTATTTCAAAACCAGTTATCATTTTTGCTACCATTCTGCTTTCATTCATAGGCGTGTTGCTTGGCTTTATGCTCTTTGGCATGACCTTCTCAATCATCATGTCGGGTGTAGGTATCATTGCCCTAGCAGGGATTGTAGTAAAAAATGGTATCCTCCTCATCGAGTTTACCGACGAGCTACGAGGCAGAGGTTATGCCTTAAAAGAAGCAATTATTGAGGCAGGAAGTGTGCGTTTAACGCCAGTATTACTCACGGCTTCGGCGGCTATTTTAGGACTTGTGCCTTTGGCTGTTGGCTTGAGTATCGACTTCGTAGCCATGTTTACCGAACTCGACCCACACATTGCTTTTGGTGGCGACAGTGCCGTATTCTGGGGTATTTTGGCATGGACAATCATCTTCGGGTTAAGTTTCTCTACGGTACTTACCCTTGTCATTGTTCCGTGTATGTACTATATCAATGAAAGGATTCGTACAAAATTCTTTAAAAAGAAAATAGCATAATTTTTAGTTTTCGTCATGCGTAACAAAGGTACAAAATAGGCCATCATCAAGCTTATTTTGTACCTTTGTTGCTATTTCGACTTACACAACTCCACATAATGAAACACATTTTTGCCCAACGACAACAAGCATTTGAACAGCAAGTAGCTTTTTTTCAACAAAAATACAACCAATGGGCTGTTGTGCGTGCCGTATTTTTTGTGAGCTACGTTGCTTTATTATACGGGATATATACGATGATAAATCCTTGGATAACAGTTGGGCTTATGTTGGGAGGCATGGCTATTTTTTTGTGGATGATTACCAAACATTTACAAATCAAACAACAAAAGCAAAGAAATACCATCCTTGCCCAGCTCAATTGGGACGAACAACAACGCCTTGAAGGCATTTTTGTTAGACTCGAAACAGGCGAAAACTTTTTACAAACAGGTCATTTTTATGCCACAGATATAGATTTATTTGGCAAGCAATCACTTTTTAGTTTACTCAACCGCACCCATACTTATCAAGGAGCAGCCATGCTTGCCCATTGGCTACAAACGCCAGCCCATCCTACAAGTATTGCTCAGAGGCACGAAGCAATAGCAGCCATGACAACCCACCTAGATTGGCGACAATTATTAGAAGCCACGGCTTTAGAAGAGCCAAGCGTCGCCGAGCCAACCGATAATCTTTTACTTTGGGCGGCACAAGCAAGCCCTGTGATATTAGGAAAAAAATGGTTACGTCAGGCACGTTTTTTACCCTTTGTGAGTATTCCTCTTGTGATAGCAAGTTTAGCAGGAGTCATTTCTCCTCTCTTCATTTTATTGATAATCGTTATTCATGGATGGTTTTTAAAACAAATCGCTGCTGTAGTGGCTGTTTACCTTTTTCAAATCGACCAAGTAGTAGGTACACTCAAAGCTTATGCCACTTTATGCCGCACCATTAGTCAGCAGTCTTTCCAGTCGGCGTATCTACAACAATTACAAGCCGACCTTGCTCCTGCCACCACCCATATCGCTACCTTAGAGCAATTACTGGCACGCATCAACAACCGCCAAAATCCGATATTTCAACTTTCTGTAGGTTTGCTTACCCTTTGGGATTTACAGTATATGTTGAAGTTGGAAAAATGGCGCAAACAACACGCCCAAGCGTTGCCTTTATGGCTCGAAAATATCAGTACGTTTGAAGCCTTGAACAGTTTGGCTGGACACGCCTTTGCCAATCCGCAATATATTTATCCAACAATTAGCCAAGAACCCTTTATCCTAGATGCCAAAGGACTGGGACATCCCTTAATCAAAGCCCACAAAAGAGTATGCAACGACATCACCCTCAAAGGATTAGGCAAAACCATCGTCATTACAGGCTCTAATATGTCGGGCAAAAGTACCTTTCAGCGGACGGTAGCGAGCAATGTCGTATTGGCATTAATGGGAGCAGTAATTCATGCCAACAGCTTCGTTTGCTCACCTATGCAGGTATTTACGAGTATGCGTACACAAGATTCGTTGGCAGAAGATACCTCTTCTTTTTACGCCGAACTCAAACGGTTGGCTCAACTGATTCAATGGCTTGATGCCAGTCAAGAGAAAGGACCAACCCTCTATTTTTTGGATGAAATCTTAAAAGGAACAAACTCAAAAGACCGTCACGACGGAGCAAGAGCCTTGTTGCTACAACTACACACTTGCTACGCATCGGGCTTTATTTCGACGCATGACGTGGCACTGGGCGAAGAATTTGAACAAAGTGATTTTGTTGAAAATTATAGTTTTTCCTCAGAAGTAACCCCCACAGGATTACTATTTGATTATACCCTTCGCAAAGGCATTTGTCACAGTTTCAATGCCAGTGCGTTGATGCAACAGATTGGTATTCGGATGGAGAAGAGATGACAAATCTAGCTTAAAATCACGTCTTTAAGCACTAAAATAAGAGAGATTACTTGTTACAAAAAACAGCAATTAAGATATAAATGCGGAATCGTGAATATAAAGTTCAGCATATCAAATAATGATAGCATTTTTAAATATAAAATCATTTTGCACGATTACTTAGTGTTGCTATCATTATCAAATTAAAAGGATGCATAACATGCGTTATACATCCTTTTAATTTGATAATTCTTACGCTTGTTTAACTAATTGAATATTACCAATCAATTTCACTTCTTCGCTCACCAAGGCACTACCCGCTTCTGTGATGGCGTTCCAAGCTAAACCGAAATCTTTACGATTGATTTTTCCTTTTACTTCAAAACCTGCCTTTACATTACCCCAAGGGTCGGTGGCTGTTCCTTCGTAGTCAACCTCAAACGTTATAGGCAATGTTGTGCCTTTGATAGTGAGGTCGCCTACCAATGAGAAATCGCTGCCATCTTTTGTAAAACTGGTCGAAGCAAAGCTCAAGGTTGGGAAGTTTTCGGCATCAAAGAAATCGGCACTTTTGAGGTGTCCGTCACGTTGCTCGTTGTTGGTGCTGATAGACGCTACCGCTGCTTCAAAAGCGATGCTTGCGTTTTCAAATCCTTCTTCGGCTTCTACGCTGCCCGAAAATTCTTTGAAATGTCCTGTTACAGTTGTAATCACCAAGTGTTTTACTTTAAACTGAATTTCTGAGTGTGCTGGGTCTATTGCCCAAGTTGAAGTTGCCATTGTTATTGTCGTTTTTGTTAGTATCAAATTGATGATACAAATATATGTAGATACATTTAATGTAGTGATATATATTTTACGGAATAACTTGTCAATTTTACGGATTTATGCTAAAAGTGGCTTTTGCGTGGTTTGGCAACAGGCTTTTTTTATAGGAAGAAAAGGTTTGTCCTGTATTATTTTTGAAATATTTTGAAAAATGGGCTTCGTCTTCAAAGCCCAAAGTAAAGGCAATTTCTTTTGCTGAAAGGCTACCGAAATGGGCTTTTCGCTTGATTTCGAGGATAACTCGTTGCTTGATATGTTCTGAGGCGGGTATTCCTGTCATTTTTTTTACAGTATCATTCAAATGGCTCGGCGTAACGTTGAGCAAATCGGCGTAATCGGCCACTCGGTTTTTTTCGGTAAAACGTTTTTCCACAAGTTCTTGAAAACGTTTTACCAAACACGATGCTTTGGTATATTCTACGCCTTCTTGGGTATGTACTTGTTTGGCTAGACAACGAGCAAACTGTATCAACAAGATTTTAAGCCAAGTTCTGAGCATTTCTTCTTTGAAATTTACCGCATTATTTTGGTACTCTGCCCAAAGCGACGCAATACTTTGCTCGATACAGGGGGCATCGGCTGGGTCGAGGAAAAAGGGTTTAAACTGTAGTACGTTATGAAAAAGTCCCGTGGTGGTCAAAAGCTCATAATTATTTTCAACCGTACCAAAAAAATCGGCATCAAACGAGATGACATATCCTTTGGGTGGCGTGTGTAGTTGGAGAAAATGGGCTTGTCCGGGCGATAAAAACCAACAGCTATTGGGTGTAATCGGATATTCGTTAAAGTCAATGGTATGTACGCCTTCGCCTGCTTGTACCCAAATCATAACATAGTAATCGTGCTTGTGCATGATGGGTTCGGTAGGATTTCTTCTTGTTTCGATGTGTTCCATCGTCGTAATTTCAAGATGACTATGCAGAGGCGTAATGTCTGTTAAACGAAGCGTTTTCATGGTTTAAAGTGTCTAAAGCGTCCTGATACTCGGAGTCATTGCATACAAAAATACGAGGCATTGGGCGTAATTTTCGGGATGTCGTATAAAATATTTATCCACTTAATTTATAGGTAAACTTTCTTAACTTTACAGCATGGAAACATACGGGAATGTGATAAAATTTGTAGGTAAATGGACATTCCATTGCCTTGTCGTTGGACTACTCGTAGGCAGTGCTTCGGCTTTTTTCTTGGTTAGTCTCGATGCTGTCACCACCTACCGAACGGCACATCCTTGGTTGCTATGGGGCTTGCCTTTGGCAGGTTTTGGGATAGGTTGGTTGTACTTGCGGTTTGGTCAGGAGGTTGTCAAAGGTAATAATCAACTGATAGAAGAATTACAACAAGCATCTGGGGTGATTTCTTGGAAAATGATGCCTTTTATCTTACTCACAACCTTGGTTACGCATTTGTTTGGTGGGTCGGCAGGAAGAGAAGGCACGGCCGTGCAAATGGGAGGGTCGTTGGCCGAACAATGGAATATATTTTCACAAAAATTCTTTCCTTCAACTGCTGTAGAACAAGCCCTTTTCGACCGAAAATTATTGCTAATCGCTGGCATGAGTGCAGGTTTTGCTTCGGTATTCGGTACGCCCTTGGCAGGCATGGTATTTGCCTTAGAAGTGGCGATTATCGGTAAAATGCGGTATGAAGCCCTCTTCCCTAGCCTATTAGCAGCTTTACTCGCCGATGGCGTGTGTCAGCAACTTTGGGGGGTAGGACATACACATTATGTTATTGGTCCAATTCCCGTACTGAGTTTGCCCAATTTGTTGTGGGCTATGCTGGCAGGAAGCTGTTTTGGCTTAATGGGTATGGGCTTTGCTCAATTGACGCATTTGATAGGGGTTTTGAGTAAAAAATACATTGCTTACGCCCCTTTACGACCCTTGCTTGGCGGATTGGTGGTTTGCTTGCTAACAGCCTTGTTGGGCTACAGGTATATCGGTTTGGGCGTACCCGTCATTGTTGAGAGTTTTCAAACCCCTGTGGCGTGGTACGATAGCCTCGGAAAAACCTTCTTTACAGCCCTCACACTAGGCACTGGCTTTAAAGGCGGAGAAGTTACGCCTTTGTTCTATATTGGTGCTACCTTGGGCAATACCCTCGCAACAGTATTGCCTTTGCCATTACCTTTGTTGGCAGGTATGGGCTTTGTGGGTGTTTTTGCAGGGGCATCTAATACGCCTTTGGCTTGCACCCTCATGGGCATAGAACTCTTTGGGGTCGAAGCAGGTTTATACTTAGCTGTGGCTTGTATGGTAGCCTATATTTTTTCGGGACATATCGGCATTTATGCTTCTCAACAACTGGGTGTTGCAAAGGTTTATGCTAAAAAAAGGAGGATTAAATAACAATGTTGCATTTCGCATTGGTACTTACCTACTATTTTAACTTACATTTCAAATATTCCGCATTGTTATGTTTCATCAATTGTATCAACTTTACGAAAAGTATCAAGAAAAAAGTATGACGAAAAGAAGGTTTGGCTACCAGCTTTTGGTTAGCTTGTTAGAGCAACATCAGCAACATTCGCTTTTCGATATACAAACCATTGGTTGTTCGACCGAGCAACGCAATATTTACTTAATAAAAATTGGTAAGGGCAAAACGAAGGTTTTGCTGTGGTCGCAAATGCACGGTGATGAAGCTACAGCGACGATGGCATTGATGGATATATGCAATTTTTTTGCGGCCACAGCCGACGAATTTACCGAATTGCGCAACCATATTTTAGCAGCATGTACTTTGTATATTGTACCTATGCTCAATCCCGACGGAGCAGAGGCGTGGTCTCGCTATACGGCTTTGGGAATTGACATGAACCGAGATGCCCTTGCATTGCAAACCCCCGAAGGACGTTTACTCAAGTCGTTGGTGATGGATTTACAACCTGCATTCGGTTTCAATCTTCACGACCAAGGCCGCAGGTATTCGGCAGGTAACACCCCTCATTTAGCAACCATGTCGTTTTTAGCCACAGCATACAACGAAGCCCAAGACATCAACCCTGTTCGGCATAGGGCTATGCAATTGATTGTGCAGTTGAATCGCCTTTTGCAAGCCTATATTCCTAATGCTGTGGGCAAATGGCCAGCCGATTTTGAGCCAAGAGCTTTTGGCGATAATATTCAAAAATGGGGTACTTCACTGGTGCTTATCGAATCGGGGGGCTATAAAAACGACCCTGAGAAACAGTATATTCGTCAACTCAATTTTATAGCGATACTCAAAGCCCTTGCTTCTATTGCTACGGGCGAATACCAAGCAGAAGACATTCAGCCATACGATTCGATTCCTGTCAATAGTAAGGTAATTTACGACCTGATTATTCGGAATTTACGTATTACACCCGATTGTACAGTAGATTTAGCGATTAATCGTGACGAAACGCCTATTCCACAATCAGATACTTTTCGTGAAACCAGTTCGATAGAAGAAATAGGCGATATGTCGGTATTTTTTGGTACCGACGAAATAGATGCCACGGGCTTGTATTTAGCCAATGGACAAACCCTGCGTTTGGGGATGCCAGCCAACCTTGATTTGTACGATGCCGAAGGCTTACAATACCGCATTGTGAATGGCGTAGCTACCCGTATAACAACATGAAAATCTGCTGGACAACGTGTCTTTTAAAAGGAAGGTTTATAAAAAATGGGGCATTTCTCCGTAAAAATAAAAGCCTGAAACTAATATGTTTCAGGCTTTTATTTTTACGTCATTTTCTTAAAAAAACCGCTTATTTATTCAATAATTCGTCGAAAGCAATTGAAATATAATAAGATGTACCGATAGAAGCACTACCATAAGCTTGGAAATAAGGACTTCCGAAGAGGTTAGTTCCTCCAATTTTGATAATCGACTTCATCGCATTGACTTTATAGCTAAACTGTGCATCTAAGTTATCAATAGCAGGTACGGTTGTATTGGTGAAAATTGGCACATTTGTCGTGGTTGGCAAAGGGAAGCTAGATTCCCAAGTGAACGCATCTTGGTGACGATAGGCAACATTAAAGCCCCACTTATTACCACTGGTAATTCTTTTACCAAAGTTCAGCTTGTAGCTATATTTAGGCGTATTAAAGCCTGCATAAGGCACTTCTGTGCTTGCTGTAAAATTATTGATTTGATTGTTAGAAATATTTCCGCCAATCGAATAACCTTTGTCTAAAGCATAATTTAGCCCTAACGCCCAGCCCGAAATAGTGATGTCTTCATCGGAGTTGGCAGGACGAGAATACCCTGCACGTGTGCTACCGCTCGCCAATCCTGATTCAATAGGTAACCCAGGGCCTGCTGCCACTGTTGGAACGACAATGGTACTACCTCCTAAAAAGTTTTTATAAACACTGTAATAATACGAAGCATCTACGAATAGCTTCTTACCGATGAGTCCTTTATAGCCAATCTCATAAGATTGGATTTTCTCAGGAACTAAAGGTTTAGCCTTATATTTAGGTAAAGTAGCCAAGGCAAATGCTGGGGCAACTTGGGCTGTTACACTTGCAATAGTATTTTTTACAGCATCAGTTGCCATTTGTGTTGTTACTGTCGATTGAATAGCCGCAGCTCTGTTGGCGGCAGGTATAGCACCAGCCGCTATCGCTGCATCTATTTGTGTAGTTACGGCCGCCGTAACTTGTGCTGTCACAGCCGCCGTGGCATATTGCTGTGCACTAGCCAATATTGCTGGTGTAATATATTTTGTTGGATTGCTTGCAAAATCAGTTAGCACTTCTCTTGTTACGCCTGTTGCCAATTTATAGCGTGAATCAAATTCGGGCAAGCCTCCAATAAGTGTACCCGCTGGCGTAAGCAAGTCGATGTATTGGTTTTGCGTAGTAGGGATTCTGAAGCCTGTTTGATATGACAAACGAATGTTGTGTTCTTGAGAAGGCGAATAAACTGCCGAGAAACGTGGCGTGTATTGTCCTTCAAAGTTTTGGTTTTTATCGTAACGAAGCGAGCCTGTAAGTTTCAAGCGTTCATCAAATAAATTCTTAGATGCTTGGGCAAAAGCTCCATATTCGTTGATGGTAATGCTACCTGTACGACCGTCTTTTTGGTCGGCGAAAAGTGTTCCCTCCGAACGCAATTCGTACATACGATAATTAGCCCCTACGGTTAGGTCTAAAAACTTGATTTGGTCTTTAAAATTATAGATACCTTCTACATGATACAAATTACTCTTATCGGCAAAAGCTCCACCGCCTTTGGTAATAGCCGTATTGCGGTACTTGTCTAATAAGGTATTAAAAGCAGCCGAGCCAGGTTGTGGCATATTGCGGTCGGCGTACTGTCTTGCTGTTAGATGGGCGTTTTCATCGGTAGCACCACCTGTTCTAGCAGTTGTATAAGCTCCAGCATATTCTGTGTACCAAGCCGTATTTGATTTAATTTCATTTAACATCCCGATGGCCGTCAAACCAGCCGTGTAAGAGCTTCCAGAACGTTCTTGGGTGGTATAGGCTCTTAATGTAAAGTTGCTTCCTCGCAATTCTACTTTTGCCTGTGTAATGTTAAAATCTCTCAAAGAGTAACGTCCTGTTCCTGTATAAAGCGTAGTGCCTTCGCCGTAGTTTAGTTGAGCAATAGCTTCTACTTTTTCGTTGAGGCGATAGTGCAAAGCGGCATTAAATTTCAACGATTTTGTATTGTGGTCAACTAAATCTACTTCTCTGTACCCTGTGCGGCTTACGTTCACGTTGGGAAGTGCCGAGTTTAGTGATTGTAGATTTGTTTGTATTTCATCGCCATATACGTTCATGCCATCATAGTCTGTTTTTGTACCTAAGCCACGAGCAGGGTCGTTGTTGCCTCCTAAATTGAGGTTAGTATAATTGGTAGCTTGCCAATCTTTTGCTTGGATATGAGAAAAGTTTAACTTGAAGGCTATTTTATTATTAAACGCTTTGGCAAAACGAATACTCAAGTCGGTGAAAGGAGTGGTTTGAGTAGAGCGGTTACTTGCCGACATAAGGCCAACTTTCGTTGAAGCACTCAAGCCCTGATATAAAAATGGACTTTTACTATTCATCAGAATCAAGCCATTGATGGCATTGGGACCGTACAAGGCTGATGCCGCTCCTGGCAATACTTCTACATTTTCAACGTCTAGCTCGGGCATACCAATGATATTGTCCACGGGAAAATTGAGGCCCGGCGCCGAGTTATCCATACCATCTATCATTTGTACAACTCTGGGGTTTCCTGTCGAACCAAATCCTCGCATATTGATAGACTTAAACAATAAGCCTTGTGTGGCCATGTCGATACCTTTTAGGTTAGCTAAACCATCATAAAAATTGGTAGAAGGTGTTTGTTGAATGGCTTTCAAGTCTAATTTTTCAATCGAAACAGGCGATTTCATCACCGATTCTTCCACCCTCGATGCTGCTACAACCACTTCTTGTCCCATGATTGTTTGTTCTTGCAAAGCAATGTCAAGGGCATTTGCGTCTTTTACGGCTATTTCTTGAGTCGAATACCCTACGCTTGATATAATCAAGGTGAGCGGCAAAGGTGTATTGGTGCTGATGCTAAATTTTCCTTTGGCATCTGTAATAGTACCGATGACTTTTCCTTTTACAGCTATGCTCACACCTACTAGATTTTCTTTAGTAGTGGCATCCGAAACCTTTCCTGTAATTTTTGTTTGGGCTACGGCCGAAAGAGCAACGAGTAATAAACAGGTCGTATAAATACCTATTTGTATTTGAGTAAAGATTTTCTTCATACTATTTGGTGGTAAGTTTAACCAATAATTTTACGTGAATGTTGATAAATATACGAAAACCTAAGAAGTGATGGTAGAAAATGATAGCCTTAACGTGATATTTACCATCAGGATTCATTTTTGTGGTTTTATTGGCGTAAATCTAATTAATGTTTTGCGAAATGATACATCAATTGTATGATTTTTTTACAATTTTATAAAAAAATCATACAATTAATATAAATACTTAGTTTTACTAAAAAGTGGGATGAAAGAAGTAATCAATGTGGGGGTGAAGTCGCTAGAACGAGGCTACCTATCTAATAACAAAATAATTACTCAGATGCGATTTCCATGAGTTGTTTGATGTTATTCAAAATTTCAACGTTGTCCGGACAATCAATGTCTTGTCCTACAACCTGAAATCCTGTAATCAGAATTTGGCAATTAGGAAATGTAGTAGATAATTTATATACATATTTTTGTACTTCTTCTTGTGCTGGAATACTGGTAATTGCTGTAAATAAATAGTCGGGCTTATGCACTTGGTAGGCAAACTCTAGCTCACTAAAAGGCAAGCTTTGCCCCAAATACACTACCTTATTTTGTCTTGCTTTAATGATATAGTTGGCAAAAAGCAAGCCTAGTTCGTGGAGTTCTCCTTCGGGCAAAAACAACACGTATTTTTTAGACCCAATACGCAATGAAGGCAATTGGCCGTCAATGGCAACAATAATTTTCTGACGAATAAGGTTAGAAATAAAATGCTCTTGGGCTGGCCCTATAGAGCCTGTAATCCACAGCGTTCCGATGCGGCTCAGAAACGGATAGATGATATGTACCATCAGGTTTTCAAAACCAAACTGTAGGATATTGGTACTGATAAGTTTTTCAAAACGCTCTTCGTCCAAATCGAGCATGGCTAGTGTTAGGGCATGGATTTGGTCGGGATAGCTTAGTTTTTTATCCGAAATCAGTATCACTTCTTTTGCCATGCTTTCGGCATCCATTTTAGCGATTTCAGAAATTTTGTATCCATGTTCCTTTAACAAAGCAATATTGAGAACCAGTTTTAGTTCTCGGTCGTCGTAGGTACGAATATTTGTATCTGTACGCTCAGGCTTGAGAATATCGTAGCGCTGCTCCCAGATACGTAGGGTATGAGCTTTAATTCCTGACAGTTGCTCCAGATCTTTGATTGAATAATTACTCATGGCTATTGAACAATGCTTTTACTCGATGTCTTACGCACAATCAAACATTTCCACATAGTTTACGATAAGTTATAAAGTACAACAAAGTTATTTTGCTGTTCAGTGGTCGTTTTGTATATAATAAACTTGTGTTTAGGGAAAAGGTTTTAAGGAGTAACAAATTTATCAGATTTATTTGTCTATAAAAAAAGCCCCTAGTCAGACTAGGAGCTTTTTCAAAAAAGATAACACTATAGGTTATTTTTTAGGAGAATCAGGGATGATACGAATATCATTTGGTTTCTTAGGATCAATATAGAATTTGTATTTAGCTACTTGACCAGTTGGTTTACAATCTCCTGCACTCAAGCGTTGTACTTCGTATTCATATACAGAAGGCTTTTGTGGAAGTGGTAAATCTGATGGCCATTTGATGCTAGGATCAGTCGAAACGTTTTCGTAATTAACCACTGTTGGTTTAGTAGTAGCAGGTTTTTTGCTAGGTTTCTTACCAGTAACACGAGGCTTACTACCTGAACCAGCTACGGCTGTTGAAGTTGATTTACGAACAGGCTTGCGTTTTACAGTTGTTACCTCAGCAGTCTTGCCATTGAATATTTTCACAATGTATTGGTCTTCCACTGGTTTTAGTGTTGGAACGAAAGGTTTCGCTTTATAACCAAAGCTAGAAGAAGTTGGTTCAGACAAATATTTACCGATGCTTGATTGTACTGTGTAATAATAGAAACTAGCATCATCACCGTTTACTAATGAAACAGACTTAGGCAAGCTAATACTGTTCGATTTCGTAGTTTGTTGGTAGATTGGTACACCAGAACCATCTGCTTTATACAATTTGAAGATAAATTCTTCATTTTTTGCAGAAGGAGAAGTGCTTTTCCAAGAGAAGCTAGGCATATCTGTTGAGCCATAATCAAACATTTTAGCTCCTTGGTTCAATACTGGTGGTGTTACCACTGGAACTACAGGAGCAACAACTTGCGACAATACAGGTTTGATCGTTGGTAATGTATAAGCTACAGCAACACCTAAGTTCAAAGACACATGGCGACGTTGAGCATAAGTAGTTACTTCTGTCGTCGGAGAACTCGCACGTGTTCTCACATAAGGCGTTTTAGTAATGTTACCTTGTAGGTTTAAACCTAGACTCCACTCTGGAGAAAGTTTGTACATCAATTCACCACCAAGAGATGCTCCCCATGGATAGTCTTTACCCCCTGAAGTAAGTTGGTAAACCATCTGTGTTCCACTTGTATAGGTAACTAGCGGTGCGTTAGAGAAAGAAATCCCTAATTTGGCATCTAGTACTAAATCGAGTTTATCTGAAACAGGAAAAATAGCTGATGGCCCAATTAAAAACATATAGTCACGCTGAGGAGTGGATGTCAACATGCTGTAGTTTGCAACTCCTTTTACCGCAGCAGCTTGTTGTGCTGCTGTAGCTAATGGATTGTCACTACTCAAAAAGAAATTTTGAGCAGCAATCGTAGCTCCCAATCCATATCTACCATTACCTAGAAAATAATAGTTAGCCGTAAGGTTAGCATACTGACCAAATCCTAAACCAAAGTCAACTTTATTGGCTAAGGTCTGTATATCTTCTGCCCAACCAGCTTTGGCTGTAACTCTAATAAACTTAGGAGACGTAGCCTGTACAACGCCACTAGGCTTGTAAAATAGAGTATCAAACTGATACCCTTCTGCAAGAGATTTAACAACTTTACCGTCTGAGTAAGTCGTAGTGGTGATTCCTTTGTCAGTAGTAGCACTTACAACTGTAGGTTTTTGTGCGTAGGCAAGCTGACCTAAAAAGGCACAAGAGGCAAGACCCATCGTGAGCCCTCTCGAAATTTTAGCAAAACTGCTGTTTTGAATAAGCTGTTTCATAACTTTTTTTGATTTATGATAAAGTATAGGGTTTAATTAATGTAACGCAAAGCTACGTAACAATTTGATTTAAAGCTAATAGTCCAAAGTTTTTATACACATTTTCTCTCGAATCAATGCACACAAGCATTTGTTTCATAACAAGTATTTGAATATAAAAACTTAACTTTGTATGCTTGTTAAAGTAGAACCATTGCTACGACAAATATACGAGTAAATCTTTAATGTCGGATGTAGGTAGGCTAAGTATTTATAAAAAAATATAACTTTTGCCACTTTTCCTCAAAAACTAAAACTATACGTAATTCCTTGTATTTTAATATTTTGAAACATTTTTAGTTAAAATATAATATTATAAATATTCTTTAAAAATAGTACTTTATATATATAGCTTTAAAAAAGCAGAAGGACAAGCTCAATATTATGTCGGTACATACTGAAATCAAGAGAATTACAACGCATATTCTCCAAGAAATGAAAAATAGAGGCGAAAAAATTTCATGCCTCACAGCTTACGATTACTCTATGGCAAGAATCGTTGATGCGGCAGGTATCGATTTGATTCTGGTTGGTGATTCGGCCTCTAATGTCATGGCCGGGCATGAAACAACTTTGCCCATTACACTCGACCAAATGATTTATCATGCCTCTTCGGTTGTGAAGGCCGTCAAAAGAGCTTTGGTAGTGGTGGATATTCCTTTTGGCTCGTATCAAGGAAATTCGTCGGAAGCCCTACGCTCGGCTATTCGTATTATGAAAGAGTCGGGGGCTCATGCCGTAAAAATGGAGGGTGGTGCCGAAATTAAAGAGTCTATTATACGTGTCCTTAGTGCGGGTATTCCTGTGATGGGACATCTGGGGCTAACGCCGCAGTCCATCTATAAATTCGGAACCTATTCGGTGCGTGCCAAAGAAGAAGAAGAAGCAAATAAATTGATAGCTGATGCCCTCTTGCTTCAAGAATGTGGGGCTTTCAGTATTGTCCTCGAAAAAATCCCAGCCAAATTAACCAAACTGGTATCCGAAAAATTACATATTCCTACGGTTGGTATTGGTGCAGGTGCCGATGCCGACGGACAAATACTGGTGGTTCATGATATGCTGGGTATTAATAAAGAATTTAAACCTCGCTTTCTCCGTAGATATGCCGACCTCGATACGATTATGCACGAGGCGATTGCTCAATACGTACAGGATGTGAAAGCGGTTGATTTTCCGAATACCAAAGAAAGCTATTAATAGCTGAGGTAACATTGTTGAATCCAAACTAAAAATGCAGATGAAAGACTTCCATGTTGTATATGAAGATAATCACATTATCGTTGTCAGTAAAAGACCAGGTATCTTGGTACAAGGTGATGCCACCGGCGACCGCACGCTTACCGATGCGGTGAAAGAATATATTAAACAAAAATATAATAAGCCTGGCGATGTGTTTCTGCATCCTGTCCATCGCTTAGATAGACCTGTAAGTGGCTTGGTTATCTTTGCTCGTACTTCCAAAGGGCTAGAGCGAATGATGGAATTGTTCAGAAAAAGAGAGATTCAAAAAACATACTGGGCTGTTGTAAGACGTAAACCTGCCCAAGAAAAAGGCAAACTGACGCACTGGCTGGTGAAAGACGAACAAAAAAACGTTGTAACAGCTTATGATACCGAAGTAAAAGGCTCTCAAAAAGCAGAGCTTTACTATAAACTTTTGGGTACTGTCAATAAACATTACTTGCTAGAGGTAGAACCTATTTCGGGTCGTCCGCATCAAATTCGGGTGCAATTGGCCAGTATGGGCTGCCCAATTAGAGGCGATATTAAATATGGCTATGATAGACCCAACATCGATGCCAGTATCAATCTTCATGCAAGGCGAATATTTTTTATTCATCCTATTAAAAAAGAACCTATTATTTGTAAAGCGGCTGTTCCTCCAAATCAGTTTTGGGAAGAATTTCTGGAACTCGACCCAGAAGATATTAAGCAGAAAAATCTTGATTTTTTACATGAATAAAACTTATGAAGAGCCTTAGCAAATTAGTTTGTTAAGGCTCTTTTGCTTTCGTTATTTTGAGGATTGATGCGTGCTTTCCGACTCCGTTTTTATAGGTATTACGCCATATTATTTAGGATGATTGTTGCTCTAGGTAAGATTTATTTCATTAGAATATACTTAGAATAGCTGTTGTTCAGGAGAAAAATGTTGCAAAACGATGTTATCTTCAAAAGAAGAATCGGTATTTTCAAGAAAATAGCAGTTTATTCTAGTTATATTTTTCAAATAAATACATCAAAAAATACGAATTTTATGCTCAATACACTTTATCAAATTATAGGCTCAGAGCGGTTTGTCTGGAAACAAAGTGCCAAAAATTTAACTTATATTACGCTCGGTATTTTATCGGCTGGTATCGGACTGAAAGGTTTTTTACTACCTAATCATTTCTTGGATGGGGGGGTAATGGGTATTTCATTGCTTATTAATAATATCACACAAATACCTTTACCTTACCTGATTGTTTTGGTAAACTTACCTTTTATATTCTTGGGTTTTCATCAAGTTTCTCGTTTTTTTGCTATTAAAACCTTGCTTGGTATCATCGGCTTGGCGATTTGTATTGCTTTTATTGAAATACCGCTCATTACGTCTGACAAACTGCTCATTGCTGTTTTTGGTGGTTTTTTCTTGGGTGCGGGCATAGGGCTTTCTATCAGGGGAGGTGGCGTGTTGGATGGAACAGAGGTCTTGGCTTTGTATATCAGCCGTAAAACGGTTTTTACGGTGGGCGATGTTATCATTATTATTAATGTTATTATTTTTGGTGTAGCAGCATTCTTGATGCACATCGAAACGGCTCTTTATGCTATGCTTACGTATTTATCGGCATCAAAAACTATCGACTTTATCATTCATGGTATCGAGGAATACACAGGTGTAACGATTATTTCGGAAGAAAGTGAGGCGATTAGAAGCATGATTATCGAAAAAATGGGCAGAGGTGTAACGATTTTTAAAGGAAAAAGAGGCTTTGGAAAAAGAGGTTTACAAAACGATGATTTAGATGTCATTTATACCGTTCTTACTCGATTAGAATTACAAAAATTAAGCAACGAAGTAGAAATTATCGACCCTAAAGCCTTTGTTATTCAGCAAAGTATCAACGATGTAAAAGGTGGCATGATAAAAAAATTACCTTTGCACTAAACATTTATTCGAGCTATGGAAGCTTCTCATTTTTACCAAACCGACGCTTGGGATTTGCTCCAGCAATACACAAATGCCCGTATCGCTAGAGGTAGAACGGGGCATAGTGTACCAACACAAGAATTACTTCGATTTCAGACCGACCACGCCCAAGCCCGTGATGCGGTGTATTCTGCCTTGGCTACAGAAGCGATACAAAAAGCACTTGTGCTACCGAGCTTAGTGGTAGAATCGAAGGCTTTACATCGCACGCAATACCTACAACGCCCTGATTTAGGTCGTCGCTTGACGGAAAATTCGAGATTATTGCTAAACGATGAGCCAAAAACCTTTGATGTGTGTTTTGTGATAGCCGACGGGCTTTCGGCACAGGCTGTCAATCAACACGCTGTGCCTGTGGTAAACGAGATGTGTACATTTTTGCAAAAAAAACAGTGGAAGATTGCTCCGCTTGTCCTCGTCAAACAAGGACGTGTAGCCATTGGCGATGAAATAGCCAGTGCCTTACACGCTACCATTGTTGTGGTGCTGATAGGCGAACGCCCCGGCTTAAGCTCGGCCGATAGCATGGGAGCATACCTCACTTACGCCCCTGCCATTGGGATAACAGACGAAAGGAGAAATTGTATTTCTAACATTCGCCCCGAAGGACTACCCTATAAGTTGGCTGTTGAAAAAATGATGTATTTATTAATGAAAATGAATACGTTACAAATCAGTGGTGTTACACTCAAAGACGATTTGGAAGGAAGATTTTTTATCGAATAAACAGCAAAAACTCCGTACAAGTCTTTTGCACGGAGTTTTGTTGTTGCGTGTAATTGCCTAAGCTAACTCAGCAATGACGGTTTCGCCTCCTACAGGCTTGTCGTCGATATTAACTAAAACTTTGGCATCTAAGGGTAAAAATATATCTATACGAGAGCCAAATTTGATGAAACCAAATTGAGAGCCTTGTTCTACGGCATCGCCTTCTTTCACATACCAACAAATGCGACGTGCCAAAGCCCCCGCAATTTGACGAAATAGCACTTCTGTTCCATTGCTGTGCTTTACCACAATCGTAGTACGTTCATTTTCTGTACTCGATTTAGGATGCCATGCCACCAAATATTTGCCTGGATGATATTTGAAAAAAGACACAATACCCGACAAAGGATTGAAGTTGATGTGTACATTGACAGGCGACATAAATATTGAAATCTGACGACGACGACCTTTGAAATATTCTGTTTCTTCCACTTCTTCAATCACCACTACTTTCCCATCGGCAGGAGCAATGATATGCTTTGGATTTTTGACGGTTACTCTTTTAGGAACTCTAAAAAATTGCAACACAATCAGCGAAAAAAGCACGCTAAAGATTACTACAACCTTCCGAACGATGTCGTTATCTGGGAAAAAATAAATGGTTGCACCGTTTAAGATAGCGATAAAAATAATTGTAACGAGAATTGTACCAGTACCTTCTTTATGGATTGTCATACTTTGCCTAGGGATAAGTGAATACGCAAAGTTACACATTTTTTTGAAAGATTAATGAGTTGCTACGCCGTTGTAAAGGAATTTCGCACGTGGTAAAATAGGCTGTTGCAAGCAAAATGGAGTATTTGCTAGGTTATAAAACAAGGCATCGGGGGTGCATAATGTCTAAAAACGTAAGGATGTTCAACGCAAAACATTATGCACAACCCAACTGATGCTGTACAAATGAACTCTTAGACGAATCGGTAAAGGCTCTTTTTTCTAAAGATGTGCTACGAAGTACACACACCACCTCAAAACAAAACTGTTTTAAGTGAAAGGTAATACGACGAAAACGGCTTGGGAAGCTGATGATTAGAACCCCTCGCACCTAATAAAACTACAGGCTTGGTATGTAATTGCCCTGTAAGAACAGAACTTTCGGCATGAACAACTTAGCGGAAATTGTCCATGATTTTATTAAATGGCGGTTACGGTGAAACAGTTGAAGATATTCGATACACGCTGTACTAATGTAATTATCTTTCAAAAAGTAAGATGCTTAAAGGCATTACAACAAATATACGGTTTTCTTTGGCATTTTCTAAAAATAGTACAACATCTTTGATTATCGAAGAAAATTAACATTGAGCGACAACCTTGCACAAAGCCGACTCTATGGTAAGCCCTGGACCAAAGGCACAAGCGAGCATCAAATCGTTGTGGTGTTCGGTACCGAGGTTTTGCCAAAAAGCTGCCAACACAAACAAAATGGTACAAGACGACATATTGCCATAGTTTTTTAATACCTGGTAGGCATGATAATTCGCTTGGGCATCGAGGCCAAGGGCTTGCTCCGTAGCTTCTAAAATAGCTCTACCTCCCGGATGAATAGCATAGTGCTTGATGGCTTCTGGCGACAATTGAGCTTCCGATAAAATTTTATCAATCAGTTGTTTAATGCCATTTTTGAGCAATGTGGGTACATACGAAGTAAGCGTCATTTCAAAGCCAAAATCGCCAATGCTCCAAGCCATATCTTGCTGTCGTTCTGTACATAAATCACAATAAAAATCTTCTAATGCAATCGAAACTTGTCCTTGCCGAGGAGTCGATTCGACCAAAACAGCAGCAGCTCCATCGGCAAAAAGGGCATTGGATAATAAAAAATCTGCTTCTTTCTTTTTCTGAAAATGTAAAGTGCAAAGCTCCACACATACAACCAACACTTTGGCGTTGCGATGAGCCAAACAAATATCATTGGCTACTTTCAGCCCGTTAAATGCCCCATAGCATCCCATAAAATTGATGGCTGTTCGTTTAACATTTTTGGCTAAAGCCAAATGATTGACCAACGCAATGTCTAGTCCGGGAGCATACATTCCTGTACAACTGACCGTAATCAAATGAGTGATTTGCTGTACTGGAATAGCCGCTAAGGCTTTTAGACAAAGGGGTAAAGCATATTGTTTGTACAAAGCCATGCGTGCAGCTACGCTTGGGAAAGGCTCAAGTTGCTCATTTTGTGGGTAAAATGTGTAGTCTTCGGGCGATTTTTGTCCGTAATCGGCTAACACAGAATGCCTTTGTTGAATTTTAGTGGCTTTATAAAGGGCGTACAACTTGCGTTTTTCTACTTCGTCCATCGACAAAGACTTTGCCATAAATCTAGCAATTTCTTCTTGCGAAAACTGATGTGCTGGTACGGCAGTGCCAATGGCGGTAATATAGCTCATGTGTTGATAGTTGCTAATGATTTCTATGATTTCAAAACCGAAGGATGCTGCTGTAAATAATACAAGGTTTTTTCGACAAGGTGATGGTGTGCAGCCGCTAAAACAATCGTTGCTTCGGTAGGCAAATGATGTGTTAGTTTTTGAATGTGTTTGGCTGGAATAATGTCGTCTTTATCGCCAACAAAACAATAAAATGTTGTATGGTATTGTTTGCTAAGGGCAATAATTTGTTGCACAGATATACTAAAATGACTCATGCCTAGCCATATTGCATAAATTAATTGGCGTTTTTGTGGTATTGACAAAAGCTTGGTCACAAGTATGGCACTCGAAGTGGGCAACAATCCTATTCGTCTTAATCCTTGACTGATGTTGATAATAAATACTGGATTGGCTAAAACCCACTGAAAAAGTTTTTGTCCAACAATGGTTTGGGTGGCTAACCTATACAAAGGATGTACCACAATGCCATCGGGAGCAAGTAGAAGTACTTTGTCTATCCGAGCAGCATAATGCCGATAGCTCGTCAGTACCATTTTAGCTCCAATACTGAATCCTATTAGTGAAAACCGTTGAATTTGGTTTTTTGTTAAAAAATCGTTGAAAAATTGTAACCAAGCTTCCACTGTGCAGGAATTTACAGACTTTATTTGGCTTTTTCCATGAAAAGGTAAATCAAATAAATAAGTGGTGTAATCTTGGGTAAATGCCTCAGCCAAAGGCATAAAACAGGAAAAATCCTGCCCAACGCCATGAAAGGCAAGCAGGATTTTTGAACCGTTTCCTATTTTTTTATAATACAATTGCATTAGCTCAATAGCTCCAACAAGTATTTGGCATTTTTTGATTAATGTCCTTTGCCTGAGCTTTTTACTACTTCTTTATCGAAGTCGATGTTTTGTTTTCTCAACACTCTTTGTACTTGAATACCAAAGAAGAATAAGTAAGCAAAACACGCTACAGCCAATAAATACGATTCTTGAATACCAATTTTATCAGCCATCAAGCCTTGCACTACTGGAATTACCGCACCCCCTAAAATCATCATAATCAAGAATGCCGCTCCTTGGTTGGTGTATTTACCCAAACCTGCCGTGCCAAGCGAGAAGATAGATGGCCACAACACCGAGCAGAATAAGCCTCCGCTAATAAGCAAAAACAAAGCAATTGGCCCCTCAAAAAGTACCCCCAACAACGACGTAACAGCCCCACAAGCAGTATAGATGAGTAGCGTTCTTACGGGTTTTTCTTGGGTAGCAAAAAACGCTCCAATCATGATAATTACGCAGAAAGCATAAGGAAGCAAGTCTTGTACTTCGTTACCGCCAAGGGCATTTACACCTAGTACAATGGCAAAAGCCACAAAAGGAATCAGTACAAACAAGAGCTTCTTGGTAGTTTCGCTCAAACTAAAATTACTGATTGATGCCGTCCAACGACCAATCATCATACTGCCCCAAAACAGAGAAACGTATTTAGAAATTTGAGAAGATTCTAAGTTTTGGGTTTCTTTCAAATATTCGCCCAAGTTACTACCGATGGTTACTTCAACCCCTACATACACAAAAATGGCAGTCATGCCAAGTACCAATTGTGGGTATTTCAACGCACCCGTTCCGATTTCTACTTCTTCGTCGTTGGTAATGCGAGGCAATTTTGAAAGTTTGAAAAATACCGCAAACAAGGCAAATACTACACCCAAAATAAGATAAGGTGCTTTTACTGAGTCGATAGACGCATTTTTGGCGGCATCGGCCGAAATCGAACCGAAAATGGCGTAGCTAATCAACGCTGGGCCAATTGTACCTCCAAGGTTATTGACAGCCCCACCCAAGTTGATGCGTTGTGCACCTGTTGCGGGGTCGCCCAAGGCAATCATAAATGGTTGCGTTGCCGTTTGTTGTAACGAAAACCCTAAGCCTACAATAAACAAAGCCGAAAGCAAAATGGGAAACGACTTTAGTTCGGCGGCTGGATAAAATAAAATTGTACCGACTGCCGAAATGATTAAGCCGTAAATGATACCATTTTTGTAACCTATTTTGTTCAGAATATCTCCTTTAATAATGCCCGAAACGACAAAATAAAGAATAGAACCAACAAAATAAGCAGCATAAAAGGCAAAGTCAACAAGCTGGGCTTGCCATTGTAACAACTCAAATTTTTCTTTGAAAAGGGGAATCAAAATACCGTTCGATGCGGCAACAAAACTCCAGAAAAACCACACGGTCATCAGTGTGTAAAGTGCCGATTGATTACTTTGGGTTGAAGAATGCGACATAATTGAGTAATGGGTTAAAAAAAGAGAATAGACAAATTCTGCATTAAATCTACAACATATTTTGTCAAAAAATAGCTATTATTCCCCTAAACAAGCGAAAATATTTTAAAATTTTTTAATAATAAGTAACATATTACACAATCATGTAAAATATTACGGTTTTAACGAATAGCAATAGAATCATATACTACGACTTTCGACCAAAGATGGTTGTTTTCTTCGATAAATTGTTTGTGTAAGGGATGAACCAAATACTTTTCTTCGGCTTCTTTGGTGGCAAACAACAATAGTACCGAAAAGGTATAACTGGCATCGGTAACGGATTTATCAAAATCGTTGATAGACGAACGCCCGATGTGTGCTGCCGCAATCTCGGTGATTTGTCCGAGTTTTTGTAAAGCTTTGTACAATTGTTGATAAGCTTCTTGGTTTTGTGGGTCTTTTAGCCAGAAAAAAACATGATGCGAAAAAGCAGGAAGTTTGGCTGGCGTATGAGCGTTGGTGTTCATCGAAATGCTGGTTGTCAGGGCTGTACCTACCGCTAAACCTTGTGCGGTACTTGTGATAAATTTTCTACGAGATGCTTTTGATTTCATGATAATGTTATGGTTGAAGGAAATGGATAAAATGGGATTGTAGCACTTAAATTCAATTTAAGCAAACCAATTTACCTAATTTCAGGTTTACTTTTCAATAAACATCGCATTTTACTTTAATCCACAACATGAATATTACCATCCTTTCTACCTCGCCACGCAAAAAAAGCAATACCTTGCGTTTTGCTAAAAGTGTTCAGTCGATATTACAAACGCAGGGCTTCTCGTCGGTTTCTTTGGTCGATTTTGAGGCGTATGATGTGCCGTTTTTCGGACAAGGCTTTCTCAATAAAGCTGCGCTTAGTCCTTTCCAACAGCGTTTAATCACAGCTTGGGAACAAGCCGATTTGGTATTTATCATTATGCCAGAATACAACTGGTTTCCTGATGCCGAACTGATTAATTTATTGAACCATTTGGGGGGAAAAGATTTTGCTCATTTGTTTGGCGAAAAAACCTTTGCTTTGGCAGGTGTATCGAGTGGTAGAGGAGGAAAACTGCCAGCCATCGAAATTAATATCATGCTGAATAAATTGATTAATTTCTTGAATCAATATTCGGTGGTTTCGCCTCGTATTTATGAATCGCACGAAACGCCACAAAACCTCAACGAAGCAGGAGAATTTACGGGCAATGAAGTATATGAAAAAACAGTAAAAGCTTTTGTTGATTACTCGTTAGAAATAACGAAACGTTGGAAAAAGGCTTAAAAAAAGTATCACCAAGGCACAAATTGCCTTGGTGATACCCAACATTATTGTAATTTTTTGTAACGAATGCGTTTGGGCGTAGCATCTGTACCCAAGCGTTTGCGGCGATTTTCTTCGTATTCAGAGAAGTTGCCTTCAAACCAATATACCTGCGAGTCGCCTTCAAAAGCCAAAATATGCGTAGCAATACGGTCTAAAAACCAACGGTCGTGCGAAATCACCACAGCACAACCACCAAAGTTTTCGAGGGCTTCTTCCAACGCACGCAAGGTATTTACATCGAGGTCGTTGGTGGGCTCATCGAGCAGTAGCAAATTCGCTCCTTCTTTGAGCATCATCGCTAAGTGTACTCGGTTACGTTCGCCCCCCGATAAATTACCAATTTTCTTTTCTTGGTCGGCTCCAGCAAAGTTGAAGCGACTCACATACGCACGGGCATTTATCTGACGATTGCCCAGCATCAACTGCTCTGTACCGCCCGAAATGGTTTCAAACACCGATTTATCGGCTTTTAACTGGTGATGTTCTTGGTCAACATACGCCATTTTTACGGTTTCGCCCACTTCAAACGTACCAGCATCTGGCTTATCTTGTCCTGTAATGAGTTTAAATAACGTGGTTTTACCTGCACCGTTAGGCCCAATAATACCTACAATACCAGCAGGAGGCAAAGAAAAACTCAGGTTTTCAAACAATAATTTATCGCCATAAGCTTTAGATACATTTTGTACCTCTATTACTTTATTTCCCAAACGAGGCCCTGGCGGAATAAATAATTCGAGCTTGTCTTCTTTTTGTTTGTTTTCTTCCGAAAGCAATTTTTCATAAGCCCCCAAACGTGCCTTTGATTTTGCCTGACGAGCCTTGGGTGCCATCCGAACCCACTCCAACTCTCGCTGTAAGGTCTTTTGACGTTTCGATTCTGTTTTTTCTTCTAAAGCCAAACGATTTTGTTTTTGTTCGAGCCACGACGAATAATTGCCTTTCCAAGGAATACCTTCACCTCTGTCGAGTTCGAGAATCCATCCAGCTACGTTATCCAAGAAATAACGGTCGTGGGTTACGGCAATCACCGTGCCTTTGTATTGGCGAAGGTGTTCTTCTAGCCAAAGCACCGACTCGGCATCGAGGTGGTTGGTAGGCTCATCAAGAAGCAATACGTCGGGCTCTTGTAGCAACAAACGGCAAAGGGCAACTCGGCGTTTTTCGCCCCCCGACAAATTGGCTACCGAAGCCTCTGAGGGTGGACAACGCAAAGCGTCCATTGCTTTTTCTAAACGTGTATCAAGTTCCCAAGCGTTGAAATGGTCGAGTTTTTCTTGTACTTCACCTTGGCGAGTCAACAGCTTATCGAAGTCGGCATCGGGGTCGCCAAACGCCTCATTGATTTCGTCGAATTCTTTTAGTAAAGCTACAATTTCGGCAACGCCTTCTTCTACAATTTCTTTGACCGTTTTGTTGGGGTCGAGCTGTGGCTCTTGCTCCAATAAGCCTACCGTATAGCCTGGCGAAAACACCACATCGCCCGTATAACTTTTGTCGATGCCCGCAATAACCCGAAGCAACGACGACTTCCCTGAGCCATTTAGCCCAAGTACGCCAATCTTTGCCCCATAAAAAAAGGAGAGATAAATATTTTTAAGGATTGTTTTTTGAGGCGGAACAGTTTTAGAAACCCGCTCCATTGAAAAAATAATGGTTTCTTGACTCATGTTTTTTTTGTTTTATGCGAAACGTCAAATTAAATTTATAAAGAATTTCAAAGCTCTTGCCCAATAAATTCATGCGACAATCGTTTTTAGGGCGAAACATAGCTCAAGCTGAGAAAAGGACTCAATTTTATCACTTTGTCCTGACTTATTTGTTGAAAAATTAATATTTTTTTTATTTGCCCAAGATTGCTTAATACATTTGTGGTATCAAAATGGCAAGCTATACGTGAGCAAGCAAACCGCCAATGAGGTTTCTGTAAGTGCTTGTGAAGCTGTACGACGGGGGCAAAAAAAGTTTTTACCCTAAAAAAAAGATAGGTCTAAAAAAATTTTTACCGTTTACTGGATAATCTAAACAAAATGTTAGATTTTTTATTGAATTTCAGTAAATTGCAGGAAAATAATTCATTAATCAATCACAAAACAAAAGCAGGTTCAATTAAATTTGTTTCAATCTTACTAGGTTATTCTTGATATTGCTTTAGCTAGGTATAAAGTAATATCTTTATCTAAACAAAACAAGTGTCACATTAACCTAAACCATGAATCCCGTTAGAGCTATGAGCATTGCCAGACACTCTAACCACGCAACGAAAACCAATGGAAAACACAGTAAAAACCGCAGCCGAGTACGGCTATTGTAAAGATGGTAAGGTCTTTTTGAAAGGATATTTAGAATACCCAGACCGCCTTATTGGTGTTGTTCGTAACACCGAAGAAGAAGCTCTCCAATACTTTGTTAATCGCTTTGCTATTGCCGAAAACAAAGTGCATTTGCTTTTTTCTCAGGTAGATGACGCACAGAATAAAGGCTCTTACCTCACCAAATTACTCCAACTACGTAAAAACTTAATCGAGTTCGATGGCTTGGGTAATTTTGTCCCTCTACTTCGTAAATTAGACGAACTAGAACTACAGTTGCGTGAGCTTATTCTCAACAACCAAATCAAAAACCTTGAAATCAAAAGGGCGTTGATTGACGAAGTCAATAAGGCTACCGACGCTACCGAAGACTGGACGAAGGCAACTGAGGCTATCATGGAAATTAAAACCAAATGGTTGAAAACCGGCCCTGTTGACAAAGCCCTACAAGATAGCATCGAAGCCGAGTTCAATGCCATTGTTGACGATTTCTTTGTGCGTCGTAGAGAATACTATGCCGAGAAAAACCGTATTATCGACGAAAAACTTGCACAATTGCAACGAATTGTCGATTCGGCGAGAGCCTTACGCTATGAACAAGACGTGGACGCTGGCTTTGCTAAAATCAAAGACTTGCAGCGTGAATGGAAGACCATCGGACAAGTACCGCCGAAAAAGCAAAGCTTGCTTTGGAAGCAGTTTAAGCGTTCGAGTGACTTCTTCTTTGAGCGTTACAACAACGTGAAAGGCATCGTTTCTAGACCAAGGGTAGATCCTCGCTTGCAACAAATGATTGACATGACCAACGAGCTTGAACGCAATTTCCCTGACCAAGTGAATATTCCGCAAACAGCCGACAAAGCGAAGGCGTACTTGGTAAAATGGAAAGAACTTTCGGCACAAGTGAAAAATGTTGATAGAAACTTGGCAGAACGTTTCCGCAATATTTGCGACAAGATTTTTGAAATGAATTACCTTTTGCGTGTAATTTCATACCGTCACCCTGCTCTCAACGAAAAACCTCGCATCGAGCAGTTGAAGATTATGATTAACCAAATGGACTACATGACGAAGAAAGAGAAAAACGAATTGGATTCGTTTATTTCTGAATCGCAATATGCTGGACAAATGGGCGACAAATTGGTTATCAATAAAATCAATACCCAAAAACGTAAAATTTCGATGAAAGAAACGCTTTTGGTTGAATTTAAAAAAGAACTAGAAACCTTGCTTGGACAATAGTACTTGTGGTTTCATCTTCACAAAGCCGATTGATTTACTCAATCGGCTTTGTGTTTTTACTGGGTATTTTCAAGTAATAACTGGCGATGTTCTCGGTATAAACCTTCGGCAAGTTCTTGCAAAATAGCCAACGATTGTAGCGTTTTCGATGAGTAATTGCCCCCATAAATGGTAGCATCTATTTCTCTTAGGGCATCCGAAAGCCTCGTGTCTTTCACGTTATCCAAGATTTCTTTGGTTGTAAAGGTCGTGAATGGCTTATTTTCTAATCGCTCGATGTACTTTTTCCACAAAATAAGGGCTTTTTCCACATTTTCTACCCGCCTATTACTGTCGTCGGTTGGTCGGCTCAAGCGCTGAAAAATACGCTGAAATTCATCGTAGCGTCGCCTGAATTGAAAAAGGCTAATTTGCCTTCTGATGGGTTTGCCAAAAAGCCAAAAAATCAAGGCTCCTACCATGCTCAATGCAAAAAATATAGCCGCAACAAAAGGATAATTGGCTTGCTGTCGCATCGGATAAGGCGTAGTATCGGGCTGCAAATGCAGCGTATCGGGGCGAGCCGTTGTTGGTAAGATATTTTTAAAAAAGATGATGTCTGATGGCGACCAAATACTGGTACAATCTTGGGGCGTTCGTATATACACAGGCAAACGAAACGACTGCACTGGCTCTACTTCAAACGAAACCAATGTATAAACCACACTATCGACGCTAATATCATGCTGGGTCTTGGTTGGGAAATACGAGCGATTGACCAACTCGAAAGGGGCAAAATTGTAGGAAGAATCTGGAAAGAAAATATCAGCCGCAGCATTATGATGATAACTCAACGAAAATTGCACAGGCGTACCAACCTGTATGCTATCTTGTAGAAATTGTCCTTTGGGCAAAAAAGTACGAACATTTTTTTGTGCCAAACTTGCCCAACTGCTCAATAAAGCACTGACCAAAAATGATAGACAGACGGTTTTGCGTAAAAATACAGGTATTTCTCTCCAACAGTTTCTTCTCATCTTTTTCTAACCTTAAATAACTTTATCAATTTTGGCACATAATCTTCAGACGCATCTATACACAAATAGTTGGCTTTGTGTTGTTTACAAAGCTGTTCTAGCTGTTGGGAATTGTCTTCAAAAAGGCTTTTCATTTTATTTCTAAACCAATTAGACGAAGCATTGACCCATATCGTTTTGCGGCTTTCGGTATCAAAAACGGGAATAATTCCTAGGCGAGGCAGGTTTGTTTCTCGCTGGTCGTACAAATGAATGACCACCAAATCGTGCTTACGAGCCAAGGCTTTGAGGTTTTCTTCATAACCAACATCAATAAAATCGGAAACCAAAATGATAAGGCTGCGTCGTTTGAGAACTTCGAGTGCAAACAAAATCATTTTTTTGAGGTTTGTACCAAGCGATTCTGGCCGAAGTTTAAACAACTCTAAAATAGTACTATAGCCATGTTTCATGGTATTGGCAGGCTTGATGTATCGTTCTTTTTGGTCGGAAAAACACAACAGCCCCACATGACTCGCCTCTTTGATAGCCGACAAAGCCAATACGCCACAAATTTCTTTACTGGTATCGAGCTTCGAGCGGTCGGAGCGACCTACGTCTTGCGAGGCACTTACATCGAGCATAAAGAAAACCGTTTGTTCTTTTTCTTCCTTAAAAATTTTAATAAACGTACCATGCCCTTTGGCGGTGGTGTTCCAGTCGATGAGCCTTACGTCGTCGCCATATTGGTATAAACGCAAATCACTAAATTCAAGCCCCGAACCTTTGAATACCGAATTGAAGTTACCCCGCATTTGGGACGTAACAGCTTTTCGGATACGAATTTCAAATTTATGTAATTTTGCTAGAAATTCTTGAGGATTCATACGCAAGATAAGAGCAGTTGTTGGGTAAACAACCAAGACAACTGTCTGATAAACACAACACTTTTGTTAATTATTCTTAATTCTCTGACGAGAATCAGAAGATTTCCTTTAAAACTACCTAAAATCCCTGTAATTTTGAAATGTGAGAACAAGAATTCTGCTTTTAATGGGGCTGTTGGCTGCTTGTAGCTCGGCAGACAAGCCCAAAAATTTGATTCCCCAAGACGAGATGGTCAAGCTTTTGGGAGAAATACATATTATTGAAAATCAGGTAAATAATCTGCATTTAGGCAGTGCTGATTCGTCGTTGGTGGTGTATAAAGTCCTTGAAACAAGGCTTTTCAAACAATACAAAATAGATACCTCTGTCTATTTGGCAAGTTTCAAATACTACGTTGGTCGCCCCGAAGAATTTAAAGGTATGTACGAACAAGTAGTGAAAAACCTCGAAATACGCAGCAAGCAGAAACCGCCTAAACCTGCTGCCGAACAGCCCAAAAAAATTATCAGAGCCGACCGCTAAGGCGTGCTTTACCACTAATCTTTATTGTATCATACAAATCGTGCCGAGCGTAGCTTTGGCACAAGCACACAAATGAGTAGCCGTATTGTTATTATTCCGACATATAATGAAATAGAAAACATCGAAGCCATTATTCGTAAAGTAATGGGCTTGGTTTTATCTTTTGATGTTTTGATTGTTGACGATGGTTCGCCCGACGGAACAGCCCGTCTGGTAAAAGAGTTGCAAGCAGAGTTTGGCACAGACCGTTTACATTTACAAGAAAGGAAAGGAAAATTAGGATTAGGTACGGCCTATATTCATGGTTTTCGCTACGCCTTACAGCGGCATTACGACTATATTTTTGAAATGGATGCCGATTTTTCACATAATCCCGAAGACCTTATTCGCCTGTATGAAGCCTGTGCTGCTGGAGGTGCCGATTTGGCTATTGGTTCTCGTTACATCAAAGGCGTAAATGTGGTCAATTGGCCAATGGGACGGGTATTGATGTCGTATTTTGCAGGCTATTATGTACGTTTTATTACACAGATGTCTATTATGGACGTAACCGCAGGCTTCAAATGCTACCGTGCATCGGTATTGAGGACAATCCAACTCGAAAAAATACGCTTTGTAGGATATGCTTTTCAGGTAGAAATGAAGTTTACGACTTGGAAATACGGATTCAATATTGTGGAAGTACCCATTATTTTCACCGACCGCACCAAGGGCGTTTCAAAGATGTCGGCTAAAATCTTTAAAGAAGCAGTATTGGGCGTATTACAAATGAAAATTTCGAGCTTTTTCAGACAATACCATCGCACCGACGACCATGCCATTGCCAAAGAACCCTTGGCTGTAGAGGACTAAAAGCCCAAAACTCAATCTTCGAGGATATTACCCATAAATGAGTTTTTGGCGGCAAACGATAAAAGCAAAAATACAATAGCCCAACGCAAATAAGGATGGTAATAGTCTTGTACGTTTTTGAAACGATTTTGCTTGATTTTTACTTTTTCTAAACGGTTAATTTCGTTGAAAATAAGTCCCAACGAGCGTGCGTCTATAGCCCTAAAAAAACGCCCTTGGCTGATACTAGCAATTTTGCGGAGCGTTGTTTCATCTACTTTTTCGGTCGCATTTTTATCGTTTCCTACGGCAATAGTGTAAACTTTTATACCAAAAGCTTTGGCCAATTGTGCCGATACAATCGGGTCGAGATTGCCTGCGGTATTATCTCCATCAGAAATAAGAATGGCAATTTTGGTCTTCGAGTCTATTTCACGCATTCGGTTGATACACATACCCAAGGCATTGCCAAGAGCTGTACCAGACGTAGTAATCAGGGCAGGCCTGATGTCGTTGATGTATTCTTTGAGCAAGTCGTAGTCGGTTGTAAGCGGACAAAGCGAAAAAGGTTCACCCGCAAAAACCACCATGCCAATACGGTCTTGGAAACGTCCTTCGATAAACTTTTGGGCTACTTTTTTAGCAACCGCCAAGCGACTCGGCTGCAAATCTTGGGCTTCCATTGATTCTGAAATGTCTAAAGCCAACATAATATCAATGCCCTCAGACACACTTTCAGCCTCCGAAATCGCCTTTTGAGGGCGAGCTAATGCTACAAAAATCAGGGTAATGCTTATCATCAATAAAATGCCAGGCAGAAAACGTAACCAACTGACCCAGTTGGAACTTATCTGACTGGCAGGAAAGGCAACGGGCAGTTTCTGTACAGCATTGCCTCTCAGCCAACTCCGAATCAAATACAAAAATGGTACGGCAAGAATACAATACAAATAATAGGGTTGTTCCCACTCAAACGACGAGAGGGTTTGTAATTGAAACCAGTACCTCGAAACCCAATCTTGCATGATTAAGTATGTTATGTTGCGTTTTACATCATATTTACCAGTGCATTCCCTCGTAATACGGGCAGCACATCGTACAAATCGTGTTGTAGGCAATAAGCTATATCTTTCTGTATGCCCAAGCGTTGTAGTCTTCTCACGTGCGAAGAAGAAGCCACATAAGTCAACAAATCGTCTTTGGCAAATTGGTATTGGCGATAAGCCATCAGTGCCGCATCTTCGTCGATAATAAACTCATCTTTGAGGCGTGCAACCAACGCTCCCGCAAAGAGGGTATCTTCTAAATTGGGTTTTCCTTTCCAGCCTGCACAAAGCACCAGTACATCGTATTGTTGGTCTTTGAGGTAATTGGCTAAGGCTTCTAAATTTAGAAAAGAACCAACCATCACCTTTACCGCCGATTTCGATTTTGTAATGGCCAGTGTGCCATTGGTAGTAGTCACACAAATGGTGGCATCTTTTACCTTATCTACCATATAACTAAAAGGCGAATTATCAAAGTCGAAGCCTTCGGGCGTTTTGCCATCACGCTCGGCGGCCGCCAAATAGCCTTTTTGTTGGTAAGCCACACATTCTTCTACCGTAGCTACAGGTATAATGGCACTTACGCCATTAGCAAAAGCGGTAGTCATACAAGAAGTAGCCCTGAATATATCGACTACTACTACAATAGAATTTTCGATTTTGTGCAGATGCAATAATTCAGGCGTTAAGCAAACATCAATTGTTTTCATGCGTTATGTGTTAGTTGGGCAACAAAATGCCATCATTTATGAGAGCGAATATAGGTTTTGCCCAAGGTTTTAGGTCGAAAAAACGTAAAAGTTATTTCAAAAAAGGCAGTTTTACTACCTGAGCTTTGAGGTATTTATTACGAATATTGATGTAAATGTCTGTTCCTATTTTACTAAATTCGGTAGCAACATACCCCATGCCAATACCCTTGCTGAGTGAAGGCGATTGTGTTCCAGAAGTTACTTCGCCAATGATATTACCCGTAGCATCCATAATTTCGTAGTGTTGGCGAGGAATACCCCTATCAAGCATTTCAAAACCTACTAATTTTTTGGTAGGCCCATTTGTCTTGATTTGTTGGTGAAAATCGGCATTGATAAAGCTTTTATTAAACTTGGTAATCCAGCCCAAACCTGCTTCGATAGGAGAAGTGGTATCGTCGATGTCGTTGCCATACAAACAATAGCCCATTTCGGTACGGAGGGTATCTCTTGCTCCTAGCCCTGCTGGAACAATGCCAAATTCGGCACCTGCTTCAAAAATGGCATCCCACATTTGTTTGGCGTATTGGTTGGGTACATATACTTCCATGCCGCCAGCACCTGTATAGCCAGTTGTGGCAATCAATACGTTTTGAATCCCTGCTACTGTACCTTCTTTGAAAGTATAATACGACATTTCTGCCAAATTGAGTTCGGTTAGTTTTTGCATGGTAGCCACGCCTTTAGGCCCTTGTACTGCCAACAAGCTCAGGCTATCGCTGATGTTTTCCATCGTTACGCCAAACGTATTATGACTTTGCATCCACTGCCAATCTTTTTCGATATTAGAAGCATTGACAACCACAAAATATTCTTCGGCACTACGACGATAAATCAACAGGTCGTCCACGATGCCTCCTTTGTCGTTGGGCAAGCACGAATATTGCACCTTGCCATCGAATAGGGCTGTTACGTCGTTAGAAGTGATATACTGCAAAAACTCGGTGGCACGCTCGCCTTTTACAATAAATTCGCCCATGTGCGATACGTCAAAAACGCCTACACTGTTTCGTACTGCCAAATGCTCTTGAATCAGATTGCTATACAACACAGGCATCGAATAACCTGCAAAAGGCACCATTTTAGCCCCCAAGGCTATGTGTACATCGTTTAGAAATACGTGTTTGAGTTGTTCTGTTTGTTCCATTTCGTAGTTGGTTGAAAAAGATGCACAAAGGTAAGCATTTTACGGCATTTGCTTGGACAAAAGCATAAAAACTCCCTATACGCTACCTGCGTAGCTGGGCAGAAAAGTGTTTCTCATGCCAGAAATATGCTGCTAAAAGTCTTTAGAGAATAGTCATAAAAGGATTGGTGATGAAAAAATAGAGATGCTTGATTTTTTAAATAAATTTAAAAAGGTATTTTTCTTATAAAAACTTGTTTTATATTTATATAAATCGTAACTTATTGCATACCAAAATCTTAAATCGAACAATTATGAAAAAAGTATCCCATCTTATCTTACACAAAGGAAATACCGTAAATGTGATTGAAAGTACAAAGACTGTTTTTGAAGCCTTAGAAATTATGATTTCTAAGAATATTGGGGCGTTGGTGGTATATCAAGATGGCGAATTTAAAGGGCTATTGACCGAGCGTGATTATGCCCGCAAAGTTGCCATTATGGGGAAAAACTCGCATGATACACTGGTTGACGAAATCATGCAAACCCAGCCTGCCACGGTTAAGTTTGATGATACGATAGAACATTGCATGGAAATTATGTCTGACAAACACATTCGTTATTTGCCAGTTGTTGCCGACAACCACGTGGTTGGCTTGGTGTCGATGGGCGATTTAGTACGATTTATTATCGAAGACCAAAAGCACACCATTAACCATTTGCAAAACTTTATTTCGGGAGTAGTTGCGTAATAATTGAGAGGATTGTGATGAGCTGTTCGTTATCAGCCTTTGTTATGAAGGAGCAACCAAGCCCACTTAGTGGTCGGTTTGTCTCCTTCATGACCAAATATTATCTTGCAAAGGTACATCTACCATTCACTCAACAACTTAGTTGATGGTAACAACCAAGTTATTGGCTGTTGGTGTTATCTTTTCTTTTCCTAGTAAATCTCTCACCGCTTGAGCAATACCTTCGGGGTCGAAGCCACATTCACGGTGAAGCTCTAGTTGTTCGCCGTGTTCAACAACCCTATCAGGAATCCCCAAGCGTTTGATTTGCGAAGCGTAGTTATGGTCGAGCATAAATTCGGCTACAGCCGAGCCAAATCCTCCTTGCAAGCAACCATCTTCTACTGTAATAACCTTATCAAATTCTTGGAAAATTTCGTGTAAAAGGGCTTCATCTAAAGGCTTGGCAAAACGCATATCGTAGTGAGCCGGATTAATGCCTTCTAGCTGTAATGCTTCACAAGCTTTTGTCACATAATTGCCAATCGGGCCAATGGTCAGAATCGCCACTTTTTCTCCGTCACGTACTTTACGACCTTTACCAATGGTTATTTTTTCAAAAGGTTTACGCCAGTCGGGCATCACACCTTCGCCACGAGGGTAACGAATCGTAATGGTTTGTTTGAGTTGTTTAAATTCGTCGTCGGCTACCGTAAACATGATGTTGCGTAATTCTTGCTCATTCATGGGCGAAAACACAATCATGTTTGGAATACAACGCATAAAGGCAATATCATACGCCCCGTGATGCGTTGGGCCGTCGGCACCCGCAAAACCTGCTCTATCAAGACAGAAAACAACAGGCAACTCTTGAATAGCCACATCATGCACCACTTGGTCATAAGCTCGTTGCATGAAAGTAGAGTAAATATTACAAAACACCGTAAGCCCTTGCGTAGCCATACCAGCCGAGAACGTCACGGCGTGCTGTTCGGCAATACCCACATCGAAAGCCCTGTGTGGCATGGCTTTCATCATAATATTGAGCGAACTTCCCGAAGGCATAGCAGGCGTTACACCCATGATTTTGGGGTTTTGTTCGGCTAATTCTACGAGTGTATGCCCAAAAACATCTTGGAATTTAGGAGGCTGAGGTGTGCTATATACTTTTTTCTTGATTTCGCCCGTAATTTTATCAAACTTGCCAGGCGCGTGCCAAAGCGTTTGGTCTTTTTCGGCTAAAGCGTAGCCTTTTCCTTTGGTCGTAACACAGTGAAGAATTTTGGGCCCTGGTATATTTTTTAAATCATTCAGTACAGTGGTCAGGTATTCTACATCGTGGCCATCGATTGGACCAAAATAGCGTAAATTTAGTGATTCAAACAAATTGCTCTGTTTGAGTAAAGTGGCTTTGAGGCCATTTTCTATTTTAGATACAATTTCTTGGGCTGATTTACCAAAACCCGACATTTTGCCTAACAAATTCCACACCTCGTCTTTTACCCTGTTGTAGGTATGCGAAGTAGTAATATCGGTTAGATATTCTTTCAAAGCACCTACGTTGGGGTCGATAGCCATGCAATTGTCGTTGAGGATAATCAACATATTGTTTGGAATATCGCCTGCGTGGTTCATGGCTTCAAAAGCCATGCCGGCCGTCATAGAGCCATCGCCAATGACGGCAATGTGCTGGCGGTCGTGTTCTTTTTTGTAGCGTGAAGCCACAGCCATACCCAAGGCTGCCGAAATCGACGTAGAAGAATGCCCTACGCCAAAGGCATCGTAAGGACTTTCTTTGCGTTTAGGAAAGCCCGAAATGCCTCCGTAAAGGCGGTTGGTATGAAAAGCATCTTTTCTTCCAGTCAAAATTTTATGCCCATACGCCTGATGCCCCACGTCCCAAATCAGTTGGTCGTAAGGCGTATTAAACACGTAGTGCAAAGCAACTGATAGCTCTACCACACCCAACGAAGCACCAAAATGCCCTCCATACACCGAGACATTATCAATGATAAACTGCCGTAGCTCGTCGCAAATTTGCAGAAGCTCGGTACGGTCACGTTTTCTCAAATCTTCGGGAGAATTAATCTGAGCTAAAATTTTGCCGGGTATAATTTGCATGGTTTCAAACGTCTAAAAGTGGATATACTCGAAAAGTTGTCTTGTAAAATTAAAGCTACTTGAGGTACAAAAGGTTATACAATATAACGGTTTTAAATTGAAATTGTTTAAGAAGGTTTTAGCAATCACTGCCAAGTCCTTCTTTATCACTACTGTTATATGATAAAATTCATTGCAATTTACACAAATATTTTGGGCAAATAAAAAGAGGACAATAGCTTTATGCAATTGTCCTCTTTTCGTCCAAAATCAACCAAAAATAATTGTATTATTTTTGTGAAGCCTTGAATAATTTCTGCTTTTCTTCTTTTGTCAAACTTTCATAACCAGACCGAGATATTTTGTCAAGTATCTCATCTACTTCGTCTTCGTCTGGAAAACCCGCTTGGTTGTTGCCTGCCGTACTGCTGTAGCTGGTTTCTTTGGGGCGATACGCTACTTTGATAGAAGGCTTTTTGCTAGGCTTGAAAAGATTTTGAAAAAAGTTCATAACTATTTCTATTGGTAATCCTAAATCTCGCCCAGCTTGCAGTTGTTTGATATAGACAAACCCCAACAATGCTCCGCCCAAATGCACAATACTACCTCCTGCATTTGAACCAATAGAACTAGCCAACGACATCAGCAACAAAAAGAAAGCGATGTACTTGATGCGTACTGGGCCTATTAAAAACAAGAAAAACGAATAATCTGGTACCAGTGTTGCGGCGGCAAACACAACCGCCAATATACTGCCAGATGCTCCGATAATAGTAGTACTTGGCAAAGCAGCTTGGTAAAATGGGATAAGATTGAACAAGGCAATTGTCAGTAATCCTCCAAAAATAGCACCCAAAACATATAAACTTACGAGTCGCTTACTGCCCAAAAACTCCTGTATAATATTGCCAAACCAATACAGCATGAGCATATTAGGCAATAAATGAGCAATAGGATTGAGGTCGTGCAGAAATGCGTAAGAAAGCAAAGTCCAAGGTTTAAATAGCACCACCGCAAGCGATGGCGATAAATTGACATAAGATAAGATGGTATTAAATAAAGTACCGCTTTGCTCTTTGGACAATGAAACCGTAAGCCCGATGAACAAAAGCAGCGTGGCTACATAAGCTATGACGTTGATCCAAATCAGTTGAATCAAACCATTATTTCGCTTGGCAAAGGCATATTTGAAATCGTCAATAATTCCGCTCATTGCAATGAATCAATATTTTAAATGTTTTACAAGAAGTCGTAAAAAAACAGACTTTTAGATAAAAACGTTTGTGGCAATTGGTACAAAATTGCGTTTGTTCCTAATCAACCACTGTTGTTTTAAATGTTTTTAGAAAATTGACTACAGCACTTTTCTAATAAAAATTATTCCGTTGCTTGTTCCAAAAACGTACCAAGAAAAACGCAAATAGCATACCGCCAATATGGGCAAAATGTGCGATGTTATCGCCTTGCGTAGGATGAAAACCGCCGTAAACCTCGTATAGCCCGTATAAAGCTACAAAATATTTTGCTTTGATAGGTATAGGCAAAGGAAAAAGAATCAGGTCGGTATTGGGAAATAGCATGGCAAAGCCAGCCATGATACCAAACACCGCTCCCGAAGCCCCAATGGTTGGCGTATTCAAGACTCCTCGCAAACTTTCTTCGGCAATCAGTACCGATTCGTTGAGGGTGACATCGCCCGAAGCAGGAATAAGGCTATGGGCTTCGTAAGGAATACCACTAGGATAAAACGCAAGGATAAACTGTTGAAAAAGCTGCAAATCTGGATGCTGCATATACGCTTGTGTAGCGGCTTCTAAAGCTGCATAATCGTAGTATTTCAACGCCATGTAAAACAGTCCTCCGCCAGCACCCGTGATAAAATAAAACAACAAAAAGCGTTTTTCGCCCCAAAGTCGCTCCAGCATAGGCCCTAAGAAAAACAGCCCTAGCATATTGCTCAACAAATGTCTGAAACTTCCATGCACAAACAAATATGTCACCAACTGTATCGGATTGAACTTTTCTGAGGTAAAGTAATGCAGTCCGAGCGTCGAAACAATTTGTCTGTCGTAAGTTGCACTTGAAAATTGTACCAAATATACAATCAAGTTGATGGCCATCAGTGCCTTAACGACTGGGGTTATCATTGGTACTCTCATACAGAAATGCGTTATAAGGTTATTCTTCGTAAGCCCAGTCGATACGAGTTTTCATATCTTTGATTACCAGACCATTGGCTTTAAAATAAGTTCTAATTTGGTCAACTTTATCGTATTGTTTGGCGGTTTTATATTCTGAATAAAGCGCCAACATACCACTGGCAAAAGCTTCTATATTGCTATTTTTTTCTTCTACTAAGCCCAATACGTCTTCGACCAAGCACACAAATTTTGTTTTTAAATCCTCAAAAACCGTTGCTCCTAATTGGGCTGTTTGCAATTGCCCCATGTATAGCTGATTGATTTTTTTCAATAAATTAAACAAATTGGCAATGGTAATAGCCGTATTGAGGTCGTCGTTCATGCCATCGTAGCAACCCTGAATCCCTTTGGTTACTTCGCTGATGTGCTTTTCGTCGGGCGTAAGGGTATCGTCGGCAACGTATTCCAATTGTTTGATTATACGCAAGCCATTCATGAGGCGTTTGTAACCTTTTTGGGCGGCTTTCAAAGCATCATTAGAAAAATCAAGCGTACTTCTGTATTGCGACTGCAACATAAAGAAACGCACCGTCATAGGCGAATAGGCTTGGTCGAGTAAAGGATGCGAGCCAGCGAATAATTCGGCAGGTAAGAACGAATTACCCAACGATTTCGACATCTTTTGTCCGTTCACCGTAAGCATATTCGAGTGCATCCAATAGCGTACAGGTTCTTTGCCCGTACTGCCTTTACCTTGGGCAATTTCGCATTCGTGGTGTGGAAATTTCAAATCCATTCCACCGCCATGAATGTCAAAAGTTTCTCCCAAATATTTGGTACTCATACAAGTACATTCTAAATGCCAGCCCGGAAAGCCCAATCCCCAAGGCGAAGGCCAACGCATGATATGCTCGGGTGCAGCTTTTTTCCAAAGGGCAAAATCCAAGGGATTGCGTTTTTCGCCTACGCCGTCGAGGTCCCTGGTTTCTGTCAACAAATCATCTAAAACACGTCCAGATAATTTTCCATAATTTCCACCCTGCTCGTTATATTTAGCAATATCAAAATACACCGACCCGTTCGATTCGTAGGCCAAGCCTTTTTCTATCAAGTTTCTGGTAGTTTCGATTTGCTCTACAATATGCCCTGTTGCCGCAGGCTCGATGCTTGGAGGCAACAAGTTAAATTGGGTAAGTACTTGGTGAAAATCGTTGGTATAACGCTGTACAATCTCCATCGGCTCTAGCTTTTCGAGCTTTGCCATTTTGCCAATTTTATCTTCCCCTTCGTCGCCATCGCCTACCAAGTGGCCTACATCGGTAATATTTCTTACGTATCGAACTTTGTAGCCAATATGTGTGAGATAACGATAGAGGGTATCAAATGTTGTAAAGGTTCGTACATTCCCCAAATGCACATAATTATACACCGTAGGGCCACATACATACATTCCTACGTAGGGGGCATTGATGGGTTGAAATATTTCTTTTTCTCTGGTGAGGGTATTATAAATTTTTAATGATTGCATATTGCTTTTATACTAATAAAATTTACTGAGGCTTTGGGCCTTCCAAATAGTCTAAATCTAATGCCAAGCAGTACTAGACACAGAACAATACGAGGGTTCGATTCGTTCAGCGAGCCTATGATTTGTACTTGGGCGTTTGGCTAATTGCTTCGAGCGAGTTGTTGTTCTTTGATTTTTACAAAACGCAAGAAATCTTCTGTTTTTTCAATAAAATTTAAAATTTCTTCTGGGACAAAATCGCCCGTAATATCTTTTTGAATAATTTGATACGCCTCAATCAAAGCGGCAATAGATTGCTGCATGGTTTGTGGTATTTGGGCTGATGGCACAAGGTAAGTTTCAAAAAAAGAAATTGCCCCATCAATGATTTTTGTAAAAATGCCTTGTTCGGCCAGCAATCCTCTCATCAGCCAAACACAGGCGTAATAGCAATGATTGAGTGCTCCTCTGTAAAAATCATATTGAAACAATTCTTTGGCACAGGCCAACTCATCTTCTGCTCTCAGGATATAAGTTTTCATAGATTTACCCGATTACATTTTCTTCACAAAACTAATAAAACTCTTACGGATTGATGCGTTTTTTTTAACATTCTACGTCAAGATATATGGCCTTTTATTAGAACTCTCCAAGCGTTTTTCCTCAAATCTTTCTAAAAACTGTATCTTTGAATGTTTTTTTGAAAAAATACTTAAAAACTTATGATGAGGATTTTAGAAGTAGGGAACAACGCTGCCTTAAAAAAAGCATTTCTCGAATTACCTGTGCGTTTGTATGCCCACGATGCCAATTGGATTCGGCCACTAGACCAAGACATAGAAAATACTTTCGACCCTGAGAAAAACAAATTCTTTCATCATGGGGTATGTACCCGCTGGATATTGCAAGATAATACTGGCACAACCATTGGGCGTGTGGCGGCGTTTATCAACAACGAAACTGCTTACAAAGAAGAACAACCCACGGGCGGTATGGGCTTTTTTGAGTGTATCGAAAACCAAGAAGCGGCCTTTTTGCTGTTTGATACTTGTAAAAATTGGTTGGCAGCTCAAGGCATCGAAGCCATGGATGGCCCGATTAATTTTGGCGAAAGAGATGCCTTTTGGGGGCTCATGACCAAAGGTTGGAGCTACGAACCCACCTACAAAATGCCTTGGACGAAACCTTATTATATTGCTTTTTTTGAAAATTATGGTTTCAAAGATTACTTTCAGCAATATGTGTATGTAACGCCCATTCGTCAGGCAACGGTTGCTCCGAGCGTAGAGGAAAAGGCACAACGGATTTATCAAAATCCCGATTATACTTTTCAACATATCAAGAAAAGTCAATTGGCTAAATTTGGCGAAGATTTTCGGGTAATTTACAATGAAGCTTGGGCGAAATTTCCAGGTGTAAAAGGCATGTCGTCGGAGCAAGCACAGCATTTGGTCAAACAAATGAAACCCATTATCGACGAAGAACTGACGTGGTTTGCGTATGCAGGCGAGCGGCCTGTAGCCTTTTTCATCGTGATTCCCGACATCAACCAAATTGTGAAGCACCTCAATGGCAAATTTGGTTTTTTTGAAAAAATCAAGTTTTTACTATTGCTTTGGAAAGGCGTTATTACCCGTACTTGTGGCGTAATTTTTGGCGTTGTGCCAGACTACCAAGGCAAGGGCGTTGAGTCGGCTATCGCTTTGCGATTCCGACAAGCAGGCCGTGAAAATCCGCATTACCAATATCATACCATTGATATGAACTGGGTGGGCGACTTTAATCCCAAAATGAATCGTTTTGTTTCCACACTTGGCACAACCCGTGACAAAGAATACATTACTTACAGGTATTTATTCGATAGAACCAAGCCCTTTAAGCGTTGCCCCAGAGTTGGGTAAACGCATCAAAACAGTGTAAAATATTCTGTATCTTTGTAAAAAATCAACAATCAAACAACTTCATGAGTTTATTAGCAATTGGTTCTGTGGCTTTTGACGCAATCGAAACGCCTTACGGAAAAACAGATAAAATCATTGGCGGAGCAGGTACATTCATCTCGTTATCAGCTTCTTATTTCAAAACTCCCGTTAATTTAGTAGCTGTTGTTGGCGACGATTTCCCCGAAGCCTATATTCAATTGCTTAAAGATAAAGGCGTTGACACCACAGGCTTACAGATAAAAGAAGGAGAAAAATCTTTCTTTTGGGCAGGGCGTTATCACAACAATATGAACTCTCGTGATACCCTCGTAACCGAGCTTAATGTATTAGGCACATTCGACCCCATTATTCCAGAGGCTTACCAAGGTTGTGAGTACCTCATGCTGGGCAACCTTACGCCTGCGGTACAGCAAACCGTGATAGAACGCTTGACGCAAAAACCCAAATTAATCGTAATGGACACCATGAATTTTTGGATGAATGTTGCCATGGACGATTTGAAATCGGTTTTAAAATTGGTCGATGTGTTGTGTATCAACGACGAAGAGGCTCGTCAGCTTTCGGGCGAGTATTCACTTAGAACAGCCGCTAAGAAGATTTTGGGCATGGGACCAAAAACGCTGATTATCAAAAAAGGCGAACACGGCGCGTTGTTGTTTCAAGAAGAGAAAATGTTTTTCTGTCCAGCTTTACCACTCGAAGAGGTTTTTGACCCGACTGGTGCGGGCGATACTTTTGTAGGAGGTTTTATTGGTTATCTTGCCAAAACCGATGACATCAGTTTTGAAAATATGAAAAGAGCCATTGTTTATGGCTCGGCAATGGCATCGTTTTGTGTGGAGAAATTTGGCACAGAACGCCTTGTGGAACTTACCTACGAAGAACTCATGAGCCGTGTACAAGAGTTTAAGACATTGGCTGGATTTGAAGTATAGAATTGATAATTTAGGCAAATAGCATTGTTCTCACAGACTACTATTTGCCTAAAAATTTGTCTTTTACAGATAAATACATTTAAGCGTTATAGTTGTATTGCACCAATAACTTATTGAAAACTCGGAAAAACTATTCAAACATCTGAAAATAAACACTTAAAAATATCTCATTTTCAATTAGTTAATACGTTTACTGAGTTTTCAATATATTTAGCTTTCACTTATTGTTGATTTGTTACAGGTATAAAGAAAGCATTTTAGTATTGACTATTCAAATTTCGTGAGCCAACTGGCTGTGAAAGTTTAGTTTTAGGTAAGTTGTGTTTTATTTTTGAGCGAACACTATTTTACGTAATCCATAAAAACACCTTTCAAGTAGTCTTAAATCTTCGGTAATCACTTCGGCAGAGCCAGTCATTTCGCTTCTGAATGGTAATGTCTTTTGATAGTTTGTTTGAAGACCTTCGGGTAAAAAAATCTTGAGCCGGTACTGATTTCCCATGGGTGTTGCTTCTATTGCTTGAATGTAACCAGCAATGCTTCCGTATTCTTCAAAAGGATAGTTGACTAATTTGATGACTACTTGCTGCCCAACTTTTACTTTCCCAAAATTTTGTGCTGAAACATCGGCAAAAGCTACGATTTTTCCTTTTTGTGGTAACACGGCAAATAAGGTATCACCAGTACGAATCATTTGGTTTTCAGTAAGATTTTTCAAAAAACTTAATGTGCCTTGCGAAGGAGCAGTGATAACATAATTTTGTTGCCAATTAGCCAAAAGATTGTCTATATTTTGAATGGACTGTAGCATATTGTCTCGGTAGGTTCTTGTCTTTTGGAGATATTCAAAATCTAATTCGACCGATTGCTTTTGTCTTTCAGAAAGTGTTAAACTATTCTCTACTAACACTTTAGCATAGTTTTCGTTGTCTTTCTTTTTTTGTAAAAATGTATTTTCAAAATTTAAAAACTCTAATTTCCCATATACTTTTTCTTGGTAGAGTTTTTTGTCGGCGTTATATTTAATTTCCACATTTCTGAACTCTTCCTGATTGATTTCCACTTGCCGTTGGTTGATAAGTACCAATTTTTTGTAGTCGGCAATTTGTTGAGTTAAAATATTTTTCCGTTGTATGTAAATGGCATCATTGAGTAATCTTTAGGATTCTTGATAATTTTTAAGCAGGCTGTTATACTCTGTTTGCAAATCCCCAAAGGTGAATGCAG